>Ga0208009_1000028_pt1 | contig 39436 bp, 29 predicted proteins | sample Wag4_2014_7_16_FD_187364 | JGI IMG/M metagenome (GOLD analysis project Ga0208009, IMG submission 187364) | Fresh water mixed with fracking chemicals microbial communities from Ohio, USA - Utica-2 Time Series FC 2014_7_16 (SPAdes) (version 2) ...
GTTTCTTCAACTCTTGGGCCGAACCATGACTGAGCCCTCAAAATTCATTGATACTCTGCTGGCACAAGAGCACGAAGCAGTCATCAAACGATTCAAGCGTGCACTCATTCATTCGCTACCGCAGGTTCCCAAAGCCGAGATCGTCTGGCGCTTCCACTTCATGCTCGGCGCCACTGCCTATGCCATTGCAGGTGCCGATCAGCTTGCGCTGATTGCAGGGCTTCGCACCAAGGCCCGCGCGGACCAGCAGATCGAGCAGCTGCAAGCCAGGCTGATGAGCTTCCTTCTGGGAGGGCTTCGGGCCCCCCTCCCCCTTCACTCTTCATCGGAGCGCGGATCATGATCACGGGACTCATTTTTAAGGCCTTTCGCAAGGCACTGCCAGCCATGTCAGAGACCGAGCGCGCTGCGCTCGAAGCCGGGACTACCTGGTGGGAGGCTGACCTATTTTCTGGCAGTCCAGACTGGGAGAAGCTTGGTTCCATTACCGCCCCTCGGTTGACCCCAGAGGAGCAGGCCTTCTTAGATCACGACGTGCCTCAGGCGTGCGCCATGGTGAATGATTGGCCGGTGAACCACGAGACCTTCGATATGCCCGCCAAGGCCTGGCAGTTCATTAAGGATCGGGGCTTTTTGGGCATGATCATTCCCAAGTCCTATGGCGGACTTGGTTTCTCCGCGTATGCGCATTCCCAAGTCATCGCACGTCTCTCTACGCGGTCATCTCCGCTGGCCGTGTCGGTCATGGTGCCCAACTCCCTGGGCCCAGCGGAGCTCCTGCTGCACTATGGCACGGAGTCTCAGAAGCAACACTACCTTCCCCGTCTTGCTCGAGGAGAGGAAATTCCTGCTTTTGCGCTTACCAGTCCCTGGGCTGGAAGCGATGCGGCCTCGATTCCAGACCTTGGCGTGGTCTGCAAAGGCCAGTGGCAAGGCCAGGAAGTCGTGGGCATGCGGGTGTCTTGGAACAAGCGTTACATCACACTCGCCCCGGTCTGCACCGTCCTGGGCCTAGCGTTCAGGCTTATTGATCCTGACAACCTCCTGGGCAGAGGTCGCGACATCGGCATTACCTGCGCGCTGGTGCCACGCACCCATCCCGGCGTGGAGATCGGGCGGCGGCACATTCCGCTCAACACCTATTTCATGAACGGGCCGACTCAAGGCCATGACGTGTTCATGCCACTCGACTTCATCATTGGTGGGCCCGATCGCGCGGGCCAGGGTTGGCGCATGCTCATGGAGTGTCTCTCTGCTGGGCGTGCCATCTCCCTGCCCTCCTCGAATGCCGGCATGAGCCAGCTCACGGCCCGACTGGTGGGTGGCTATGCGCGAGTGCGAAGCCAGTTCAAAACTCCGATCAGCAAGTTCGAGGGCATTGAGGAAGCGTTGGCCAGAATCGCCAGCGACACTTACATCAACGATGCCACTCGCCGATTTGCTGCAGTTGCAATTGACCTCGGTGAGAAGCCTTCCGTCGTCTCCGCAATTGCGAAATATCACGTCACAGAGCGCACACGACGCGTCGTCAACGACGGAATGGACATTGTGGGTGGAAAGGGGATTTGCATGGGGCCCGGCAACATCATGGGCGGCATATATCAACAGATTCCAGTGAGCATCACGGTGGAAGGTGCAAATATTCTGACGCGCAGCCTGATCCTTTTTGGCCAGGGCGCCATTCGTTGCCACCCCTACCTCCTGAAGGAGATGCAGGCCGCACAACGCGGCGATCTGCGTCAGGCGCAGGCTGAGTTCGGATCAGCATTCTGGGGGCACATGCGCCACCTCGCCATGAACGGGCTGCGAGCCATTGCACTGGGCTGGACTGGGGCCCGCACCGCGGCACCTCAAGCCGGCGCCCCTGTGTTCATTCAGCGCACACAACAACGGCTCACCCGCTGGTCGGCAGCAAGCGCTTTCGTCAGTGACTTGACCATGCTCATGCTTGGCGGGAGCCTCAAGCGTCGAGAAATGCTCTCTGCCCGTCTAGGCGACCTTCTGTCGTATCAATTTCTTGCAAGTGCGGTCATCAAGCGCCATCAAGATGAGGGATACCCAAAAGATGCGGACCCCGTAGTTCGGCATGCACTCACCGCACTGGAGGCGGACCTCTCTCAAGCCATGCGTGGCGTGTTCGAGAACCACCCCCTCGGTCCTCTAACCTGGACTCTGAGGGTTCTGCTCTTTCCGTATGGACTCTCCGTGGCCGCTCCGCGTGATGGCCTGCGTCAACGTGCCGCCCAATGCCTGACCCACCCAAGTGCCATTCGAGATCGGCTCACCGAGAGTGTGTACCTGCCCGCGCATGATCATGAGCCCATGGGGGCGCTTGAGGCCGCGCTAGAGGCCACCCTTAAGGCTGAACCCATCGAGGCCAAGCTGCGTCAAGCAGAGAAGGCTGGCGCATTCGACGATCAACTGGCCATGACGCTCCATAACCGCACCGAGATTGCACTGGCCAAAGGGCTGCTGACTTCATTTGAGGCTGCCCAACTCAGCGAGAGAGACCGCCTGCGCGACCTGGTCATTCACGTAGACGACTTTCCCTTCGAGATTCATACGAAGGCTCACATTCCCCAACAGGAGGCGGCATGAAGCCGATCTATCTCGTCGACGGTGCTCGCACACCCTTTTTGAAGGCCAAGGGAGCGCCCGGACCTTTCTCTGCGTCGGACCTTGCGGTACAGGCTGGTCGGGCGCTGCTCATGCGGCAGCCCATCGAGGCCAAAGACCTTGACGAGGTGGTTGTGGGCTGTGCCATCCCTTCAGCAGATGAGGCCAATATTGGGCGTGTGGTGTCGCTGAGACTCGGGTGCGGTCACGCAGTACAGGCACACACAGTCATGCGCAACTGTGCGTCTGGATTGCAGGCCATCGACGCAGCATGGATGAGCCTTGAAACCGGGCGCAGCCAGTTGGTGTTGGCAGGTGGTGTCGACGCGCTCTCACGCTCGCCACTCACCTATGACGATCCGATGGTTCGCTGGTTTGCTCAGGCCAGCCGCCAGCGCACCCCCATGCAAAAGCTGCAGCACTTCCTCAGACTGCCGCTGGCGTCTGCGCTCAAGCCTGTCATCAGCCTGCTGCGCGGGCTCACTGATCCGGTGGTCGGTCTCTCCATGGGACAAACCGCAGAAAACCTGGCCCATCGATTCAAGATCTCCCGCAGTGAGATGGATGCCTTTTCGCTGCGCAGCCATCAACGCGCCTCAGCGGCTCGCGCTGCCGGGGCGTTTTCAGAGATTGCGCCCCTCGTCTCCAGCAAGGGCGACACCTTCGTAGAGGATGACGGCGTGCGCGCCGATGCAAACCTTTCTGGCCTCGCGAAGCTCAGACCAGTGTTCGATAGGCCCGCAGGCAACATCACGGCAGGCAACAGCTCTCAGGTCACCGACGGGGCCGCCATGGTGCTTCTGGCCACGGAGGAGGCCGTTGCCCGCTTCGGTCTGAAGCCCATCGCTCGGCTCACCGACCTGCAATGGGCTGGGCTCGACCCGGCGCAGATGGGTCTCGGCCCTGTCCACGCAGCCACGCCATTGCTTCAACGCCACAACTTGCGCCTGCAGGACCTTGATCTCATCGAGATCAACGAGGCCTTCGCTGCCCAGGTCATGGCTTGCCAGCGAGCCTGGGAGAGCGAGCACTACTGCCGAGCACATCTCGGACTGCAATCTGCCTTTGGCAGCATGGATGAAGACAAGCTGAACGTCGATGGTGGCGCTGTCGCCATCGGCCACCCAGTTGGTGCTTCAGGCGCGCGCATCACGCTGCACCTGGCTCAAGCACTGCGTTACCGCGGCCTTAAACGTGGCCTCGCGGCGATTTGTATTGGCGGCGGGCAAGGCGGCGCCATTCTGGTGGAGGCACTCTGATGAACTGGACGCTCACGCACGACACCGAGGGCTTGGCGTGGCTGACCATCGCCACCCCCGGCTCTGGACTCAATACGCTCTCCAAAGAGGCCATGGCCGAGCTTACGACGATCGTCGATGGACTCGAGGCGAACCCACCCAAGGGACTCATCATTCGCTCAGGCAAGGCCAATGGGTTTATTGCAGGCGCGAACATTGAAGAGTTCACAACCCTCAAGACCCCCGAACAGGCCAGAGAGCTCGTCGCCAGGGGCTGGCACCTATTCAACCGAATCGCCGCACTGCGCTTTCCCACGCTCGCACTGATTCAAGGCGTCTGCCTTGGCGGAGGCCTAGAGCTCTCCCTGGCTTGCCGCTATCGCGTTGCAGTCGATGACTCCGGCACCAAGCTGGGCCTGCCCGAGGTGATGCTGGGCATTCTCCCGGGGTGGGGAGGCATTGCACGCCTTCCGCGCCTCACAGGACCTCAGGCCGCGCTCGACCTCATGCTCACGGGAAAGACTGTCGACGCCCGTCGCGCCAAGCGTATGGGGATGGTGGACTTGGCTGTTGCCCCTCGAGTTGCGGAGGCATCGGCGCGTTGGCTGCTGGCAAGCAACAAGCCCCGTGCCCAAGCCCGAGGGCTTAACGCCCTCATGAACTGGGGGCCTATGCGCTTGATCGTGGCCCACCTGGCACGAAAATCCGTAGCCCAGAAAGTGCGCCAGGATCAGTACCCAGCCCCCTACGCCATCATTGACTGCTGGCTCAAGCACGATGGCGACAGCCTGCGCGAACCCAAGGCACTCGATGCTCTGGTGCTCTCCCCCACCACGGCAAACCTCGTGCGCGTATTTTTTCTTCAAGAGCGCCTGAAAGGCTTTGGCAAGAGCGATGCGCCGAAGGTGGGGCACGTACATGTTGTCGGAGCAGGCACCATGGGCGGAGACATCGCCGCATGGTGCGCATTGCGCGGCCACACGGTAACACTGCAAGACCAGTCCCTTGCGCGCATTCAGCCCGCCCTCTCGAGGGCGGCAGCCCTCTTTGGTAAACGACTTCGCGATCCACTGCGCGTTCGTGCGGCACTCGATCGCCTCATGCCCGATCCAGAAGGACATGGCGTCTCCAAGGCGGACCTTGTGATTGAGGCCATCTTTGAGAGCATCGAGGCCAAGCATGCGCTTTTTCAGTCCGTTGAACCCAGACTCAAGCCCGATGCCATTCTCGCCAGCAACACCTCAAGCCTGCGCCTGGAGGATCTTGCCACCGTGTTGCAGCGTCCCGAACGTTTGGTGGGCATTCACTTCTTTAATCCAGTGGCTCAGCTTCCGTTGGTCGAAGTCATTGGCCTTAACCGGACCGACCCCATCGCGCTCAACCGCGCCCTGGCCTTCGTCAAGGGACTCGACAAACTGCCGCTCCCGGTCAAGAGCGCACCCGGCTTCTTGGTCAATGCCGTGCTTGCGCCCTACATGCTGGCCGCTATGCGTGCGGTCGACGATGGCACCTCCCCGGAGGCCATTGATCAGGCATGCAAAAACTTTGGAATGCCCATGGGGCCCCTTGAACTTGCCGATACGGTAGGACTGGATATTGCAATGGCTGCCGGCCAGAGCCTGGCGTCTGATGGCCAGCCGGCGCCTCGGTGCCTTCAATCAAAGGTCGATTCAGGAGATCTGGGTAAAAAGACTGGCAAGGGCTTCTACACCTGGACGCAGGGTCGCTCAAGCCGCCAGCCCTACGCAGGCCAAACGCCCTCCGGGCTTGCCGAACAACTTCTTCGGCCACTGGTCGAGCGGGCCGAGCGCCTGGTCTCAGAGGGCGTTGTCGCTGACGCAGACCTCGCAGATGCCGGCGTTATTTTCGGTACTGGGTTTCCCCCATTCAGAGGCGGTCCCCTGCACTGGTCCCGCGGATGAATCCAATGACGCTGCTCGACCGCCTGCCCTCTCGCTGGCGGTCGACGGTCTTGCGGATTGGCTTCAATCTCTTTCCTGCGTTTCGCGGAACGGGAGGACGGCTGCTCTGGGTGGCTCGAGATCTGCTCTCCATGGAGGCAGAGCTGCGCTTTAATTGGCGCACCCGAAACGCAAATGGCTCGCTCTATGGTGGGTCCCTGTTTGCGGTGACTGACGGCCCGCACCCGATCATGCTCCTGCATGCACTCGGGCCACATCATGTCGTGGTCTGGGACAAGGCTGCCAGCATTCGTTACCGGCGCCCAGCCACCCAACACCTGCGCGCGCGCTTTGAAGTTCCGCAAAGCCTCCTTGAGGAAATCCAGCATCGACTTCGAGCGGAGGAAGCGATAGAACACATTTTCACAATTGACCTGGTCGGTGCCGATCAGCAGGTTTACGCCACCGTTGAACGCACGATTTACATCGCAACGCGAGACTACGAACGCAGAAGAAGGAACCCTCATGAACCAGCCATGGCTAGCACAGTACCCGAAGGGCATACCGGCAGAAGTTGACCTATCGCAGGCCAAACCCGTCGGTCAGATGATGGTAGATGCCTGCACCCAGTTTGCTCCTCAGACGGCCTACATCAGTCTTGGGCACAGCATGACGTACGGCGAGCTGCTCTCTCAGAGCGAGGCTTTTGCAAGCTGGCTTCACAGTGTGGGCATGCGAAAGGGCGATCGTGTGGCGCTGATGATGCCTAACCTTTTGCAGTATCCGGTTGCCCTGATGGGCACCCTGCGTGCCGGGTGCGTTGTCGTGAACTGCAATCCGCTGTACACCCCGCGTGAACTGCACTTCCAGCTCAAAGACTCTGGCGCAAAGGCAATCGTCATTGTCGAGAACTTTGCACATACCCTTCAAAAGGCAAAAGAAGGTACCGCAGTTGAGCATGTCATCGTTACGCCCTTTGCGGAAATGCTGCCTTACCCCAAGCGGGCGATCGTGAACTTCGTCGTGCGACACGTGAAAAAGCTGGTGCCCGTCTGGTCACTTCCCAAGGCCATTTCCCTTCGCAAGGCGCTCGGCATCGGGGCGCAGAGCGCCCAAGCCAAGGCCCATGCTCTGGCCACAGGTGCAGGCCTCACCCTCGACGATCCTGCCTTCCTGCAGTACACCGGCGGCACCACGGGCACTTCCAAAGGTGCGGTGCTCACCCACCGCAACATGTCGGCCAATGTGCTGCAGGCCATGGCCTGGATCAAGCCCGAGATTCAACCTGCAAAAGAGTTCATCGTTACCGCCCTGCCGCTTTATCACATCTTTGCGCTCACGGCGAACTGCATGACCTTCATGATGTTCGGAGCACGCAATCTTTTGATTGCCAATCCCAGAGATATTCCAGGGTTTGTGAAAGAGTGGGCGAAGCATCCGGTCACGGTATTCACAGGCGTAAACACGCTCTTCAACGCGCTGCTCAACAACCCAGAGTTTTGCAAGCTCGATCACAGCAAGCTACGTCTGAACCTAGGTGGTGGCATGGCCGTTCAAAAGCCGGTGGCCGAGAGATGGCAGAGCGTGACCGGTAGCCCACTCACCCAGGCCTATGGCCTCACCGAGACTTCTCCTGCTGCAACCATCAACCCCCTAACAGCGCGGGAGTTCAATGGATCCATTGGCCTTCCGATCTCTTCGACGCATGTCGAGATTCGGGACGACAACGGCGCCTCCCTGCCCCATGGACAAGTCGGTGAGATTTGCATTTCAGGTCCCCAGGTGACCCCGGGCTATTGGAATCAGCCGGAAGAAACAGCCAAGATCTTCACGCCCGATGGCTTCTTCAAGACTGGAGATATGGGCTACATGGACGAGAGGGGCTTCGTCTATATCGTCGACCGCAAGAAGGACATGATCCTGGTCTCAGGATTTAACGTATACCCCAACGAGATCGAAGAGGTGGTAGCCGAACACCCGGGTGTTCAAGAAGTTGCTGCGATTGGCGTGCCAGACGCCCAGACTGGCGAGGCGGTCAAAATTTTCATTGTCCGAAAGGACCCTACGCTCACGGAAGGAAGCCTGCTGGCCCATTGCCGTGAGCGTCTCACCAACTACAAGGTGCCTCGGCAGATCGAGTTCAGAACCGAGCTGCCGAAGACCAACGTCGGAAAAATTCTCCGACGCGCACTTCGAGAGTGATTAGTAATTAAGGTTGAGCTGAATCACCGCAGTCGAACCGCTCACCTCGTTGCCGACCAGCAGCAGGGGCTTGCCATTCGGCGAGTCTTTAGCCGCTATGAAGTGCAGCCCCTCGGGGCCAAGATCACCAACCTTCGTGAGGTTCTCAGCTGGGTCGAGCATCCAGTCGGTGCGGGTGTTGAGATAATCCACACGCTTAGGCGCAGCGGGGTTGGTGATGTCATAAACCAGCACTCCGCCCATTCGCTCCAGCCCAATGAAGGCGAAGGTCTTGGCGCCGATCTGGCCCAAGGCCAGCCCCTCAGGCTCGGGGCCCTTTGCATCGCTACGGCTATCGAAGGCGTCCCCCTCGTCGTGCCCTTGGTTGAAAAAGTCCTTACACGCGATGGTTCGTGACGGCCCGAGCTTGCAGTCGTCGCTTGCGAGAAATTTCTCAATCTCAGCACCAGAATCCCAAACGAGTTGACCTTGATCACTCCAGATCGTAAAGGAGCGCGCGCCGTATGCGTGCAGCTTGTCATACATGAGGCGATCTCCAGCAGGATCGGCAACGCCCTCAGCGTTAAACATCACCGGCGTACCTTGAGCATCCGTACGATAGCCCTGCGTCCAGGTGATGTTGAGCCGGCCCAGATTAGCGTCGTCGCGGCACTTCCCGGGATCACCCGCGATTGCGCCACAGTAAGCGAAGACCTCAGGGTTCAGAAGGCCACCCTTCGCAATGGCAGCAAGCTGAGGGGGGAGATCATCGCCCGCGCGGCCTGACCAACCCTTTTTGTCGACCAAGTATTTCACTCGAAACTCTTCGACAAAGCCCTTCGCACTGTCGCCCGCCCAGTAGGCGCCGTCATCCTCACCCCAGGCCCGGGCATCGCCCTCATTGGCCGTGACCAGGTAGGTCTTGCCGTTGGCGGCGTATGCATGAATCGTGTCGGGGAGATAGGCGCCCACAACGCCAGGCCATGCCTGGATGTTGATCTTCTTATCCTTATCGCTTGCATCAATTTCATTGCCGGCTTTACCGAAGTCCTTGTAGCCCAGTGCAATGATGTCGGTTACGGAAGCCGAGGCAATATCGATCTTGGCGATCGCATTGTTCTCTTGCAGTGTTACAAACGCAGTCTTGCTGTCGGAGGTCACAGCAATGTACTCCGGCTCAAGATCCCTAGCCACTGTCGCGCTGGGACCGTAGATCCGAACGCCCTTGGCTCGAAGCGCAGCCTCTTGTCCGTTATATGCCGTGAAGGAGGCAAGCTTTGCCACAGGCTTAGCAGGATCAGCCACATTGACCACGCTCACGGTGCCCTCTGGGTCCACCTGATAGTCGTCCGAAGGCTCGGCTTCGTTAGCGACCAGCACGGTCTTTCCATCAGGAGAGAAGGTGACATTATCGGGCACAGCACCGATGGCCACGGTCGAGAGCAGGGCAAGGTCGCTTGCACGGTAAAGGGCGAGCACGCCCGGGTTCGTCTTCACGGGCGCCTGAATGGCTGCAGCGACGAGCCCATTGGACACCGCAACACTGTTGATCTCGCCACCCTCAAGGACCGCTGCCGCTTTAATCTCGCCCACCTTGGTGGGCTTGGTGGGATCAACCAGGTTCAGGACATCGACCGTGCCGGCCTTGGCGTTCACCACAAATGCGCGCACGCTCGCAGAATCAAATGCAGTAATCTCAGCGGCTCCCTCGTCGAACACCCCGGTGGCATACCCACCGGCTCTCGTGAGTGAAAGACCGACCGGAGTCGGCTCGAGGTTGGTTGCGTTGTAGGTGCTGAGGTCTACTTTGTCATTACCGTCCCCGCCACATGCAGCGAGTGCGGCGCTCAAGACAGCGGCAATGAATATGCGTGGGCTAGGTTTTTGAAGCATCGTTTTCATCGTGGTCTCTTGATGTGGTTCGTGTCAAACCTATGACCGTACCCAAGCAAGATGACATTTGAATGAAAAAGAGAAAGATCTAAATGGAGAGATCGAAAAATAGCACCTCTGCCTGTATGCCGGCCCTAATTGTCAGTAGCGGCTCCTCGACTAGCTTCATCGCATCGCCCGCATGAAGCAAAAATCCATTGATGTAGGCCTGACCCCGGGCAATGTGGAGGTAACCCAGACGGCCAGACTCCAACGAGCGTTCGGTCGCCTCATCACCATCAAAGAGGCCTGCATAGATTCTCGCATCAGCTGAAAAGGTAACTGACCCTTCAAGTCCATCGGGCGATGCAACCAGCCTGAGGCGTCCCCGTTTCTCGTCATCCGAGAACTGCCTCTGCTCGTAGCCGGGCATAATCGCGCGCTCATCGGGGTGGATCCAGATCTGAAGCAAGTGGGTCGTCTGCGTCTGGCTATGGTTGTACTCACTGTGCGCAATACCAGTGCCCGCACTCATGCGCTGCACATCTCCTGGCAGAATCGCGGCCCCATTGCCAAGCGAATCTTTGTGAGCAAGCGCTCCCTCAAGGACATAAGTGACAATCTCCATATCCCGATGTGGGTGGGTTCCAAATCCTCTGCCCGGAGCGATCCAATCCTCGTTGATTACGCGGAGGTTTCCGAACTGAGTGTGCCGAGGATCGTAGTAGTCTGCAAATGAAAAACTATGGAACGATCTCAACCAGCCATGATCGGCGAACCCACGCTCTTCTGACCGTCTAATTTCAATCATCTTGGCTCCCTTCTCTCTCCCCCACCTCGCACTTCTTTTTAATGCAGGTCTATGGGGCTTGTCTTGGATCCCTTACAAGGCCATGGAGGCACACGGGCTTTCCATTTTATGGGCGACGGCGCTCTCATATGCGACGCTCACACTAGGTTTATTCCTGATGCATCGGGCACGCATATGCAGGCAACTGCACTGGCGCAATCCACTCTGGGCGATGGCCCTGTGCTATGGCCTCACGAATACCTGCTTTAACTGGGCCCTCGCGCTGGGCGACGTCGTGCGGGTCGTACTTTTGTTCTACCTGATGCCCTTCTGGTCTGCATGCTTTGCGCGATGGTTATTACAAGAGCGGTTAGGGCCAGAGGGTGTTACGCGGCTCGTTTTGGCGTTATCTGGTGCCCTTATCGTCCTGGGAGGCGCAGGTACAGCAGGAGGGACTGCAGATCTGCTCGCCATCGCTGGCGGACTCTTTTTTGGGTTAGCCAACGTACTGCTGCGCAAAGCGGCGCATCAGAGCCAGGCGGCGAGGCTCTGGATGATGTTTGCTGGCTCAGGTCTCGTACCCCTCCTCTTTTTGTTGGCTATGGCTGGCCTTACCGGCTTGCAGCTCTGGCCGGGCCAGAGCCTGGGGTCCCTTAGCCCTCCTTGGACGGCAAGCTCACATGCATTCCTGTGGCTACCCGTGGTCATCATCGGGCTTGCGCTCGCAAACTTTGCACTTCAGTTTGGCGCGAGCCGACTGCCAGCGCAGGTCACCAGTCTGCTTATGCTCTCCGAGATTGTCTTCGCGGCGGTCTCCGCTGCGCTGATCCTTAGGACGACACCGCCGCCACACGAATGGATCGGCGGTTTGCTCATTGTTGCCGCGGCAGCCTGGGCAAGCCTGCGCCCCCCCAAATGACCGAACTCGGTATTCAAGGCTTTTGGCAGTTTGTGCTGGGTACCGTCATCGTGGTCCTGCTGCCGGGTCCTAACTCACTTTTTGTGCTCACCACAGCCGCGCGCGAGGGGCCCGAACGAGGCTGGCGCGCTGCTTGGGGCATCTTCACCGGAGACACTCTGCTCATGGTGGCCACGGCCTATGGCGCGGCGTCTCTGATGGTGCTCTTCCCTCTCGCCTTTGAAGCTGTGAAGTCTCTGGGTGCGATCTATCTTGGCTGGATTGGGGTTGGCTTACTCCGCGCGGGTTTACTCCAATGGCGGCATGCACCACAGCAATCGAACACAACCCAGGCAGAGGTCCACACTCACTCAGGTGCCTTGGAACAGGCCCCCTATTGGAAGGCACTTGGCCTCTCGCTCACAAACCCAAAAGCAATTCTTTTTTTTCTCGCGTTTTTCACACAATTTGTGCGGGTTGATGCTCCATCTCCGGCATTGGCTTATGCGCTGCTCGGGCTTGTCGTGCAGACCTGCAGCCTTGCCTACCTCTGGATGCTCATTAAAGCGGGTGTCCACCTCAAGTCAATTTTCATACGGCACCCGAAGTTATCGGCGGTTGGCATTGTTGCGGTGAGCCTCTGCTTTATCGGGTTCGCAGCCCACATGATGGGCTAAAAAAACCCCGGCTCACAGGCCGGGGTCAGATCTGCGGGGTGAACCGCGGCTGCTTAGAACTGGTACTTCGCTGTAACGCGCAAGGCCCACTGCGACTCGTTTTTAGACTGCTGCAGAGCAAGGCTCTCAGGCGTACCCACCGCATAGATGTAACGTCCATCTGCGGTCATACCGGCATAAGACACAAACTCGCGAGCCTCAAAATTAGACTGAATGGTCCGACCCCACTTGCTATTCAAGAGGTTGCCTAGGTTAAAGATATCGAACGTCACCGAGGCTCGGTGCTGAGCGTTGAAGGCAGGAATATCTTGGCTCATGCGGAAGTCGATCACATTCACCCGGGGGGCCGTGCTGCTGTTGCGGGGCACGACACGACCCTTGTAGCTGCTGAGGCCTTTCTCGCTATTGACCACATTCCAGAAGGCCAGCTCAGACTCTGCGGGAGATTTATTGCCCACAGCGGCGAATACCACTTCACCAGACCCTGGTGCGCTGGGGATATAGAGCAGGTCGTTTCCAGCCTGGCTGTCCCCGTTGGCGTCGTTGTAGAAGGTCCAGCTGTAAGGGTAGCCTGTGCGATGCTCAGCAAAGATGCCGAAGCTGGTGCTCAGGTTTCCGAAGAGCTTGGTCTTGTAGGTCGCTCCGAGGTTCACCCGATTGCGAATTTCATAGCGCGAACGAGCAAGCTCCTCCTCGTTGGCCTGAAGGCGGGGGAAGTAGCGCCAGTTCGAGAAAGCAATCGATGAACTGCCGTCATGAACGGATTTGACATCACTGTAGGTGTAAGACGCGTTCCAGCCAAACCCGGCACCGGCCGCGGGTTTCGCAAGCGCAACCGTTACTGTATTGCCATTGCCCTTGTCGGTCTTCTTGGTCAGCATGACGTTATCGAAAGACCGGTTGCGCAGGAATTTATCTTGAACGCCCGCAGTCGATACACGACTTACCGCTCCGTTGGAGGCCACCGTGTAGCTTGATGCGTTGTAGCCAGCCGCGTTAAAGAACATCTGACGACCGTCAGGTCCAACGCGGGTCGCAGGGCCCAAGTTCAGGTGCTCAAAGTAGATGTCGGCGTTGGTGTCAGTTCGGATGTACTCTGCAGACACCACGTAGCCGTCCTTGAGGGTCGCTTCATAGGCGAGGTTGCCCTTCCAAATCGAGGGCAGTTCAAGTCCGCCATCGTTGAAGTCGATCGCAGGAACGGGGGGTGAACCAGCCAAGCTGGGCTGCTTCGTGGGGTCCATCGAGACTGCCAAACCATCAACGGGGCATGTTCCAGAGCACGTCGCGAGTGCGGTCTGTACACCCGTGTTGGAGTAGGGGTTGGAGAACCAGACCGTGGGCGCACCGCCCTTGAACAGGCCGTAGCCACCGCGCACCCGGCTCTGCATGGCATCGCGCAGGTTCCAGGTAAAGGCAAACCGGGGCTGGACGAGGGTCATCTCGTCGTTGATCGCGGAGTTATCACGACCAAATCCGCCCGACTGAGCGGTGTTGGTGGCAGGGGTGCCCGGCACCAGGGCTGCCGCGCCCGCCACGCTCTTCAAGGGGCGGTCGTCGGTGGTCTGGGTGTCCATGCGGACGCCTGCGAGCAGTGTGAGGTCACGGCTCACACGCCACGTGTCTTGCACGAAGAGGCCCGTGTTCTGATAAGAGAACTCTGCCGCGCCCTGGTCGAGCGTGAGGCCAGCCTGAGGCACGCGAATATTGAAATAGCTCGGGCGGCCCTTTTCGAAGTTCTCGAGGGCGGCCAGCGCTGCCTGCTCGCCATTCGAGCAGTTCACGGCGCCACTGATACTGGTGTAGCTAAAGCGGTTGTCACACTCAAACCGATAGACCCCATTCGACTGAGGCAGGAATGCGTTGAAGACGTCGTTGGTCTCCTGGGTGCCACCGAACTTCAGCTCGTGTGCGCCCATCAGGTAGGTGCCTGCGAGGAAGAGTTCCTGGGTGTCGGTCTTCAGGATGTTGTAGTGGCGGTACTGCTCGGTTCCGAGGTAAACGGAGCGATTTGCAGACGATGTGAGCCCCGATCCAGCAGGCGCAGACCCTTCAAACTGGATCTGAACTGTCGGAGCCGCGGAGTTATTTGCAAAGACCTTGTCGTAGGTTCTGTTACCGAGCTTGATCTCTGTTGAAAAGTTGTCAGACCAGTCGGAATAGACCTGCACGGTATTGGTCTTGAACTTCTTGGACTCAGCCGTCCAGTAAGACGACAAACTCAGCGAACTCGACCCCATGCCGTAATACAAGGGCTCACTCGACTCGGTGTCGCTGTAGGTTAGCGTGAGGCGATGGTCTTGAGTGATATTCCAGTCGATCTTGCCCATCATGGAGTCAGAGGTGAGCTCGCCCTGGGAGGGAACAAGGTTGCCGGCCTCGAAGCCATAGGTGGACTTGGCAATAGACTGAATCTTTTCAATGTCACTCTGAGTCACACCAATGTTTATTAGGTTGCTCCCCACGGGGCCATACTGAGGCGCACCTGCGCGGGAGTCCTTGAACTTCTCTGCGTTCACGAAGAAAAAGAGCTTGTCCTTGATGATCGGGCCGCCCAGGGTGAAGCCGGTGTTTGTCACCTTGAAATCTGACTGCTTGGCCGTGGCGTTGGTATCTACGCTCGTAACACGATCGCCCGCCATGCGCTCGTCCTGCTGGGCGTAATAGACGCTGCCCGAGAGCTTGTTGGTACCCGACTTCGTCACGGCGTTGATATTCGCCCCGGAGTAGCCGAACTGTGTCACATCGAAGTTGGAAACGTTCACCTGCACCGAGTCAATGGCATCGAAGGGAATGGGCTGCTTGAGGGTGGGCAGGCCGTTCGAGCTCAGCCCGAAAGGATCGGACACGCCCACACCGTCAATCGTCACCGTGTTGTAGCGGAAGTTCTGGCCCAGGGCCGAGACCATATCCGAAGCCTTGTTCACCTGAGTCACGCGTGGGTCGAGTCGAGCGACCTCCTGGAGGTCACGACCGAAGCCAGGCAAGTTATCGAGATCGGCCTGGCTAAAACTCGTACCGGCGCCAAACCGGTTCGAGCGGGGGTCGGTGAAGCCTTTCTGGCCGAGCACTGTCACGGTCTGGACCGGCGCTCCGATGGTGAGTGACACCTCAAGGGGCTCGGCGAGTTTTAGATCGAGGTTATCTTCCTTGGCAGTCTGGCCGCCTTTTGTGGCGGTTACCGTGTAGGGGCCGCCCACGCGCAGGCCGGTCGCCAGGAAGCGACCGGTCGCATCGGTCATGGCAACGCTGCGCGTGCCGGACGGCATGTGGGTGACCACCACGGACGCTCCGGCAACGGGCTTACCAGAGCCATCTTGCACGAGTCCGCCCATGGAGGAGGACGTATTTTGCGCGACGGCAAGGGGGGTCAGGCTGGATGCGACGGCAAGCGCCAGCGCGGATCGAACGAATAGGGGGGACTGTGACATGGACATCCTCTTTCTGTCGTGGGGGGCGTTAACTCCCGTACTGTCTATCAGACAGATGACAGAATTGTGTCTATGTTGCAAAAATGCTGCAAATCGACTGCCGAACCTCTCCTAGAGCTTTATTTTCAGGCGGTGGGCCAGTTCACCAACCACCCCCCTTCGGAAGGCCAGTACGCAAATCACAAAGATGGCTCCGGTGGCGATGGTGCTCCACCCGCCCAAGTTGGCCAGATAATTCTGAAGATTCACGATGATGGCTGCTCCGGCAATGGGACCCCAAAGCGTTCCAATGCCACCGAGAATGGTCATGAGCACCGCCTCACCAGACATATGCCAGAAGACATCACCCAATGAAGCCAACTGCAACACCAAACTCTTGAGCGCTCCCCCGAGGCCCGCCAAGCCAGCCGATAGCGTGAAGGCGATAAGCTTGTAGCGGTCCACGTCGTAGCCCAAGGAGATCGCCCTCGGCTCATTCTCCCGAATGGACTTCAGCACCTGACCGAAAGGTGAGTTCACGATGCGAATGATCAACAAGAAGGCAATTGCAAAGACCCCCAAGCTAAACAGGTACATGGCAGTCGAACTGCTCAGATCGATGAAGCCGAGCAATTGCCCTCTCGGGACCCCCTGAATGCCGTCCTCTCCATTCGTAAAGGGCAGCTGGGTCGCTAGAAAGTAAATGACCTGAGCGAGCGCTAACGTGATCATTGCGAAATAAATGCCTTGGCGACGGATGGCGAGCGCACCGAATACGTAGCCAATCGCTGCCGAGGTGGCCACACCCAGCAAAAGCCCAATCTCTGGCGTTACACCCCACTCTTTCATGGCGTGGGCTGTGACATACGCGGCGGACCCAAAGAATGCGGCGTGTCCAAAGGAGAGCAGCCCGACATAGCCCAACAACAGATTGAGTGAGGCCGCGAAAATGGCAAAACAAAAGACCTTCATCATGAACAGGTCGTAGACCACATTCTGAAAGGGCACCAAGAGCAACAGAGCAAAGATGCCAATCGAGATTTTTTGGAAAAGTGAGAGGTTCACGCGGTCTTCCTTACCTAACTTTTCCGAAGAGACCGGCTGGCTTGATGAGCAGCACGATAATCATGATCACGAAGATCGACACCGACGAGGCCTGCGGGTAGAAAACCTTCGTGAGCCCCTCGACCACGCCCAGCCCGAGCCCAGTCAGAATAGAGCCCGCAATAGAGCCCATACCCCCAATCACCACAACGGCGAACACCACAATGATGAGGTTGGATCCCATGACCGCCGTCACTTGGTAAATCGGCGCGGCCATTACTCCCGCAAAGGCTGCCAGGGCGCAACCCGCACCATAGGTGAGCGTAATGATGAGTGGAACATTCACACCCAAAGCCTGCAGAAGGCGGGGGTTCTCCGTTCCCGCACGCAACAGACTTCCCAGTTTCGTGCGCTCAATGAAATACCAGGTCGCAAAGCAAACAATCAGGGCCAGGGCCACGACCCAGAGCCGGTAATAGGGGAGGTAGATTCCTGCCGCACGGAGTCCGCCCGTGAGGACCTCAGGCACCTCATAACTATTGCCCAACGCGCCATACCAGTGCCGAAACAAACCCTCAATGACAAGGGCCAACCCAAATGTCAACAAAAGACCATAGAGGTGATCCAGGTGGTAGAGCCGCTTGAGCATGGTCTTTTCAATGACGATACTCATCGCTCCAACCAACAATGGAGCCAGGATCAGCGCCACAAAATAATTCAACTGAAACTCGGGCATGCCGATCCAGCCGCCGAGCTGGGTGAGCCCAATCCAAGCAAACATGGCGCCCAGCATGTACTGAGCGCCATGGGTGAAGTTGATGACGTTGAGCAGCCCAAAAATCACCGCCAAGCCCAAACTGAGTAGGGCATAAAAAGACCCGTTGATCAGCCCAATCAAGAGCTGTGCCGTAAGGGCTTGAGGGGTGATGCCGAGCAACTCAAACATGAGTTACTTCACCAGCTTGCACTTGGACTGAGAGAGCGGAAGCGTTGCGTCCTTCGCTGCAATCACCTTCGCGACCTTTGCCACATCGTTGGGGCCCTTAGACTCGTTCGGCGCCTTCACTTGCAGCAGGTACATGTCGTGCTCGAATTTTCCGTCCGCTCGGATCTTACCCTTGAACAGCCCGTCGTTGATTTCGATCGACTTTAGTCGCTTCATCACGGCGTCTGCGTTGTCGGTCTTGGTGGTTTCCACGGCCTTGAGGTACTGCATGGTGGAGGAATAGACACCGGCTTGGACCGACGTGGGGGCCTTACCCTTGAACTCTTTCATGAACCGCTCGGCAAACTTGCGGTTACTGTCGTTGTAGTCCCAGTACCAGCCCACTGTGAAGTTCATGCCAGCTGTCTGCTTCAAACCCAGGGCTTGCACATCGGAGATGAACATGAGCAGGGGAACAACCGTCTGCTTAGAACCCATGATGCCCAGCTCTGCAGCCTGCTTGACAGATCCAATGGTGTCGCCGCCTGCGTTTGCGAGGCCGATGACATCAGCCTTGGAAGCCTGAGCCTGAGCCAAGAACGAAGAGAAGTCAGTCGTATTGATGGGGTGCTTGACCGAACCCATGACCTTGCCGCCGGACGCGTTCACCACCTCGGAGGTGTCGCGCTCGAGGGTATGACCGAAGGCATAGTCAGCCGTTACGAAAAACCAGTTCTTCTTGCCCGTGTCGACCACGGCTTTGCCGGTGCCGCGTGACAGCGCGTAAGTATCGTAGACGTAATGGATGCTGTAGGGCGTGCACTTCTCGTTAGTGATCGGAAGGGAGGCCGCACCAGTCACAATAGCGACGCGCTTAAACTGCTCGGACACTTCCATGGCAGCCAAGGCGGATGCTGTGGACACATTGCCCACAATCATGTCGACCTTGTCTTTCTCGAACATTTCGCGGGCTTTCGAGCTGGAGAGATCGGCCTTGGACTGGGTGTCAGCAGAAGTCACCACAATGTTCTTGCCAAGGACCTTACCGCCGAAATCCTTCACAGCCATTTGCGCAGCGAGCAAAGCACCTGGACCTTCAATGGCTGAATAGATGCCAGAGAGGTCAGTGAGCACGCCAATGCGCACTTCGTTATCAGACACAGTCTGTGCCTGAGCGGCAACACCCGCCGCGGCCATCAGGCCAGCAACGAGCGCAGCGATCGGGGTCTTACGGTTCATAGCAGTCTCCAATTTTTGAGGGGTTGTTCACACCTAAACACCAAGCAAAGACTTCAGTTCCTCTTGGTTCGCCTCGAGTTCATCTCTCGCGACGGTCTTCACGACCTGCCCATGCTCGATGACGTAATTGCGGTCAGCGAGCTTTGAGGCAAATCGAAAGTTCTGTTCCACCAACACAATGGTGAAGCCCTTGTCCCGAAGGGTCTGAACCACCTGTCCAAGCTTTTGGACAATGACCGGCGCAAGGCCCTCTGTGATTTCATCGAGCAGGAGCAGATTGGCACCGGTGCGCAAAATGCGAGCGATCGCAAGCATTTGCTGCTCACCGCCTGACAAACGCCCGCCCGGACTGTTTCGACGCTCGAGCAGGTTGGGGAACATGCTGTAAATCTCATCGAGTGTGAGCGCAACGCCAGCGCCAACCTTCGGCGGAAGCATGAGATTCTGCTCACAGGTGAGGCTTGCGAAAATGCCACGTTCTTCAGGGCAATATCCAATGCCGAGTTGCGCGACCTCATGTGTAGGCATTCCAATCACCTCACGGCCATTCACTCGAATGCTGCCCGTGCGTGCGCCGGTTAACCCCAGAATAGACCGTAGGGTAGAGGTCCTACCTGCGCCATTGCGGCCCAGCAGACACACCACCTCACCCTGCTGAACGGAGAGGTTGATGCCATGAAGCACGTGGGATTCGCCGTACCACGCATTCAGATTTTCAATGGCGAGAACAGGAAGGCTCATCGTCAGCTAGTGTCCTTGGAGCTCAGTATCGCTGGCACCCATATAGGCCTCCATGACCTGCGGGTTGGAGGAGACGGTCGCGTAATTCCCCTCCGCAATCAACTCCCCACGCTGCAATACCGAGATGGTGTGGGCGATGTTGGAGACCACCCGCATATTGTGTTCCACCATGATGACTGTGCGACCCTGCGCAACCTTCGCGATTAGCGCGGTCACGCGATCCACATCTTCGTGCCCCATGCCCTGAGTGGGCTCATCGAGCAACATCACCTCTGGGTTCATGGCCACCGTGGTTGCAATCTCAAGTGCACGTTTGCGTCCATAAGGAAGATTGACCGCCAGCTCGTCGGCATAGTCCTGTAAACCCACCTGCTCGAGCGCTTCCATGGCTCGGTCATTGAGGACCTGAAGGGTCTTATCGCTTTTCCAGAAATGGAAGGTGGTTCCGAGCGTTCGCTGTAGCCCAATCCGAACGTTCTCAAGGGCTGTAAGGTGGGGAAAGACCGCGGAAATTTGGAACGACCGCACGACGCCTTCGCGGGCAATTTGAGAGGGCGAGTGCCCCGTGATGTCTTGCCCGTTGAAAATGATCTGGCCGGCAGTCGGTGGATGAAATTTGGTGATCAGGTTAAAGCAGGTGCTCTTACCCGCACCATTGGGCCCGATGATGGCGTGAATGGTATGACGGTGCACCTTGAGGTTCACATTGTTCACGGCAACGAACCCAAGGAACTCCTTGGTCAATCCGCGTGTCTCAATAACAAGGTCGTGGGCTTGCGTCATAAGCACGAGTTATAACCCACGCTCATGGCGAATCATGGACCTGGTGCGTCAGGGGAAACCCCGAAACCCCCAAATTGCGAGGTCTTGAGCCAACTCAAGCTCCACGGGATTTCCCTCGGGGTGATCTCTTTTGGCCGAGGTGAGCAGCAGATGGTTATATGCGAGCCGTATGGCGTTTGAGGCCATGAGGCTCCCGTAGCGCGCGCGCGAACTCATGTCGGTTGGCATCTGAGTGCGCAAGTGGTGTGAAGCCGCCTGGAGCAAGTCTCGTGCGTGGCCCCATTGCGCTTGAAACTCAGGCATTGGCTGAGGTGTTACCCGGTGTCCCAGGTAGTGCTCAACAACGGGCTGCGCAAGGCTTGCCGCCATCGCCCCAGTCACCCGCAGCTCCAACGTCTCGGGCTCCCCAGGGACCGCCCGCTCCCCTTGCTGGGCCGCAATGAGGGCCCAACGCATCTGCGCGAACCGCTGCCAATAGGGAAGTTCATCAACTGGAAGCGCTGCCCCGGGATCAGCGCACTGGTAGCCCTCGAGCAGCGCACTCAGCGGACCGATGCCGCTCACCTCGGCCTCGCCCCCGAAACGCCAACACGGCGCTGTCAGCCAGCCAATATCCGCCATGGGGTCAGACCAGAATGCGAACTCCCAGTCGAGGACCGCAGAGAGAAACGAGGCAGGGGCTGCGTCGGGGGACTGCGGTAGGTAAAGCATCAGATTTCCAAGTCGAAAATCGTTATGGCAGAGCACTGCTGGCACGACACTTGGACGCGCGGGGCGATCTGCAATGAGCTGGTCTACGCCAAAGCGCAGATAACTCGCAGGCGCATGAAGCAGACCTATGCTCGCCCGAAGCCCTGTAAGTGCTGCATCGAGGCCACTCTGGGGCCGAGGTCCGAGCAATGCTTCCAGCTCTTTCAATCCCTGCGGTTGAAGACTGGCAGAGTGAAGTCGGCCGAGCTGCTCTCCAAACTCACGCACAGCGCCGTGGCCAAACCGATCTGCCGCAGCAGGGTCTCGCTCCCGGAGCGTCTTGAGCCAAGCCATAACGCTGCGCGGATCGGCTTCGCCTTGCGCTCTGCTAAAGGCGCTAACCGATTGACCAGGTACCTCTAACAAACCCAAAGGCTGCGGCACACATAGCCCAGCGCGGTGCGCGAAATCGAACAGCCTGAACTCGGTTGCTCTGTCGTGTGTACCAGGGACGGGCTTCGCCTGACCGCGCCTCAACACCCATTGCTGCGTCTGGCCACTTGCAGATGAGAGCTCGACCAGAAAGTTCTGATTGATGGCCCCGCCCGCCATGCGTGCAGCCCCTGTAAGAGTGAGGTCTTGTTCCTCGAGAGGACGTTGCTTGAGAATTGCCGCCACGACTGGGCGTAACTCCTCGAGCAGCTCGCTAGTCTGCACCCGGCCCCCAGTTAAAAAAGGATGGTCCCTGAGACTGAACCGCACGACTAATCACCATTTGATGCACCTCGCTCGCCCCATCGACGAGACGCGCCTGACGCGCATACCGATAGATCCACTCGAGCGGAGTGTCTTTGCTGTAGCCCCGAGCGCCACAGAGCTGAATCGCCGTGTCGGCTGCGAGGTGCAGAGTGTCAGCGACTTGAATCTTGGCCATGGAAATATCGGGGCGGGCCTTGCCGCCTTGCTCAAGTCGCCAGGCTGCGCGCATGGTCAGAAGTCGCCCCGTATCGATGGCCATGGCTACCTTGCCCAGCTGCATCTGTACGCTCTCCCGGTCGGCCAGGCGGATGCCAAAGCCTTCTCTCATGGCCACGTAATCGGTCGCAATCTGAAGGCATCGCTGGGCCAAACCCAGCCAGCGCATGCAATGGGTCAGGCGTGCAAGGCCAAGACGGATCTGGGTCAGCTTGAGGCCTTGCCCAACACCCATGAGTCGATGTTCATCTGGAATCTCTAGGCCATCAAACCTCAGCTCACAGTGCCCACCATGCTCTTCGGGCCCCATGATGGGAATGCGCCGAACAATCTCCCAACCAGGATCGTCTCGATGGAAGGCAAATGCGGTTAAACCATCCCGGCTGCCCTCACCTGTTTTGGCGATCAGAATGAAGTGACTCGCCACGCCCGCACCCGTAATAAACCACTTGTGCCCGTGAACACGCCAGACATCTCCAACACGCTCTGCGCGCGTGCGGATCATGGAGGGGTCTGATCCCCCTCCCGGGTGCGGCTCTGTCATCACAAAGGCCGATCGCACACGCCCGTCAATGAGAGGCTGCAGCCAGCGGTCCTGTTGCGCCGGGGTGGCCACTTTAGAGAGCACCGTGAGGTTGCCATCATCAGGCGCAGCGCAATTGAAGCAAACGGGCCCAAAGATGGATCGGTTCATGCGCTCGTAGAGCAATGCCTGGCCGACGGGCGTGAGCCCCATCCCGCCACGTTCCCGCGGTGCTTGGGGAGAGAAGAGGCCCATCGCCTTGACCTCAGATCGGAGGACCTCAAGCAAGTCCTCGCGCACATTGTCGTGCGCATCAAAGCTCTCGGGGTTCTGCTCAAGTGGAATCAATCGATCCTGCACGAAGTGATCGATTTTCTGCATCAAGTGCTGATGCTCGGCTGAGATCTGAAAATCCATAACCTTATAACCCTGCGCTCATACCACCGTCCACAACCAAAACCGCCCCCGTCATGTAGGTGTTCGAGGGGTCCAAAAGAAAGAAAAGGGGCGCCTCCAATTCATCGGGCCTCGCGAAACGCCGCAGAGGGGTCATCTTCTTTAAGGACTCCCCCGCGGGGCCATCCAATACATCCCCATTGAGTTCGGTTCTCACATAGCCTGGGGCTAAAGCATTCACCCGAATATGATCACGGGCCAACTCAATCGCCGCTGAGCGCGTCATTTGAATAATTGCGGCCTTGGTTGCTGCATAGGTCGCCACCTGTTTGACCGGAAGAATACCCAGCACCGAGGCCATATTGACGATGAGCCCGCCCCCCTGCGCGCGGAGGTAGGGCACCAGCGTGCGCGTCATGTTGGTCACGCCTGAGATGTTGGTTGCCAGCACACGCGCCTCTGCCTCTGGGGAGGTCTGCTCCAACGTCGCAGTGACTGCGATGCCCGCATTGTTGATGACGCCATCAATTCGCCTGGCCGCGCCCGGTAACCCGATCGCATGCACAACCGCCGCCTCAAGTGCAGCCGCATCTGAGATGTCCGCCACAATGGAGAGGTCTACGCCGGGTTGGCCAGAACAGTCTCTACGCGCCAAACCGATCACGCTAGCCCCCCGAGCCTTGAGCGCTGCACAGAAGTGCGCGCCTAGACCCGAGGTCGCCCCCGTGACCAGAAATGTCTGACCTAAAAAACTGCGCTCAGTTTGCATGTTGTGAATCTACTCCTAACCGCACTTACTCGTTCAAACGGACCATGCGCCCGTAGTCGGAGTTGCTAGTGTGGCATCACTATAAGGAGACTCAGCATGCCCCACATTCCACGCCACGCCACACCTTGTGCCCGCAAGCACCTCGCAGTTGCGATTTCGGCGGCGCTCGCTTCGATCGCACCGAGCGCTGCATTTGCACAAAACGTTCAAGAAATTACGGTCACGGCACAAAAGCGCGCACAACCATTGCAAGAAGTTCCGATCGCCGTCACCGCCCTGACAGCACAGGACATCCAGAATCGTGAGCTCGAGGATGTTTCAGACCTCTCCGGCCTTGCGCCAAACCTGATGGTCTCCAAAACGCCCGGAAACTCAACGGCATCTCAGATCGCCATCCGAGGCGGTGTCACTACAAATCCCGCCCTCTTCTGGGACACCGCCGTGGGCATTTATGTAGACGGCGTCTACATTGGAAAAACCCAAGGCTCAATCTTCAAGCTCCTTGACCTCGAACGTATTGAGGCCCTCCGTGGTCCGCAGGGAACCCTTTACGGTCGAAACACACTCGCAGGCGCGATTAATTTTGTAACCCGAAAGCCGCTGGGCGAATATGCGGCCGAAGCCTCTGTAGCCGTCGGAACAGACTCCGAACGCATCGTGAAAGCATCGGTGGATCTTCCCGCTACGGGTGCGCTCAAGCTCGGGATCGGGTTCCGTCAAGAAAAACGTGATGGATGGGTCAAGACGGAAAAAGGCAGCAGCGTGTCTGACCTCAATGGCGCTGACGAAACCAGCTTTAGGCTTGCCGCCACACTCGCTGCCAGCAAAGACTTTTCTCTGGACTATCGATTCGATTATTCAAAAGTAGACCAAACACCAACCCACTCGCAGTTGGTTCGCTCGGACCTTCCGTTCCTCACGGACTATGTCTTCACAACCCGACAAAAGACCGCCTCCGTCGATGGTGAACTATTCGAGCTCTCAAAAGTGCAAGGGCACACCGTGACGGCCGACTTGGCCGCGAGCTCAACAGACCGCGTAAAGCTCATCCTCTCCAGTCGGAGCATGACTTGGGAGGATGCACTCGACCTGGATGGCTCTCCCCTCTTAGTGGCCCATACGCAGCGCCTCTCCGACTACGACCAATCCTCGGCTGAGCTCCAATGGACGGGCTCTCGGGCCGGCGTAAATTATGTCGCAGGGCTCTATCGCTTCGAGGATGAGGGTTTCACCAACAATCCGCAGAAGTATTTCTTCGGTACGTTTAACTTTGATTCACGCTATGGCTTCACCACTGAATCGAATGCGATATATGGCCAGGCAGACGTTGAAATCCAGCCTAACTTGACGCTCACGGCCGGATTGCGCTCGACGGAAGAAAAGAAGTCGATCACCCGCACATTGGGCTTTAACACCGCACTTGGTGATCCGTTCATTCCCCTGGTACCTGCAGGGACCACCGCAGAAGAGACGTTTAGCGCAACCACGCCTATGGTCTCCCTAGGCTACAAGCTCAATGCGAACCAAACGATCTATGCGCGATACGCTGAAGGCTTCAAGAGTGGGGGTTTTAATGGTGAATACGGCGTCGTAAACCCCACCCCAGAGGGCGTCGCGAGCAACGTGAAGGAAGTAAAGACTGCCTTCAAACCAGAAACCCAACAAAGTGTTGAAGTGGGCCTTAAGTCGAGAATCCTAAATGGTAAGGGGCTACTGAATCTCACCGGGTTCAGCAATAAGATTGACGATATGCAGCTCGCCATTTTTACAGCCGAGGGCGCTGCGGCCTCCGTCATCCGAAATGCTGGAAAGGCAAAGGTTGATGGCGTTGAGGTTGATGGTGTGCTCCAGCTCTCGTCAGCCACCAAGCTCCAGTTCTCTTATGGGTATCTCAATGGTCGCTACGATGAGTTCATCGATAAAGGCGCGAACGTTGCGAATAACCGTGCCTTCATTCACGCACCAAAGCACAACGCGAATCTGGCGCTCGATAGCCGCCTAGCTCATACTGGATTTGGCGCACTCTTCGGGCAGCTTGAGGTGGGATTCAAGAGCAGCTACTACCTCTACCCATTCCAACTCGCCGAGTCTGGCCCCGGGTTTGATCCCATGGCTGCGGTCGCCAAGAACACTCGAGTTGGTTCACATGCATTAATCAATGCACGCCTGAGCCTGCGTGAGATTTCATTTGGAAAAGGAGTAGACGGCGTGGTGTCTTTGTCAGTCAAGAACCTCACCGACAAAGAGCATCAGACAAATCGAATCGACTTTGGTCCTGGATTCGGAAACCTGACTCAGGGCTATTACACGCCCCCACGTCAAGTCACACTTCAAACCACACTGAAGTGGTAGGTTGAAGCTGCCAAGGCCCTCAGTATGAGGGCCTTGGCAGGCCCAGTGCCCGTTGGGCAATGAGGTTCAATTGAATCTCGTTTGTTCCTGCATAGATAGTGTCTGCCTTCGAGGTGAGCCAGAGGGATTTTAGGTGGCTCACTACTTGGGCCTCTTTCTCAGAAATCACTGGGACACGGGCCAGACAGCGCGCAGCAAAATCACCCACATCACGACGCCAATTCGACCAGAGGTACTTGGCAGCAGCGGCGGCGCGCTTACCCTCCTCAGAGACTCCGCTCGATGCCACGCGAAGCGCATGAAATCGCAGCGTACGAAGTCTGGCCTGATGTCGAGCCCACTCCTCCTGTACGGCTGAATCCTCATCAAGACCAGTTCGACTGAGAAAGCCCGTAAGTCGATCGAATTCCTTCACAAACTGGGCTTGTTGTCCAAGCGTGGAGGCACCGCGCTCGTGAGCCAGAAGCCCCATCGCTACGCGCCAGCCATCCCCAGGCTGCCCAATGGCGGCGTCAGCCTCCGCAATCGCATCGTCGAGGAAAAGCTCATTAAACTCGGAAGCACCCGAGATCTGCTGAATGGGGCGAATACTGACGCCTGGTTGATTCAATCGAACCATCAGCAACACAAGCCCTCGGTGCCGCACAGAGTCGGGGTCGCATCGCGCCAGCACGAACGCCCAGTCTGACTCGCGTGCCCATGAGGTCCAAACCTTCTGCCCCGACAGGCGCCATCGCCCATCGGTGGGACTGCGAGTCGCCTTGGTTCGGACACTCGCAAGATCAGAGCCCGCCCCGGGTTCGGAATAGCCCTGTGCCCAGAATTCCTCTCCCCTCAGGATGGGTGGCAGAAACATCGCACGCTGCTGATCGGTCCCCTCAGCAATGAGGGTCGGTGCGAGCAGGTGTTCCCCAATATGCCCAAGCCGGCCAGGGCCTCCGGCCCTCACGTATTCCTCTTGGAAGGCCATCTCAAAGGCCAAGGGGAGCGCTCGGCCTCCGTGGGATGTGGGCCATGTGAGCCCAATCCATCCACCTGCGGCAATCTCTCTCTCCCACGCCTTCGCCAAGGCGCAATCAAAATGTTCCGATCCGGGTCCGATCACCCCCTCCAGTTGGGTGAAGTCACCAACAAAATGGTCGCGCATCCATGCGCGAACGTGAGACCGAAAACTGATCAAGTCGGGAGATTCGGAGAGGTTCATGTGCGGATGGCTCTATTCCAGTCGATCATCTGATTCAACTGCGCTTCAATCTGAAACACGGTGAGCAGTGGTCGATCAAGCCCACAGTCCTTTGTGTAGCCCATTCCCCCATGGACCTGTATAGCCTCCTGGGTGCAAAACCGCGCCGCACTCCGTGACTCCAACACGGCGTGAGCCGCATGACCCCAATTGGCATCGTCATGATGGACCGAGATCAAACATGCAGCGCCATATACTGCCGACCGAGCGGCCTCTACCGACACCAACATCCGAGAGAGTGCATGCTGAACTGCCTGAAACCGAGCAATAGGGCCACCAAACTGCTCTCTCTGATGGACATAGCTGACGCACTGATCAAGGACAGACTGTGCCCACCCCACAAGTTCTGCAGCACGAAGCACGGCCCACCTTGGGCGGAGCGCGAGTAGCGCTGGGACTTCCATCTGCCCCTCCACTTCAAGATCATGAAGTTGGACGGAGATCAGGTCAGGCTGCAGGGGCATGGTGTGCCGGGCGGACAAGGCAACGTCTATCTTTGTTTCCGCAAAGGCCACTGTGCCCTCGGGCTTAAGAAACAAAATAAGGCTTCCATCCGCACCCGATGGATGTCTGTGCAGCACGATGTTCCCGGATACCCGCCATCGTCCTGAGGCACTCAGCGGTGCGCCATGGGCCGTGGGTTTACCCGACCATATGGCCTGATCGAGACAAAGTGAGTTGGGCATCGACGCATACTGGCTCGAGTTGCGGATCCCAACCAGATCCGTCGGAATCACCGTTTCCTCGATTACGCTTGGGTGCGCACGCCAGAAGCCTAAGCGCTCGTGGATCAGCGCCATGGTTGGAAGTAACTGCGCCAGCCCGCCGCGCTCCTCGGGTAGCTGTGCGCCCATCAGACCCAGCTCGCAAAGGCCCGACAGGACATCTTGAATGTCCCATGGGTTTGCAACATCGCTTAGTCTGCGATCCAGCGCCGCTATCAGCTGACGCTGGTCTTCATTCGGGCAGAGGCTAAAGCATGGCTCCATGAGCGTGAGTGTTCTGGCCATCGCAGTCGTCGCCATCGTCCAGAGTGACGATGTCTGCGTCTACAGCTCGCGAAACACTGCATCCATGAAAAAAACCCTCGCGCTTCTCGCCCTATGCCTGTGCGCTCCAGCCACCCTGAGCGCGGCGGACACATCCAAGAACATCGACCCCACCCAGCTGATGCAGGGCTTCCCGCCGACTGAGGCGAATCGGGTTCACATCATGAACTGGCAGGCCTATCCCCAAAAGATCTGGTCCTTTCAGCATGTTGAGGAGCTCTTTCCAACGCGGCGTGTCAGGCGAAGCGCAAATCCAAAGCCACTGCCGAAAGCATTGCGACCGGAGGTCTTTTCAGACTTTCGGATTTCCGTTCCCGGCAAAGGGCAGGATCTGACCTGGACCGACTACGCTCGATTGGCCCATACAGATGCCATCATGGTGATTCACGGGGGCTCGGTCATTGAGGAGAAGTATCTCAATTGGATGAACCCGCAGAAGCAACACCTGCTTTTTTCAGCAACCAAGTCGTTCGTGGGTTTGATGTCCATGATGCTGATCGCAGAGGGGAAGCTTGATCCCAAGCAGTCAGTCAGGTCCCTGATCCCTGAGTTGGCCTCAAGCGCTTGGGGAGAAGCAACAGTTCAGCAAGTAGCCGATATGACTGACGGCGTTCGCTTCACCGAGGTCTACACCGACCCCAAGTCGGATATTTTTCGATACGTTGGTGCCATGGGATGGGCTCCCCAGCTGCGCGACCCTAGAGATCCCTCCGGCATCCTTGCAATGCTTCCGTCGCTCAACGCGCTTGATCCAGAGCCTCGTGGTACCGCATTTCGGTACCGAAGCCCCGCGACCGATGTACTTGCATGGATCAACGTGAGGACGGCACAAAAATCTCTGTCTCACTGGATTCAAGAGCGACTCTGGGAACCGTTGGGCGCAGAAGAGGACGCCTTCATGATGTTGGATCCTGCTGGAACTGAGGTGAGCTTCGCCGGCTTCAATGCGAGTCTTCCTGACCTCGGAAAGTTGGGACTGGCCCTTCTAAAAGGCGTGCAAACCAACAGCGCCGGGCAGGTGATCCCCAGGGAGGTTGCAAGCGCTTTGGCCGATGGTGGGTCTCAAGAGGCCTTCAACAAGAGTGGGAGGGGAGGGGCGCGCCCAAACCACAGCTATCGCGCCCAGTTCTGGGTCCACCATGCCTATCCCAAACACTTTTACATGGGGGGCGCCTTTGGCCAAAGACTCGCGGTCTACCCAGAGCATGATTTGGTGATCATTCACTTAGGAAGCCACCCCAGCCCATCAGCGAGTGAGACGGACTCACTTCACCTGGAGGCCGCCAGAGCGATCATCGCAAGACTCAAAAGAGAGGCAATGGGAGCCCAGTGAGCCCCCTCATCGCAGCCATCTCGAGCATTACCCTCGGGGCGCTTGGAGCGCTATCTGCCGCCTCGGCTGCTGAATCAAAATCTGCAGGAACAACGGGCTCTGCAGCTTCTTATCAGGCCGCGCGCGCAAAGGTCATGAGCGCCAACCCAGAGCTCAGGGCCTCCATCCTTCGTGGCGGGACATTCAGCGGCGCAGACTTCTCCGCAGCGATCGCGAATCGGATGTACAGCCGCACAGATGCTGCCGCGATTGCGGATGCTCGGCAAAAACTGAGGGTAGAAGCGCACGGTCCGAAGACATGGCTTCTGCGTCTTCCTTTTGTGAATATTGTGGTGCTAGAGACTCAAGAAGGTTTGGTACTCATCGACAGTGGGTACGCACCCGCTGGCCCTGCCCTAGTCGAGGCCCTTTCACAGTTGAGCGACAAGCCGGTTCATACCGTGATCTTCACCCATTACCACGCTGACCATGCTTTTGGTGCCTGGGCCCTCTTCGCCGCAGGAATGCGGCCGAGGGTCATCGCCCAGAATAGATATGTCGAGCAACTCGAATACGACATGAAAACCGCTGGGCTGATTGCTCGAAACAACAATCAGTTCCCGGAGGATGTTCCCCGAAGCTGGTCGGATGCCATCCGGCCCACCCAGACCTTCGACCAGCGCCTCACGCTTGAAGTGGGCGGGGAGAAGATCCACCTCCAACATGCAAAAGGTGAGACCGAAGATCACCTCTGGGTCCACGTGCCGAGTCGGCAGCTGGTGGTAACCGGAGACCTCTTTCAAGACTTTCTACCCAATGTTGGTAATGGCAAGCGCAGGGTTCGCTTTGCGAGCGATTGGGCACATGCTCTCAGGGCCATTGCTGCAACCAATTCCGGCCTGTTGCTTCCCATGCACGGACCTGCACTGACAGATCGAGCAACAATTTCTCGAAGGCTCGGAAGACAAGCAGACATGCTCGACTCAATCGTCAAACAGGTACTTGACGGTCTCAATGCGGGCACTCGGCAGGATCTGGTCGTAGACGGAGTGACGCTGGCAGAGGAGTATCGGCACGATCACGATGCACGCGAGCAATATGTGACAGTAAAAGACATTGCTCGCATGGTGATTAAAGAGCACAGCGGCTGGTGGGATGATATTCCCTCGAACTGGAGCCCTGCGCCGTTGACCCTTCAAGCAGAGGAGATCATCAGACTATCAGGTGGGCTCGATCAGGCCATTGCGCATGCAAAGCACCTCTCTCTATCCAACAGCGCACTTGCCATCAAATTTGCTGACTGGATCTGGCTGGCAAACCCAACCATTCCCAAGGCATTGAGAGCGTGCTTAGAGATATATGCAAAACATGTATCAACACCAAAACCAACCCAGGAAGCGCTGGTCTACGCGGAACATATGATTAGGCTCGAGCTGAGCCTTGCGCAGACTGAGCGAGCAATCGCGCAGCGCGGTGCCCAATCACCACCGAAGTAGCATTGGTGTTGCCGCTGATGAGGCTTGGCATCACGCTGGCATCGGCCACCCGCAAACCCTCAAGGCCTATCACGCGAAGCTCTGCATCAACTACTGCGCGGGGGTCGTCGGAAGGTCCTATCCGGCAGGTTCCCACGGGATGATGCCCAGTTGTTAGCACCTGGCCAGCCCAATCCAAAAGCGCCTCATCACGGACTCTCTCTGGGCCCGGTTGCAGCTCATGATCAATCAGCGATGCAAGGGCAGGCTGTGCTGTCATACCCCTCAGCCAGCGCAGCGCACTCACCACCACAGCTTGGTCACGCGCATCGGAGAGGTAGTTCACCTGTATTCTCGGAAGGGTCTGTGGATTACGGTCTACCAACTGTACGGAACCTCTGGACCAGGGACGTACCTGATATGGGGCCAGCGTAAGACCGGGCTGAGCCTCTGTGGTCGGCTGCTTTCCCTTAAGCACCGACTCAATATCTCCCGTCACGGGCAGACCAAAGACTTGTACATCTGTATGGGCTAAAGCGGGATCTGAGCGAAAGTACCCCCCAAACTCTGCAGGAGGGGTCGTCATGGGGCCACTGCGAAGCAAGAGGTATTGCAAGACACTCTTTATCAAACCCAATCCCCGAAAAGATGGATTCAGGCTCGGTGTCCCAGCTCGCAGACGAAACGCCATTGGAATAACTGCATGGTCTTGCAGGTTCTGCCCGACACCAGGAAGGGCGCTCACCACTGGGATGCCGAGCGCCTGAAGCTGATCGGGTGGCCCCACTCCCGAGCGCATCAAGAGGCCCGGAGTCTCGAGACTTCCTGCACACACAATGACTTCTGCTCGAGCATGGGCCTCAGTAACACTCCCATCTGATCGTCTATAGCGCACACCGACAGCGCGTTTTCCACGAAAGAGAATAGAGTCGACAAGCGCATGACTTGCAAGCTCCAGATTAGAACGGGTAAGTGCTGGCTCGAGCGCTCTTCTTGCAATGGAATCTCGCCGTCCCTCGCGAACGTTCACCTGATAGAGTCCGCACCCCTCTGCAGTGCCACTATTGAAATCATCGACCCGGGCCAATCCAGCAGATCGAGCTGCCTCAACCATAGCCCTTGAAACTGGATGCACTGAGCGCAGGCTTGCCGCAGTCAGTGAGCCCCCTGTGCCGTGAGCGTTTCCGTGCAGATCAAGCTGATGTTCTGTCGCAATGAAATCTGGGAGCAACTCCTCCCATGACCAACCATGAGCGCCCTCCTCAACCCAACGAGCGTAGTCGGACTGCTGCCCCCTGATATAGATCATTCCATTTATCGAAGAAGAGCCACCCAGAACCCGACCGCGTGGAATAGAAACCCGGCGTCCGTGAGCCATGGGCTCGGGCTCAGTCCAATGGCCCCAGCTAAATTTGGGGTCATTGCCCAGCGCACCCCATCCGGCCGGCATGTCAATCTTTAGATCTTTGTGGCTTCCCCCGGCCTCGATCAGCAGCACGCGGTGTTGGCCTGAGCGAGTCAACTCGGACACAAGCTGCCCACCCGCTGAGCCTGCACCAACCACAATGAAATCAAATACTAGGTCGCTCATGAAAATTGCCTTGCCATGGGGCCGTAGAAGCGTTGGCCCAACCGGTCCATCTCCATCAGAATCTTTGGCGGCCTGAGGTGCTCACCAAACTGATCTGCCAGTTGATTACAGGTTTGAGCAAACACGCCCGGGGTAACGGCATCTACAAAGCAAAATGGGCCTCCTGTGTAGGCCGGGAAACCAACACCCAAAATGGCACCGAGGTCACCATCTGCAGCAGAGGTCAAGACGCCCTCTTCGACTGCCTTCAGTGCCTCAATGACTTGAACATAGAGGATTCTCTGACGCAGCAACTCGGGATCGGGCTGTGTCGCGCGCTGGGGGTAGAGATCCGCGAGACCGGGCCATATCTGCTTGCCAGATTCTGTGTAGTCGTAAAACCCCCGTCCGACCTTTTTACCCATTCGGTCACGCTCAAACAGCGCGCGAAGCACCGGAACCGAGCGCCCCTCCTTGTAAGCCTCGCCGTAGACTTTACGATGGGCCTCACCCGCATGCACTGAGAGTTCGATGGAGAGCTCATCGGTAATGGCCAGTGGGCCCACTGGCATACCGACTTGCCGCGAGCAGTTCTCGATGAGTGCAGGACTCACACCCTCAGCGACCATACCAATCGCGTCGTCGACAAACGCGCCAATGAATCGACTCGTAAAGAACCCTCTCGCATCCCGCACGACAATCGGCGTCTTCTTAAGCTGCAGGGTGAAGTCAATGCTCTGTGCAAGGCAGGCGTCTGTTGTCTTGGGGCCACGGATCACTTCCACCAAGGGCATGCGGTCTGCGGGTGAGAAAAAATGCAGCCCGATTACGCGCTCCGGATGGGAGCTCGCTGAAGCAATGCGCGCAATGGGAAGACCGGAGGTATTTGTCCCAATGATGCAGGTGGATGAGACATGGGCATCCAGACTGCGCACCAGATTCTGCTTGAGTTCCAGGTCCTCAAACACGGCCTCGATGACCAGCTCGCGATCTGAGAGGTCAGCATGTGAGCCGACGGCCTCGATCAAGCTCATCGCCTTTTGCATAGCGTCAGCTGAGAGGCGACCTCGATCGAGCTGACGCTGAAAGTCCGCTCGAATCTGCTCGCGAGCGGCCGTCGCCCGCTCAAGGGACTGATCCATGAGTTTGACTGAGAGCCCACGCCTCGCCGCAGCCTTTGCAATGCCAATGCCCATCATGCCCGAGCCAACAATTCCAATCCGTTGAAACTGAGAGGGCGGCTGTCTTTGTGGTCGGCTCGCGCCTCGCTCTGCTCGAGTCTTGCTCAGAAAGAGCGTTCGGATCATGCTGGTTGAGACTGGGCTATTGAGCGAAATATCGAGCAGGTACTTGACCTCGACGCGCAGCGCCCGATCGAACGGCAGCTGAGCACCCTCAAATACGCAGCTCTGAATGGCAAGCGGGGCAGGAATATTGCCCTGCGTATTTGCGATGAGCATGGCATTACCCACCACAAACGCAGGGGCTACACGCGGGTCTGTCGGCCCCCCGCCGGGGATCCGAAAGCCCTTCTCATCCCAAGCCTTGATGGTCTTGGGGCCGGAAAGAATCCACGCAGTGGCCGCTGCAATCAATTGCTCCGAGGGCATGACTTCATCCACAAGACCAGCCTTGAGCGCAGCCTCTGGTCCAGCAGACTTACCCTCAAGGAGCCAAGGCAGCGCTGCGGTAATCCCCAACATACGAATGAGCCTTTGGGTGCCACCGCCGCCGGGAAGCAGCCCAACCTGAACCTCCGGCAGACCCACCGAGGAGCGACTGCTGTCCGACATGAGTCGTCGATGACACCCCAGGCAGAGCTCAAACCCCCCACCCATGGCCGCTCCATCGATCAGGGCTACAACCGGCTTCTGAAGCAGTTCAATCTCGCGAATGGCCTTCGAGAGTGAGAAAAATTTCTCGAAGGCAACTTCGATGCAATCTGCATGCATCTGGTCAAGATTGCTCTCCATAGTGGTCAGATCAGCGCCAGCCACGAAGGCGCTCTTTGCACTTCGAATAATGGCACCACAGATAGCGTTGTTGTCACGAATCGTGGCAGCATGGGTGTGAAGGTCATTGAGAAACTGCTGATCAATGACATTCATGCTCCGATCTGGCGTGTCTAGAATAAGGTGAGCAATATGGTTCGTGTCGATCTCTAGTCGAATGGAATGCGCTGTCATTTCAGAGTCCTTCTCGCTGAATCACCATGGCCACACCCATGCCTGCAGCGACGCAGAGTGTGATCAAGCCTCTAGACTTATCCTGTCTCTCCAACTCGTCGAGCAGTGTCCCGAGGAGGATCGACCCGCTCGCCCCCAAGGGATGGCCCATGGCAATTGCACCACCGTTAACATTCACAACATTCATTGCAATGCCCATGCGATGAACGAAAGTAAGCACAACCGATGAGAAGGCCTCGTTGATCTCCCAGAGGTCTATGTCTGAGGGCGACAAACCAGCTCGCTTTAGGGCGAGCTCCGCTGCATGCGAGGGCGCATCGAGCATAAGGGTGGGCTCTGAGCCAATGGCCGCATAACTCACAATGCGTGCGCGAGACCGCAGGCCAAGCCGTTGGCCTGCGGCTTCGCTGCCAACAAGTACCGCCGCGGCACCGTCGACAATGCCTGAACTATTCCCAGCATGATGATGGTGATGAATGTTGTAGATCTGTGGGTACTTCCTCAAGGCAATCGCGTCATAGCCGTATTTCTGCCCCATTTCGAGGAATGCAGGCTTTAGCGCCGCCAAGGATTCAAGGCTCGTGTCAGGCCGAATGGTCTCGTCTCGATCGAGAGCGGTCAGCCCAATAAAATCTTTCACTGGGACGACAGATCGGTTGAAGCGCCCCTCCTGCCACGCCGTTGCCGCACGCTGGTGACTCTGGACTGCGACCTGATCGAGCTGTTCACGAGAGTAGCCCTGCAGACTCGCAAGCAGATCTGCGGAAATACCCTGCATCACAAACCCTGTCTTCGCAGCGATCTGAGGATCTTGTGCCCATGCGCCGCCATCTGAGCCCATAGGGACCCGGGACATCATTTCAATGCCGCCCCCGACGGCGAGTTCGCAGTGGCCAGCCTGAACTTTGGCTGCTGCGAGGGCTACAGACTCGAGGCCGGAGCCGCAGTATCGGTTGATTTGGGTGGCGGGAACACGTTGGTCGATGTCGGCATTGAGCACAGCCATACGAGCGATGTTGCCGCCTTGCTCACCGACTGGGATAACGCAGCCCATCACCACCTCACCGAGTTCGGATGAATCGATGGATTGCCGATCGATCAGGGCCCTCAGCGGCGCACTCGCGAGCTGAACCGGCGTGATCTCATGCAGGCCCCCATCGGGCTTTCCTCGGCCCCGAGGCGTTCGAACATGATCAAAAATGCAGACTTGGGACACCGAAATCTCCTCTACCTCGAAACGGTTCTAAAACCAACATGTGACATGGAAGACAAGGGGTCCATGCCCCTTCTCGCACTGGGCCGATAGCCCATGCAGTAATCACGATGACAAAGGAATGAGCCCCCCCGGATCACGCGCTTTGGGGCCTGGGGAGGTGCGCCTCCCCACTCTTCTTCCTCGGTGAAGCTTGAAGATGGACCAAGAGGGTTCACTGTCGTGCGCGCAGACTTCGCTCGTTGCACAAAGACATCAGATCGATACCAATCAGCGCACCACTGCCAGACATTCCCGCTCATATCGAAGAGCCCATAGCCATTGGCCGGGAAAGAGCCCACAGCCGTGGTGCGTCCTCCGAGTCGGTCGTTTTCCCAGGTCTGAGCCTTATCCTGATCAGCGTCACGGAACCGGTCACCCCAAGAAAAATCTTTCTGTGCCAAACCGCCCCGGGCGGCAAATTCAAATTGAGCTTCTGTGGGCAGGCTGCGTCCACACCAGCGCGCATACGCCATGGCGTCTGCATAAGAGACCTGGACTACCGGGTGGTCCTCTAGGCCATTGAGGCCCGAATGAGGGCCCAGGGGCTTACGCCAACTTGCGCCGGGAACAAAGGCCCAGGCCCTCAGATATTCTTGTTCGAGCCGCGGCCGGCTCTGGCCAACGTAGACCATCCCCCCTGCGACAAGGGCCGCAGGGGGCGGGCGTGGTGTACCCGGAGGAAGTTGGGGGGCCAAGTCTTCCCATTTGGGAGGTAACTCCGCGGTGGTTACGTATCCAGTCTCTTGAACAAACTGCCCGAACGACCGATTCGTGACATGCGTGCGATCGATTGAAAATGCGGAGACCTCCACCCAATGCACAGGCTTTTCATTAGGCTTCGCGAGACGACTCTCCGATCCCATCTGAAAGCGACCCCCGCGCAGCAGCACGCGTTCCTGGCCCCGTTCGCGGGTGAGCCCGACACTGGCAAAACTGCTCAAGCCTACCGCGCAGAGCCCAAAGAAGCGACGACGTGACCGCTGATGCATGGCGCTACTTGGTTTTCTCGAATCCGGCAGTCAGTGAGTTGCTTGCTTGTCTGGGCGGGAACTCGCGAAGCGAGCCAATGTGTGCCTCTACGACCTCGCGAAGCATGGAGCCAACCCAAGCTTTTCGCATCGCCAGCTCATTGTTTTTGTGACCGAGGTGCTTCTCGAAAGGATCCATGCGCAGGTTAAAGAGGTAGTACGCCTGCTTTGGGGCATCGAAGAAACCGTCCCTTGCGCGCGCGACCGATTTCCAATGCTTCCAGCGCACACCAATAATCGAGTTCTCTACGTAATAGACATACGACTCTCGGGCAGACTCCGTGCTCCCGGTCGGGTCGGTCCAATGCTTGAGGTTGTTGACACCATCGATCATGACCTTGTGGCTTGCCCGGAGCTGAGACGCAACGTCTGGCACACCCGCTGCTGCGGCAAGCGTAGAGAACAAATCCATATGGCTCTGAAGGCCGTTGGAAATGGTTCCGGCAGGAATTTTCGAGGGCCACCGAATAAGCGTGGGAACCCGGTATGCACCCTCCCAGGATGAGGACTTCTCGCCCTTGAAAGGCGTGGTCCCACCGTCGGGCCACCAGGATGACATGGGTCCGTTGTCAGAGGTAAAGATCACGATGGTGTTTTTGGACACTCCAAGCTGATCGAGCTCACTGAGAAGACTGCCCACGACATCGTCGAGTTCCATCATGCCCGCGGCGAAAACATCATCTTCGGTAGACCACTTTGCGGCTCTCTCTCGATACTTCTGCACGACATGGGTGTAGACATGCATGCGTGTGGAGTTAAACCATACAAAGAAAGGTTTTTTCTCCTCAACGGACTGACGCATAAACCGCTTGGTCTTGTCGACGAACTCCCATTCAATAGTTTCCATGCGCTTGCGGGTAAGCGGGCCGGTGTCGACAATCTGCCCACCAGCGAATGAATGGATGACCCCTCTCGGCTTGTACTTGGCCATACGCTCGGTTGGATAATCGAGCTGCTCTGGCTCCTCCTCGCTGTTCATGTGGTAGAGGTTTCCGAAGAACTCATCAAACCCATGGGCGGTGGGCAGGTGTTCGTTGCGGTCTCCCAGATGGTTCTTACCAAACTGACCACTGCGGTAACCCAATGGCTTGAGCACGGTGGCCAAGGTGGGGTCCTCCTTGCGCAGTCCGACCGGCGACCCAGGCAGACCCACGGTGGTGAGACCCGTGCGAATCGGATACTGACCCGTGATAAATGCAGCGCGACCCGGAGTACACGTGGGTTCCGCATAGTGATCAGTGAAAAGCTTGCCCTCTTTGGCGATTCGGTCGATCTGTGGCGTCGGCGCCATGAGACCCAGCGAATAAGCGCTGACGTTGGTGGGTCCAACATCGTCGGCCATAATGACCAGAATGTTGGGGCGCTCTGTGGCCTGGGCAGCGGGTGCCGCAAATGCGTGAGTACCCAGAATGCTCGCAGCTAAAAATGCAGTGAGTCGGATCAACATCAAAAGGCCTCCTGATTGGCGATTCGGGTGCATCGGGAACTTAAGGTGCACTGACTCGGGTGCTTCGAAAATGCACAAACTCGTCAGCGGGTGCTCTGGGTGTAGAGAGCGTGTTGACAACATGGGCCTTATCCTCATACCCCAGCGCAATCGTGCACACCATCATCAGATGGTCGGGGACCTGCAAGACCTCACGAATCACCGTGTGAAAGGGGTTGAGCGCAGCCTGTGGGCAACTGCCAAGACCCTGCTCGGTTGCAAGGAGAAGCATGTTCTGAGCGAACATGCCGCAGTCTACGAGCGCACCCTGCCCCATGCGTGCATCACAGAATATGAAGAGGCCAACGGGGGCATCGAACAGCTGAAAATTCCGCGCCGTCTGGGCCATCATGCCCTGCTGATCCTCCTTAGGAATTCCAAGCCTTCCATAGAGGTCCAGCCCTAAAGCCTTCCTCCGGCTCTTGTAAGGATCGAACCATTCCGTGGGGTAATACGGGTAGGCCTCCTCGGCCTTAAACCCACCCGTAAGCGAAGCGTAGAAGGCCTCAACCAACGCGCGCTTGAGCGAGACCAGCGCGTCGTCCGTTGCAACAAACACCTGCCAAGGCTGGATGTTGGTGCCAGAGGGCGCACGTGAGGCTGCCTCAAGAATCTCGGAGATGAGCGCTCTGGGGACGGGCTGATTGAGAAACGCTCGAACCGAATGGCGGGCCTGAACGGCCTCGCGGACATGCATGCGCCCACTCATGCTGAGAGCTTCTCGACCAACTCGGGCACGGCGGTGAAGAGGTCGGCGACCAGGCCGTAGTCAGCCACCTGGAAGATCGGCGCATCGGGGTCCTTGTTAATCG
>Ga0208009_1000031_pt1 | contig 37899 bp, 35 predicted proteins | sample Wag4_2014_7_16_FD_187364 | JGI IMG/M metagenome (GOLD analysis project Ga0208009, IMG submission 187364) | Fresh water mixed with fracking chemicals microbial communities from Ohio, USA - Utica-2 Time Series FC 2014_7_16 (SPAdes) (version 2) ...
TAAAAAAGCCATCATTGATGGACGTCGTGCTAAGAATTTTGCAAAGTTGATTAAGGCAATTGAAGTAGCTTCCCGTAATGGCGGACCAGACATGGATGGAAATCCCACACTCTTTGATGCTGTAACAAAAGCAAAAAAGAACTCTATGCCTGCTGACAATATTGAACGCGCAATAAAGCGAGGCGCTGGACTTGAATCTGGTGGAGCTGATTGGCAGACGATTATGTATGAAGGTTATGGGCCGCATGGAGTCGCAATCATGATCGAATGTTTATCAGATAATCGAAATCGTGCGGCCTCTGAAGTTCGCGTGGCCGTTACAAGAAATGGTGGATCAATGGCTGATCCTGGTTCTGTTTCTTACTTGTTTCATCGCAAAGGATTAATCGTTGTAAATAAAGCTTCTAGTGCAACCGAAGAATCGATTCTCGAAGCAGTTCTAGAGGCGGGCGCCGAAGAGGTTAAAGACAATGGCGATACATTTGAAATTATTTGCGAAGCCAGCGATTTAGTTGCAGCCCGAACTGCTTTACAAAACGCAGGTATTGATTACGAATCTGCAGACTCATCCTTCATTCCATCTATGACCATAGATTTAGATGCCGAGTCTGCGATCAAAGTATTCGAACTTATCGATGCGATTGAAGAGCTAGATGATGTTCAAAATGTCTTCAGTAACGCAGATGTATCAGATGAAGTAATGGCGAGCCTGGCTTAATTTTTTAGCCGCTTCTCATAGGCTTGCGCTATGCGAGTGCTAGGAATTGATCCAGGTCTGACTAGATGCGGAGTGGGCATCGTCTCTGGGGTTTCAGGATCTTCTCTGACGTTAGATGGCGTTGGTGTCATCATGACTGATACAGCTATAGATCTAGACTTGCGATTACTCGAACTCCATTCGCGCATGACGGAATGGGTTCTTAAATACTCTCCTGATGTGATGGCTGTAGAAAGAGTTTTTTCTCAACACAATGTACGCACGGTGATGGGCACAGCACAAGCTGCAGGAATCGCACTTTTGGTTGCTGCACAAAACAATATTCCAGTTTTTCTACACACACCAAGTGAAGTAAAGGCTGCAGTAACCGGTTCCGGGCGAGCAAATAAATCTCAAGTTTCGGAGATGGTTAAGCGATTATTGAATCTGAAAGAGATTCCTAAACCAGCCGATAGCGCCGATGCACTAGCACTAGCTATCTGTCATATTTGGCGCGGTGCGGGCGAATCAAAAATTAAAATCGCTTTGGCCGCCGAGAAGAAAAGATTGGCAACTCTTAGATGATTGCCACTTTAAGCGGAACTGTTAAGTCGCTCTCACCAGATCGCGCAATTATCGAAGTTGGTGGAGTGGGAATGAGTGTTTTAATCAATGCCCACACAAGTGCGGCGATGACCCTTGGTGCGCATGCAAATCTTTATACATCTCTTGTTGTCCGCGAGGATTCGCTGACTCTATTTGGATTTAGTGATGAACCTTCGCGGGTTCTCTTTGAATTAGTACAAACCGTTTCTGGAATTGGCCCCAAAGTAGCCCTCTCAATTCTTGGTGCACTTACGCCATCAGAGTTGGCGCACGCTGTAAATACTGAAAACATTTCAGCTATTGAAAAGGTTCCGGGAATTGGTAAAAAGGGAGCGCAAAGATTAATTCTTGAGCTTAAGTCGAAGATAAGCGATTTTTCACAAGGAACATATACGCGATCTCATCAACCAGTTTGGCGAGAGCAATTAACAAGCGCGCTTGTCTCTTTGGGCTTTTCGGCAAAGGATTCTGATGATGCAATTAACTCGGTTCTCTCTGAGATTTCGCAGGAGAACATTGCACAGATGGAACTTGGCGAATTACTTAAACTTGCTCTACAGAGTGGCAAAAAATGACATCAGATGATCGCCTAATTACACCTGCACTTCGAAGCGATGACGGCGCAGCGGAGAACGCGCTACGTCCGAAAACTTTGCAAGACTTTATTGGTCAAGATCGAGTCCGCCAGCAAATAGATGTATTGCTCAGCGCTGCACGAAAACGCGAAAGTGCTGCTGACCACATTCTTTTATCTGGCCCACCTGGATTAGGAAAAACTACTCTTGCCTTGATTTTGGCGAGTGAAATGAATACGCCTATTCGTGTGACGAGTGGACCAGCGATTACTCACGCGGGCGATCTGGCTGCAATTCTTTCTTCACTCGTAGAAGGTGAAATTCTCTTCCTTGATGAAATACATCGCTTGCCTCGACCAGCCGAAGAGTTGCTATACCTTGCCATGGAAGATTTTCGAGTAGATGTTGTTGTTGGAAAAGGTCCAGGAGCTACCGCCATTCCTTTGCAACTTCCTCGTTTTACATTAGTAGGTGCAACCACTCGAGCAGGTTTGCTACCAAGCCCATTGCGAGATCGATTCGGATTCACAGCTCATTTAGATTTTTATGACGAAAAAGATTTAGCAACAGTGATTTCCAGAAGTGCAAAATTGCTTGGTTTAACAATCGATGCGAAAGCAATTGATGAGATTGCTGGCCGTTCACGAGGTACACCGAGAATTTCAAACAGATTACTTCGCCGGGTCAGAGATTTCGCGCAAGTTCAGGGTGGCAATGTTTTGTCACATCAGCATGCGATGGCAGCCCTCGAAATGTATGAAGTAGATGAAAAAGGTTTGGACAGACTTGATCGAGCAGTTCTGTCAGCACTTATCGAACGATTTAATGGCGGACCAGTTGGTTTATCTACCCTTGCAATTGCGGTGGGAGAAGAGACTGAAACTGTTGAATCTGTTGCTGAACCTTTCTTGGTAAGAAATGGATTTATGGCACGAACCTCACGCGGTCGCATTGCAACGGCTTTGGGATGGACCCATATTGGGCGCACGCCGCCTGCTGACTTAGCGCCGACTCCGGGCCTTTTCGACACACCAGATATTCACGCCTAGACTCTGCACTTATGTCTACATCGAATAAACCAGTAAAAAACTCCACCCGACCAGGGCGCACCTTGGTGGTCCTTGCCTTGATTCTGCTCTCCTTAGTTGCAGCTGTCTTTATTTCAGGTGCCACATCAGTTCGTCTGGGACTCGATCTTCGCGGTGGAACAAGTGTGACTTTGCAACCTCGAATTGCACCGGGTGATGATGGCAAAGTTACTGCTGAAGCAATCGATCAAGCTGTATCAATTATTAGACAACGCGTTAATTCATTAGGAGTTGCAGAAAGCGAAGTAGCTGCGCAAGGTAGCGGAACGAATCGCCAAATTATTATTTCGATTCCTGGCGACACTGGTCGTCGCGTTGTAGAACTAGTTGGCCAAACTGCCGAACTGCGCTTTAGACAAGTGCTTGCAACTGCCGCAGGAACACCATCAGATGCTCCAACTGATCCGACTGCTACACCCGCAGCAGCTGTCACTCCAGAGTTGAATGCACAATTCGCGGCTCTTGATTGCACGAAACCAGAGAATCTTCAAGGCACAGGTACGGACAATGCCGATAGCCCGATCATCGCTTGCGATAGAACCGGTGGAGCAAAATATATTCTTGAGAAGGCCGAAGTTTTGGGACGACAAGTTTCTAAAGCAACTGCAGGAATTGATCAACAAGGTGGTAATGCCTGGTTTGTTTCTCTAGTTTTCAATGGCGAAGGCACAAAGGCTTTTAGTGACATTACTACTCGGGTGACTTCTTTACCTGCTCCACAGAATCAAGTGGCTATTGTTCTAGACGGATTAGTTGTTTCTGCTCCGCGAATTAATGAGCCAATCCCATCGGGTAATGCACAAATCACCGGTTCTTTCACTCAACTAGAGGCAAAAGATTTAGCAAACGTACTTAAGTACGGCGCTTTGCCTCTCGCATTTGATCGAGGTGAAATTCAACAAGTTTCTCCAACTCTTGGAGCAGAACAGCTAGATGCAGGATTGCTCGCTGGTTTATTGGGCTTTCTCTTAATTTTCCTTTATTCACTTTTGTACTACCGAGGGTTGGGTTTGGTTTCCGTAACTTCTCTACTCGTTGCAGGTGCACTGGTTTATATGTCCTTCTTACTTCTCGGTAAATGGATTGGCTTTACGTTGACGCTAGCTGGTATTGCTGGAGCAATCGTTGCAATTGGTATTACTGCTGACTCATTCATCGTTTACTTCGAGCGTATTCGCGATGAAGTTCGTGATGGGCGCTCACTTCGATCTGCCGTAGAAACTGGCTGGACCAAAGCACGACGAACTATCGTTGTTGCCGACTTTGTTTCAATCATTTCTGCGATTCTTTTATACATCTTTGCAGTCGGTGGCGTGCGCGGCTTCGCCTTCACTTTGGGACTCACAACGCTGGTAGATCTACTTGTTGTCTTCGGTTTTACTAAGCCACTGACAGTGTTATTGGCGAGAATGAAGTTCTTCAATTCGGGCCATTCTCTCTCTGGAGTTTCCGCAAAAAGTTTTGGCAATGTATCCCATGTAGAAAAGGAGGCATAAGTAATGTCTAAGTTTTCAGGATTAGGCGCTCGTCTGCATTCGGGTGAAACCTCAATTGACTACATTGGCAAGCGTCGCCGTTGGTATGCAATTTCAGGGCTTCTAGTAATTGTTTCCATCGGAGCGCTCTCCTTGCAAGGTTTGCACCTCGGCATTGAATTCAAGGGTGGATCTTCTTACACGGTTACCAAGGCTGGTGCGTCGATTGCACAAGCTGAATCAGCTCTTCAAAGTGCTGGCATAACTGGAGAAAAAATTATTCAAAAAGTTGGAAATGATAAAATACGTGTTCAAACAGGTTCACTTACGAATGCAGAATCCAATGCTGTACAAGATTCCCTGGCAGCTATTTTTGCAGTAGCAGTTGACTCGATAGACACTCAGATCATTGGGCCTTCATGGGGTAAAGAAATCACGCGCAAAGCCTTATATGGCTTGATTGGATTTCTCATCGTTGTCATTTTGTACCTGGCAATGGCTTTTGAACCCAAGATGGCACTTTCAGCCATTATCGCGGTGATTCACGACGTTTTCATCACTGTTGGTATTTATGCTCTCGTTGGTTTTGATGTTACGCCGGCAACGGTAATTGGGTTTTTAACTATTTTAGGATATTCGTTATACGACACGGTCGTCGTCTTTGATCGAGTTCGAGAAAATACTAAATCGATTACATCTACATCTAAAATGACGTATTCGCAGGCGGCTAATCTCGCGGTAAACCAGACTGTTGTGCGTTCAATTAACACAACTATTGTTGCTTTGATTCCTGTGGGATCAATTCTCTTTGTTGGAGCAGGTCTGCTCGGAGCTGGAACCCTCAAAGATCTTTCTTTGGCTCTTTTCATTGGTTTGGCTACGGGTGCTTATTCATCCATCTTCATCGCGACTCCATTATTGGCATCAATGCGCGAACGTGAACCAGCTATGCAAGCGTTATCTAAGCGAGTGCACGCTCGTTCCGGATCACCTGCATCCGCATCCGTAACAACAAGTGCAACATCTGCACTTGTCACAGAAAAACGCGGACCACGCAACCAACCAAAACGTAAAGGCCGCAAGTAAATTTATTTGCGTCCCAGATGGACACACTTTTAAAGCCTCTGATTAGCTCTTTACAGGAGCACGATCCAAAGTCTGATGTCGCAAAAGTAGAGAAAGCCTATGAAGTAGCTAAAGCTGCGCATCTTGGGCAATTACGTAAATCTGGTGATGAATACATTACTCATCCAGTTGCAGTTGCACAGATTCTCTCAGAGCTAGGTTTGAACGATTCAACAATCATCGCCGCGCTTTTGCACGACACAGTTGAAGATACTCCTTACTCATTAATCCAATTAAAGAGTGATTTCGGAGATGAAATTTCTTCGCTCGTGGATGGCGTAACAAAATTAGATAAATTAAGTTACGGACCTACTGCCGAAGCAGAGACCGTTCGAAAAATGGTTGTTGCAATGTCGCGAGATATCAGAGTTCTCGTCATCAAATTGGCCGATCGCTTACACAATGCTCGCACATGGAAGTATGTAGATACACAGAGCGCTGAACGCAAGGCCCGAGAAACCCTAGACATCTACGCCCCACTTGCCCATAGGTTGGGAATGAATGCGATCAAGTGGGAGTTAGAAGATCTTTCATTTGCTGTTTTAGAACCTAAAAAATTCGAAGAGATTTCAAGACTTGTTGCCGAACGAAGTCCATCACGGGATGCGCTTACTTCTCAAGTAATCAAAGAGGTTGAAGAAGATCTAGCTAAGGATTCGATTGAGGCAACAGTTACTGGACGAAAAAAACATTACTTCAGTGTCTATCAAAAGATGGTTGTCCGAGGTCGAGAATTCAATGATATTTACGATTTAGTAGGAATTAGAGTTCTGGTTAATGATGTGAAAGATTGTTACGCGGTATTGGGATCTATTCACGCGAGATGGTCACCAGTACCAGGCAGATTCAAAGATTACATTGCTATGCCCAAATTTAATTTATATCAATCACTTCATACGACAGTGATTGGTCCAGATGGCAAAGCAATTGAGATACAGATTCGTACTTTCGAGATGCACTCTCGTGCTGAGTTTGGAATCGCTGCGCATTGGAAATACAAGCACGGTACAGATACAAACTCATCGTCTCCACAGATGCTCTGGCTCAGACAGCTACATGAGTGGCAGAAAGAGACTGAAGATCCATCAGAATTTTTGGAAGCGCTGCGATTTGATCTTGGCACTCCTGAAGTTTTCGTCTTTACGCCGAAGGGGAGCGTTGTTGCTTTACCTGGTGGTTCAACTCCAGTCGATTTTGCTTATTCAGTTCACACGGATGTTGGAAATAGATGCGCTGGTGCGAAAATCAATGGCCGCTTAGTTCCTTTGGATACTCGATTAAATAATGGAGATGTCGTTGAAGTTGTAACGAATAAGAGTGAATCAGCAGCGCCATCTCGTGATTGGTTGAACTTCGTCAAGAGTCCACGTGCTCGATCAAAGATTAAAGCGTGGTTTAGCAAGGAACGACGCGAAGAAGCCATTGAAGCTGGACGCGAATCAATTGCACGTCAGATGCGCAAAGCTGGATTGCCTCTGCAGAAGATATTTGCAGGCCACGCACTTCTTGAGCTTGCACATGAGTTGAGATATCCAGATATCTCGGCGCTGTATTCCGCTGTTGGTGATGGTCATGTTTCTTCGGCTGCGATTATTGACAAGCTAGTTCAATTTATGGGCGTTGAAGATTCACACCCTGAACCAACGATGGATTTTGTTCCTGGGGGAGCACCAGTTGCTAAACGTTCGAGCAGTGCAATCAAAGTTGAAGGCATTGATGATGTTCTAGTGAAGCTCGCCCGTTGTTGCACTCCAGTACCTGGAGATCCGATTATGGGATTTATTACCCGCGGCAGTGGGATATCGGTTCACAGAACTGATTGTGTTAATGCTGACGATCTTCGAATTCATCAGAGTGATCGAATTGTTGCAGTGAAGTGGTTAGAGGGTGCCTCAAGTTTGTTCCTCGTTAATATCCAAGTTGAAGCATTAGACAGAGCTCGATTATTGGCGGACGTGACTCGCACGTTATCTGAGCAGCATGTAAACATCCTGAGTGCAGCAGTTAGTACGACTAAGGATCGCGTGGCTATTTCACGTTTTACTTTTGAAATGGCGGATGCAACACATCTTGATGCTGTGTTGACTGCCGTTAGGTCTGTTGAAGGTGTGTACGACGTTTATCGAACAACAAATAACTAGTTGAATTCAGCCAGCGATTTCTGCGCTTCTTCAAGCCAGGTACGTCGTGCTGCTGCAGATTCAAGAGCCTCCGCAGCCTTCTTCGCATTTCCGGCACTTGTTGCTTTCGCTGCAATCTTCTCGTAATTATCAATTGCACCTTGGAGCTGTGCAACAACTTCGGCAGCACGTGCTTTCGCAGCTGGATCGGTTTTTCTCCAAATTTCTGCTTCCGCTGACTTGATTGCTTCTTCTACTTTACTCACGCGAGAATCGAGTGCTGCACGCTTGTCACGGTTAGTCATTCCGATTTTTTCCCATGCTCGAGCGAGTTCTCTGAACTTGTTCTTTGCATCCTTTACATCTGTAAATGGAACAAGCGCTTCAATCTGAACAATGAGTTCTTCTCGTTTTGCCAAATTGGCACCCATAGTTACTTCGCGTTTTTCAAGATCAGCGCTCTTGGCTTGAAAGAACTGATCTTGCGCTTTCTTAAAACGTGCCCATAACTTTGCATCATCTGATGGCTTGCCTCGGCCAGTCGCTTTCCACTGATCCATGAGGGATTTGAATGCTTTTGCTGTAGGAACCCATTCGGTCGAAGTTGCTAATTTCTCTGCTTGCAGAACCAAGTTCTTTTTGGCATCAGTAACAACGGCTGTTGTCGCTTCCAAGTTTGCGAAATGAGTTCTGCGACGCTTATCGAATTTGTTACGAGAAACTGAAAAACGCTTCCAAAGATCAGTGTCAGTTTTCTTATCTAAACGGGGCGCAGACTTCCATTCAGTAAGAAGTTCTTTGAGTCGATCTCCTGTAGTTTTCCAACTCTCTGAAAGTGCAAGTGATTCTGCTTCAACAACAATTTTTTCTTTTTCAACAAGAACTTGAGCGCGCTTGGCAGCTTTTTCAGCCTCGGCAGCAGCTTTCTTTGCTTCGTAAGCGCCACGATGGCCTTCGATGAGCGGTTCGAGTTGTTCGACAGAGTTGGCAAGAGCTTCCAAATCGCCAACAGCATTAACTTCTTTTACTTGCTCGCGTAGTTTTTTAACAGAGGCCAACGCATCTGAAGGAACCATTGCACCGCTAGTGATACGTGCAGCAAGTAACGCAATTTCTGAGGCAACCGCTTCAAATTTTCTAACAAAATAAGAGAGTGCTTCTTCTGGGCTTTTTCCAGGATATGAACCGACAGCTTTATCGCCAGCTGAAGTTTTTACGAAAACCGTTCCATCAGGTGCTACGTAACCAAATTTTGCAGGATCACCGATAAGTGCAGATGCTGCAGAAGATGGAATAGAAACTGGAGTAGGAGTGAGGTCGGACATGGTTTTCCCTTCAGCGCGTTAATCGACTTAGATCTTCGCTATTGGACCGCATCAACATCTAGACCATGAATATGAGTTCATAGCGCTTCGAGTCGAGTTGGTCAGGCGGCTTAGTGAAGGTAAAAGGTACCCTGTACCTATGAGCGCGGCGAAATTTCCCGCGTACTGAGCTCCATAAATAGGCGTAGGCGGAGGTAAATCACCATGTTTATAACCTCGTTCGCGGCCCCTATGTTTGCAACAAATTGTTGGATCATCGCCGATGCGCCCGGTGGTGAGTGCATCATCGTTGACCCGGGAATGCCTGATGTTTCCGACACAGTGGCGATGGTTTTGAATGAACATAAACTCAAAGCAGTTGCAACAATCATCACTCATGGACATTTAGACCACACTTTTTCAGTAGTTCCTGTTGCTGATGGATATGGCATTCCGACATACATTCACAGTGAAGATCGAGCCTTGTTATTGCATCCTGAGCGCGCCCATGGAGCCGAATTTCTAGCGACATTAAGCGCAATGAACTTTGTTGAACCAAGTGATGTAAGAGAATTGCGACATGGAGCTGAACTCGAAATGCTAGGAATGAAGTTCCGAGCTATCCATTCTCCTGGTCATACTCGCGGATCATTAATGTTTTCTGTCGATGATGAAGTTCTCATCAGCGGTGATGTTCTGTTCGCAGGAGCTATCGGGCGCACCGACCTACCATCCGGATCAAGCAGTGATATGCAAGAAACTCTCGTAAGTAAGGTATTAACACTTCCAGATCATCTTCGAGTTTTGCCTGGACATGGGCCTGATACAAATATTGGGCACGAGAGAAAAACAAATCCATACTTGATCGATGCTGCCAAGAAAGCCAATCGACGATGAGTAAAGCCAATCAAATTCAAGCTCCAAAGGGCGTTAGTGAATATGTACCACCGCAATCAAGAAAGTTTGAATCTGTCCGTCACGCTTTGCTCGAACCTGCGAGAAAAGCGGGATATGAGTTAATCGAACTTCCAGTTTTTGAAGACACCGAATTGTTTACACGTGGTGTCGGTGAGTCAACCGATGTGGTTTCTAAAGAAATGTACACCTTTGAAGATCGCGGTGGTCGTTCAATCACTCTTCGTCCAGAGGGCACAGCTGGTGTGATGCGCGCGGTTATCGAACACGGTTTAGATCGTGGACAACTTCCAGCAAAACTTTATTACAGCGGAGCATTCTTTCGTGCAGAACGCCCGCAAGCGGGTAGATATCGTCAGTTTTACCAAGTCGGCATTGAAGCGATTGGAATTCAGGATGCCGCTCTAGATGCGGAAGTGATTTCAATCGCGGATGCGGGATTCAAATCAATTGGACTCAAGAAATACCGCTTGGAAATTACATCTCTTGGTGACTCTACCTCACGAGCAAACCATCGAGTTGAGTTAGTTAAGTTTATTAATAAGTTAAATCTCGATGAAGCAACTCGCACACGGGCAAGCATTAATCCACTTCGTTTATTTGATGATAAACGTGATGAGATTAAGGATCAGATGGCTGATGCGCCACTGCTTCTTAACTATTTGTCTCCACAATCTCTCAGTGAATTCGAGGAAGTTCAAAAACATCTTGCAGCATTAAATGTGCAATATGTGATTAATCCTCGGATGGTGCGCGGCTTGGACTATTACACGGGTACTACATTTGAGTTTGTTCATGAACTCCTTGGGGCACAATCTGGCATAGGTGGCGGTGGTCGCTACGACGGGTTAATGGCTGAATTGGGTGGACAAGAACTATCTGGAATTGGTTTCGGACTAGGAATCGACCGCTGTGTTTTAGCTGCAGATGCAGAAGGAATTTCATTTGACCAAGAATTCACATCTGATCTATTCATCATTCCGTTAGGAAATGAAAGCAAGTCAATGGCGTTAAAGACTGCCCAAGAATTGCGAGACGCAGGTTTTAGAGTTGAAGTTTCATTTGGAGATCGCGCGCTGAAGGGTTCAATGAAGGCAGCAGATAAAAGCGGTGCCGCTTTTGTTGTAGTACTAGGTGAAAGTGAAATTTCCACCGGAACTGTGGAGTTAAAGCAGATGAGCACAGGCAAGACTTCTTCGGTTACTCTTACCTCCTTGCAGGATCACCTACGTAGTGTTTCTGGAAAATAATTAACATTAGAAGAAGAGGCCATTAAATGTTGCGCACACACGGAGCCGGAACGCTTCGAGCATCCCACGTTGGCCAAACCGTCACTCTCGCTGGTTGGGTTGCCAGACGTCGCGATCACGGTGGAGTTGCATTCATAGATTTTCGAGATGCTACTGGGTGGGTACAAGTTGTCATCCGAGATGAAAAAATTGCAGGAGCACTTCGCGCCGAATGGTGCTTAAAAATTACAGGTGAGGTTGTCACTAGACCTTCTGGCAATGAAAATTCGTCTGTACCAACTGGAGCTATTGAAGTTATGGGCGATGATGTTGAGGTTTTGAGCGAAGCGTCTGCACTTCCATTTCCTGTCGATAGTGGCGATGATGTAGAAATTTCAGAAGAAGTGCGATTGAAATATCGCTACTTAGATTTAAGACGCGAAGCACCTGCTGCAAATTTGCGTTTACGTTCTAAGGTCACTTCAACGATTCGTCGCGTAATGGAAGATGAGGCTTTTCTAGAAATCGAAACTCCTTATTTGACTCGTTCCACTCCAGAAGGAGCCCGAGACTTTCTTGTGCCGGTTCGCTTGCAACCGGGTAGTTGGTATGCATTACCTCAGTCACCTCAATTGTTTAAGCAGTTGTTGATGGTTGCTGGAATGGAAAAGTATTATCAGATAGCACGTTGTTTCCGAGATGAAGATTTTAGAGCTGATCGCCAACCTGAATTTACGCAATTAGATATTGAGATGTCTTTTATTGATCAAGAGGACATTCTCGCTGTAGCTGAAAAAATCCTTGTGAAAGTTTGGAAAGAAGTAGTCGACTATCAAATCTCACTACCTATTCCACGGATGACTTATCTAGACGCTATGTCACGTTATGGATCAGATAAACCAGATTTGAGATTTGCTCTTGAATTAGTTGACTGCACCAAATATTTTGCTCAAACGACATTTAGAGTTTTCCAAGCACCATACGTTGGTGCTGTTGTCATGCCTGGCGGTGCCGATTCACCTCGTCGCGAACTAGATGCGTGGCAAGATTGGGCAAAGGCACGCGGGGCAAAAGGCCTGGCTTATATTTTGGTTGCACTTGATGGAACACTCGGTGGACCTGTTGCTAAGAATTTATCGGAAGAAGAAGCTTCTGGAATAGCTTCACATGTTGGCGCCAAACCAGGCGATGCGATTTTCTTTGCGGCTGGCGAACGTACGGCATCCCTTAACTTACTTGGTGCGGTACGTCTTGAAATAGGAAAGCGTTGTAACTTGATTGACACCACTCGATGGGAATTTGTTTGGATTGTTGATGCGCCAATGTTTGAGCCAACTGATGATGGTGGTTGGACTGCGGTGCACCATCCATTCACAGGACCAAAACCAGAGTTCGCACAAACATTTGCTAAAGATCCGGCAAGTGCATTGGCATACGCCTATGACATTGTTCTTAATGGAACAGAACTAGGCGGCGGTTCAATTCGTATCCATAGCCGCACGATGCAAAAAGATGTCTTCACTGTTATTGGATTAAGTGATGAAGAAGCTGCAAGTAAATTCGGTTTCTTGCTAGAAGCGTTCAACTATGGACCACCTCCACATGGAGGAATTGCTCTGGGCTTGGATAGATTGTGTGCTTTGCTCTCGCATTCAGATTCAATTCGCGAAGTCATCGCATTTCCTAAAACAGCAAGTGGTGGAGATCCACTCACTGGCGCGCCAACTCCAATTACTCCCGCACAACGTAAAGAGAGTGGAATCGATGGGGCACCAAAAGAGGGAGCCAAGTAAGTCCATCGGGTAGGCTGGTCCCATTAGTTTTTCATTTGCATAATTCAAGGAGGAAGTCGTGGGCCCAGGCGGAATAGCAACAATTATTGCGGCATCCTCACTTCTGGTTATTGCAATTGCAGTTAGTTACGCAATCATTCGAGTTGGAAGATTTATTGATGAGGCGAAAGTTTCGTTGAAAGCAGTAACGGATGAAGCAACACCGTTAATTGAAGAAGTTCACACCACAGTGACATTGATAAATGGCCCATTACAAAGCTTCAACCGAATAACAAAGAATGTAGAAGAGATATCTGAGAAAGTTACGAGTGCAACATCTGGACTTTTGGATAAGAGCGGCCCAGCTTTGAAAGTTGCCGGGGCTCTTGTTTCTGCGGCTCAGTTGAGCAAGGGACGTGCAAAAAAGAAGAAGAAGAAGGCAGAGTGATCTGCCCAAGTGGAATCCGCCGAGATCCGTTCGCGCTGGCTGCGCTTTTTCGAAACAGATAACCGCGAAGGTTTACTGCATACCGTAGTTCCCTCAGCATCGCTCATTGCTGATGACCCAAATCTGTTATTAGTAAACGCAGGCATGGTTCCATTTAAACCTTATTTTCTAGGAGAAGTAACGCCGCCTTATAAAAGAGCTACATCTGTTCAAAAGTGTGTTCGCACATTAGATATTGATGAAGTTGGAAAGACGACTCGTCATGCATCATTTTTTCAAATGTGTGGAAACTTCTCTTTTGGAGATTATTTCAAAGAGGGTGCAATTGCTCTGGCATGGGATCTACTTACTCGCTCTATTGCAGATGGTGGTTATGGCTTCCCAGAGTCGCGATTATGGGTAACGGTTTTTCATAATGATGACGAAGCAGTGCAAATATGGAACAAAAAAATCGGTTTACCTTTAGACCGGATTCAACGTCGAGGAATGGAAGATAATTTCTGGTCGATGGGTGTTCCTGGTCCATGCGGTCCATGTTCGGAAATTTATTATGACCGTGGCCCCGATTACGGCATTGAAGGCGGACCAATCGCGGATGAAAATCGTTACATGGAAGTGTGGAATTTAGTTTTCATGCAGAATGAACGTGGCGCCGGTTCGGGAAAAGATGATTTTCCAATTCTTGGCGAACTTCCCGCAAAGAGTATTGATACTGGTCTTGGTCTAGAACGAATGGCAGCTCTTTTGCAAGGCGTAGAAAACATCTATGAAATTGATACAACGGCTCAAATTCTCAATAAAGCTTCAGAACTTACAGGCGTTAAATACGGGAAAAATGAAAAATCAGATGTAGCGCTACGTGTAGTTGCCGATCATGCTCGAACTTCAGCGATGCTAATTGGAGATGGCGTAACACCAGGAAACGAAGGTCGTGGATATGTTCTGCGTCGAATGATGCGTCGAACAATTCGCAATATGCGTTTACTTGGGTCAGAAGATTCAATTATGGCGGAGCTCACAAAGTCAGCAATTGGTGCTATGGCGCCGCAGTATCCAGAGCTTAAAGTTGAAAGTGATCGAATCTTGGCTGTAACAATTTCCGAAGAAGAAACTTTCTTGCAAACGTTAAAGAGCGGTACGACCATTTTTGAAGTAGAGAGTGCGGTTCTCAAGAAGAACAAAGGCAGCAAGATTTCTGGAGATGCGGCTTTTAAGTTACATGACACTTATGGATTTCCTTTTGACCTGACCTTAGAAATGGCGCGCGAAGAAGGTCTAGAAGTTGATGAAGATGGTTTTCGCCGCTTAATGAAAGAGCAGCGCGATCGCGCAAAAGCTGATTCAAAGGCTAAGAAGAGCGGACATACTGATGTAAGTGTTTATCGTTCAATAGCAGATTCACATGGGCAGACAACCTTTATTGGATATACGCATCAAGAGAGCGAATCCACCATAAAAGCTTTAGTTATAGATGGTTCAGCTGTTCAATCAGCTAAATCAGGTGATGAAGTAGAAGTTATTTTAGATCGAACACCTTTTTATGCAGAAGGTGGTGGTCAGTTAGCAGATGGTGGAGTAATTACGTTATCAAATGGCGCTGTAATTGAGATTGATGATGTTCAAACTCCGGTACCTGGAGTGAGTGTTCATCGTGGACGAGTTCGTAGCGGTGCTGTTGAAACAAATACACAAGTATTAGCTCAGATTGATATCAAAAGACGCGATGCAATTTCTCGTGCACATACGGCAACACACATGGTCCACAAAGCATTTAGAGAGATTCTGGGCGAAACTGCTACACAGGCAGGATCCGAAAACTCCCCGGGTCGTTTCCGCTTTGACTTCCCAGCAACGGGCGCTGTTCCTGAATCAGTTTTAAATGATGTTGAATCACGTGTTAACGCACTGCTGTTAGATAACTTAGAAGTTAGCGCAGAGGTAATGAGCCAATCTGAGGCAAAGAAGCTCGGGGCAATGGCACTTTTTGGTGAAAAGTATGGCGATCAAGTGCGTGTTGTAAGCGTTGGAGAATGGGCCAGAGAATTATGTGGTGGCACACACGTTTCACGCTCTGGGCAACTTGGAGTGATTAAGTTGTTGAGTGAATCTTCAATCGGAGCCGGAGTGCGACGCGTAGAAGCCTTAGTCGGCGCAGATGCATATAACTTCTTGGCACGTGAGCATGTTTTACTCAATTCACTTACCGAAATTGTTAAAGGTGCACGCGTTGAAGAGTTACCAGAACGCATATCTGATCTCATTGCGAAGGTGAAAGAGATTGAGAAGGAACTAGCTTCGCTACGTACAGATGCTGCACTCGCCAAAAGTTCAGAGTTATTGAAGAACAAAAAAGCTATCGGTTCTTTGTACCTCATTTCAACTCAAATGGCCGATGGCATTAACAATGAGAATTTACGAACCATAGCTTTAGACTTACGATCAAAGACGCCACAGAGTGTTGTTGTTCTAGTAAGTGTTGTCGATTCCAAACCAGTTTTGGTTGTTGCAACTAGTGAGGAAGCTCGCGCAGCCGGTATCAAAGCGGGCGCTTTGGTAAAACTTGGTTCGGCAGTTCTGGGCGGTGGCGGTGGCGGTAAAGATGATTTCGCACAGGGCGGTGGTGTTGATTCCTCGAAGATAGGTGAAGCACTTTCAGCTATCGAGCTCGCTATATCTGGTAAATAAGATGCTTCGAGGGCGACGTCTGGCCTTTGATTATGGAGATGTGCGTGTTGGCGTTGCGGTATGCGATCCAGATGGAATTCTTGCAACGCCTGTAACCACCTTAAAACTTAAAGACTCAAACTTTTGGGATCAAATAACCATTCTCATAGAAGAATACGAGCCAGTTCACATCTATGTGGGTTCGCCTAAACATCTTTCAGGTCAAAATGGTGCATCGGTCGAGAAAGCAGAAGAATTCAAGAACGAGATTGTTCGACGGACAAGCATAGATTGCACAATGATCGACGAGAGACTCTCCACTGTTAGCGCAGCCAGACAATTGAAAGATTCAGGCATGAACTCTCGCGAAAGTAAATCTGCAATCGATCAGGCAGCTGCGGTTGCAATTCTCGAACAGGCACTTGCGATTGAAAAGAGAAAATCTCTCAATGAAAAAGAGTGAGCTTCTTAGAGTTGCCGTTTCACTATTGGCTGTGGCGACAATAACTCTGCTTATTCATCAGTTTCGCATATCAGGGGCATCTGTAAGTGATTTTCCCCAACGGTCGATAGCTGCTTCAGAAGCGCTCATTGACGTATCTGTAGCTAACGGATCAACCGGATCTGAAATAGCAAAGCAACTCTTTGACCTTGGAATAATTGAATCTTCTCAGAGTTTTTTCAGGCTCGCAGTTTCTGATTCCAGGGCAACAAGAATTGCTCCAGGTATTCACCAATTGAACTCCAGAATTTCGGCAGTTCAGGCGCTTGAGCAATTACTTGATCCGAAGAGAATGCCCAACTTAATCAGGATTGTTGAAGGTTCTTGGAATGTAGAAATTTTCAAGATGTTAGAAAAGTCAGGTTTTTCTAGCAAAGACATTCAAATTGCAGCTCGAGAAATAAAATTGCCAACGGGCATAAAATCTCTTGAAGGAGTCCTATTTCCTGCTCAATATAATTTCGCCCAAGGAACAACAGCAAAACAAGCTCTCGAATCAATGGTTGGTCGTTTTCAAGAGCAGTTCTCGTTAACTAAATCAAAGAGCAACTCCAAATTATCGCCACAGGAGATAGTTACTATCGCTTCAATCATTCAAGCTGAAGGAATTACTGAGGATTTTGGAAGAATATCTACGGTAATCAGGAATAGATTGAAAATTGGTATGCCTCTGCAAATGGACTCCACAATTCATTACGCACAAAAAATCCGTGGCAATATCTTCTTGAGTACTAAATCGACCCTATTAAAATCACCTTTTAATACGTACAGAAAATATGGATTGCCTCCTTCACCTATTGGAAATCCTGGGATGGAGGCCATCAAGGCCGCCGTAAATCCAGTTGACGGCAATTGGTTGTATTTCATTACAGTTAGCCCAGGAGATACGCGATTCACCAATGATTTCGATGAATTCAATGGATGGAAAGTTCTTTATACAAAGAATCGAAAGGCGGGTGCTTTTAAGTGATTAATGCAGCTGTCTTGGGATCGCCAATCTCTCATTCTCTATCGCCTCGATTGCATATGAGCGCGTATAAATTCTTAGGCATTTCAGGTAATTACGAAGCCTTCGATGTACCTGCAGGAACTTTAAAGAGTTTTTTAAGTGATAAGAGCGGTGGTTGGACAGGCTTTTCACTCACGATGCCACTGAAGGAGGAAGTACTTTCCGTCGCAGATGTCATTGATCCAATGGTTAAGAGAATTCAATCCGGAAATACATTAGTAAAACAGGGTAAACAGTGGAATCTGTATTCAACGGATGTAGTTGGATTTCAAAATGCTTGGCGAGCACAGAATTCGGCCCAACCACAATCTGTTCTCATAGTAGGTTCTGGTGCAACGGCCAGAACTGCCGCAGCAGCATTTGATAATTCGGGTACATCCATCTCAGTTCTTCACAGAAATACAGATCGAGAACTATCCATGATGGATGCAGTAAGTAAAGCAACAGTTAATTTTCTGCCTTGGCACTTTTCAGATGTCTTCTACAAGCATGATTTAGTTGTCAACACGACTCCTAAAGGAGCACTGGATCCTTTTTCCAATGAGTTGTCGGACAAACCTCATGGAACATTCTTCGATGTTATTTACAATCCATGGCCCACAAGTTTTGCGGCAGCATGGACTAAGACTGGTGCGCCTGTATTAAGTGGTCTGGATCTGTTGATTGCACAAGGAATCGAGCAGATTAGATTGTTTACTGGAATCGATATTGATGTAGAAGCTCTCTCTGCGCATTTAAAGAGCGATCTGGGTGCTCGCTAGGTTATCCACACTCATTTTTTTTGTTTTTTGATAGACCTTACCCTTTCAGGATGAGTCTTTTTGAGAATGTCATCTTCTTACTATTTGCAATAAATGTATCTATCGATGATGTAAAAAATCATTTGATCCGTAATCACAAGCTGATTCTGTTGCTTGGGATTACAGTTTTATCCAGTTTTACCTCACTTAGCGAAAACGTAAATCCACTTGCAGGATTTCAATTTCTAGGAGTTCTTTCGCTGCTCCATTTTGCGAGCAACAGGTATGGCCAATCTGATGGGATTGGATTCGGTGATGTAAAACTCATTGCGGTTCTTGCGTTTGCTTTTTTTGACTCAGGCTTGAAGTCAATCGCAATATTCTTCTTTTCATTATGGCTGATTCTTATGGCGCACGTCAGCCTCTACTACTTAATTTATCGAAAGTTTCCGCACCGTTTAGCGTTGGCCCCAGATATCTTTCTTGCGAGTGGCCTTTATTTGTACACCCCGATAGCACTTCTTCTGCCACAATAGGACAGTGCGTTGGTTAACAGCAGGAGAGTCACATGGCCCAGCCCTCACGGCTATCGTCGAAGGGCTACCTGCTCACATAGAGATAACCACTCAAGATATAGATAAAGATTTAGCGCGACGTCGCCTTGGTGTTGGTAGAGGTGCTAGACAAAACTTTGAAGCCGATAAAATCACTATTAAAGGCGGAATACGTTTAGGTCTTTCCCAAGGTGGGCCCATTGCAATTGAAGTGGGAAACTCAGAATGGCCAAAGTGGGAAAAAGTTATGTCGGCCAATCCAATCGATGAATCCGAGTTACAAGGTTTAGCGCGAAATGCACCGCTTACGAGACCTCGACCAGGTCATGCCGACATGGTTGGAATGCAAAAATACGATTTCACAGATGCTCGTCCAATTCTAGAAAGAGCAAGTGCCAGAGAAACAGCAGCGCGCGTGGCATTGGGCGCTATTGCTCGTGCTTTCTTGGAACAAAGTGTTGGCATCACATTATTTAGTCACGTAATTTCAATAGGTAACGTACGTGTTCCTGAAACTGCTGCATTGCCAGGAAAACACGATCAAGAAAAAATTGATGCAGATCCAGTGAGATGCGCGGACGCGCAAACAAGTGCACTCATAATCAAGGAAATAGAGAGTGCGCACTCAGATGGTGACACGCTCGGGGGAGTCTGCGAAGTCTTAGTCTTCGATGTACCACCAGGACTTGGTTCACATGTGCATTGGGATCGCCGCCTGGATTCGCGCTTAGCTGGCGCAATGATGGGAATTCAAGCAATTAAAGGCGTAGAAATTGGTGACGGATTTTTAACAGCTACCCGCAGGGGTTCTTCGGCACATGATGAAATTGAAAAGAATAAATCAGGAAAAATTGTTCGTAGAACAGATCGTGCTGGTGGTACTGAAGGCGGAATGTCCAATGGTGAAATTTTAAGAATTAGTATCGCAATGAAACCGATTTCAACAGTGCCTAAAGCCTTGGACACTATTGATGTTGCCACTGGAGAAGCTGCCAAAGCAATCAATCAGCGTTCAGATGTTTGCGCAGTTCCAGCATCGGGTGTTGTTGCCGAGGCAATGGCGGCGCTAGTTTTGGCAGAAGCTGTCCTCGAAAAATTTGGTGGAGATAGCGTCGCTGAAACTCGTCGCAATTATCTGTCTTACATCGAAAACTTGCGCTTTAAGTAAAAATGCCACCTCGCGTAATACTTATAGGTCCACCTGGCGCGGGAAAATCTAGTGTTGGCAAATCCTTAGCTCGGCTATTGCAAGAAGAGTTTATTGATACAGATGTGGTGATAGCCGCTCGTGAGAACAAATCCATTAGTGAAATATTTGTAGATCAGGGCGAACCATATTTTCGTAAAGTAGAAGAAGAAGTTCTCCTTGATGTGCTTAAGAATCACAAGGGAGTTTTAAGTTTAGGTGGCGGAGCTCCGCTTTCACCTTCTGCGCAGAGTGCTATTAAAGAGTCGGGTTCGACCGTGATTTTTCTTGATGTTTCATTAGCTGCGGCTGCACCACGTGTTGGTTTCAACCGGGATAGACCATTGCTCCTGGGAAATCCACGTGCACAATGGCAAGAACTTATGAATACGCGCAGACCAATATATGAATCATTAGCCCAGCATCAGGTAGTTACCGATAAATTATCTCCAACGCAAGCAGCTAACGCGATTGTTACACTATTGTCATGAAAACAATCACAGTTAAATCAGAGCACCAATACGATGTTCTCATCTGTGATGATTGGTTGTCTGCGCTCACTTCAAGTCTCAATGAGTATTCGCGGGTTGCTGTTTTCTATGCAGAATCCCAGAAGAATTCAATACCCAAATTATCAATTAACAGCGATGTTCATTATTTTCCGCTGCCAGAAGGTGAAGCAGCTAAGTCGATTCAAACATTGATCAAGACGTGGGATTGGATGGGTGCCGCTGGTTTCACACGGTCCGACGCAGTTGTCGCAATCGGTGGAGGAACCATCACAGATGTGGCTGGTTTCATAAGTGCTTCATGGTTGCGGGGCATTGATTGGATTGCAGTGCCAACTACATTGGCAGGAATGGTTGATGCATCTGTTGGTGGGAAAACTGGCATTAACAGTGACTATGGAAAGAATCTAATTGGAGCATTTCATTCGCCACGTAAAGTGATAATCGATTCAACCTGGCTGAAGTCGCTTTCATCTAGAGATATTGCTGCTGGATTAGCTGAGGTTGTTAAGACCGGATTTATTGGGGATTCAACAATCTTGGATTTAATGGAGAACTTCGATTTAGAGCGTGATCGCGCTAATGAGGATCTCATGAACGAACTGATACATCGCTCCGTGAGCGTTAAGGCACGTGTAGTCAGCGGTGATTTCAAAGAGAGCTATGAAAGAGAAATTCTTAATTATGGCCATACGCTAGGTCATGCGGTTGAAAAACACTCTCAATATTCGTTGCGCCACGGAGAAGCTGTTTCTATCGGCCTAGTTTTTGCTGCCCATCTTTCTCAGATTCATTGTGGTTTAGATGAGAAAATAGTGGAACAACACCGACGCTTGCTAAGCAAGATCGGTTTACCAATTACCTACCAACAATCTGCTTTTGCTGAACTGCTGGCTCTCATGAGTATTGATAAGAAATCTAGAGGTAGCAACATCCGTTTCGTAGGAATTTCTGCGGTTGCAAAGACACAACGAATCGAAGGCCTCACAAGTGATGATCTTGCCCATGTTTATGAGAAAATATCTGTATGAAAGTTCTCGTAATTAACGGACCGAATCTTTCACGCTTAGATATCCGAGACTCTTCAATCTATGGTGATCTGAGTTATCCGCAACTGGTCAATTTGATTGAATCAGCTGCGTCCGCTCATGGATTCACAGCCGATGTTCGTCAAAGCGATGATGAAGCACAGATTATTTCCTGGTTGCATGAAGCTGCCGATAACTCTTATCCGGTAATTATTAATCCGGCGGCCTTTACCCATTATTCGTATGCAATTCGAGATGCAGCAGAATTAGTTCATTCCCCATTGATTGAAGTGCATCTATCGAATCCTCTGGCTAGAGAAGAGTTTCGCCATACATCAGTAATTTCGGGTGTTGCTAATGGAACTATTGGTGGATTTGGTCCCAACTCCTATGCATTGGCCATGAGCGCACTTAAAGCACTCTTGTAAACGTTGTTACTGCTCTAAATTATTTCATTCTCACTTTAACGGGTATCCTTACTGCATTGACTATCGGGAATCGATAGCCGGGCCAGGATGGCCTGATAAAAGAAAAGCGTGGTTATACAAGTGGCAACGACTAACGATCTTAAAAATGGAATGACACTAGATCTCGAGGGTCAGCTCTGGAATGTAGTTGAGTTTCAACATGTGAAGCCAGGCAAAGGTCCGGCTTTCGTTCGCACGAAACTGAAGTCAGTTCTGACAGGGAAAGTTGTAGATAAGACTTTTAATGCGGGCGTAAAGATTGAAGTTGCTATTCTAGAAAAACGCGAAATGAACTTTTTATATAAAGATGGCGAAGATTTCGTTTTCATGGATAACAAAACTTTTGACCAGACAAACATCTCAGCACAGGTTGTTGGAGATGCTTCGAATTACATGTTGGAAAATACTGAAGCAATCGTTGCTGTTCACGAGGGCAATCCTCTTTATATTGAATTACCAGCTTCTGTTGTACTTACGATTACGTATACCGAACCAGGTATCCAAGGCGATCGTTCTTCAGGTGGCACAAAGCCCGCTACGGTAGAAACTGGAATAGAGATACAGGTTCCACTATTCATCAAACAAGATGAGAAGGTACTCGTTGATACTAGAGATGGTTCTTATCAAGGTCGCGCATAAAAATGTCTGTACGCAGTAAAGCTCGCAAGCAGTCCTTAGATTTACTCTACGAGTCTGACATTCGTGGTAAATCATCGTCGGATTTGCTTTTGCTTCGCGATGTTGATGATGATGGTCCAGATGCCCGACCAATACGTGAATACACCAAGGTATTGATCAACGGCGTTAATGAGCACATTAGAAAGATTGATGAATTGATTTCTACCTACGCACAGGGCTGGGATATGGATCGATTACCAGCGGTAGATAGAAATGTGCTCCGTATCGGAATCTACGAAATTTTATGGCAAGAAGATGTGCCAGATGCGGTGGCAATCGATGAAGCTTTAGCTCTGGCTAAGGAGCTATCAACGGATGAATCATCGGGATACATTCACGGAGTTCTTGGTCGCATTTCATCAATAAGTAAAGAACTCAATCTTTAGAAGTAAAGAAAACCTTTAGGCTGGCGAACTCAGCAGTCATTCTCTCGATGTTCGATGAGGCCATAATCGCAAGAAATTCAAGATCACTTCTCCTTAGCGAGAGTATTTCTCCGTTGTAATCTTTTCGAGTATTAACAATTCCTGTGATAAACGTATTGAGGTTTTCCAGGTTTCTTGATGTCGTTGTTTCTAGAATATTTCGCAATCTGCGTAGATCAATGATTATATTGTCAGAAACTGTGAATGAATTTTCACTGCTAACCGAGAGCACTGCTGTGATTGGCACCCCGTAAATTGTTGTAATTGCCTGAAGCTTCGACACAGTGATTGATCTGGATCCACGTTCGTAGGACCCAATGACAACAGCTTTGATTTTTCCGCCACTTGCTCGCTCAAAATCATTCAATGTCCAATTTCGAGCGAGACGCAGTGCGCGCAAGGCTAGGCCTAGTTTGATGGGCTGGTTTCTACTATCGACATCAATGTTCATGTATGCGTAATCTAAATCATGGTGAAAACGCCGAAATTTCTTATCCACAGAGGCAGGTTCTTTAGTGCTATTCTTCCCCCGCATCCTTTAACGACCCATCCTGCGAGGTGGGGAAGGAGATTTACATGAGTGTTGCCCTGCCTTCGGCGGATATAGCAAGAGCGTTAACACGCATTGCTCACGAAATTCTTGAACGCAATGGTGGTTCTGAAAATTTAGTTTTACTCGGTATTCCAACTCGTGGTGCTCATCTGGCAGTACGCATCGCCTCGATTATCGAAGGCATTGAATCCAAACCCATATCCGTTGGTACTTTGGATATAACTCTGCATCGCGATGACCTTCGATTACGTCCTCCACGGGCGATCATGCCAACGAAGATTCCGCCAACGGGGATAGAAAACAAAGATGTAGTTTTAATCGATGATGTCTTCTTCTCGGGAAGAACGATTCGCGCAGCTCTAGATGCTCTCGGTGAGATAGGTCGTCCACGTACCGTCCAACTAGCAGTGCTGGTTGATAGAGGTCATCGCGAACTGCCAATCAGAGCAGATTTTGTTGGAAAGAATCTTCCAACATCTTTAGAGCAGTCGGTACGGGTTCATTTAAGCGAAATCGATGGGATAGATGAAGTTGTAATCGATAAAGCAGGTGAAGCATGAAACATCTGTTATCAATCAATGATTTAAGCGAATCTGAAGCTATAGCTATTCTGGATACGGCTACGGAGCTGGCACGGGTATCAGATGCGCCGATGAAAAAGCTGCCTACGCTACGCGGTCGCACAATTGTTAATCTCTTCGCAGAAGATTCCACACGCACTCGCATCTCCTTTGAAGCAGCTGCAAAACGCTTGTCGGCAGATGTTATTAACTTCAGCGCCAAGGGATCGAGTGTCAGCAAAGGTGAGTCACTTAAAGACACAGCGCAAACCCTTCAAGCCATGGGCGCCGATGCCGTAATCATTCGTCATAACGCTTGCGGAGCAGCACACAGACTGGCAACATCACAATGGATGTCGGGAACAGTAATTAATGCCGGAGACGGTACGCATGAACATCCAAGTCAAGCTTTGCTTGATGCCTTTACTCTTCGCAAACACTTAATGCACGGTTCAAAGAATTTAGCGGGAATTCACGTTGCAATAGTTGGTGACATTTTGCATTCCCGAGTAGCCAGATCAAATGTATTACTTCTATCGAAACTTGGTGCGAAAGTAACTCTCGTTGCACCACCAACTCTTCTACCAGTCGGCGTTGCGAGTTGGCCTGCTACGGTTTCTTATGATTTGGATGAAGTTATGCCCCACATCGATGCAATCATGATGTTAAGAGTTCAAAGTGAGCGAATGGATGAACTTTATTTCCCAAATGCTCGCGAATACTCTCGGTACTTCGGTTTGAATACAGATAGAGTAAAAAGAATGAAGAAGGAATCAATAATCATGCATCCTGGTCCTATGAATCGCGGCCTAGAAATCACTGCAGATGTTGCAGATAGCGCACGATCTGTAATTGTTGAGCAAGTCAGTAATGGAGTAAGCGTGCGAATGAGTATTTTGTATACGCTCCTTACCGGCGAAGGAATTCAGGCAGGAGCACTCGCATGAGCCAAAAATATTTTATTCAAGGAGCGAGCCTCGAAGATGGAACTCGCAAAGATTTGTTCATAGCTGACGGATTGATTGCAGGTTTTGAAAATCCCCCTAACAGTAATGCTGTAGTCATTAACGCAACTGGCAAAATCATTCTGCCAGGATTAGTAGATCTTCATACTCATCTGCGCGAACCAGGTAAAGAAGACTCCGAAACAGTGGCTTCTGCTTCTAGGGCAGCTGCGAAAGGTGGTTTCACTGCTCTCTCTGCAATGCCAAATACTTCTCCAGTTGCTGATACAGCCGGCGTAGTTGAACAGGTGTTTCGCTTAGGCATTGACGCGGGTCTTTGTGATGTTTATCCAATCGGTGCTGTTACTAAGAACTTAGATGGAAAAGAGTTGGCAGAAATTGGAGCTATGGCCGATAGTGCTGCCCGAGTTCGTATTTTTAGTGATGACGGGCACTGTGTTTCCGATGCTCAAGTTATGCGCAGGGCTCTTGAATATGTTAAAAAATTCAACGGAGTTATTGCCCAACACGCACAAGACCCCGAACTAACAGTGGATGCACAGATGAACGAGGGAGTTATCTCTTCCGTTCTAGGTTTAAAGGGCTGGCCTGCAGTAGCAGAGGAAGCGATCATCGCCCGAGATGTTTTACTCGCCGATCATGTGCAGTCTCGTTTGCACGTATGCCACGTCACTACAGCAGGTGGTGTTGAAATTATTCGTTGGGCAAAAGCAAGAGGCATAAATGTGACGGCAGAAGTAACTCCTCACCATTTATTACTTACTGACGATTTAGCTTCATCTTACGATCCGGTTTACAAAGTTAATCCGCCGTTACGAACCATTAAAGATGTACAAGCGTTGCGTGAAGGTTTAGCGGAAGGAATTATTGACATCGTGGCAACTGATCACGCTCCGCACCCCGCTGAGAATAAAGAGTGCGAGTGGCAACAAGCTGCCTTTGGAATGCTCGGATTAGAAACTGCTCTTTCAATCATCGCTCTCACCATGGTTGAAAGTGGAATGATGGACTGGAAAGCAGTTGCGCAGCGATTCTCGCGCACACCGGCGCGCATTGGGGGGTATGTCGATCAAGGAGGGGAATTAGTTCAAGGGGCAATGGCCAATCTCACGGTCTTTAACCCTGGCGCTAGTTGGAGAGTTGACCGCGACTTAGTAGCCTCGCGTAGTCGGAATACTCCTTTTCATGGAATGGAACTCCCTGGCGTGATATCTGAAACCTTCTTTAGAGGAGTTCCTACAGTGCTCAACGCACAGTTGGTCGCGGAGAAAAATTCATGAGTAAAGCTTTCTTGGTTCTAGATGATGGAAGAATTTTTGAAGGTTCATCATGGGCGTATGAAGGCACGACTTTTGGGGAAGCAGTTTTTCAGACCGGCATGACCGGCTATCAAGAAACTTTGACGGACCCTTCCTATCACAAGCAAGTTGTTGTCATGACAGCGCCTCATATCGGCAACACTGGTATGAACACAGAAGATAATGAATCTAAGAAAATATGGGTCTCTGGTTTTGTGGTGCGTAATCCTTCTCCAGTAACGAGTAATTGGAGAAGTGAAAGATCTTTAGAGGACGAACTTATTGCTCAGAAGATTGTAGGTATTTCAGGGGTCGATACTCGTGCGCTCACCAGACATCTACGTGATCGTGGCGCTATGCGTGTGGGCATTTTCTCGGGCTTAAATCTTTCTCGTGAAGAGATGGTTATTGAAGTTCGAAAGCAACCCCAGATGTCGGGTTCTTACCTGAGTGAAGATGTATCAACGAAGCAGACCTATGTTGTCCCTGCACGCGGTCAAAAAAGATTCACAGTCGCCGCTATTGATCTGGGAATAAAGGGTGCAACACCGAGAGCGTTAGCAGAACGAGGCGTTGAAACCCATGTGATGCCATACAACAGCACTCTTGATCAAATACTTGCAATACGTCCAGATGGAGTCTTTCTCTCTAATGGGCCCGGAGATCCTGCAACCATGACTTCGGTAATCGAATTGGTACGTGAAATTCTTTTAGCCCAGATTCCTATTTTCGGAATTTGTTTTGGACATCAGATATTAGGTCGTGCGCTCGGTTTTGAAACTTACAAATTACAGTTTGGACATCGTGGAATCAATCAACCTGTAATTGATAAAAACACAAGCAAGGTTGAAATCACTGCGCACAATCATGGTTTTGCACTAAAGGCTCCTACTGAAGGAGTCTTCTCAACTGTATTTGGTACGGGAGAAGTTACCCACGTTTCACTCAATGATGGTGTTGTCGAAGGCTTACAATTACTAGAGCGAGGCGCTTTCAGCGTTCAATATCATCCAGAAGCTGCAGCAGGCCCACACGATGCAAGTTATCTTTTTGACCGATTCATCGAACTAATGCAGAAGTATCCAACAACTATGAAGGCCAACTAATGCCTGTAGATACTTCAATTAAAAGCGTTCTAGTGATCGGTAGTGGACCTATCGTTATTGGTCAAGCATGTGAATTTGATTATTCTGGCACGCAAGCGTGTCGAGTACTTCGCGCCGAAGGAATTCGCGTAATCCTAGTTAATTCAAATCCTGCAACAATCATGACTGATCCTGAATTTGCAGACGCAACTTACATCGAACCGATTACACCAGAATTTATTGAACGAATTATTATTAAAGAAAAGCCAGATGCTGTACTAGCCACACTTGGTGGTCAGACAGCTCTCAATGCTGCAATTGGTCTATATGAATTAGGAACATTGGCTAAATATGGAGTGAAGTTAATTGGTGCTGACGTTGATGCAATTAAACGCGGAGAAAATCGAGAGTTGTTTAGAGGAATCGTTGAAAAAGTCGGTGGAGAAAGCGCCAAATCCGTTATATGCCACACAATGGAACAAGCCCTAGAAGCTGTAAAGACTCTGAATTATCCGGTTGTGGTTCGTCCCTCTTTCACCATGGGCGGTTTAGGTTCGGGTATTGCATTCTCAGAAGATGAGTTGAAGCAGATAGCTGGTGCAGGGTTGCGACACAGCCCTACTTCAGAAGTACTACTTGAAGAGTCGATTTTAGGCTGGAAAGAGTACGAACTTGAAGTTATGCGAGACAAGACTGACAACGTTGTTATCGTTTGTAGCATCGAAAATTTGGATCCTATGGGAGTTCATACTGGAGATTCGATCACTGTCGCACCTGCGATGACGCTGACCGATGTTGAATATCAAAAACTACGCGATCTTTCTATAGACATCATCCGCGAGGTGGGCGTCGATACAGGTGGCTGCAACATTCAATACGCCGTTAACCCAACAAATGGCCGAATAATTGTTATTGAAATGAATCCTCGAGTGTCACGATCAAGTGCGCTAGCGTCAAAAGCCACGGGATTTCCGATTGCAAAAATTGCTACGAAATTAGCGATTGGTTATACCTTAGATGAAATTCGTAATGACATTACACAAGTAACTCCGGCCTCTTTCGAACCTACTTTGGATTACGTAGTTGTGAAAGCTCCTCGATTCGCCTTTGAGAAATTTGCCGACGCTGATCCAAGACTCACAACAACTATGAAAAGCGTTGGTGAGGCTATGGCAATTGGCCGAAGTTTCCCGGAAGCGCTTATGAAGGCACTGCGTTCGTTGGAGCGTAAAGAAGCGAATTTTACTTTTCCTGTCGATAAGAGCGTCATTAATAAAGACGAACTACTACTTAAAATGCGCACTCCAACCGAGTACCGACTGCAGCAAGTGCAATTAGCTATGTGGGCTGGTTGTTCTATAGACCAAGTACACGAGGCTACTAAAATCGATCCTTGGTATTTACAACAGATACAGATTATTAATGAGCGAGCTCTTCTTATTTCACAGCCAGGAGAATTGAATGCGGAAGTTCTTCGAAGCGCCAAGAGCTTAGGCTTTTCTGATTCACAAATTGCTGACTTGCGTGCAATTACTGAAGAAGATGTGAGGCGTACTCGAAGCCATTTAGACATTCATCCTGTTTATAAGACAGTTGATACATGTGCAGCTGAGTTTGAAGCCTTCACTCCGTATCACTATTCAAGTTATGAAGAGGAAACGGAAGTTAGAACTCGCACGAAACCTGCAGTGATTATCTTGGGCAGCGGTCCAAACCGAATTGGGCAAGGTATCGAGTTTGATTATTCATGTGTTCATGCGAGCTTCATTCTTCAATCCAGTGGCTATGAAACCATCATGATCAACTGCAACCCTGAAACAGTTTCAACGGATTATGACACCAGCGATCGCCTTTATTTTGAGCCATTAACGCTAGAAGATGTTCTAGAAGTAATTCACGCCGAAACTATTGCCGGTCCTGTACTTGGAGTAATCACTCAACTCGGTGGTCAAACACCACTTGGTTTAGCTGCTGGGTTAAAAAACGCCGGAGTGAAGATTCTGGGAACAAGTCCAGAAGCGATCAATTTGGCAGAAGAGCGTGGTGCATTCGGTCAAATTCTTTCTCAAGAAAACCTCTTAGCGCCAGAGTATGGAATGGCGGCTTCAGAACAAGAAGCTCTCGAAATTGCAAAGCGAATCGGTTATCCAGTTTTGGTTCGCCCATCATTTGTTCTTGGTGGACGAGGTATGGAGATTGTTTACGACGACGAATCACTCGCCGGATTTATCTCTCGTGCTACTGACATAACTCCTGATCACCCAGTGCTTGTTGATCGTTTTCTTGATAGCGCGATTGAAATTGATGTTGACGCGCTCTTTGACGGAAACGAGCTTTTCTTGGGTGGCGTAATGGAACACATCGAAGAAGCTGGCATCCATTCAGGTGATAGCGCGTGCGTAATTCCAGCTATGTCACTTAGTCGAGAACAGATTGCTGCAATCAAAGAAGCAACCACCAAAATTGCGAGAGCTGTAGGTGTTGTGGGTTTGATTAATATTCAATTTGCCATGAGCGAATCTCAGTTGTTTGTGCTTGAAGCTAATCCACGTGCTTCACGGACCGTTCCTTTTGTCAGCAAAGCAACTGGTGTGGCTTTAGCGAAAGCAGCGGCTCGTTTAGCTGTAGGTACATCAATCGCAGCATTACGCGAAGAGGGTTTGTTGCCAGCTAATGGTGATGGCGTAGCACATGGTATTTCGGTGAAAGAAGCAGTGTTGCCGTGGAATCGTTTCCGTCGTACCGATGGTCGGGGAGTGGACGCTGTTCTAGGACCAGAGATGCGATCTACCGGAGAAGTTATGGGAATCTCAAACTCCTTTGGGCAGAGTTATGCAAAGTCTCAGATAAGTGCATTTGGTGCGCTTCCAAAGGGCGGAACAGTATTCATTAGTTTGGCAGATAAGGATAAACAGCAAGGGATACAAGCTGCTTATGATTTATCCCGAATCGGATTTCGGATTCTCGCAACCGGTGGTACCGCTGATGCACTTAACGCTAAGTCAATAACGTGCACTCGCATTCGTAAGCACTCAGAAGGAACTGGACCATTGGGTGAGAAGACGATTGTGGAATTAATCAATTCAGGTGAAATAGATTTGATTATCAATACACCTGTTGGACGCGGAACACGACAGGATGGATGGCTCATCAGAACTGCTGCGGTTCAAAGATCAGTTCCGTGCATAACCACAACAGCAGGTTTCAAAGCAGCCGTTGAAGGTATTAAGTCTTTACAACGTGAAGAACTTTCGATTCGTTCGATACAGAGTTGGTTGGCCTAAGAGTGGCTACTATCAATAAAGCGTCTGAACATGTGATTGCTACGGTTGTTTCCAATAAGCGTGTCGGTCAATATCACCAAATACTTTTAAATGTTGGCCAAATGGTAAATGGTTGCAAACCGGGAAATTTTGTTGCAATAAAAGTTGGCGGCGAAAATTCGAGAATGGTTCTTCGCAGAGCATTCGCTATTTCGCGCGTATCTCTCACAGGCCCATACGGCGGCTCTATGGAGTTAATTGTGGCTCCCTTTGGACAAGGCAGTAAGTGGTTGTGTTCACAGGTTGAAGGTTCAACGATTGATTTGATAGCGCCACTTGGCACAGCATTTGGAATCCCTACAGAACCAGTGCGTGCTTTGCTAGTTGGTGGAGGTTACGGTTCCGCCCCATTGTTTGGATTAGCCGAAGTATTGAAAAACAGAGGATGTCGCGTTGATATGTATCTTGGTGCAAGCACAGGCGCTAAAATTTATGCACCGATGGAGGGCAAGCGCTCGGTTAATGTCTTAAAGATTTATACCGAAGATGGTTCTATGGGAGAACGAGGACGAGTTACCGAACCAATTCCAGCGCTGATTGCTGATGGATTGGTAGATGTGATTTATTCCTGCGGTCCGATGCCTATGTTGCGTGCAATATCTGAACTTGTTCTCGGAAGCGATGTTGTGCATCAATGCGCAGTTGAAGAATCTATGGCGTGTGGCGTTGGAATATGCATGACATGCGTTCTGCCGGTGAGCGATTCTGACGGCAATGTATCCATGAAGCGCTCGTGCATAGATGGTCCGGTAATGGATGGATCTAAAGTTGTCTGGGATCTAGTAGGCAAAGTTCCCGAGGTTCACGCATGATTGATTTATCAACAACTCTTGGTAACGCATGGTTCCCATCACCATTATTCACAGCGAGTGGATGTGCAAGTTCGGGCAAAGAGTTAGCTCAATTTATTGATTTGCGAGAAATCGGCGCTGTCGTAACCAAATCAGTTATGAGCAAGCCAAGACACGGACGCCCAACTCCTCGAATGGCCGAAACCCCAAGCGGAATGATTAATTCAATTGGTTTACAAGGCCCTGGTATTGACGCATTTTTAGCTCATGATTTGCCGTGGTTAGTCAGTCAAAAAGCGCGTGTCATTGTTTCTATCGCCGGGGAAACGGTTGAAGAGTACGCAACGCTAGCTCGTAAAGTTAGATCCGCTCCGGGCATTAGTGCTCTAGAAGTGAATATTTCTTGTCCAAATGTTGAAAATCGCGGCCTGGTTTTTGCGTGTGATCCTGAAGCATCTCGAAGAGTTATCGATGGAGTGAGAAAAACTCTCGGTGGAGAGTTACCAATTATTGCCAAACTATCTCCTGATGTTACAGATTTAGTTTCAATAGCTAAAGGCGTAGTGGATGCAGGAGCTGATGGATTAGCTCTCATTAATACTGTTCTATCGATGGTAATTAATTTGGACACTATGCGCCCACACCTTGCTGGAAAGACTGGCGGATTATCAGGTCCAGCAATAAGGCCAATCGCGGTACGAGCTATTTACCAAGTTCACGAAGCTCTTCCTAATGTACCTATTTTGGGTATGGGCGGAGTTTCAAGTGGGCGAGATGCTCTTGAATTAATTTTGGCAGGAGCCAAAGGAGTTTCAATTGGTACAGCTTCCTTTGGAGATCCAGCTGCGATCATTACGATTCAAAATGAATTAATTGAACTTTTAAAAGCGCGTGGATTCACTTCGGTGGCACAAGCGGTTGGTTACGCACATCGAGCGATTGAAGAGTCTGGAAACTCTTGATGAGCAGCAAAGCTCCAATCATTCTGGCCGTAGATACTTCTGATCTTGAACTAGCTAAATTGTGGATTTCTCATACAAGCGAATACGTAAGCGTTTTTAAATTAGGACTTGAGTTTTTCTTAAACTTTGGTGCAGATGGAGTGCGTGCAATCACTGATAACTCAGATGCGAAGATTTTCTTGGACTTAAAGCTGCACGATATTCCCAACACCGTAAAGCACGCGGCGGAGAGCGTTTCTTCATTGAACCCGATGTTTCTGACAGTGCATGCCAGTGGAGGAGAAGCAATGATCCGTTCTGCTGTTGCTGCGATACCGCAAACGCATATAACGGCAGTAACGATACTTACATCACTCTCTGACGCAGATGTTGCATCCATTGGTTTTGCGCAGAAAGCAATGCAATCAGCCACCGCTTTAGCCAAACTGGCAACTTCAGCCGGAGCCCGCGCAATAGTTTGCTCACCGCTCGAAACGGCAAGTATTCGCTCTGCAATTGGTAAAGATGCACTAATTATTACACCGGGTGTTCGTCCGCTATCAATGGTTGGATCGGATGACCAAAGTCGCACAATGACGCCATCGGATGCGATTACCGCAGGCGCTAATTTCGTCGTTATTGGTAGACCTATCACAAGCGCGTGGGAGCCAACTGGTGTCGAGATTTCAAAGCGGGCGCGTGCGATAGCGAGTGAAATACTTAATTCTTAATTTCCTGTTTTTCCACTAGATTATGCATATGGGACTTCCACCGCAATTAAATGCTGATCAACGCAGTGCGGCGCTAGCAAAAGCAAAGCAGTCAAGGCAAGAACGTTCCTTAGTAAAGTTAAAGGTAAAATCTGGTGAATTGTCTTTAAGCGAAGTTTTTAATCTAGCTGATAAAAATCCCGTTGTCGCAAAGATGCGGGTTGCAGAGTTATTAGCAGCCATTAGCGGTGTAGGAAAGATAAGAGCGCAGGCAATTATGGAGCGATTAGATATCTCACCAACCCGACGAATCCAGGGTCTTGGAAAACACCAGGTAGCTTCTCTCAATAGCGAATTCTCACGTACAACAACTCGCGGAAAACTAATTGTTCTATCTGGTCCGGGCGGGGTAGGTAAGAGCACTATTGCTGCGCATATACGTAAGCAAAAAACTTTTTGGGTAAGTGTTTCATCAACTACTCGTAAACCACGTACGACTGAAAAACACGGTGTTGAATACTATTTTTTATCTGATGCTGAGTTTGATGAGGAAATTAACGAAAATCATTTTTTGGAGTGGGCTCACTTTGCCGGCGCTAGATATGGAACGCCACGTGAACCGGTAGAAAAAGCTTTAGCGTCAGGAAAGAATGTTCTTCTCGAAATCGAAATTGAAGGGGCTAAGCAAGTCAAAATCCACGCCCCGGAAGCAATACTTGTTTTTCTTGAACCACCTTCGTGGGAAGAACTTGTTTCACGTCTAGAAAAGCGAGCGACGGATTCCCCACAAAGAAGAGCCGAACGTCTACAACTGGCTCAAGAAGAGCTTGCCGCAGCCTCATTCTTCGATCACCGCCTCATTAATGATGAGGTCGAAGGCGTCGCACAGAAACTGTTATCCTTGGCCTCTGCCCACTAGGGCCTACCAGCACATTTGCCACGTTGAGGAGCTATGACAATGGACGGAATTACAAATCCACCTATTGATGAATTATTAGACAAGAGCGGTTCAAAATATAGTCTTGTGCTTTATGCGGCTAAGCGTGCTCGTCAAATCAATGCGTATTACTCACAATTGGGTGAAGGTTTGCTTGAGTATGTAGGACCACTTGTTGAAACGCATGTTCATGAAAAACCACTATCGATTGCATTGCGCGAAATTAACGAGGGTTTGTTAACAATCGAAAACCTCGAACCAACAGCGTAAGTTTTCCCATGAGTAGTGCCAAGCGAGAAATTGTTCTCGGAGTTGGTGGCGGAATTGCGGCATATAAAGCTTGTGACGTTTTACGACGCCTTCAAGATCTAGATTTTTCCGTCACAGTTGTCCCGACACCATCGAGCTTAAACTTTGTTGGTAGTGCCACCTGGGAAGCGCTCTCAGGCAAAGCAGTAACAACGCAGGTATGGGAGAACGTTGAGGAAGTAAAACACGTATCTCTGGCAGATACTGCCGAAGCAATCATCATCGCTCCTGTGACTGCAGATCTTTTAGCCAGATTAGCTCAAGGTAGAGCTGATGATTTGTTAACCAATGTTATTAGTGCCAGCAAAGCGCCAAAATTTTTGGTCCCGGCAATGCATCCACAGATGTGGCTTAATGAAACTACGCAGGAAAATGTACGCGTACTCAAATCTAGAGGATTTGCCGTAATGCAACCAGACACGGGTCGCTTAACTGGAGATGATTCAGGTGTTGGAAGATTCCCTGAAACCTCTGAGATCATTTCCAATTTTCTTGAACACATTGGATCGGTACAGGATTTAAAGGGTAAGAAATTTCTTATATCAGCTGGTGGAACTCGCGAAGCAATAGACCCGGTTCGATACATAGGTAACCGTAGTTCCGGCAAACAAGGGGCTGCTATAGCTGCAGAAGCCCGAAACAGAGGAGCATCGGTCACACTCGTACTTGCTAATTCAAATCTGGCAGATATTGCAGGCATCGAATGTATTCGTGTTGAAACAGCACAAGAGATGCACTCTGCTCTAAAGGAAAGAATGAGTGACTGTGATGTTTTGGTTATGACGGCCGCAGTAGCCGATGCTAAACCTGCTCATTTAGCTATGGATAAGATTAAAAAGAGTGATTTTAACTCCATAGAGCTGGTATCTAATGCTGACATACTCGCAGATCTAAGTTCACAAGCAAAAGATTCGCAGGTAATAGTCGGTTTCGCAGCCGAAACAACACGAATTGAAGAGCATGGATTGCAGAAGTTGAAGAGCAAGAAGCTGGATTTCATTTATGTAAACGATGTCTCCGAAGGGGCGATATTTTCCTCAGACAGCAGTGAAGGCTATTTATTGAGTGCCGATGGGCAGAGCACCCATATTGCTCAGACATCTAAAGCAAAAGTGGCCAGAGTTATTCTCGATAACGTAGTTTCTAGGTTAAGTTATGCCAATGGCTAAGAGACTATTTACTTCAGAATCCGTTACAGAGGGTCACCCTGACAAGATTGCCGATCAGATTTCCGATGCGATATTGGATTCACTCATTGGGCAAGATAAAAAATCACGCGTGGCAGTCGAAACCCTGATCACTACAGGTCAGGTGCATGTTGCAGGTGAAGTTACCACTGATGCTTATGCAGATATCACGGGAATCATTCGTGAAACAGTTATAAACATTGGTTATGACTCATCAATAAAAGGTTTTGACGGAAACTCTTGTGGTGTATCTGTTTCTATTGGTCAGCAGTCCCAAGATATTGCTCAAGGTGTTGATGATGCGTATGAAAATCGCGTGGCATCTTCAGTTGACCCTTTGGATTTACAAGGAGCCGGCGATCAAGGTTTGATGTTTGGTTACGCCTGTGATGACACTAAAGAATTGATGCCGTTACCTATTTGGCTTGCCCATGAATTGGCAGCGCAGCTTTCAAAAGTGCGTAAATCTGGCGCGCTTGCATATCTACGTCCGGATGGAAAGACTCAAGTCACAATCGAGTACGAAGGTGACAAAGCGGTTGCACTCAACACTGTTGTTATTTCATCTCAGCACAGTGAAGAAGTATCCGTAGAAAAGCAACTTACACCAGAGATAATTGAACACGTGATCAATCCAATTTTGGCGAAGATTGATTTGCCTAAGAAGGATTTGCGAATCCTCATTAATCCAACTGGACGTTTCGTAATCGGTGGGCCTATGGGAGATGCTGGTCTCACAGGGCGAAAAATTATCGTCGATACATATGGCGGAATGGCTCGTCATGGTGGAGGTGCCTTTAGCGGCAAGGATCCTTCGAAAGTAGATCGTTCTGCAGCCTATGCGATGCGTTGGGTTGCAAAGAACGTTGTTGCGGCAGGGTTCGCACGTAGATGTGAAGTACAGGTTGCGTATGCAATTGGTAAAGCGCAGCCAGTTGGTTTGTTTGTCGAAACTTTTGGAACCGAAACAGTTCCTGTAACAAAGATTCAAGACGCTGTTTTACAGGTCTTTGATCTTCGCCCAGCAGCAATCATTCGTGATCTTGATCTGTTGCGTCCGATTTATTCAAAGACCAGTGCTTATGGACACTTTGGACGTGAGCTTAAAGAGTTCACATGGGAGTCAACGAGCCGCGTCGATGCTCTGCGCGCAGCCATTAAATAATCATTCGGTTATCTAATGCAGAGCGTTAAACCGCTACGCCTCAAAAGAGAAACGTTTCGCGGTAAGTCCGAGACTGATCCGTCGACGATTGTTAATGTGTGGGTAGATTCTGGACTATCACATTTAGATGGTGTTTATTCCTATCGCATTCCAACTGAACTCAAGGAACGAATCTTCATTGGATCTCGAGTAAAAGTTCCTTTTAATTCTCGTAGTTGCGAAGCTTTGGTAGTTGAGTTGGTGCATAGCGAAGAGGCAAGCAATCAATTTAAAGTTATCGAATCCTTATTAGGTGAGATTCCGGCCACCAGTGAATCTATGATTAAGTTTTATGCCCTCATGGCTAAGTACTGGGCGAGTGATCCTTATTCTTTAGTTAAATTTGGGATTCCGCCCCGGGTAGCTTCGGTAGAAAAGAACTTCGCCTACCGTGACACACCACAACCTCTTCGTTCACCAACTGGTCGAAGGAAAAGGGAGCAATCCTTTTTAATGCATAGTCCTCATAAATCTGCTTACGCCCAAATCCTTGAGCTATCACTAAATCAGTTAAAACAAGGATCAACTCTTCTTTTGCTTCCAGATGTGAAGGATATAGATCGAATTTTTGAGTTGATTTCTACTTCAGGACACTCGCACACTGTGCTGCGATTGGATTCTTCCTTACCTCGAGCACAAAGGTATGAAAATTATCTTGAGGCATTGACTATGGAAAACGTCTTAGTTATTGGAAATCGAAGCGCACTTTTTGCGCCAGTCAATAATTTGAACTCAATCATTGTTGGTTTTGAGAAATCCGAACAATATTACGAGAAGAAACATCCATATTGGAATGTGAGAGATAGTGCTTTGTTAAGGGCTGAATTTGAGAATATCAATATTTTCTTCACGGGCTACGTTCCATCGTCGCTAATTTCCCGTCGAATCGAAAACAGAGAGATAGATTTTATTGGTCCACG
>Ga0208009_1000032_pt1 | contig 37603 bp, 36 predicted proteins | sample Wag4_2014_7_16_FD_187364 | JGI IMG/M metagenome (GOLD analysis project Ga0208009, IMG submission 187364) | Fresh water mixed with fracking chemicals microbial communities from Ohio, USA - Utica-2 Time Series FC 2014_7_16 (SPAdes) (version 2) ...
CCCTTACCCTTTGGCCCCCGAGGCTTGGCCTGAGGTTTCATGCCCACGGAGTCGAGCAACGCCTGCAGGGCCTCGGGAGAGAGATCGGCAGACTGGCCCCTGCGCAGCGTTGAAGGCAAGGCAATGGGGCCATAGCGGACCCGAATCAGTCGGCTCACGGTGAGACCCACAGCCTCAAACATGCGCCGGACCTCGCGATTACGGCCCTCCTTGATGACCACCTTGAGCCAACGATTTGCACCCTCGCCGCCGGCGAACTCTATTTTGTCGAACTTGGCTGGGCCGTCTGAGAGCTCAACGCCTTGCTGCAGCTGTTCAAGTGCTTCATCACTGATCTCGCCATACACCCGCACGGCATACTCGCGGTCCACCTCCGAGCGGGGGTGCATGAGCCGGTTGGCCAAGTCACCCGATGTGGTGAACAGCAGCAGGCCCTCGGTGCTGACATCGAGACGTCCCACGGTGATCCAACGCCCGAACTTCACCGGCGGCAGCTTTCGGAACACGGTGACCCGCTGCTGCGGATCAGACTTGGTCACGATCTCGCCAGAAGGCTTGTGATAAGCCAGCACGCGCACGGGCGGAGGCTCAACACGCACCTTAATGGGCTTGCCGTTGACCTTAACCTGATCGACGTGAGTGATGCGCTGACCGATGTGAGCAGGCGTTCCGTTTACGGATACACGGCCTGCCAAGATGAGCTCCTCCATTTCGCGGCGCGAACCAATGCCCGCATCCGCGAGCACCTTGTGGAGCTTGGGCGGGTCGTAGCTCAGGCCAGAGGGACGTCCTGCTTGAACTTGGGTCTGGTCCTTGGAGGGCAGCAGCTCGATGAGCTCCTCCTCGACCGGTGGCGCAGCCTCTTGGCTGGCCAAGAACTCTGCCTCTGCCTTTTGGAGCGCCGCGTCCTCGTCCGTATCGGAGGACTCGTGAGGCTCGAGAGGCTCGAGGGGCTCTAATTCTTCATTCATGTGTGTCTTTCAGGTAATGGGGTCGGGCGATGGCGCATCGCCGGCGCGCAGCAGCATGGCGGAGGCGGCTTCTGACCAACCCTCCTCGAGTGCGGGAAGTTCTTCAAGGGAGCGCAACCCGAGGTCATCGAGAAACGCACGCGTGGTGCCGTAGAGCGCAGGTCGACCCGGTGCATCGCGATGGCCGATCGCCTCGATCCAGCCGCGATCCTCGAGCGACTTCACCACGGTGCTCGCAACTGCAACACCACGGATGTCTTCAATATCGCCACGGGTTACCGGCTGGCGATAGGCAATGATGGCGAGGGTCTCGAGGGCTGCGCGAGAGTAGCGAGGTGGCTTTTCTTGGCGCAGTTTGTCGAGCGCCTCTCGAAGCTCAGGTCGTGTCTGGAACCGCCAGCCCGAGGCCAGAGGAACCAGTTCGACGCCTCGGTCAGACCAATCGCGTCGGAGATCGTCGAGCAAAACCCTGAGGGTTTCCTCATCGAATGCATCATCAAAGAGCCGCCCAAGCGACTGCAAGGTCAGGGGTTCTGAACTCGTCAAAAGGGCGGCCTCGAGCAGTTGCTTTGCCTGGGCCGTGTTCATGTCTTAAGAAAACCCGCTGTAGCGGGCAATGTTGCTTGGCGGAGACGGTGGGATTCGAACCCACGATGGGCTTTTGGCCCATACTCCCTTAGCAGGGGAGCACCTTCGGCCTCTCGGTCACGTCTCCAAGCCGACAAACTACGATTCTAACCCGAAGGCCTTGTGCAAGGCGCGAACGGCGAGTTCCATGTATTTATCGGCAATGACCACCGAGATCTTGATCTCGCTGGTGCTGATCATTTGAATGTTGATGCCCTCTGCAGCCAGCGTTTCAAACATCTGACTGGCCACACCCACATGAGAGCGCATGCCAATGCCCACCACGCTCACCTTGCAAATCTCACTATCGCTCGAAATGCTCTGAGCGCCGATCTGGGGCTGCACCTGAGCCGAAATCACCTCGAGTGCCTTGGAGAGCTCGTTTCGGTGGACCGTGAACGAGAAATCGGTCATGCCGTCGTGGCTGGCGTTCTGGATGATCATGTCGACATCGATGTTCGCCTGGGCCACCGGACCCAGAATTTTGTAGGCAATACCTGGTTTATCTGGGACGCCTGCAATGGTGATCTTGGCCTCATCTCGATTAAAGGCAATGCCAGAAATAACGGCCTGCTCCATGGTTTCGTCTTCCTCGTAAGTAATCAGGGTTCCGGACTGGGATTCGGTTTGAAGATCCATTTCGGGATCGGTCAGGCTCGAGAGCACACGGGTCTTCACTTTGTACTTACCCGCAAACTCAACGGAGCGGATCTGGAGCACTTTTGAACCCAGGCTCGCCATCTCGAGCATTTCTTCGAAGGTAATCTTCTGCAGCCGCTTGGCCTGGGGTTCTACGCGGGGGTCTGTGGTGTACACGCCGTCGACGTCTGTGTAGATGAGGCACTCTTGCGCACGCAGCGCGGCTGCGACTGCCACGGCCGAGGTGTCGGAGCCACCCCGGCCGAGCGTGGTGATGTTGCCGTGGTCATCCACACCCTGAAAGCCCGTAATGATGACGACCTTACCCGCTTCCAGATCGGCTCGCACCCGTGCGTCGTCAATCGACTCAATGCGTGCCTTGGTGTAGGCGCTGTCGGTCTTGATGGGAACCTGCCAGCCCGCGTAGCTCACTGCCGCAACGCCCTGTGACTGCAAAGCCAAGGCTAGCAGCCCAACTGAGACCTGCTCACCCGTGGCGGCAATAAGATCGAGCTCGCGGGGATCCGGGCGTTGGGTGATTTCTTTTGCCAGACCCAGCAGTCGGTTGGTTTCACCCGACATGGCCGAGGGGACGACCACCATCTGATGACCTGCTCGGTGCCATTTCGCGACGCGACGCGCCACGTTCTGGATGCGTTCGGTTGAACCCATCGAGGTTCCGCCGTATTTGTGAACAATGAGGGACATGCGTTTAGAGAGCCAGAGGCTCTGCGATCAGTAAGGTAACCCGCAAAAATACCCGAAAGGGGCGACTTGCATCAAATTGAGGGGCGACGACGCGCATTTCAATCTGCGAATCAGGCCCCCCCACACGAAGCTGACGGATGAGTTCCTCGAGCCTGCGGGTAGCGGGCATGGGATAGCCAAGCTTGATGAGCCAGGCGCGCATGACACGGGCCATGCGCGCGTCCGACAAAGCCCGCAACGCGACCACACACAGAGCGGGGCCGTGCGGCCCTGGCTGCAGGCAACGGGCCAGGTCAAGGGCCACCCACTCTTCGATCAGGCTGCGGTCTGACTGCAGATGAGAAATACTTCTGCCCATAGCCTCCAAGGCACCGGCGCGCATGCTCACAAGCTGCGGAATGACCTCGAGTCGGAGCCGATTTCGGTCCAGATCCACCGACTGATTGGAAGGGTCCTCAACCCACCGCAGCATGCGCGACTCAGCCTCTGTCATCAGTTCCTGCTTGGACTGACCCAACAGTGGGCGCCAGAGTGCCACCCCATCGAGCCCAGCCTCCCGCCACTCGGGCATGGCGGTAAGCCCTTCCAGGCCAGCCCCTCGAATCCACTGCAGCAGACTGGTCTCGACCTGATCATTGAGGTGATGCGCCAAGGCAATTACAGGCGCATGCGCCGCCGCGGCCACTTCAGAGAGCGCTTTGCGACGAGCGCTTCGCGCTGCAGCCTCAAGGCCCATCAGCTGTTGCTGTTCATGCGGAATATGGACGTGGCGTATCCAAAGGCGAACACCCAGCCGATGACACTGCGATTCAGCGCATTCCAGGAAGCGATCTGCCTCCGGCTGAAGTCCGTGATGAACGTGCACGCCATGCAGAACAATGCCCTGCCATTCGGGATCCAGACGAACGCGCTCGGCGAGCAAGTCGAGCAAGACTGCAGAGTCGAGCCCCCCTGAGACACCAACCAGTAAGGGCCCAGAGCAGAGCTTAGGCGGCCTCTTTAAAGCGACCATAGGCCCGAAGTCGCTGCTGTCGGCGTTCGATGAGGGCCTCGGGGGAGAGTGCATCGAGTCCTTTGAGCGCCCTTTGCAGCTCTCGCCTGATGCGCGCGGCTGTGTCGGATGGGCTGCGATGCGCACCCCCCAGAGGCTCAGGGATGACACGATCAACCAACCCCAGCTTCGAGAGTCGATCTGCGGTGATGCCGAGAGACTCCGCAGCATCGGGGGCCTTGGCCGCACTTTTCCAGAGAATGGATGCACAACCCTCCGGAGAGATCACGGAGTAGGTGGAGTACTGCAGCATGAGCACCTCGTCGGCCACAGCGATTGCCAGCGCCCCTCCAGACCCCCCTTCCCCAATGACTGTTGCCACCAAGGGAACGCGAAGGCCTGCCATCACAAAGAGATTGCGGCCGATGGCCTCAGACTGACCACGCTCCTCTGCACCAATACCCGGGTAGGCCCCGGGCGTATCGACGAAGGTTAAGACGGGCAGCCCGAACTTTTCTGCGAGCCGCATGAGGCGCTCGGCCTTTCGATAGCCCTCTGGCCGCGGCATGCCGAAGTTGCGGTAGGTGCGCTCTTTGAGGTCTCGCCCCTTCTGGTGACCGATCACGACCACCGAACGCCCCTCCAGCCGGGCCAACCCGCCCACGATGGCAGGGTCATCGGCGAAGGATCGGTCGCCATGAAGCTCGACAAAATCAGTGACGACCGAACTCAGGTAATCCAGGGTGTAGGGCCGCTGCGGGTGGCGGGCCACTTGCGAGATCTGCCACGGAGTGAGCTTGCCGTAGATACCCTCAAGTAATTCAGAGGATTTCTGGCGCAGCCGCACCACCTCTTCCTCAATGTCGATTCCACCATCGGACTGCATAAAACGCAGCTCTTCGATCTTCGCCTCGAGCTCTGCGACCGGCTGCTCAAAATCGAGATAGGTCAGTGCCATATCACTCCCTGTGGGCGACGAGTCGCCACGTAGTGCCTTGCGGGCTGTCCTCTAAGACGACCCCCCTGGACAACAAGTCTGCACGAATTGCGTCGGCATCGGAATAGCGTTTGTCGGCCTTTGCCTGCGCACGAGCCTGAATGAGCCGCTCAATCTCATCGGACGAGATGTCGGTCACGCCAGACTGCTTGATTGCGGCGGCAGCGTACTCGAGCATGCCCAAGGTCAATGCCAGGCCACGCATTAGCGTTGCAACCTCCTTGGCATGACTGAGGTCTGCCGCATGGAGCCGCTGCACCTCGTTGGCCAGCGCAAACAGACAGGCAAATGCCTCGGGCGTGTTCAGGTCATCGTCCATGGCCGCCCTAAACGCCTGCGCCTGCGGATGGGCTGAGGCCATGGCGCCTGCGGTCAATGCTGCGCGCTCGGATGCATTCACAGCGCTGCCCAGTCCCACCACCTCGAGCGCGTTGTAGAGCCGTATGAGACTCTGACGTGTCTCTTCAATGGCCACATCCGAATAATTCAGCGGGCTTCGGTAGTGGGTACGCAACAAAAAGCCGCGAAGCACCTCGGGGTGCACGCGGGCGAGCACTTCTTTAATGGTAAAGAAGTTCCCCAGCGACTTTGACATCTTCTCGTCGTCGATACGAACAAAGCCGTTGTGCATCCAAAGGCGCACGAATGGCTCATCGATCTCGGGGCGGTAGGCCCCTTCGGACTGAGCGATTTCGTTCTCGTGGTGAGGGAACTGGAGATCGGCTCCGCCCCCGTGAATATCGAACGGATATCCCAGTAGGTCGCAGCTCATGGCGGAGCACTCGATATGCCACCCGGGTCGCCCCGGCCCGTATGGGGAGGGCCAGATCGCATCCTGAGGCTCGTCAGGTTTGGCTCTTTTCCAGAGCACAAAGTCGAGCGGGTCGCGCTTGCCGTCGGCCACCGCCACGCGCTCACCTGCGCGGAGTTCTTCAATCGACTTGCCGGACAAAAGCCCGTAACCCGCAAAGCCACGCACCGCGTAGTGCACATCGCCGGGCGCGCCCTGCACGGGGTCCTGATAAGCAAGACCCTTGTGCTCAAGCCGTTCGATGATGGAGAGCATTTGGGGAACGTACTGCGTGGCGCGGGGCTCATGGTCGGGCGGCAGTATGTTGAGTGCGGCGCAGTCCTGCGCCATGGAGGCAATCATCTCTTGCGTGAGCGACGCGATAGAAATTCCCCGCTCCACCGCCCTTCGAATGATCTTGTCGTCGATATCGGTGATGTTGCGCACGAAGGTCACACGCAGCCCAGTGGCCATGAGCCAGCGTCTGAGCAGGTCGAACGCCACCAACATGCGGGCATGCCCCACGTGACAGTGGTCGTAGACCGTAATGCCACAGACATAGACCCGGGCGTGGCCCGGTTCGATGGGCTGGAAGTCCTGCTTAGATCGAGATAAGGTATTGAATAATTTCAAGAATTCACCATGCTAGACTGCCCACTTTAACACTTCAGATGGCGTGGGAATCTGCGCATTTTATGGCCTGTCTGCTCCTTGAACGTTCGTGCCTTCGCCTCAGGGCACTCATTCTCCTGATGCTGATGATCGGAGCGCCCTCCATCGCCCAAGCGCAAATGAGCGACTCGCCCTTGGCATCGCGTACCGCCCCAGCACTCTCGGCGGAGATGAACCAGGCCATGGAATGGCTCGAGCTTCGGTCATTGAGCCGCGCCCAAGACCTCATCGAGGCATCGCTAAACGAGAACCCTCGCAGCCCGATATGGCGCTTTCTCAAGGCCACATTGCTTGCAGAGCTCGGGCAAGACGCAGAGGCCATTGCTGCACTCGAGGCCTTCGTGAGTGAGTTTCCCGAGCTCGCAGAGCCCTACAACAACCTGGCTGTGCTTTACCTGAGAGTTGGCCAGGCCCAAAAGGCGCGAGAGGCGCTCGAGCGGGCGCTGCTGAACCGACCGGGCTATTCACTGGCGCACGAGAACCTAGGCGACCTCTACGCTGCGCTCGCACTCCAATCCTACGAGCGCGGCCTTGAAACACGCCAGCCTTCTGCGCTCATGCGGGCCAAACAACAGCATCTGCAAGCACTGCCCAAAGCCGCCCCGCTGCGACTCACCCCCCGATTCCCTCAAACCGAAAGGACACCCCAGTGATCGAATTCAAGACCTCCATGGGCAGCTTTACGCTCACCCTCAACACAGAGAAGGCACCCAAGACCTGCGAGAACTTCACACAGTACGTGCAAGACGGCCACTTCGACGGCACGATTTTTCATCGGGTAATTGACGGGTTCATGATTCAGGGCGGCGGATTCGATGCCAACATGAACCAAAAGCCTTGCCGCGACCCCATCGATAACGAGGCTGCGAATGGGTTGAAGAACAACCGCTACACCGTGGCCATGGCCCGCACCAACGACCCCCACTCCGCCACTGCCCAGTTCTTCATTAATGTGGCCGACAACGACTTTTTGAATTTTCGCGCCCCCATGGCTGACGGCTGGGGCTATGCGGTCTTCGGTGAGGTCACTGCAGGCCAGGACGTGATCGATGCCATTCGTGTTGTCAAGACCGGACGTCATGGCTTTCACCAGGACGTTCCCGTTGAACCTGTCGTGATCGAGTCCGCGCGCGTCCTTGCATAAAACAGCGCCAGCGCTCACGCGAGAGCACCGCGTGCTGGTGCTCTCCGACCTGCACCTTGCAGACGAGGCGCCCGCCCTCACCGACTTTGCGCTGGGGTGGCTTACCCAGTCTGTTGATCGTCATGTGCCCAGTCACATCTGGGTGCTGGGAGACCTCTTCGATGCCTGGGTGGGCGACGATCAGATCGGCCTGAGCGCAACCGCGCAGCGGGTCGCGGGTGCCCTTGAGGGCGCCCACCAGAAGGGCGTGAGCATTGGCCTCATGCGTGGCAACCGAGATTTTTTATTGGGCGCAGACTTCGCACAGGCCTGCGCAGGCAGCCTGCTTGTGGACGAGTGGGTGGGCCTGCTGCCCGACGGCACACCAACACTCATCTGCCACGGCGATGGTCTCTGCCTCGACGATACCGAGTACCTCGCTTTTCGGGAGCAGACCCGTGCGCCTGAGTGGCAACAGGCGTTTCTCGGTCAGCCCCTCGAACAGCGACTCGCGGTTGCTCGACAGATCCGCGCCCAGAGCGAGACCGCCAAGGCGACAAAACCGTCAGAGATTATGGATATCCGGCCATCGGCTGCAGTCGATCGGCTCAAGGCCATGGGCTGCACCCAGCTCATTCACGGGCACACCCATCGTCCGGGGCATAGTGCCCTCGGACACGACTTTCAGCGCTGGGTCTTGCCAGACTGGGAGGCCCCCGCCCCCACCAAAGACCACAGGCGCGGCGGCGGGCTCCTGCTCACCCAGAAAGGTGTTCAGGTGCTGGGCGTCTCTGATTTCTGAACGGGTTGCTGCACGGATTGCTGTTCCTGAAGCGCCTGGCGCAGGGCCTCAATTTCACGCTGCTGCCGAACCATGTCATCGCGCATTTGATGGAGCAGCACATCGAGCGGGTCTTGCGCACTGGGCGCCAGCCCATAAGCCGCAAAAGCTTCGCCCTGCCGCTGTCGTGAGAGCGAATCTGCCTGTTCTTCATTTACAACCCTTGCGGGAATACCCACCACGGTCACACCCGCTGGCACGGCCTTGACGACCACTGCATTCGAGCCAATCTTGGCCCCAGCGCCAACCGTGAAAGGGCCCAACACCTTGGCGCCCGCACCCACCACCACACCGGACTCGAGCGTGGGGTGACGCTTTTCCCCCTTGGTGAGCGAGGTGCCCCCAAGGGTCACACCCTGATAAATGGTGCAGTCATTCTGGACCTCTGCAGTCTCACCAATCACAACCCCATGCCCATGATCAATAAACACCCGGCGTCCAAGCTGTGCGCCCGGATGAATCTCGATTCCCGTGAACCAACGGGTGAGCATGGAAAGAAAGCGAGCCAGGATTCGGAGCGGCCACAACTGGAAAGACCAGAGCCAATGCGCAAGTCGATGCAACCAGATCGCATGAAGACCTGGGTAGCAGATCATGACCTCAAAGCGCGAGCGCGCCGCGGGATCGCGATGCAGGATGGTGTCCAAGTCTTCTAAAAATCGGGTGAGCACGCCTAGCCCCTGCGTTGAAGTTGTCGTTCCATCTCGGTGAGGATACCGCGCAACATCTGAACCTCATCTTCAAGCAAACCCGACCGGGCCCAGAGCCGCCGTAGGCGATCGTGCATGCGTCCTGGGTTTTCCGGGTCAAGCGCCTCACAGGCCTGGGCAACCCGCAGGAGATGGTGATGCAGCCCGTCCACGGCGGCTGCCTTGGCGGGGGTGGCCGTGGGACGCCCTGCACCGCCCGTAGTGGGCGCAAGCGCCTCGGCCAGATTGAGCTGACGCAAGCTCATGCGCATGGCATAGCTCACGAGCTGCACGGCCTGAGAGAGATTGAGTGAGCTGAATGTTGGGTTTACATCGAGGCCGCAGACACGGTTGCACAGGAGCAAGTGTTCGTTGGAGAGCCCCGAGCGCTCTGGACCGAAGACCAGCGCGACCTCGGCGTGCGGCTCTTGCGCCAGCCACTGCGCGAACTCCGTGGTCGCATCAGAAAGTGTGCGCCGCGGAGGCTCGAACTCTCGTGGCCTTGCTGTGAGTGCGAGGCTCAAGGTTGTGGTGTCGAGGGCGGCTTGCAGGCTGCCAAATACCGTGTGTTGCAGCACGCGATCTGCACCCGAGGCCATCGCAATGGCCTGCGGGTCTGAGGTGAGCCCACGATCGATGTCGGCAATATAGAGCCGACTCAGGCCCATGGCCAACATGGCGCGGGCACAGGCGCCCACATTGCCTGGGTGGGTTGGCTCAACCAAGACAATGCGAACCCGATCAAGCCAGGAATTCAGGCTGTCCATCGGATTCGCGGTGAAAGCGCATTAAAATGCGCCTTGCTCTTAAACAATCGAGTGGCCATGCATCCCTTGCTCAATACTGCGGTGAAAGCTGCACGTCGAGCTGGCGCAATCATTAACCGCGCTAGCTTGGATATCGACCTGATTCAGGTCGCCCGTAAAGACCGAAACGATTTTGTCACGGAAGTCGACAGAGCCTGCGAAGCAGCCATCATCGATATTCTGGCAACGGCCTACCCCGATCACGGGTTTCTCGCGGAAGAGACCGGCTACACCCGGGGCGGCAAGCCCGCGACCGGGTCCCTCGAGAACGTCTGGATTATCGACCCGCTCGACGGCACCACCAACTTCATTCACGGCATGCCGGTCTATGCCGTCTCGATCGCACTCATGCAAAAGGGCCAGATCACCCAGGCTGTGGTCTACGACCCCAGCCGAGACGAGCTCTTTCTGGCCTCGAAGGGCAAAGGTGCCATGCTCAACGATCGCCGGCTTCGCGTCTCAAAGCGTGACCGCATAGACGAGGCCCTCATTGGCACTGGCTTTCCGTTCAAGCGCCAAGAGCAGATCGACCTGTATGTCTCCATGTTCAAGGCTTTTAGCAGCCGCGTTGCCGGTCTGCGTCGCCCAGGGGCTGCAGCCATCGACCTTGCCTACGTTGCTGCAGGTCGCTATGACGGGTTCTTCGAGATGGGGCTTCAGCCCTGGGATGCCGCCGCGGGAAGCCTGCTCATTACAGAGGCTGGCGGCTATGTCGGCAACTTCAAAGGAGAGCCCGATTACCTCTTCTCCGAGAATTTGATCGCAGCAGGACCCAAGGTGTTTGCCCAGATGGTGGCCATGCTCTCCCCCTACACCCTGCCCGAGGCTGCGGCCACTCGGGCACTCATGCCGCAGCAGGACTAAGCCCATGGCCGAGTCTGCGGCCCACACCCCCATGATGCAGCAGTATCTGCGCATCAAGGCTGAGCACCCGCATGCCCTGCTTTTTTATCGCATGGGCGACTTCTACGAAATGTTTTACGAAGATGCCGAGCGTGGTGCTCGCCTCTTAGGCATTACGCTCACCACCCGTGGCCAGAGCGCTGGTGAACCCATTGTGATGGCAGGCGTTCCGGTGGTGTCTGCGGAGGCCACATTGGCACGACTGCTCAAGGCGGGCGAGACTGTTGCCATCTGCGAGCAAATCGGCGACCCGGGTGCCAGCAAAGGGCCAGTTGAGCGCAAGGTTGTGCGTGTCGCCACGCCGGGCACGCTGTGTGAAGAGGGGCTTTTGCCCAGCCGCGCCAGTGCATGGCTCATGGGCCTGAGCCCAGACGAGTCAACGGCCTGTTGGCTCGATGTGTCCACCGGTGAAGTCTGGTGGGCAACGCTCTCTGACCCTGACCAGATGGAATCTCTTTGTACGCGGTTAAGCCCGGCAGAGCTGATCCTCTCCGAGACGCATGCATCGACAACGCGAGGCACTGCAGGCCCCGTGGTTCGGCGTTTGCCCTCTTGGCACTTCGATGCAGCGCTGGGTGAGCGCCTCATGAAAGATCGACTTGGGGTGCTAAGCCTGGCAGCCTTTGGTCTCGACAATCCTGCTTCATCGCGCTCAGTGCTCGCAGCCCTGGGAGCCACACTGGGATACGCCGAGCGCAGCCTGGGGAGGCCCCTGCATCATTTGCAAGCCCCTCGACAGGAGCGCCAAGACCAACAGCTGGTGCTCGATGCCGTTGCCCGACGCACACTGGAGCTCACCGGCGCGCTGCTCGCAGAGCCCGACGCCCCGCAGGTCAGCCTGCTAGAGTCCATTGATCGCTGCCAATGTGCTGCCGGTGCGCGCATGCTCAGGCAGTGGCTCCTTTCACCTAGCCTTGACAATGACCTTCTCGGGCGCAGGCACGACGCACAGCACTTTCTGCTCCAAGAGCCCAGCCGTCTTGCTCGGGTTCAATCTGCGCTCAAGCCCATTTATGACCTGGGCAGGCTCGCCGCTCGACTGGCCCTGACCCACGCAAAGCCGCGCGACCTCACAGCGCTGGCGCGGTCATTGCGTGGCCTCCAGCCCCTTCAAATCGAGACGGCGTCCGCGCCCGACGCCGGTCTTCACGCCATTCATGAGGCCCTTGCAGATGCAGCCCTCCTGGCCTGTGCAGCGCATATTGAGCGCGCCATTCAGGACGAGCCCTCGGTTCAAGTCAGAGATGGAAATGTGATTCGTGAGGGTTTTAGCGCCGACCTAGACGAGCTCAGAAGCCTGCAGACCGAGGGCCACGCGTTTCTGCTCAGTCTCGAGGAACAGGAGCGCCTGAGCACCGCCATTCCAAATCTGCGCGTTGGCTTTCACTCCGTTCATGGCTATTACATCGAGGTCACTGGGAGTCATTTAGGGCGGGTTCCCTCGCACTATCAGCGCCGACAAACACTCAAGAATGCAGAGCGCTACATTACGCCCGAGCTCAAAGCATTTGAGGACAAGGCCCTATCGGCCCAAGATCGTGCGCTGGCGCTCGAGAAGAGTCTCTTTGATGCGCTCTTGTTGGATCTTGCGGCTTACCTAGGCCCCATTCAAACCGCTGCACAAGCCGTTGCCGAGCTGGATGCCCTGGCCAGTTTGGCGAGCCTTCAGCGTGAACTGGGATGGCGCCTACCCGAGCTCACGCAGGCGGCCGAGCTCGATATTCGCGGGGGGCGTCACCCCGTCCTCTCGCAACAGCTCGAGGTCTTCACGCCCAACGACAGCCGACTCAACGCTGAGCGCCGCATGCTGGTCATCACCGGCCCGAACATGGGCGGCAAATCAACCTACATGCGACAGACGGCCCTCATGGTGATTCTTGCCAGAATGGGCGCCCCACTTCCCGCGGAGTCTGCGCGGATTGGGCGCATCGACCGCATTTTCACCCGCATTGGTGCTGCAGACGACCTTGCCGGTGGCCGATCCACCTTTATGGTCGAAATGACCGAGGCGGCACTCATTCTTCATCAGGCCAATGCCAACAGCCTGGTGCTCATGGATGAAATCGGTCGCGGCACCTCGACATCCGATGGGCTTGCACTCGCCGAGTCCATTGCCCATTCCCTTGCCACGCAGAATCAGTGCCTGTGCCTATTCGCCACCCATTACTTCGAGCTCACGGCCCTGGCTCAGACCGTCGACGGCGTTCAGAATGTTCATGTCGGTGCAGTGGAGCACGGCCACAAAATCGTCTTCCTGCACGAGATTCAATCGGGACCCGCGAGCCAGAGCTATGGCCTTCAAGTGGCACGTCTGGCGGGCATCCCCGAGTCTGTGCTCACACGCGCCCGTGCTCGGCAGGCTGCTCCCACCCGAACGCGTGAGACTTCTCCATCGCAGCAAATCACTCTCTTTCCGACAGATCTATGAACCTTCAGCGTGCCCTTCCCTGGCTTGGCGGCCTCAGCCCAAACACGTTCATGCGTGAGTATTGGCAAAAAAAGCCTCTCTTCGTGAAGGGTGCATTTCGCGATGCATTCTCGCGTGCACTGCCAGTCGATGAGGCTGGCTTTCGGCTGCTCTGTAGCCATCCAGAGCTTGCGATTCGACTGGTGAAGGGGGCTGGCTCCACGCTTGCGCATGGGCCCTTTAAGGCGAATCAATTGCCCAAACCCAAGGCATCTGGCTGGGCCATGCTCATTCAGCAAGTCAACACCGCAGTTCCCGAGGCATCGGCATTCCTTGAGCACTTCCGATTTATTCCAGATGCCCGACTCGAGGACCTCATGGTGAGTCTTGCTGGACCCAACGGCGGGATTGGCCCGCATGTCGATTCATATGATGTGTTTCTAGTGCAAGCCTGCGGCACCCGAGACTGGAGCATTGCTGAGCAGTTTGATCCAGCCTTCGTCGAGGACATTCCGCTCAGGGTGCTAAGTGACTATGCACCCGAGGAGACCTTTCATTGCGAACCGGGAGACCTGCTCTACCTTCCACCCAATATTGCGCACCATGGAGTGGCGACCAGCGCAGGCTGCATGACCTACTCTGTCGGATTTCGCGCCCCAGACCCAGTGGAGATCGCCGACGAGGCTGTCGGCCTCAAGCTTGACGCGCTGGAGTCGCTCGGCTGGTCGGACCCTTGGCTCAAGGCCACACAGAACCCTGCAGTGGTTCCGCAGGCCATGATGGAAGCCATGATTCAAGCCGCCCGCCAGTGCCTGCCCAGCGACGCAGAGCTCGCCCGGTCCGCTCTTTTAACCCTCTCCCGGCTTCACCCCGGCGCGCAATGGCCAGTCCCTGGCTCGTTGTCGCTGAAAGCCTTCGAGGGACGCCTTCAGCGGGGGACGGGTTGCCGTCTGGCCCTGTGCACGGGGGCCCGCATCATTCGATACGAAGGACTGCTCGCCGCCAACGGAGAGGCCCTGGACCTCAGCAGCCTGAAGGCCCCAGAGCGCAAGCAGATGCTGCAGTGCATTCAAAACCTTGCCGAGGACCGGGTTCTAGACCTGCCAACCGACTTTTGGCATGACAAGCGCACTGAATTTATTCAAATCTTTCATCAACTTCACCAGAGCGGAGTCGTGATTGTTTTGTCGAAATCCACTCGTACACGGCGCACAAAAAGGGCTATGATTACGGGCGGAACTGAGTGAAAACGCTCTTCCTCTCTATATTTTCAAAATCATCCCAAGGAACTAACATGACCAAGTCGATTCTCGTAGCTGCTCTGTTTGCTGTTGGCCTGGCCGCTTGCGGCAAAAAAGAAGAGAAGCCTGCTGAGGCTCCTGCTGCTGCTCCCGCACCCGCTGCTGCTCCTGCTGCTGAGCAGAAGCCCGCTGACGCAGCTGCTCCCGCTGCTGGCGCACCTGCTGCTGCTCCCGCTGCACCTGCTGCTCCTGCAGAGCCCGCCAAGAAGTAATTCGCTTGGCTGACAAAAAAGGCGCTGCACCTGCAGCGCCTTTTTTTATGCCACGGCCACCCAGTCCACCCCAGCGTGCTGTGAGGCCACCTCAAAACACGTCGAGCCCCATTCGACCATCTCCACGCTCTCTCGTACGCGATCCTCATGGTTGTTCACCTGACTCAGGTGCGCCGCCACCACACGCTGCATGCGATTGCTTTGAATCCGCTGTAACAAATCAGATGCTTGTGAATTCGAGAGGTGCCCGTAGTCCCCTCCAACACGGGCCTTGAGCTTCGGGGCATAGGGCCCAATCCTCAGCATCTCGGCGTCGTGATTGAATTCAAGAAAGACAGCATCGAGATCGCGCAGTGAGTTCACGACATGAGGCGATACATGTCCTAAGTCCGTCACAACAGCAATGGACTGCCCCCCAGCTGCAAATCGAATTGCAACCGGCTCACGCGCGTCGTGAGGTACCGCGATCAGGTCTATGCGAAGGCCCATCCATTCAAATGTGGCCCCTGCATGGACGAGTGCAAGCCCAAGAATGCCGTCAAAAGCCTCCCCCATGGCCAGTCGGGTTCCATGGGTACAGATGACAGGACATTGAGCCGCCTTGGCCACCCGGGGAACGCCTGCACTGTGGTCGCCATGCTCGTGAGTGACGAGAATGAGGTCGATCGCAACGGGCTCGAGGCCCCGCAGAGCCAAGCGGTCGGTGAGGTCTCGAATGCCGAGACCACAATCCACAAGCACCCGACAGGTCGGGTGACCTGGTACGGATGCCTCCAGCAGGAGGGCATTGCCCTCGCTGCCACTGCCGAGGCTGGTGAACCGCACTCGGCTCAAAACGCTACTTCAAGCGTTCGAACAATACCGTGAGCATCTTCTGCGCATTGGCATCTGTCACGGGCTTACCCGCCTTATCGAGCACCTGTAGCGTGCTCTTGTCTGCCTGGGAGGCAAGCTTGAGCTGATAGGTGACGGCGGGATCGGGCTCATCGCCAGCGAACAAGCGGCCAAAGAAACCCTTTGTCGTACCCGACACCGAGGGGTCTCGATAACGCACGAACAAGAGACCCTTTGCACGATCGCGGTCGTCCACAGAGAAGCCCAGACGATCGATGGCTACACCCACACGACGCCATGCGCGATCGAATGGCTCATCGATAGCGATGGCTAACCGGCCCGCTGACGTCTCGAGTCGAACGGCTGCAAGCGTCTGGGAGGCCTCTGCTTGGAGCAAGGCTTTGGCCTTGTCGTCCGGGGCACCCAGACGAAGCATGATGCGCCGAAGGAAATCTTGCTCGAGTTGGGGGTCGGACGGACGGTTCACCCAGCGCGTGCCGCCATTTTCGCTGTTGCCGGTCTCTTGCTCGAGCAGCCCCCGATGAGTGAGGCTCATTTCAGTCTGGCCATCTGGACGGCGCTCAACACGCAAGCGAAATTTGTCGCGCTCGCCGGTGTCGTAGATACCGTCCACCAGTCGTCCAAGCGAGCGGCGAATGAAGTCCTGAGGAATTTTGGCGCGGTTCTCTGCCCACTCGGTTTCAAGCACGCCTCGCTCCTGACTGTCGATGACGAGGGTAAATCCGAGCTCAGTCCAGAACTGACGCAGCACAGGCCAGACCTGCTCTACGGGCTTGTTGACCACAAGCACCCGAAGATCGCCTTGACGCTCAAATCGCATGTCCGAGAACGCAGGCAGGACGCCCGACTGCACCGGCGCGCCAGCGCGCTGACCCTGCTCAAAGGCTGCCCTGCTTGCAACGCCAGACGCAGGCACCGAGAAGCGATCGTCTGCACCGGGCTTGAGCAAGTCGGGAGGCACATCGAGCGGGGTATTGCGCGCCTTGGATGATTGGTAGTCGACGTCGCTGCCGCCCGTCAGGGTGCTGCAACCCGATAGGGCAAGCACCGTGGCTGCTACGGCTGCGAGGGTGAGTCGGGAACGAACAGATGCGGTCATGCAAGGGCTCCGAGAGATGTGAGGGCAGCCTCAACCGAGGCCTGCCCGGCCTCCGACAAGGAGACCAGGGGAAGTCGAATACCACTGGGCGTACGCCCCATGCGGGCAAGGGCCCATTTCACAGGGATGGGATTGGCCTCACAGAACAGGGCCTTATGAAGCGGCAAGAGCATGCGATTCAGTGCAGCGGCCTCTTGCGCACGTCCGGCCATTGCAAGGCCGCAGAGTTCTGCCATTTGTTTGGGCAGTACGTTGGCTGTTACGGAGATATTGCCCTTTCCGCCCAACAGCATAAGCGCGACCGCAGTTGCATCGTCGCCGCTATACACCGCAAAACTGCTGGGAAGGTCACGAATGAGCCACTGCGCTCGCTCAATGTTTCCGGTGGCCTCTTTAATGCCCACCACATTGTCGACCGCCGCCAGTCGCACAACGGTGTCGTGCGCGAGATCCGCAACGGTGCGCCCTGGCACGTTATAGAGAATGACAGGAATATCGACTGCCTCGGCCACCGCTTTGAAGTGCTGGTAGAGACCTTCTTGCGTGGGCTTGTTGTAGTAAGGCACGACTTGAAGGGATGCATCTGCGCCCAGCCTGTGGGCTTCGCGGGTGAGCTCAATGGCCTCAGCTGTGGAGTTTGCGCCGGAGCCCGCAATCACGGGAACACGGCCGGCAGACTGGTCTACCGCAATCTTGATGAGCTCGAGGTGCTCCTCCACATTGACCGTGGGGGACTCACCTGTGGTCCCGACCGCCACAATGCCGTGCGTGCCTTCCGCAATGTGCCAGTCGATGAGCCGACGATACGACTCCAAGTCGAGGGAACCATCGGCGTGCATGGGGGTAACGATGGCAACCAGGCTACCTGTGATTGGGTCTCTCAGACGCTTATTCATGGGACAGGCTCCTATTCTGGCTAGCCGAAGTCGAGGCCCATTGCCTCGCGGACATCTCGCATGGTTTGCCGCGCAAGCTCACGCGCGCGCTCGCAGCCATCTGCAACGATGCTCTTGACCAGATCAATGTCTTCTTCGTACGGACGGGCCCGCTCGCGGAACTCGGCCTGCTCGGCAATGACAGCATCGATGAGTGGCTGCTTGCAGTCGAGGCACCCGATTCCGGCAGAACGACAGCCCTCTTGCACCCATTGGCGACGGTCGTCTGGCGAATAAATTTCGTGCAACGCCCACACGGGGCAGCGCGCTGGTTCGCCCGGATCCGTTCTGCGAACCCTCGCGGGGTCTGTTGGCATGGTGCGAATCTTCTTGGAGACCGAATCGGGCTCCTCGCGCATGGCAATGGTGTTGTTGTAGCTCTTGGACATTTTCTGTCCATCGAGTCCAGGCATGCGAGAGGCTGGGGTCAGCAGGGCCTGGGGTTCAACCAGAATAAGTCGACGGGCACCCTCTAAGTAGCCAAACAGCCGCTCGCGGTCATCGAGCGTAAGGTTTTGGCTGTCTTGCAGCAAGGCCTTTGCAGACTCTAGCGCTTCATCATCGCCCTGCTCTTGGTAGCGCGCACGCAGATCGAGCAGCAGCCGGGCTCGCTTAGACCCGAGCTTCTTGGCTGCCTCCTGGGCCTTCTCCTCGAAGTGAGGCTCGCGCCCATACAGGTGGTTAAAGCGACGCGCAACCTCACGGGTGAGCTCCACATGGGGAACCTGGTCTTCACCAACAGGCACTTGGCCGGCTCGGTAGATGAGGATGTCGGCAGCCTGCAGCAAGGGGTACCCCAGAAACCCATAGGTGGAAAGGTCGCGATCGGTGAGGCGTTCTTGCTGGTCTTTGAAGCTGGGTACGCGCTCGAGCCAGCCCAGGGGGGTGCACATGGACAGGAGCAAGTGAAGTTCAGCGTGCTCGGGCACGCGAGACTGAATGAAGAGGGTGGCCTGATTGGGCTCAATACCTGCGGCGAGCCAATCGATGACCATATTCCAGACATTGGCCTCAATGACGTGAGGCTCCTCGTAGTGCGTGGTTAACGCGTGCCAATCGGCAACGAAGAAGAGGCACTCGTACTCGTTCTGGAGTTGGACCCAGTTCTTGAGTACGCCGTGGTAATGGCCCAAATGAAGGGCACCAGTGGGCCGCATGCCCGACAAGACGCGTTGGGGGTACATAGATGCTGGATTCTATCAGTGCGCCCGGGCGTCCTGAACCGTCCAGCCCGCCCACACGGGCAGCGTGCCGTCGGGCAGAGGCGGGGCACGGCCGACATCGCAGCGGCTTTCTTTGGGGCAATGAAAATCAGATCCGCGCGAGGCGGCAAGCCCCAGCTCCACTGAGAGCCGCTGGTAGCGGCGGGTGTCGTCCTGAGAGTGGCTTCCGGTGGAGACCTCGATGGCGCCTCCCCCGAGTGCCATGAATTCCTGCATCAGTGCCCAGTGAGCGGTCTCGCTCAGGCGGTAGCGTGCCGGATGGGCGAGAACCGGCACACCCCCCGCAGAGAGAATCCAGCCCATGGCATCTTTGAGGCTCGCCCACTCGTGAGAGACGTAGCCAGGCTTGCCCGGTGTAAGAAAGCGATCAAAGACCTCCTGCACACCACGGCAGACGCCAGCCTCAACCAGCGCGCGCGCGAAGTGCGTGCGGCCAATAAGGTTCGGGTTACCTGCGAACCCCAGCGCTGCATCAAAAACCGAGGGCATGCCCGACTGAATCAGGGCATTGTCCATATCGCGGGCGCGCTCAAACCGGCTGGTCTGCATCGATCGCAGTGCTCCCGCGAGCGCACCGTGATCTCGGTCGAATCCCAATCCGACCAGGTGCAGGGTTTCTCCTCCCCATGTCACGGAGATTTCAACGCCATTCAGAAAGGGCACCTTGAGATCCCCAGCGGCCTCCTCGGCCTCGGCAAGGCCATCGAGGGTATCGTGATCGGTAATGGCCATGAGCGCGACCCCATGTTCGCGGCCACGAGAGACCAAAGCCGCAGGGCTCAAGACGCCATCCGAGGCGCTGGAGTGCATGTGCAGGTCTACATTAAGATCGTGGGGCAACATTCCTCTATTCTCTCACTCTCTCATGCCCATCTACCAACTCCACGAACGAACGCCCGCCCTCGACACCAGCGCCTATGTCGCACCAGGCGCCCAGTTGATCGGCTCAGTGCGACTCCATGCCGAGGCGAGCGTCTGGTTCAACGCAGTCTTGCGAGCAGACAACGATGAGATCGAGGTGGGCTCTGGCTCCAACATTCAAGATGGGGCTGTGTTGCATGTCGATCCGGGTTGCCCCATTCGCATTGGTGAGCGGGTCACCGTTGGGCATCAGGCCATGATCCACGGCTGCACGATTGGATCCGAGAGCCTGATCGGCATGCAGGCCATTCTTCTGAACCAGGTGGTCATTGGTTCGCACTGCCTTGTTGGCGCTGGCGCCCTTGTGACTGCTGGTACCGTCATTCCCGATGGCAGCTTGGTCTTGGGCAGCCCTGCCAAAGTGGTGCGCAGTTTGAAGCCCGAAGAGATTGAGGACCTCCTGCGCGCTGCGCAGAGCTACCGTGAGCGTGCAGCCCAGTATCGGGCTGGGTTGATCGAGCGCTAACCCATGTCAAACATTGCACCCACGGCAGATGGACTCTGGAGACTCTTGTTCGAAGACGCCCACGCCCGCGCCCACTTGGTGCGCCTAGACCGGAGTTTTCAAGAGATCGTGGCGCGCCATGGCAATCTTGACGCGCCCGTCATCCAGCTGCTTGGGGAAATGGCGGCATCTGCGGCCCTGCTCAGCGGCTCTTTGAAGTTTGAAGGCTCCGTTGCGCTGCAGATCCATGGCGACGGACCAGTCCGCTTGGCCATTGCGGAGTGCACTGCAGACCTCAACATTCGCGGCACCGCCACGTGCGATGCGTCCCAGGTCATCCTGCCCTCCGCTGCACTCAAGTCCTTGGCAAACCGTAACGGTCTGGGTCGGCTTAGCCTGATCCTTGACCCCCAGAAGCCTGGACAGACGCCCTACCAGGGCATTGTCGCGCTGGAGACCGAACATCTTGCCGGTGCCGTCGAGGGCTATATGTCTCAGTCTGAACAGGTCAAGACTCGGCTCTGGCTCGCCTGCGACGGGCAGAGTGCGGCCGGGCTCATGATTCAACAAATGCCGCATGAGGGTGGTCACACCCGAGGCCCTGCGCTCCCCGAATCACTGGAGCGCGCTCAGCGAGACGAGAGCTACAACAGGCTCTGTCTCCTGGCCGACACCCTGCAGTCGGAGGAGCTTCTGATGACTCCCGCCGAGCAGCTGCTGCATCAGCTCTTCTGGGATGAAAACGCCCGACTGCTCGAGCAACAGCCCGTGCAGTTCAAATGCCCATGCAACCGCATGCGCGTTGGACGCATGCTGACCGGCCTTGGGCAGGCAGAGATTGAAAGCATCCTCACGGAGCAGGGCCAGGTAGAGATTCACTGCAACTTCTGCAATGCAGGCTATCGGTTTGACCCGATCGACTGTGCGCGGCTCTTTACCGAGAAGGATCTGGGGCTTGAGGCTTCGACGGGGCCGGGCCCGAGCCAGACGCACCATTAGTCTCGGTCGAAAACTGAAAGAATTTTTCGCCGGGACGCTTTAACCCCAGCTCATAGCGCGCTCGCTCCTCGACGGCAGAAAGGCCCGTTTGAAGGTCTCGAACCTCTGCCTCTAATGCCTCGATTTGTTCGCGCTGGGCCTGCACCCGGGCCCGCCGCTCTTCCAGTTCTTGCTCAAGTCGCCAGACATGCAGCCAGCCCCCTTGACCAAACCAAAGGGGCCACTGCATGAGAATGACAGCCACCAGCAATGTCTCGCTGAGCGTGGGCATTCGAAGGCGCGAGAGCCACTGCTTGAGCTTCACTGTGCGCCCCCGGGCCTAGAACACAGCGGCCTTAGCCGCGCTGACGCAGCTGATAAAACGCGTCGAGCCCTGGGTAATGGCCGGTCGAGGCGAGGTCTTCTTCGATGCGCAGCAGTTGGTTGTACTTCGCCATGCGATCGGAGCGCGAGAGCGAGCCCGTCTTGATCTGTAGCGCATTGGTTCCTACCGCAATATCTGCAATGGTGGAGTCTTCCGACTCTCCCGATCGGTGAGAGACCACGGCGGTGTACCCAGCACGCTTGGCCATCTCAATGGCAGCAAAGGTCTCTGTGAGGGTTCCGATCTGGTTGATCTTGATGAGAATAGAGTTTGCGATCTGCTTAGAAATGCCCTCGCGCAGAATTTTGGTGTTGGTTACAAACAAGTCGTCGCCCACCAGCTGAACTTTCTTGCCCAAAGCGGCCGTGAGCTTGGCCCAGCCATCCCAGTCATCTTCAGCGCAGCCATCTTCAATGCTGATGATGGGGTACTTGTCACACCAGGTCGAAAGCACATCCACCAGACCCTCGGCTGGAAGCGAAAGCCCTTCAGCGGAGAGCTCGTAGCGACCGTTCTTGAAGAACTCGGAGCTTGCGCAATCCAAGCCCAAGGCAATCTGGCGGCCAGGCTCATAGCCGGCCTTCTCGATGGCGCGCAGAATGAGCTGAATTGCTGCCTCGTGGTTGGCCACACTCGGCGCAAATCCGCCTTCGTCGCCCACCGCAGTCGACATACCCTGGTCGTGAATCAGCGACTTAAGTGCATGGAAAACCTCTGCGCCATAGCGCAGAGCCTCACGAAAGCTCGGCGCCCCCACCGGGATGATCATGAGCTCTTGCAGGTCTAGGTTGTTGTTGGCGTGTGCGCCACCATTGATGACATTCATCATGGGGACTGGCAGCGACATGGGGCCTGAGCCGCCGAAATAGCGGTAAAGGGGAAGACCTGCGTCGTCGGCCGCTGCCCGGGCGACGGCCATCGACACCGCGAGCATGGCGTTTGCGCCCAGTCGCGATTTGTTCTCGGTGCCATCGAGTTCGATGAGCGTGTGATCGATGAACGCCTGCTCGGAGGCATCGAGCCCCATGAGCGCCTCTCCGATTTCGGTGTTTACATTTTCAACGGCCTTGAGTACCCCCTTGCCCAGATAACGGGATTTGTCTCCGTCACGCAGCTCAATGGCCTCGCGCGATCCGGTGCTGGCCCCGCTGGGCACAATCGCGCGCCCCATCACACCGGACTCGAGCAGCACATCACATTCAACGGTGGGGTTGCCGCGGCTGTCGAGGACTTCGCGGCCAATGATGTCAACTATTGCGCTCATGCAGATGCTCCCTGGCGGGCTAGTGCCGCCTCAATGTACGACTTGAACAAAGGATGCCCTCGGAGAGGGGTTGAGGTGAACTCCGGGTGAAACTGAACTGCGACAAACCAGGGGTGCACGGCGCTGGGCAGTTCGACCATTTCGACCAGAGACTCGGTTGGGGTCTCTGAGGCAATAGTGAGTCCTGCATCCGCAATGCGCTGCTTGAGTTGGTTATTGACTTCGTATCGGTGGCGATGGCGCTCGTAAACGGAATCGCCATAAATGTCCTGGGCCTTCGTACCTGAACGAATGGCGCAGCGCTGCGCTCCCAGCCGCATGGTGCCCCCGAGATCGGACTCTTCAGACCGGCTTTGTACCGAGCCATCGCGCTCGGTCCACTCGGTAATCAGGGCCACAACGGGCTCTGGCGTGTCAGGGTTGAATTCAGTGGAGTTCGCCATGGCCATGCCTGCGACATGGCGCGCGTACTCAATGACCGCAAGCTGCATGCCCAGGCAAATGCCCAGATAGGGCACCTTGTGCTCGCGGGCGAATTGAATAGCCTGGATCTTTCCTTCAACGCCACGCTTGCCAAATCCACCCGGGACCAGAATGGCGTCAAAGGACGAGAGCATGGACGCAGCATTTCCCTCGATGGTCTCGGAGTCGATGTATTCGATCTGAACCCGAGAGCCCGTGTGCAGCCCGGCGTGGATGAGGGCTTCCGTGAGGGACTTGTACGACTCGGTAAGGTCAACATATTTGCCCACCATGGCCACACGCACCGAACGACTGGGATGATCGAGCTTGTGAATGAGCCGATCCCACTCGGTGAGGTCGGCTGGTTTGGCCGTGAGGTTGAGGGTTTGACAGATCTGCTCATCGACGCCTTGCTCCCAGAGCATGCGCGGAATACGATAAATGCTGTCGACATCAGCCACAGAAATCACGCCCTCTGGCGGCACGTTGGAGAAGAGCGAGATTTTCTCGCGCTCGTCGTCGGGAATGGTCCGGTCGGCACGGCAGAGCAGCAGGTTGGGCATCAGGCCAATCTCTCGCAGCTTTTGCACCGAGTGCTGCGTGGGCTTGGTCTTGAGCTCTCCCGCAGAGGGAATGAAGGGCACCAGCGTGAGGTGCACGAAACAACTGCTGTTGCGGCCCTGACGAATACTGAGCTGGCGAATGGCCTCTAAGAAAGGCAGCGACTCAATATCGCCAACCGTGCCACCCACTTCAACAATCGCCACATCGACTTCCTCTGGCGTGCCCACACGGGCTCCGCGGGCAATGAAGTCTTGAATCTCGTTGGTGATGTGGGGAATGACCTGAACGGTCTTGCCAAGGTACTCACCGCGGCGCTCTTTGCGAAGTACAGAGTCGTAGATCTGACCGGTGGTGAAGTTGTTCACCTTGCGCATGCGAGAGTTGATGAAACGCTCGTAGTGACCCAAATCGAGGTCGGTCTCGGCGCCATCTTCAGTCACAAACACCTCGCCGTGCTGAAATGGGCTCATGGTGCCCGGATCCACATTGAGGTAGGGGTCCATCTTAATGATGGTGACCTTCAGGCCACGCGATTCGAGCAAGGCCCCCATCGAGGCAGAGGCAATGCCTTTGCCCAGCGAGGAGACCACACCGCCTGTCACGAAGACAAATTTGGGCATGGCTTAAACCCCGATCAGACGACAGCCCGTCTTGGCCTGAACCTCATGGGCATCGACGCCTGGGGCCAGCTCCTTGAGCTCGAGCCCATCGCGCGTGACCTCCATGACAGCCAAGTCGGTAATGATCATGTCAACCACACCCACCCCTGTCAGGGGCAGATTGCAAGACTCTAGGATTTTGATGTCCTCGCTCCCGTCCTTCTTCTTGGCTGTATGCTCCATGAGCACAATCACCTTATCAACGCCAGCGACCAGGTCCATGGCGCCGCCCATACCTTTGACCATCTTGCCGGGGATCATCCAGTTGGCGAGGTCGCCATGTTCGGACACCTGCATGGCGCCCAGAATGGCGAGGTTGATATGCCCCCCACGAATCATGGCGAAGCTGTCTGCACTCGAAAAAATGGCAGAACCCGGCAGGGTGGTAACCGTCTGCTTCGATGCGTTGATGAGGTCGGCATCGACCTCCTCCTCGAGCGGGTACGGACCAATGCCCAGCAGGCCATTCTCGGACTGCAGCCAGACCTCGATGCCTTCGGGCACGTTGTTGGCCACGAGGGCAGGAATTCCAATTCCGAGGTTTACATAGAAGCCATCGCGCAGCTCTTGCGCAGCGCGTTTGGCCATTTCATCGCGGGTCCAGGGCATGTCTCTCTCCAGAATGGGGGTTAGGCCGCGCGCGTGGTTCGCTGCTCGATGGCCTTCTCGGGGCTGGCATTGAGCACGATGCGCTTGACGTAGATGCTGGGGGTGTGGATCTCGGCGGGGTCGAGCGTGCCGTTCTCGACAATTTCCTCGACCTCCACGATGGTCATATAACTGGCCGTAGCCACGTTTGGGTTGAAATTGCGTGAAGTGAGGCGATAGACCAGATTTCCTGCCTTGTCCGCCTTCCAGGCCTTCACAAGCGAGATGTCTGCAAAGAGGCTGCGCTCCATGACGTACTGCTCGCCATCAAACTCGCGCACTTCCTTGCCTTCTGCAACCACGGTTCCGACGCCCGTCTTGGTAAAGAAGGCGGGGATGCCCGCCCCGCCCGCACGCAGCTTCTCGGCCAGCGTGCCCTGAGGGGTGAACTCCAGTTGCAGTTCGCCTGCGAGGAACTGCCGCTCGAACTCCTTGTTCTCGCCCACGTAGGAGGAGATCATTTTCTTGACCTGCCGGGTGGCGAGCAGCTGCCCTAGGCCCTTGCCGTCGACGCCGGCGTTGTTGCTGATGGCCGTGAGGTTTTGGGCACCAAGCTCGCGCACGGCTGCAATCAGCGCCTCAGGAATACCGCAGAGGCCAAACCCCCCCACCGCAAGCGTCATGTTGTCTTTCAGAACATCTTCAAGCGCGGCGCGGGCGCTGGGGTAGATCTTATTCATACCAACTCCAGGGAGGTCATTAAAAAGGTCAAGCCCGTAAAATGGCGGATTCTTATAGTTTACTGGCTCAGAAGGGTCGCTCATGGAACGTGAAACCATGGAGTTTGATGTTGTCATCGTCGGTGCTGGCCCTGCAGGGCTCTCTGCCGCCATCCGGCTCAAGCAGCTGGCGGCTGAAAAGGGCCGAGACGTAAGCGTCTGTGTCCTGGAGAAGGCGGGTGAGGTCGGGGCGCACATCCTCTCCGGAGCGGTCATGGACCCTATTGCCATCACCGAACTCTTTCCCGACTGGAAATCCCAAGGCGCCCCCCTACACACCCCAGTCACGGAAGACCGCTTCCTGTTCCTGTCGCAAACAGGCCACTGGAAGACCCCCAACTGGATGCTGCCGGGCTGCTTTCAGAACCACGGCAACTACGTCATTAGCCTCTCCGATGTCACCAAATGGCTGGGCGAACAGGCCGAAGCCCTCGGCGTTGAGATCTACCCGGGCTTTCCTGCGGCGGACCTCATCTATGGCGAAAACGACGAAGTGCTCGGCGTCGTCACAGGCGACATGGGCATTGGCAAAGATGGGCAGCCCACCGACCAGCACCAGCCAGGCATGGCGCTCATGGCGCGCTATACCCTTCTCGCTGAGGGCGCGCGTGGCCACTTGGGGCGGGTGGTCATGGAGCGCTATCGGCTGCAAAAGCGATCAGACCCACAGAGCTATGGCATTGGCATTAAAGAACTCTGGGAAGTCGATCCTGCGCAATCCCAGCCCGGGCTGGTGGTTCACACGGCCGGCTGGCCGCTCTCCAATGACACCTATGGCGGGTCCTTCCTCTACCACCTGCAGGACAACCGGGTAGCCGTTGGATTTGTTCTGGGCCTGAACTACAAAAACCCCTGGCTCTCGCCATTTGAAGAGTTTCAGCGCTACAAGACCCACCCGGCCATTCGCAAAACCTTTGAAGGCGGCAGACGCATCGGCTATGGCGCACGCGCGCTCACGGCTGGCGGGCTCAACAGCCTGCCCGAACTCGCCTTCCCAGGGGGTGCGCTGCTGGGCTGCGATGCAGGCTTTCTGAATGCTTCTCGCATCAAAGGCAGCCATGCGGCCATTAAAAGCGGCATGCTCGCGGCAGAAGCCTGCTTCGATGCGCTCGGACAGAGCGAGCCTCCCCAGGTGCTCGAGGGTTACACCAGTCGCTTCAAATCGTCCTGGCTGCACAAAGAGCTGCACAAGGCGCGCAACTTCAAGCCCGCCATGTCCAAAGGCCTCTGGCTTGGAAGCCTTATTGTGGGCATTGACCAAAAGCTTTTTGGTGGCGAGGCCCCCTTCACACTGCACAGCCAGAAGCCCGACCACGCCTACCTCGAGCCTGCAAGCCAGCATGCACCCATTGCCTACCCCAAGCCCGATGGGGTGCTCACCTTCGATCGCCTGAGCTCCGTCTTTCTCTCGGGCACCAATCACGAAGAAAACCAGCCGGCCCACCTCACGCTCAAAGACGCCTCCGTGCCCGTTGCAACCAATCTCACTCAGTTCGCCGGGCCCGAGTCGCGCTACTGCCCAGCCGGTGTGTATGAATACCTCGATGCGTCTGGCAACCCGGTAAACGCGCCAAGCGAGGGGGCTGCGCTGCGCATCAATGCCCAGAACTGCGTGCACTGCAAGACCTGTGACATCAAGGATCCCACACAGAACATTGTCTGGGTCACGCCAGAGGGTGGTGGCGGTCCGGTCTACTCGGGGATGTAGCCTCGCACCATTCCTGCGCGCAACGCATCCAGCCTGTGCGAATGGCGCACCAAACCTGACGCCTTCATGATAGAAATTTGCTCTTCTCTAGGCGTCAGGCCGATCTGGCCTACCCCTGAGCGAGGCACATAACTTGCAAGGTTTCCGAGGCTTCTCAACCCACCTCGGAGACCCTCATGGGCATATTTAAGGACCCGTTCGACCCAGACAAACCTTTACGCCTCGGTTGCTCATGCGGACAGCACGCGTCAGAGGAAGCGCATCAAGCTAGCCAGTCTCTCGCGAGCGAAGAAGCACGAACGCGCTCGATCATCGAGACGACAATCGTTAAGGCACTCTTCCCCATTGAGTCTGAACGTCGTGCCTTCATGAGGGCGGTCGGACACAACACCGCACTGGCCGCAATCAGCAGCTTCCTTCCAGTAGGCGCACTCACTGCAATGGCCGCGGCGCCTGGCCCACTCGAAAAAAAATCACTGAACATAGGATTCCTACCCATTACCTGCGCCACCCCAATCGTGGCTGCTGACCCACTGGGCTACTATGCCAAGCAAGGCCTCGACGTCAAACTGAATCGCACTGCGGGTTGGGCTGTCGTCAGGGACAAGACCATTGCAGGGGAATTCGACGCATCACACATGCTTTCCCCCATGCCTCTTGCCATGACGCTTGGCCTGGGTTCAGCCCCCACCCCGATGGTTATGCCTGCAATTGAGAATATCAATGGAAATGCCATCACGCTGCACGTAAAGCATAAAGACAAACGAGATCCAAAAACCTGGAAAGGAATGAAACTCGCGATTCCTTTCGATTACTCAATGCACAACTTTCTTCTGCGTTATTACCTCGCAGAAAACGGACTGGATCCTGACAAAGACGTACAACTCCGGGTCATGGCCCCGCCAGACATGGTTGCGAACCTAAGAGCAGAAAACATTGACGGGTTTATAGTCGCGGAGCCATTTAACCAAAGAGCGGTCTTTGATGGGGTTGGTTTTATTCACATGCTTACAAGCGAAATCTGGCAAGACCATCCGTGCTGCGCCTTCGCTGTACCTGAGCGGTTCGTGAAGGAAAACCCAAATACGTTTGCCGCGTTATTTAGGGCAATTTTAAATTCCACGGTTCATTGTTCTGAGGCCGCAAACCGTCCCGAAGTTGCGAAGGCCATTCAGGGCCCCAATCATTTAAATCAACCACTCACCGTACTTGAGCAAGTGCTTTTGGGACGGTTCGCAGATGGTCTAGGCCAAATTCGAAATGAACCTAAGCGTATTGATTTCGATCCGTTCCCTTGGCAATCCATGGCAGTGTGGATGCTCACGCAAATGAAACGATGGGGATACGTTAAAGGGGACCTTAAGTACGCTGACATCGCCAATCAAGTCTTTCTCGCAACAGAGGCCCGCAAGCGCATGGCGGAGCTCGGCTACAAATCACCCACCAGCAACATGAAAAAACATACGATCATGGGGAAGGAGTTCGACCCTGCGAAGGCGGCTTCGTATGCAGAGGGCTTCAAGATTAAGCGGAGTTAACTAAGAAGGAGCGGCGAGGCGGAATTAAATTCCGCCTCGCGCTAACCGGACGTTGACAATGTGATGGGATGCGAAGTTGCCTTCAATCGAATTGGAACCTCTCGAACCTCATACGGTACAAGGGTGTTTCCGGCAACCTGACTTGCAATTGTCCTAGCCTGTCGGCGAATGGGTTCAATAAACCGACTGACACGCCCATTCACCGAGACACAGTCTCCAAGTGCGTAAATGTGTTTACTTGATGTTTGAAGGGTCTGAGGATTCACACATATGCCGTTGTCCCATTCAAGCGCTGCCGACTCCGCCAAACGATCTGGTGTTAACAAACCCGCTGCGGCTAGGATCAAATCCACTTCCACGATCTCTCCGGATGACAGGAGGATTGATTTGCGCTGATCAACACCCGATTGACTACCGCTTACCTCAACGCCGCCAATAAATCGAATCGGCAGTGACGCCCAGGCCTGCATCAGCGGCTCAAGGGTGGAGTGGTCCCGCACCAATGCCGCAAGTGGCCGATGCTGAGCATCGATCAACACGACCCGATGCCCAACGAGCGCCAAGTCGTTTGCCATCTCAACCCCAATCAAGCCTGCCCCGACAATTAAGATGTCCTTTAATCCAGAGGCAACCTCGTCACGCATGGCTCGATAGTGATCGATATGATTAACTCGCCAGCATTCACGAGGACTGAGCCCCTCAGGAATTCTCGCTCGAGCGCCATGAGCCAAAACAACGTCCCCATAAGAGAAGGATCCACGGGTGGTTCTTATACGAGATTGTGATGGGGAGAGACTGATAACCTGGGTATGAGCGTAGAGATCGACGCCCAACCGTTGGGCTGCCAATGATCCCGACTCTTTGACCATTGACTCGGGCGTCAACCCCTTGGCTAATGCCACCGAAATCAGTGGCTTATCGTATCGATCGCCCGAGCAACCAGTGATCAGTGCAATAGAGCACTCTGCCCATGCTTCACGCGCAGCTTCCGCCATCTCCCAACCGGCTGTCCCTGCACCAACGATCACTAGATCGTAGTGGGATGCACCAGAAAGGGCCTTTCGACCCGAAGTGACAGGCGTAAATGCCTCAATAGCGCGTGGCTCAAACGGAATGAAATCACGTTTTGTTACACCACATAGAGGACACATCCAGTCATCAGGGATATCTTCGAACCGCGTCCCCGGCGCAAGCCCACTCTCAGGATCCCCTGCATCCTCGTTATAAATGTGGCCACAAGCCTTACAGATGTATTCACTCATGCGGGAAGTTCCTCCCGGGTAAGTCTGTCCATCTCCTTGCGCAGGTGCTTAATCGCCGGAGTAACAATAGCCACGAAATGAGACTCTCGAACCCGACGCTGCACCGCAGAGGACATCAGATATCCGCGAGCGCCTTGGTGAAGCAAGGCGGATTGAGCGGCTCGTAAAGCAAGCTCTCCGCCGTGAGCACGAGCATCAAGCACCCTCACAAAAAACTCATCCCTGTCATCGTAGGGCGTTTGGGCGAGTGCTAAGACCCGCTCGAGAAGCGAATCTAATTCCGCTTGAAGCGCATCTGGGCGATCGTCAAGATATTGATTGACATGACCAAGCTGCGGCTCTACTTCCCACATGGAATCAATTGCTCCTTGGATGATTCCAGCGGCAATCCCACACTGCAGCATGACGAAAGCTGACCGAATACGTTTAATGAGTGGTCGGGAAGGCGATGCAATAACATCAGATTCAGGTACCCAGTAGTCCTTCAAGTGCAATGCATAAGTGCCGGTACCCTCCATACCAGAAAAGCTGGGACACGCCTTGAGCTCGATTCCAGGGTTGTCACATCGAAGCAAGAACATCAACTCTTGCCCAGATTCCATACCGTTAAGCGCCGCTATAGCACCACAGTAATGATCAGTCGCTAGGTTGCTGACCCAGGGAAGCGTTCCGCTCACGCGATACCCTCCAGGAACTGGATCTGCACTCAGCAGAAACTGCTCAATCTGCGCATAGCTCTTCATCGGATTCGAAAGTGCGGTTCCACCGACTCGCATTCCGGATGCGTGGCGGGGAAGATCAACTTCACGGAGTTGGACAGACTGCGCCTCTTGAAGATATAGACCACACACCGCCTGGCACCAAACCATGAAGCCAGTGGCGCCGCAGGCCCGAGAGACCTCGGCCATCGCTTGAATGGCCAAACCGAAGTCTCCCAGCCCGTGAGGGGCCTTGAGATGAGCAGACATGGCTCCCGCGCTCGCGAGAGCCTTCAAGATCTCGACCGGATAATGCCCGGCGTCGATCTCAGATACACGGGGGGACAACTGTGCACGCACGATATCCCTTGTGCTTTGTAAAAGGGCATGCGTGGGAGTAGCGACAGCCATGGGGTCTCTCGCATTCATTAGGAGGCCTCCTCAACCATCCCAATCTCAAATGGAATCGGATTGCGCATGCTGTTGGCAACCGGAGAGTAGTAGTTCGCATGACGCACGATCTCCTCCAGCACCTCGCGCGACGCATCCCCCTCCACTAAAACCTTTACTCGAATGGCCTGAAAGCCCATATCCGAGGGCTGTTTATCCAGCGCCCCATCCGCTCCCCATGCTGCGGAGTTGCCAATATCAGCCTCCATGAACACCTCAATCTTGCTTAACCGAACCTGTTTCCAAGTCGCAACCGCTGTGATTCCGACTGCAAGACAGCCGCCTAAACCAGAGAGGACAATCTCGCCAGGGGCCGGGGCTGTGTTCTCCCCAAAGAGATGAAGGGGCTCATCAACCACGACGGGGGTGTGATCACCGACATAACTGAGCGAGCGGTATTGCCCCTGCATCACCGTCTTAACCTTGTTGGTGCCCTTTGCTTTTGGATTCGCACGCCCCTTTTCGGCAAAGCCCATCAATCCATCTCGGTCGATGGGGCGAAGATAGGTATGAACGTGGGTTTCAGGAAGTGCTTGGAGAACAGCAGACATGACACGGCCTTTCGGAATGGAGTGGATAACACTCAACCCTCTGCAAGGCCCGTACCATTAAAAAAATAATATATAAAACAATGTTTTACGGCTATAAAAATCCATTTGAACCTGGCATTGTTAACAAATGTCGACGACGCCTGTTAACAAACGGCCTCAAGTTCGCACTTGGATTCCGCGCTTCTTGAGCTGGTAGGAAAACTGCCGCAATGTCATTCCAAGACTTTGCGCGGCCCGAGACTGGTTATGGCCTGCAACTCTTAAAGCCTCTATGAGCGCCTCATCGGAGAGTACGTTAGGTAAACGCTGAACTCCCGGCTGAGCCGCGGCCAATCGGGCCTCATCTTGCGGGGTCCAGAGCCGAGTCAAAAGCTCCTCTGTCACTCTCGGATCAGGGGCTAACAACACCAAACGCTCCATGAGGTTAGCGAGCTCTCGAACGTTGCCTGGCCAGTCGTAAGCCTGAAGACGCTTTACAACCGGGGCGTCAAGGTAAACATGCTTTTGATGTGTCTGATTCAAACGACTGAGATAAAAGCGAATCAGCGGCAGTAGGTCCTCGGGCCGATCCCTTAAGGGGGGAAGCCTCAATGGAATAACGTTGAGTCGATAAAAAAGATCCTGTCGAAATCGACCCTCTTGCACAGCCTGTGCAAGGTGTGCGTTGGTTGCCGCTACAAAGCGGACATCAAGAGCGACCTCGCGCTTACCCCCAAGGCGCGTAACACGATTTTCCTGAAGGACCCGCAACAACTTAGACTGAACCGCCATGGGAAGCTCGCCAATTTCGTCGAGGAAAAGCGTGCCACCTTGGGCCTGCTCAAGAAGACCGGCCCTAGCAGACTGAGCCCCAGTGAATGCACCCCTCTCGTGACCAAACAACTCCGACTCAAAAAGCGTCTCAGGAATGGCCGCACAATTCACCCGAACAAAAGGCCCGTCTGACCGAGCGCTCTGAACATGCAGCGCTCGTGCAAAGAGCTCCTTGCCTGTTCCAGATTCCCCCAACAGCAAAACCGTTGCATTGGTTGGGCTAACGCGCTGAAGCTCATCTAGGCAACGCAGAAGACTAGGGGAACTTCCAACGATGCCAAACTGCGGAGACTTGGTCTCAAGGGCTCTCTCGAGCAACGCATTTCTGGCCTCAAGTGCTCGAGTCTGATCCTCGACCAACTCACTCAATTCAATCAATTGCCCACATAAAGTGGCCAGAACTCCCAAAAGCTCTATGTCGTCATTGAGGTGGCGTTGACGAATGCGAATGCGGTGACAGGCTAAAACTCCCCTCACCTGACCTTGAATCCAAATTGGAATCGCGAGGAATGAGACCGTCTCATTCGGTAGTTCAGAACGGGAGATTGCACGGAAAAGAAAGGAGGGCTCTTGATCCAAATCTTGAATAATTGCCGGATGACCGGTTGCCAATACCTGGCCCGTAACCCCCTCCCTCAAGAGGTAATGACCCCGCTCAATCTGCTCTTGCGTGAGTCCGTATGCATAAACAATTCGCGCTGCCTGCGGACCGGCCTCACCATTCCTCAAAACAACGCGTCCCCGATTAAGCCCAAGCAGCTCACTCATGAGGTGAAGCATCTCGTGAATAGCGGGCTCTGGACTTAGGCCCTTTCCAATTCGCTTGACGACCTCACGAAGCAACAACAGTTCTGCGCGTGTCCAGTCAGACATGGGTGGGTTCGGAGTTATGGCCACAAAGGCATACTAATCAATGAGCTGTGGTTCCTCCCGCCATAGCGCGAGAAACGTGCGCAGCAAGAGCCAAAGAATGAGGGCAGATGCGAGCAGCGCTGAAAGACTTGCCAAAGCTGCACTTGAGAAGGAGCGAGAGAACTGATCGTAAAGTACGGCCCCTTGAGCGAGCGCAGCGAGAGGGAAGGACATTGCCCACCAAGATAAGAAAAAGGGCCCTTTGAGGATGACCTTGAGACTCAAAAGAAACATTGCAGAGAAGAAAATGCTGAGTCCCATCAGCACTTCAGCCCCGGCGTCCAAGGCAATGCCATCGGGATACTGACGGGTAAGTAACAGCCATGAGAGAAATGACACAGCAGGTGGGGCAATGAGGATGCAAAGGGTCGGCAAAAGCCGATCTGGCAACCCAGGCTGCACTAAAAAAATTCGGCTCAAAACCAGGGTGAGCAAAACGAGCCAAAACAAAATTCCTAGACCAAAGGCCCACCAGGACAGGACCATAAACCCCAACGGAACACCCGCAAGCGGAATGACCACATTTCCAACCGCAGGAATAAACCAAGCTGGGTTGGGATGTGCAGGTTGCAAATAGCCCGGAGTCATCCAATTTTTTAGCATCAAGAGCATCAACAAAATATGGAGCCCTGCACCGGCCACCCAGAGCGGGAGCGCTAGAGGCGCAAAAAACCGTATAGACAGCAGGCTCAGTAGCATCAACGAGACAGAGAAGGTCGAAAAGAAAGCCGACTTCACTGGGTGCTTCCACTCCCCCATCACAGCCTCTCGCGTCCGAATCCAGCGTATGGCTTGGACAACAACCAAGAAGACAAAAATCAGCACAGTCAGCAGCGCAGCGGCCATAACAAAGGCAGGTGCCCAAGTAGGTGCGTTGGGTAGAGCAGACAAACGCCCCCAAAGCAGCGACAGCCCTGCCAACCCCATAGTAATGGCGAAAGATGAGACGGGCAGACGCACCCAAAGCCTTTGTGACATAAAAATTCCCTGAGATAAATTATTCGGCGGGGAGTACGAGCAAGCCCGCTAAATCTAACCGAAGCGCCTCTGGAATCGGCACGGGCCGCTGGGTGGCACGGTCAACATAGACATGCACGAAGTGGCCTGCAGCGCAGATCTGCGGGTCGTCATTCTTAAAAAGCCCCACCTCATACCGCACACTGGAGTTGCCCAGCCGGGCCACGCGCAGGCCTGCGTGCACGACATCTGGAAACGCAATCGAGGCAAAGTAGCTGCAGCTGGTTTCCACCACCAGCCCTACCACCTCACTGGACTGGAGATCGAGCAAGCCCCGCTCAATCAGCCGCTGGTTCACCACGGTGTCGAAGTAGCTGTAGTAGACGACGTTATTCACGTGGCCATAGACATCGTTGTCCATCCAGCGGGTGGGAATGACCTGGAAATGGGGGAAGTCAGAACGAAGCAGGGATTTGAGGGACTGAGTGCTCATGGTGCCTAGGGACTTGCAAATCGATGGGGCCCGGAGTACTGTATAAAAAACCAGTACCCAAGAGGCCGATTGATGAAACTGCTCACGCCACGCCAACAAGAGATCCTCGAGTTTATCCAAAGCCACCTGCAAGCAACAGGCTTTCCCCCCACCCGGGCTGAAATCTGCAAGGCCCTGGGCTTTCGCTCGCCCAATGCCGCCGAAGAGCACCTCAAGGCCCTGGAGCGCAAGGGCGCCATTCAGCTCACGGCCGGGGCCTCGCGGGGCATTCGGCTGGTTGGCCCCAAGGCAGCATCAGGCGGCCTTGGCAACAGCCTCCTGGCGGGTCTCGGCCTGCCCTTGGTGGGGCGCGTGGCAGCCGGCTCGCCCGTGCTCGCCACCGAACACATCGAGCAGCACTTCCAGGTCGACACCAGCCTCTTTAAGGCCAAGCCCGACTACCTGCTCAAAGTCCGCGGCCTGAGCATGCGCGATGCCGGCATTCTCGATGGCGACCTGCTCGCCGTAAAAGCCCTGCAGGGCCTACCCGAGGCCCGCAATGGTCAAATGGTGGTCGCCCGCCTTGAAGACGAGGTCACCGTCAAATGGTTCGAGCGCCAGGGCCATACCGTCTGGCTCAAGCCCGACAACCCCGACTACCAGCCCATCGAGGTCGATATCCGCCGCCAGTCCCTCACCATCGAAGGCCTGGGTGTGGGCATTATTCGGGGGTTTTAAATGAGTACCGCCCCACGCCCCATTCAAGAACTGGTGCAGCTACACCCCGACCTCTGGCAAGCCTCAGGCCAGACAGACCGAGGCCAGGCCGCGGTACCCAGTGGCCACCCTGCCCTCGATGCCCAGCTCCCCGGTGGGGGCTGGCCCAGTGGCAGCCTCACCGAACTCCTGGTGCGCGCCGTGGGTGTGGGCGAGCTTCGGCTCTTGGCACCTGCCCTGCGTCGCCTTGCCCATGCGGGCAAACAAATCCTGCTGCTCGCGCCCCCTCAACTGCCCTATGGCCCTGCTCTTGCTGCCCTGGGCCTCGCCCCCGAGCAGTTTCTGGTGGTCCGTGCCAAACAGGCCGCCGATCGGCTCTGGGCCCTCGAACAGAGCCTGAAGTCCGACAGCTTTGGTGCGCTGCTGGCCTGGCTCGACGAACCCACTCGGCCTGAACACATCCGCCGCTTTCAGCTGGCTGCGCGCCATGCCAAAGGGCCTGTCTTTCTCTTTCGCCCTCTGGCAGTCCAAACCCAGGCCTCTGCAGCCCCTCTTCGGCTTGCCCTGCTGCCACGCCAGTACCCTGGGCTTGCCGTGCAGCTGCTCAAGCGCCGTGGCCCTGTACAGGCCGACCCCATCCTGGTGAACCTGCCATTGCCCAGCCGCGCCCTGCGCCCTCTGCAAGAGCCCCAGCACCAGGCCCCCACACTCGCCCCCGTGCGGCCCTCGCTCTCCACCGCACAAATTCAGGGTCTTGGTCATGCTCTGGATCGCCTGTCAGTTTCCAACCCCTATCGCACCTCTGAGCGTTCGACTCTCTCCTGAAGAGTCCTTCGAGTCGGTTCTTCAGCGCATGGGGCAGTGGGCACTGCAGTTCACGCCCGATGTCTGCCTTGGCCAATGGCCCAACAGCCTGCTGCTCGAGGTCTCGCCCAGCCTGAAGCTCTGGGGCGGCCTGCAAGCCCTGCTCGAGCGCCTGCGCACCGGATGGCTCAGCCTAGGCTGGCCCGAAGATGCAGGTATTCACATGGCCTGGGGGCCCACCCCACGGGCGGCCGATTGGCGAGTCGCCTGGGGTGCCCCCTCAGACGCCCCACTGGCCGATCTTCCCCTGCGTTGCATTCCCGAGCTGCAGTCCCAGCTCAGCAGCCTCGAGCGCATGGGGCTCTCTACCCTGGGGCCGCTACTGCGCCTGCCTCGCGCCGGGCTCACCCGCAGGCTCGGCCCCACAACCCTTCAAGCCCTCGATGCCGGCCTGGGGCGCAGACCAGACCTACGCACCCCCCTGCAGCCGCCCAAGGTCTTCGAGCAGGCCATTGAACTGGCCCAGCCCAGTCACGACCTTGCATGCCTAGCAGAGGGCTGTCGGCGGCTTTTGCAAGGCTGTGTGGCCTGGCTACAGGCCCAGCAGTGTGGGCTGCGAGAAGCCCAGTTTTATTTTCACTCTGGCCATCGCGAACAGCATCTCGTGCGCATTGGCCTGGCCGATCCCAGCTGCCAGATCACCCGCATTCAGTCCTTGCTCTACCAGCGGCTCGAAAAAGAAGCCCTGCCCGCTGCGGCCCATCTCATTCGCCTTCAGGTCTCATCCATCGAGCCCCTCGCCCTCGAGACTCTCGATTTTTTTGGCGGAGCCCATCGACAGTCCGACCAGCTGCGCATGCTCTGTGAGCGCCTTCAGGCCCGGCTTG
>Ga0208009_1000033_pt1 | contig 36863 bp, 61 predicted proteins | sample Wag4_2014_7_16_FD_187364 | JGI IMG/M metagenome (GOLD analysis project Ga0208009, IMG submission 187364) | Fresh water mixed with fracking chemicals microbial communities from Ohio, USA - Utica-2 Time Series FC 2014_7_16 (SPAdes) (version 2) ...
AAGGCATCACGGAGAAGGATGCTATCCTAGCGGCAGTACGCGGTTTAGTTAACCGTGAAATAAGTTCGAGCAATGAACTGACTGATGATGAGATCACGCTTATTATCAAAAACCTGGCGGTTGTCGGTTCATGACTCGAATGTCTTGGGACAAATATGGATTGGAGATTGCGAGAGCAGCCTCCTATCGCAGTGAAGATCCATATCTAAAAGTTGGTGCATGTGTTCTACGTGGGGATAGAAGCATAATAAGCATCGGCTACAATGGGGCTGCGCCTGGCGTCGATATTCCTTGGGGAGATAGAGACGCTAGGCGTGGTTTTGTAATACACGCAGAGGTGAATGCATTGCGGTATTGCACACCAGATCAAACAAAGGGTGGATATTTATATGTGACTCATCATCCTTGTTCTGAATGCATAAAGGTAATTGCTAGTTACGGAATTGCAAATGTTATGTATTCTGATTTGATAGATGGAGCAGTTTACGATCTATCTTCAATTGCTGAATTGGCAAAAGCTTTTAATATTTCATTAAAACAGGAGGTAAAACAATGAGCGCTTTACAAATGATTTTGGATAATCAAAGAAAATTGCAGTTAAAGTCATATGGAGTAGATATTACTACTTTTGATGAAGAACAAAGAGCAGCATATATCCGAGACATGTCTTTGGCATTAACAGATGAGTTGCACGAAGCATTAAATGAAACCGGTTGGAAACCATGGGCTACAAGTCGGCATATAAACCGATTGGCATTTATTGGTGAAATGATAGATGTACTTCATTTTTGGTGTAATTTAGTTTTAGTTGCAAATGTCAATGAACAAGAGATTTTAGATGTCTATTTTGCTAAAGCCGAAAAGAATGCTAAGCGTCAATTGGTTGGTTACGACGGAGTAGAAGGCAAGTGCAAGACTTGTGGACGAGCATATGATGATGCAGCAGTCCTATGTACTCCAATTGCTTGCGAGCACATAGAATGAGTTACGTCTTAGATGATGTAGTCACCTCGTTTACAGATCGGATTGCAAGTCATAGATCTGCTTGGCCAAGAATGCAGAAATGCATGGTTGATGATGCGCTTAACACTAAATCTGAGATTGCTTTTGGCAATGATCAACTTGTTAAAGAAAACACATGGTTAGTATCGACTCCTATGGAATTCAAAGGTGAAGTCTTTAATCTATTTGGTGGTTACACAAAAGAGACTAGAGATAGAATTGCTAGAGTTTTAGATATGGATCTTGCCAATATTAAAGCTTTGGACATGCCTATTGGCGATATTGAAAGAATTCTTCGTCCACGTGCGGCAAAGACTGATTTTGACTTTACAGAATCAGAATGGTCAAAAATTCGTGATCTAATGAAATGCGAAGTTATCAAACACGAAGATCTTGTATTAGATATTCAAAGAGTAGTTATCGGTGATTCTCATTCTATTTCAAGGTATAGAGCAAATACTGTTGTCTATCGTCACGATGGTTTAACACTTCACGGTTTAACGGAAAGAGGAGTCGAACCTTATCTTCCTGATTACTTTGTTCCACATTTAGTTATTTACGCAGGAAATGTAGACATTAGACATCATTTATGTAGACAGTTGGATCCTGAAGGTTCAGCACGTAGGTTGGTTAGTAATCTTAGAATGCATCTAGAATATATGCAGCAAAAAGGTAAAATAGGAACATTTGAAGTTACTGCACCCTATCCGATTGAGTTTGAAGAGCGTAAAATTCCAAAAACGGGATTTTACAAAGGTACAGCTTTTTATGGATCTCATCCAGCACGTGACAGAGTTCGTTCAGTCATGACAAACGAGATGAAATATCAGTTTGACAATGTTCATGAATGGCCAACTAATTGGTACATGATCGATCCAGAAGATTATGCAAAAACATACATGGAAAAGCCTGGATCAGTCCATTTATCACCTGAGTTTTATGAATGGGATTTGGTTAACAATGCCGCAAATAACTGAAACCATCTACTGGGAAGACTTTAAGAAGTATTATGACAAAGCTGCCATCTTGCAAACTATAAACATTGCAAGTGACAAAGGCCGTGATACTTCTGAAGATCTACATGTAGATGATCCTTTGCAACATCACATTACTATTTACGACACAGTAGATCGTGAGTTTGCCGGATTTAGCAATGCTATCCAGCAGATTTGGTATGGATCAAACAATCCAAAAAAATGGCAAGTTGATAGTCGTTTTGATGGTTACAACTTGCATGCAATGGATTGGTTTTATCTTTTTATGATTCACAGAGTGACTGGATCAGGTGCTTCGTTTAGTTATGACCATGGATTTAGAAACAGTATACTTTCAGATATGGCTCTCAAAACTGATAACATGATTCATATGAGAAACTATGTCTTAAGTGAGATGAAAACTGGTAGACCAATTTTTACAAGTATTGGTAATCAGATTCCACAATTTCCTAAGCCAAATGCAGAGTATCCTCGTGGATCGCAACTTTACATTTCAGAATATATGCCTCATTTGGTTAAAGATTTTTATACTCATTTGTCCTATAATCCATTGACGATGTCCATTAGAGATGGGGTTGATTGGATCAATGAATGGCACAAATCTCAAGGTCTTAAGTGTTTCCATTTTGTAATGACAGCATTTGTAATGGATGTTGCTCAATATTTCCCTACATTGATAGATCCATGGAGTCAAGTAAACTATGGAAGCAATGCAATCAAGGCGTTGAATTTATTGTTTAAGAACGAAGGTTACAAGCAAAAAGACTTTTTAGATGCTGCAATGGAGATCATTTGTAATGAGTTTAGATCTCCTTACGATCCGCGCGACCATGAAAGAAACTTAGGTAAAGGATTAAGTTTAGAAGATGTTGCATGTGATTATGTACGTTACGTTGAATGTTACGTACCAAAAGGTTATGAACATTTAGAACCTTGGCAAGTAACAAACAAATCACTGATTCCTCATCATGCAAAGCATTGGACATACCACAAACACTTGGAGGCTAAAAATGTTTAAGATAACAGAAGACTCTTCGAGTAAGTATTCATACAAGTCACGTGAAGAATGGTTAGATCTTGCAGGCGATTGGGTTGATGAAACTCAAATGCCAAATATAGGTACATTTCACGGTGCAACAATATGGGACGATTCTGTAACTGGAGTTGGTACAAAAGGTCGTTGGGGAGATCTATTAGTTAAAACTATGGAATCAGATCATCTGGTTTATGTACAACCTAGAGTCGGTTGGGCAGGAGTTTCATTAGCTGCTCTTGCAAAGAAATATAACAAAAAGTTAACATTGTTCATGCCTTCTTCAAAAGTTGTAAGTGACCATCAATTAGTTTGTATTGAAAGAGGGGCAAATCCAATCTTTCGAAGAATTGCAGCAATGCCAGTTCTAAACAAATATGCAAAAGATTGGGCAGAACAAAATAATGCTCAGTTTGTGCCATTTGGTTTGGATCATCCACTAGTTGTTGCGGCTGGAGTGAAATCAACAATTCAACAATGGGGAGCTCGAGATGAACCAAGAGACGTTGTATCAGTTATTAGTACAGGAGTTCTCACGAGAACTCTCCAAATTGCTTGGCCAAATGCAACCTTCCACGGAATTGCAGTTGCAAGAAACTTACATGCAGGAGAGATCGGAAGAGCGGACGTTACAACTTACCATAAAGCTTTCAGAGAAAAAGCTGAGTATGCAGACAAGATCAATGAAGAGATCAACTCCGCGCCAACCTACGATTGCAAAGGTTTAGAAAGGTTTATGTTGGACAAAACATCTGCTCCTAAAACACCTTTAACTTTATTGTGGAATGTGGCAGGTGACGTAAAACCAGTTATAATGGACCATTCACAAGTTGATAGTTTCAGAGAATGGGGTGAGTTTAGATGATTACAATCATCGAAGGTTCTGATGGAACAGGCAAAACAACTTATGCTCAAAAATTAACAGAACGATACAATGCACAATATTTGCATGCCGAACAACCAAGATCTAGATTATGGGTTGATGAATATATTCGACCATTAACTTCTAGTAACATGGTATTAGATCGATGGCATTTAGGTGAATTTGTATGGCCAAAGATTTTTGGAAGAGTATCATTATTTGATGAAACCACATTTGATTATTGCAATTGGGAACTTGCTAAACTTGGAGCTAGGTTAATCCTTTTAACAAGATCAGAAGATGCAATAGCTGAAGAATTATTAAGACGTGGCGAAGAAATGCAAATCGATGCAGTATTACATTCAAGATCTTTATTTGTAGAAGCTTTTAGACAAGTGAAATATTTAGACAAAACAATAATCCATAGTGAGGTGGTTAGGTAATGCATATAATTACAGAAAATCCAAGCGAAGCTTTAGAGTTAGCAACTCAGTATGTTATTGAACATGGTGAAGCCATATCTCCTCGCGGAATGGTTACTAGAGAACTTCTTAATGTAACTTTACAAGTAGAAAAGCCATGGAACATACCTGTATCTATGGAAAACCGTAAACTAAATCATAATATCGGTATCAAAGAAGCCTTACAACTTGTTGGACAAGTTACGGATCCAGAAGCAATGACAAGTACCAGTCAAGTGTTTGGAAAGTTTATGGATAATGGAATACTTCATGGTGCTTATGGTCCGCGTATTCACGGTAATCTAAACAAAGTTGTTGAGCAGTTAAAAAAAGATTACTCTACAAGACAAGCTGTTTTGACCATCTTTGATTCTAACAAAGATCTAAATGTTGATGTTAAAGATGTTCCTTGTACCTTAAACCTACAGTACTTTATTAGAGACAATAAGTTAATTGCTCGAACAAATATGAGAAGTAATGACGTATTTCTAGGTCTTCCATATGATTTAACTCAGTTTATTGCTTTACAAGGAGCAATTGCAAAAGCTTTAGATATTGAAATGGGTCAATACGTTCACGTTGTTGGAAGTATGCACATTTATGATGAACATATACCTCAAGCTCAATGGATTAAAGCATACTTCAACGGATCATTCAAAGACTATGAACCAATGTGGACTGGCAATAATATTGGTGAAATCAGTCATACTGCAAGATCTATTCTTAAAGGTAACATTCCTGAACGTTTAACCCGTTTTGAAAGATTTTTAGCAGGTAAAATCAATGACTGAACCTGTGGCACGATGTGAAGCATGTGGATCTTGGACTTATTTACATGCAATAGATAAACTGATGGGTCAACCACATTTTTGCAATAATTGCAAAGCCAGACAGAAAGGAAAGAAACATGCTGCCTAATCAAAGTGAAGTTGTCAAGCGCCTGAGCGAATTATCGCGTATGCTCGATGCTGCAACTGAAGAAATAGCAGCATTAGATGACCAATCTGTTCGTGCAAAAGGATCTTATGAAGTAGCATATGCAAAATCCTTTTTAGAATCCAATGGATCAATGGATGTCAGGCGCCAAGAAGCAATTCTTGCTTGCGCTGATCTGCGTCTTGCAATGGAAATTGCAGAAGCTCAAGTCAGAGCAATAAAAGAAAGAATTAACACATTGAGGTCACAAATATCCATTGGTCAATCATTATCAGCTGCAATTAGACAACAATTTAGTGCTGAAGGCGTAGGTCAATATACATGAGATTTAGAAGCAAGAAAATGGCTAAGAAATATGTTGAAAGGCGCAAACTAGTTGCACAAATGCTAGAAACTTATCCCATATGCCAAAGATGCAATGCAAAGGCGTCCGAAGAAATTCATGAGGTTCTCAGTAGAGCTCGTGGTGGAGATATTTTAGACATTGAGAACTGCAGAGCTTTATGTCATATGTGTCACTTCTGGATTACAACAAATCCAGCAGAAGCGCTAAAAACAGGCTGGTTAAAGAATTCCTGGGATAAATGATGCCAACTTATGACTACAAATGCCAAAAATGCGGAATCACAGTCGAAGTTACACACTCAATTTCAGAACACGGTCCTAGATGTGATTGTGGAGAAGTTATGCAAAAAGTTTTTACCGTTGTACCCGCTATTTTCAAAGGTGACGGATGGGGAGGACAAAAATGACCAACTTATCTAGAAAAAGACGAGGTAGAGAAACAGAATTGATTTTTGCTGAGTATTTGAAGACACAAGGTTGGACTTATGCTGAAGCGACAAGTTCATCAGCTGCAGGAACCGACATTAAAGGAGTTATCGGAGTTGATTGGGAACTTAAAGCCAGAGCGGACTTTGATCCTAGATCAGCAATGAAACAACAACAAAAACGCATCAAAGAAGGCGTAATCCCCATCGCTGTTTTAAGGCAGAATGGACAAGGTGAAGCCGATATTGAGAATTGGCCAGCATGTGTTCCAGTAAGCATTATGATCCAATTACTTAAAGAGGCGGGTTATTTGTGACAATTAGAGATTTATCATTTGATCGAGAAGTTGTTCCTTGGATGAAAGAAGGCAATTGTACTGATCCATCAATTGATCCAGATTGGTTTTTCCCAGATAGTGAACACGAAAACAACATAGAACAAAGAATGGCTTTGGATATGTGCAAAACATGTCCAGTAAAAATGAATTGCTTAGGTTATGCACTCAACAATTGGCCAGTATATGGCATTTGGGGTGGAATGCGAAATAAACAACTAAAAGATCTAGCGAGACAAATAAAGGAGCAAAAATGAGTGCAGCAATAACAATTAAAGGTCGTGTTGGTAAAGACATGGACATAAAGTTTACACAACAAGGTAAAGCGTATGTTCCATTTAGTGTTGTGTCCAATGTACGTAAAAAAGTTAATGAAGAATGGGTCGATGCTGACACAAGTTGGTGGGAATGCAAAGCTTTTGGAGGTTATGCCGAGGCTCTTGTAGATAACATCAAACGAGGCGATCTGGTGACTATTACAGGAACAATTAAGCAAACAACATGGATTGACAAAGACGGAAATAAGCGCTCGTCATATGAGGTCCTGGTAGATACTATTGCAAAACAGATTGTAGTTCAAAAGTATCACGGAACACCAAGAACAAAGAATGCAGATCCTGTAACATGGGATCCTACCGAAGGAGTATTTTAATGTCAGTTAAAGCTATGACCTATGTATGGGAAAACTCTCCCTACAATGGCAATGCTTTAATTGTCCATTTAGCATTGGCAGATCATTGTGACGATCAAGGCATTTGTTGGCCAAGTCAGCAATATTTGGCAGATAAGTGCAAGATAAGTGTCAGACAAATTCGCAGAATCATTCACCAAATGATTGCTGATAACTATTTGTTTATAGAACAGCATTCGAGAGCTGGTATTTCTAATAATCGTTACAGATTGTTATTTAGAAAGCCGCAGGTCACTGATGTCCTGTCCACAGAATATGACGACTCTAAACGTCCTGCGGCTGAGGTCACAGCTGTGGCCAGCGGTAGAGGTCAAGCTGATGGCCACCCTAATCATCATATAACCATCAATAATCACCAGAGAAAAGGTCCACCAGAAGAAGTTAAATTGATGATAGAAAGGCTAAGAAAGAAAAATGGATAAATGCCTTAGTTGTCGTGGGGTAAGCGAGAAAGGTGCTTGTCCACATTGCAGAAGAAGATTAAAAAAAATGCTTAATGAGTTAATTGCATTCATTGATCTTCTCATTGCTAGTCCTTCCCTAAGACAACAGGTATCTTCCAAACAAGAAGGTAGAGGTTCATTATCTGATAGATCAGTAATCAATGTCCAAATTGTTGATCTTATTTCTAAAACAGGTGTTCAAAGTGTTCTACAATCATGGTGTGAGTATGTTGTAGAAACAAGAAGTCTTAACACTGATTGTCTTAAGTCTACTAAACAAACAAACAAACTTCACATATTGCATAACGTATTGGACACTCACACCGATTGGTTAGCTGATGGTGAATTATGGACTGATTACTACAATGAGATCAAAGAACCATGGACAACATTAAGACGCATTATCTATGGTGAGAGAAAACCACCTGAAGCAGTTAAATGTCCTGTACAAGATTGCATTGGTAGTTTAAGATTAGAACCTAATGGTGATGTCCATTGTATACACGATAAGACACATCAATGGGCATATGAGCAATGGTCAAGATTAGCCAAACTTATGGTAGAAACCTCTGTACAAACATGATGTTGTGTCATACAATAGGAACTACCGAGCTACAGCTATCTAACAAATCGGATGCTAATGAATAAACCATGTTTAGATTGTGGTGTGTTAGCAAACAAACCTAGATGTCCTATGTGCAATAAGAAGTATCAGAAGTTTAAAGCAACCTCTCGTCCTTCACGTGCAGATAGGGGTTACGATGCAAATTGGAAAAGGTTATCAAAACAACTAAGACTATTGCAACCTTATTGTTCTATTTGTAAAGCAACCAACGATTTGACTGTGGATCACATAACACCGTTATCGAGTGGTGGTCTCACAGTTGAATCGAACTTGCAAGTTCTATGTAGACGATGCAACAGCAGCAAAGGTACTTCCTCTTCCTGAATAACATAATGTTATATTAAATCCCATAGAGGGCCAACGGGTGGTATGGTATGGCCTAAAAGTACATGCATAAACCGCGCTGGATACCCCGCATCCATGGGAGCGTGCAAAGTATCAAAATTATTGATTTGACCAAACTGGAGGAATTTGATGACCGCGGGTCGTCCACGCAAACCTATCGAACAGAAGCGCAAAACAGGCCGAACTCCTACAACGGATTCAGGCGGTCGCAAACTTCCTGATGTTCAGAAGGTCACTGTCTTGCCGATGGCCGATGGTATTCCGACTCCTCCTATGGATCTAGGTCTAGAAGGCCGAGAGCTTTGGGGAAAAGCTTGGGATCGTGCAATCACTTGGCTTTCTCCTGTAAGTGATTTGACACAAGTTCATCATGCTTGTCGAGTGGCAGATGATCTTAATTTGGCAAGAACAGTTTACAATACGACACGTGACTCACAAGACGGGCGGCTTGTGGTTGCACTAAGTAAATCTTTCCATGAGGCTTTGGCCTCGTTAGGATTTACACCAACATCTCGCTCGCAATTAGGCGTAGCGGAGGTTAAGCGTGTCACAGCTCTCGAACAACTTATTGCTACCAAACGAGCCAAGTAATTCTTGGCCTCCTAAGTGGCTTACGCCTGTATCTGAAGAAGATCAATTAAGAGGCGATGGACCTGTCTTCAAACAGTTTGCTGAAACAGTTTGTCGTGTTACAAAAGATTCATTAGGCGGTCAAGCAGGCGAGTTAATTCGTTTTCGCAGTTGGCAAGAGAAGCTTCTTAACCATGCTTTGGCTAGAAAAGAAAACGGTAGATTTAAGCACCGCATTGCCTTGATCGGAATGGCACGCAAGAATGGCAAGTCTGCTCTTGGTGCTTCTGTTGGTCTAGCAGGTTTAACACTAGGCGGACAAGGTTCTGAGATCTATTCATGCGCAGCAGATAGAGAGCAAGCAAGAATTGTGTTCGGTACTGCTAAACGAATGGTTGAACTAGACGAAGAACTGTCTAAAATGTTTACGCTTTACCGCGATGCAATCGAATATAAGGATACAGGTTCTGTCTATAAAGTCCTCTCGGCAGAGGCTTACACAAAAGAAGGTCTCAATCCGTCACCTCTTGTGATCTTCGATGAAGTTCATGCGCAGCCAAATCGCGAACTTTGGGATGTAATGTCTCTTGCCGGAGGCGCTAGAGCAGACTCTTTGTTGTTTGGTATTACTACGGCAGGTGTAAAAACACAGACCGATGGTCAAGATTCTTTGTGTTATTCACTTTACCAATATGGTCAGCAGTTAGTTAAAAAAGAATTAGAAGATCCGTCATTCTTCTTTGCTTGGTGGGAACCAAAGAATGTAGAGGCAGACCATCGAGAACGATTCATGTGGGAAGAATCAAACCCAGGTTTCAACGACATTGTCGACTCTGAAGATTTTGAGTCTTCAGTGCTCAGAACACCAGAAGCAGAATTTCGAACTAAAAGAACTAACTGCTTTGTTTCAACAGCTACTGCATGGCTTCCTGCCGGAAGCTGGGATGCATTGGTTGACAAAGACAGAATGCCAATGCAAGGTGAAGATGTCATTCTCGCATTCGATGGAGCCTTTTCTAATGACTCAACAGCTCTAATTGCGTGGCTTATAGGTTCTGAAAAGCCACATTTAATGGTCGTAGGACTATGGGAAAGACCACTTGATGCTGATCAAGCATGGCACGTGCCTGTTGCAGAGGTTGAAAAGACGATTGTTGATGCTTGTAGAGATGGCAGATTTAACGTAAAAGAGATTGTTTTTGATCCTGCACGATGGAACAGAACTTTCATGGTGCTAGATGAAGATGGTTTACCTTGCGTTTCATATCCTAACTCTGCAGAACGTATGGTTCCTGCCACACAAAAGTTTTATGAAGCAGTAGTTAACCAGTCATTTACACACGATGGAGATGAACGTCTTGCACGACATGTGGCAAACTGTGTAACAAAACAATCATCACGAGGTGTCATGGTTGCTAAGGCATCATCTAGAAGAAAAGTAGATGCTGCGGTTGCTTCTATTTTTGGTTATGACCGAGCAACTCAACCTCCTGCACCTAAAGAACCAGTTGCAAAATATTTCTCAATACAAGTATGAGGAGCATCATGAAAAAAATTGACTTTTCCTTATTTGTAGAATTGGCAGGAGTAATTCTTGTTGCAGTCGGGGTCGCTATGTTCTCTGTTCCACTTGCCTTTATTACGGTAGGCGGATTTCTTATTTGGGCTACAGAAAAGGCTAACTGATGACAGCTGGAATTTATAACGCAACCATAGATCAAGGCGCAACATGGAGCGTTACAGTCACATATACAGATTCAACTGGCGCACCAATCAACTTGACTGGTTATACAGCAGCAATGCAGGTTCGCCAACAGTATAATTCTACAGATGCAGATCTAACATTAACCAGTCCTAATGGTGGAATTGTTATCACACCTTTGACTGGAGTTATTGTTATTACAATGACAGCTACACAAACAGCTTCTCTTGAAGAAGGTTTCTATGTGTATGATGTCGAACTTACATCAGGAACTTTTAAAGATCGTATGATGCAAGGGCAATTGACTGTTGCTCCAGAGGTGACGCGTGTCTGATAATCAAATCACCGTTGTCAAAGATGTCAATACAGTAACTATTGCTGATGCTGGTACTCAAGGTCCTATCGGTCCTACCGGTCCTACCGGTGCAACCGGTATTCAAGGACCAACTGGCGCAACAGGTCCTACAGGTTCTCAAGGAATTCAAGGCGTAACAGGTCCTACTGGAGCACAAGGAATCCAAGGACCTACTGGTCCTACCGGTTCTCAAGGAGTTACAGGTCCAACAGGAGCGCAAGGACCAACCGGTCCTACTGGTCCTCAAGGAATTCAAGGCGTTACCGGACCGACAGGTCCGCAAGGCATTCAAGGAATTCAAGGACCAACCGGACCAACCGGCGCACAGGGAATTCAGGGTCAAACAGGACCGACCGGACCACAAGGAATTCAGGGTCCGACAGGACCGACTGGAGCACAAGGAATCCAAGGAGAAACCGGACCTACAGGACCAACAGGTTCTCAGGGAATCCAGGGACCGACTGGTCCAACTGGACCGCAGGGAATTCAAGGACCGACTGGACCGACTGGACCGACTGGAGCAGATTCATTTGTAACAGGACCAACGGGATCAACAGGTCCACAAGGAATCCAAGGTGTTCAAGGTATACAAGGAATTGAAGGACCAACTGGTCCAATAGGACCAACAGGATCTACTGGACCAACAGGAGCAGCTTCAACTGTTACTGGTCCGACTGGCGCGACAGGACCAACCGGTCCGCAAGGTGTTTCAGGACCTACAGGACCTACAGGATCTGCTGGCGCAGATGGAGATAGATACAAAACTACATCCACTACGTCACTATTAGTTGGCAATGGCACAAAAACTTTAACTACTGTTGATCTTAATTTAGATTATTCAACAGCTCAGAACGTTGTAATTTCATACGACATAAATAATGTTATGCGCGGTGGAGTTGTAAGTTATAACGGAACAACTGGAGTTTTAGTTGTAGATGTAATTAAACATGATGGTGCCGGAACATATACATCTTGGGAAATTAACTTAGATGGATCAGTTGGAATCCAAGGTGCAACAGGTCCGACAGGACCGACAGGTGCAACTGGAACTATTGGTGCAACTGGAGCAACTGGAGCAACTGGAGCCACAGGTCCTACCGGTTCAACAGGTTTAACAGGTGATACCGGACCTACTGGTCCGACCGGTGCGCAAGGAATTCAAGGTGTCCAAGGAATCCAGGGAGTTACAGGACCGACCGGTCCGCAAGGACCAACCGGTCCGACCGGAGCGCAAGGTATTCAAGGAGAAATTGGCGCGACAGGACCGACCGGTCCGCAAGGAATTGAAGGACCAACTGGTCCAACAGGTCCTCAAGGAGATCAGGGAATTCAAGGTGTTACCGGTCCGACTGGTCCTCAGGGAATTCAGGGTCAAACCGGACCTACAGGTCCTCAGGGAGATCAGGGAATCCAGGGACCGACAGGTCCGACAGGTCCGCAAGGCATTCAAGGAGTTACAGGTCCAACAGGTGCCCAGGGCATTCAAGGCGATATCGGCCCAACAGGTCCAACAGGTGCCCAGGGAATTCAAGGTGTAACTGGTCCAACTGGCCCAACAGGCGCAGTCGGTGCGACAGGCCCCGCTGGAACCAACGGCGCCACAGGTCCAACAGGTCCTGCGGGTACAAACGGCGCGACAGGTCCTACAGGTGCGACAGGTGCGGCAGGTGCCGCGGCTGCTACCACATACTCTTACACAGCCACAGCTGGACAAACGACATTCAGTGGCGCAGATTTGAACACACTCACTCTTGCCTACACTGTTGGTGCTGAGCAAGTCTACCTCAATGGCGTGCTCCTTGTACGAGGCAGCGATTATACAGCAAGCAACGGCACCAGCGTTGTGCTTGCAAGTGGCGCCGTTGTTAGCGATTCGCTTTTGGTTGTAGCGTACGGCGCATTTAACGTCGCCAACACCTACACACAAGTACAAGTTGACGCATTACTTCAAAGTTCAGTCGCAGCTGACGTTATGGACATCTACTAGAGAAAGTTGTAACTAATGGCAACCGTATCAAAAGCGCTTTTTCGAGGCGCTGCAACAACAACAACCAGCACACTGCTTTACACAGTGCCAGCATCAACAACAACCGTCGTAACTGATATAGTAGTTGCAAATACCGCAGGCTCGTCTGGAACGTTTACCATCTCACTTGATGATGTCGTGCTTGCGAACACTATCACAATCGGTTCAAACGATACGACTGTCATATCGCTAAAGCAGGTGCTTGCCACAGCGAAAACGATTAAGGGCGGCGCGTCTGCAACCTCAATCAACTTTCACATATCAGGCGTAGAGATTTCGTAATGCCATACGTAGCGAAAATGTCAAACGCGGGTGGCACAAAATCGCTAACTCGGTATATTGATTTCCTTGCGGGCAACACAGCGGCGTTGGTTTATTCGGCCTATGTGCTTGGCGGTAGTTCTTCAACGCAGGGGTCTCGCATTCCGTGGGACACTGGTACTCGCACAACTTTGTCAATTGGTGTTGCTTTTGGTGGTTCAACATCATCTGGCACTTATGTCGGAGTGCGCGGCCAAACAATCGCTGGAGTTGCATCTGGACTGAAGTGGGCGTTTGCGACAGAAACGCAGTCGTCTTATGCAACCACTAATTCGTTCACGTATGTTGGCGGCACTTACTATGACTCAACCAATTATATGTGGTCAAATGGTGGCGGTGGGTACCCAGGCTTTACAAACCGCTCCAAGTTGTCTTTTGCAAATGATACTGTGACGAATGGGTTAGCCACACTTGCAGTTCAAAGGTACGGTGGGGCGGGTTACGCAAACTCTGGCGGGTCTGGATATGCAGTCGGTGGGTACAACAGCCTTACGTCTCTTGTCTCAGCTTGGCAAAAGTTTTCACTTTCTACAGACACAAGCCAAAACACTGGCAACAACGCCGAAGGCCGTTATGACCCAATGGGCACTTTTAATACTGGTGTTCGTGGTTATTTAGTCGGCGGCCAAAACGGTGGTTCCGTAAGCATTCAGAGTGTTGAGTATCAGTCTTTTGCGACCGATTCAACAACGCTACAAAGCAATATTCTAAGCAATGGCGCTGCTGGTTGTGGTGTTCCACAACAAAATGGCAACGGTTTTTATATCTGCGGCGGCTACTGGTACGACGGCACAACACGGTACGAAAGCAGATGCGACTTTTACACATTCGCAACAAGCACAAACTCATCAACCTCAACTACGCTTCCAAGCGCTGTGAGTTCACCCGCGTACTTCTCCAGTCAGGCAGCATACTAATGGACCAAATCTACATTGAGCCCGAAGTTTTGCGGGCCATTCAAGAGATTCAACAGCCACGCTCCCGTTATCAGCTAGATAAGTTTGTGGTAAGTCAACACGACACTGAAGAGATGCGCTACTTTCAAGTTTTAATTGAATTGCAGTCGCTGTTTTTTGGCATTCGCAGACTCACACTTGCTGTTCAGAAAGCTGACATCGAAATCGCTCGCTTGCGTGCAACAGGTGACGAGATTGACGAGATTATAGCGCAAGAAAAAGAGCTTTACTCTGAAGAAACGCGCTTGGCTTTAATAGGCTCAAAACGTGAATGGGACATCTTGCTTGAAATCTGGGAAGCATTTCCGATTAAATACACAAGAGAACAAATCGAAATCGCGCAACCTGATTATTGGGCACTTAGATTGCGTCGTCAAGCAGAACTCGAGCTCATCGGCAGTGGTCGCATGACATACAGCCAACTTGAAGCAATGCGACAAGCCAGTTCTCTTGAGTCTTTTGTAACTGAACTGGAACAAGCACGTGATGTGTTAGAGATGATTAACAGACAATGACATTTCCGAATCCGATGCCAAACAAAGAAGTAATTGACCCTGAAACTGGTATTGTTACTCTTGTGCCGATGACAGAAGAAGAATACACCGCTGCCATGCCAGCGCTTGTTTATCCAGTTGCAACCGAAGGAGCTGCAGAGTGACTAGAGCACGCGACACCGCCAACACACAGGAAAACATCGGTGGTCCAGTTGCGCCCGTGGTCGCTGGCAAGAATAAAATCATCAATGGCGATTTTTCTGTGTGGCAGCGCGGCACGAGTTTCGTTACGAATAGTGCGTACACAGCAGACCGTTGGTTTATTTCCGCAGACGATGTCACTGGAATCGCTTTAAGTCAGCAGATTTTTACGCCAGGAACTGCGCCTGTCGCTGGATGTGAGGGTGTGTACTTTTACCGATACGCTAGAACCTCAGGCACAACTACGTACAACCAACTTTATCAGCCTATTGAGAATGTACAAACGTTTGCGGGTCAAACGGCGACGTTTTCTTTTTGGGCCAAGGCAAACGCTTCAACGACTATTAGCGTTGTTGGATACCAGCTGTTTGGCACTGGCGGAAGCAGCCCAGTTGACATAGGTTTAACTGGCACTGCTTCACTAACCACTTCTTGGCAGCGTTTCTCATTTACGACGAACGTTCCATCTATTGCTGGCAAAACCGTTGGTGCAGGAAGCGCGATTCGCCCGATGCTCAACTTTGGCACTGGCAATAAAACAATTGACATTTGGGGTGTTCAGTTTGAAGCGGGAAGCGTAGCAACACCATTCACCCCAGCTGGTGGCGGGTTCCCTGGCGCGGAGTTGGCATTGTGTCAGCGGTATTATTTCAGAGTCAATGCTTTTGCGACATCTCAGTATGCCATATTTGGTGCTGGCGGTGGCAATAGCGCGACACAAGCTAGAACGATTGTGCCTTTCCCAGCAACCATGAGAACAAAACCAAGTGCGATAGACTACCCCACCCTTGGTTCTAATTTTTCCATTATCGCCTACGATGACAGCATGAACGTCGCGCCGACTGGTTTAATACTTGATGGAAATCAAACAGACACACAATCTGGCTACTTGTTGTGGAATACATCAAGTGGAGTCGTTGCAAACAGGCCATGCGTTGTTAGAGGACTTGCAACGACTGGCGCCTACGTCGGTTTTACAGCGGAGCTATAATGGACAATGTGACTTTGGTTGAGATTGAATCTGTCGGAATCGTTGAGACTCATGTGGTTATCGACCACGGCGATGGTTCCTTCACTTCAATGCTCAAAACAACTTACGACGAAATGATTGCGCAACAAGAAGTTACAAAACCACTTCTATGAACAAGGTCGGGGGACCAATGAAAATTGCTGTTTATACTATTGCTCTTAACGAACAAGATTTTGTAGAACGTTGGTATAAAAGTGCAAAACAAGCCGACTATCTTTTAATTGCTGATACAGGATCAAAAGATCTTACAGTTAAATATGCTCAAAACTTAGGGATAAATGTAATACAAATTGCAGTTAAACCTTGGCGGTTTGATGATGCTAGAAATGCTGCCTTAGCCGCGCTTCCTATTGACATAGATTACTGCATAGCTTTAGATATGGATGAAGAACTACAAACTGGTTGGCGCCACGAACTTGAATTAGTAAAACCTGAAGTTACAAGACCAAGATATAAATACACTTGGTCATGGAATCCTGACGGATCTGCTGGTTTAACTTATGGTGGAGACAAGATCCATTCTAGGAAAAATTATAGGTGGAAACATCCTGTACATGAAGTTTTAACTTGCACAACTAATGAAGTACAAGCATGGACAAAGTTAGAAATACATCATCATCCAGATGAGGCTAAATCTAGAGGTCAATACTTTAATTTGCTTGCTCAATCTGTTATAGAAGATCCAACAGACGATCGAAACTGTTTCTATAATGCTAGAGAATTGTTTTTTCATAATAAGTGGACAGAAGCAATTAAAGAGTTCAAACGTCACCTAAGTCTTCCAAAAGCTCAGTGGAAACCAGAACGAGCAGCATCAATGAGATACCTTGCTAAAATGGAAGAATCAGAAAGAGAATCTTGGTTGTTAAAAGCAATTGCAGAATCTCCTAATAGCCGAGAACCTAGAGTTGATCTTGCTCAGTATTACTATTCAAAAAATCTTTGGTTAGACTGTTACGCACATGCTCATGCTGCTCTACGAATCACAGAACAACCACTTGAATATCTAGTAGAATCAGATGCTTGGGGATACTTGCCTCATGATCTTATTGCAATCTCATGCTACAATATGGACAAACTAGAAGAAGCAAAAGAACACGGTGAGAAAGCTGTAGAACTAGCACCATGGATCGACAGACTTAAGCAAAATGTTATTTACTATAAAAAAGCACTCGTCATGAAAGGCAACTAAATGAGTCTATCAAATAGACTGCGCAAAACAGGAGAGAAACGGAATAATAACCAATTCTTGGAACCGTTTTTGCCTGGTCGTGCTTTGTATGCAACTCCAGCTGGAGTGGAAGTAAACTCTGATACTGCAATTAGAATGTCAACTGTTTATGCTTGCGTACGTCTATTAGGTGACACTATTAGTTCTCTTCCACTATCTGCTTATGTCCGTCGTGGTCGTTCTAGAATAAATTATGCCTCTGTTTATGGAGAATTACCTAAGTGGATTAACAATCCAAATCCTGACTCAACTCGTTTAGAGTTTTACGAACAAGTAATTTCATCTTTAAACCTTCATGGTAATGCATTCATTCTAACCGTACGTGACGATATGGGCGACGTTCAAGAACTGTACTGCATAAACCCACTCCAAGTTCGTATACGTCGTCCTGATCCTATGGGTGAGATTGAGTACATAGTTACAATTGGTCAGAATGCGCAAGATCCTGTAAATCAATTCTATGACAATCTACAACCTTTTGATCCAATGTCAACAAAAACTATGGTCCTGACAAAGAATGAAATGTTGCACATTCCTATGTTTAGACTACCTGGTCAGTTACTTGGACTTGGTCCCATTGCAGCCGCTCGTGTAACTTTAGGATCAGCTATGGCTGCAGAAGTTTATGCAGCAAGTTACTTTGGAAACGCAGCAAATCCTGGGGGAGTTATTGAATCACCAGGTGAAATGACTGAAGAACAAGCAGCTGATATTGCACGAAACTGGAACATGTCACATACAGGACCTTATCGTGCTGGAAAACTTGGCATTCTAACTAGTGGTGCAACATTCAAGCCACTTACTCTTAATGCTGCAGATGCACAACTTCTAGAAGTACGTAGATTTGGCGTAGAAGAAATTGCTAGACTATTCCGTGTACCTGTATCTTTGCTTGGTCACCCAGTTGCTGGCGCAATGTCATTTGCATCTGTTGAAGCTCAGAACTTGTCATTTGTTCAGCATTCTTTACGTCCTTTGCTTGAAAGACTAGAACAAGCACTTTCACCATTACTTCCTGAACCAGACGGATTTATTAAGTTTAACCTCGATGCGTTACTACGTGGAACAACACTAGAACGCTATGATGCCTATACAAAAGGTTTGCGTGAAGGCTTTTTAAGTCTCAATGATGTCCGTTACGTAGAAGATCTTGCACCTCTTGGAGAGTCTGGAGATCAATACCGAGTTCCACTGCAAAATATTGATGCAGCAGACGCAAAAGATGTTGGCCTAAACCTACGTGCCGACATTGCAGCCAAGTTAATACAAGTAGGTTTTGATCCAAAATCTGTAATTGAAGCTGTTGGTTTACCTGATATGAATCATACAGGTTTGCCTTCAAATCAGTTGCAACCAATTTCAACAATTGATCCAACGGATCCCAAAGCGGCATACGAGGTCGAGTAGTGTTGAATGAAGAGAAAGACTCAAGGAGCAAAATGAAAAAAATCGAACGACGCACATATACTGTGCAAGATGTTGAAACTCGGGCAGATGACGATGGAAAGCTACGCTTGTCAGGATATGCAGCAAAGTTTGATAGTCCTAGCGTTCCACTACCATTTGTTGAAACAATTGCTAGAGGTGCATTTAGAAAAACACTAACAGAAATACCTGATGTCCGATTACTAGTTAATCATGAGGGACTTCCATTGGCTCGTACTAAAAATGGTACAATGACACTAACTGAAGATGAAGTCGGACTAAGATTTGATGCTGAATTAGCAAATACTCAAGAAGCAAGAGACTTGCATGCTCTTATTGCCAGAGGCGATGTAGATCAAATGAGTTTTGCTTTTCGTGTAATTAGACAAAAGTGGAACGAAGACCGTACGATGCGTGTTTTAACAGAAGTATCATTAGCTGATGGAGATGTTTCAGTAGTTACGTATCCAGCTTACCCAGCCACTTCAGTTGAAGCTCGTGAACATCTAAAAAATGCTATCACAGCTGTCAAAGAAGGAAGAGAAGTATCTGGAGACTCTCTCTTAGTTCTAAAAACTATTTTTGAAGACCTAAGCGAAGGTCATGACTATGTAATGAAGTCAGTAGAACTAATGGCTCAACTACTAGGAAATCAAGAAGTAGTTGTAGAAGATGAAATTGAAGATTCTAATTATATGGAAGACGAAGAAGATAAAAACTTAATTGAAGAAGTTTCTGTACCAAGATCTATATCTCTTCGTCTAGCGAAAGCAATCGTTAATAATACAAAATAATATTCTGTAGGTAAATTGCTTACAGATACCGAAGTCGGAGCGAGACTCACACCCGAAAAGCGCCGTGATGCTTATCGCCACCACCTCGACCAAACTCATAAGGAGCAGAATACAATGTCATACCTTGACAAAGTAATCGAGCGCCGTGATGCAGTTAAGGCAGAAATGGATACAGTTCTAGAAGCAGTTGCTGCTGAAGAACGTACCGACCTTACTGCAGAGGAGACCGAGAAGGTTGACGCTCTTGTAGAAGAGTCACGTTCACTCGATGCAAAGATCGAAAAGCTAAAGACACAGGCTGATGCAGATGCTAAAGCTGCAGAAATGCGTTCAGCAGTTGCACCAGTTGCAACTCCAGTAGGTGGCGCTCGCGTTATCTCTGAAGCACGTACATATTCACCAGAAGCAGAAGCATCATTCGTGAAGGATGCGTACAACGCACAATTCAAGAACGATTACGCTGCATCTGAGCGTCTTGCACGCCACATGCGTGAAGAAAAAATCGAAAACCGCGCAGTTGCCACTGGCAACTTCGATGGTCTTGTAGTACCACAGTACCTAACAGATCTAGCTGCACCATTTGCACGTGCTGGTCGTCCATTCTTGGATGCTGCCACAAACAAGCATGCACTTCCTGCAAGCGGAATGACACTGAACATCAGCCGCATGACAACAGGTACAACAACTGCAATCCAGGCAACAGAAAACGCTTCAGTATCTAACACAGATGCTGATGACACACTATTGACTATCAATGTGCGTACAGTTGCAGGTCAGCAGGACATTTCACGCCAAGCAATCGAGCGCGGTACAGGAATTGATCAGTTCATTCTTGCAGACCTCATTCGTTCATGGCACACAACTCTTGATAACCAATGCCTAAACGGTGCTGGTACATCAGGAACAGTTCTTGGTCTTGATGCTTCAGGTGGAAACGCAATCACATATACATCTGCATCTCCAACAGTAGCGCTTCTTTACCCAAAGCTAGCTGACGCTGTACAACAGATCCAGACAACTGCATTCCAGCAACCAACACACTGGATCATGCACCCACGCCGCTTAGCATATCTAATTGCTGCAGTGGATTCATCTAACCGTCCACTTGTTGTTCCAACAGCTGGTGGTCCAATGAACACAATCGCATCTGGCGCAGGAGCAGTATCATATGGTAACTCAGGTTACTCATTGATGGGTCTTCCAATCATCACAGATGCTAACGTTGTTACAAACGCAGGTGCTGGTACAAACCAGGACAAGATTTACTGCGTTGCTGCACCTGAAATGCACCTTTGGGAGCAACCAGGATCACCATTTGCATTGAACTTTGATGCAACTAGTGCTGGCAGTTTGACAATTAAGTCTGTTGTTTACGGCTACGCAGCCTTCTCAGCAGGTCGTTACCCAGGAGCTGCCTCGATTATCTCAGGCACAGGTTTGGTAGCGCCAACTTTCTAAGCAAAGCTTAGAACAATAGTGTGAGACCGGTAAGACTCCCCCGACTTACCGGTCTCACACCTTAAAACGGGGTAAATATGAAACTTAAATTATTTAAGAAAAAGCAAACAGCAACGGCTTTGCCCGATTTAGAACGAGCAATGCAGCCTAAATCAGAGAAAAGGATAACGCATGGCACTAACAAACGCCTATTGCACCCTGTCGGATGTCAAGAATGCTCTTGCAATCGAGGACATCAATGATGATCTAGCTATTGAAGCCGCTATTGCTGCTGCATGTAGAATGATTGATGACTATACTGGTAGATTTTTTTACAAAGATGGCACAACTGCCGCACCTGTAGTTCGTTATTACACACCAAATGACTGGTGGATCTGTAACCTTGATGATTTTATTTCAATCAACGAAATTGCAACAGATGAAAACTTTGACCGTAGTTATACAACAGTTTGGTCTGCAACAGATTACATGGTAGAACCAATTAACAATCCACGTAGAGGTTGGCCTTATACACGAATTTTAGCTGTTGACCGATATCTTTTCCCTCGTTTATATCCTCAGACTGTAAAAGTCACAGGAGTATGGGGATGGTCTGCTATACCTTCAGAGATCAATTTAGCTGCACGTTTACAAGCATCTAGACTATTTATCCGTAAACAATCACCATTTGGAGTTGCTGGTTCCGTTGATATGGGAACGGTAAGATTAACTTCTAGACTTGATCCTGACGTTGAAGCATTGATTCGTCCACTAAAGAAACTAAATGGAGTTGCTTACTAATGCAACCAAGCAAAGTCCGAGATGGATTAAAAGCCAATCTTCAGTCAATTGAAGGTCTTAGAGTTTATGATCTTGTTCCTGATGTGATAGTTCCACCGTGTGCAATCATTGGTCAATTAGATCTTGTATTTGATTTGAATAATGCTAGAGGTTTGGACTCTGCAAGTGTAGATGTAATGGTTATTGTCCAAAGATTCTCAGAGCGAACAGGTCAAGATAAACTTGACAAATATCTTTCTGGTTCAGGTGATTATTCAATAAAAGCAGCGATTGAATCAGATCGTACTCTCGGTGGAGTTGTTGATACACTTAGAGTTACCGCGGCTCAATCAGGAGTTTACCAAACAGCTGATGTTGAATATCTATCATACCGCTATCAGGTAACAATATATGGAGATGGAGAATAATGTCATACACAGTAAAATCCGATAATTTTGAACTCGGAAATAAGAAAAAAGGTGACCAAGTCACTGAAAAAGAATTGCTTGATGCAGGTTGTAACCCTGAAGCACTAGTTAAGGGTGAACACTTATCAAGTAATACACCAATCAAACCAGCAACAGAAAAAGGAGCGGACGAATAATGGCCCGTTTAGTTCTTACCAACGCATACATCACTATTAACGCAGTTAATCTTTCAGATCATATTGCTAGCATTACACTAACCACAACTGACGATGTTGTTGAAACAACAGCTTTTGGTACAACGGCTCGAACACGAGTTGCTGGACTTGCTGATAACTCAATTGCATTAGAGTTCCATCAGGATTATGCAGCGGCTTCCGTTGAAGCAACAATTAACGCAGCTGGAGCTTCTCTTGTTGGTACAACAACAGCAGTAGTTGTTAAGCCAAATGGCGCAACAACTTCAGCTACAAATCCTGCTTATAGTTTTAATGCACTTGTTTCAGAGTGGACTCCACTTAATGGTGCAGTTGGCGAACTAGCAACAACTTCGGTCACTTGGCCGATTGATGGAGCAATCACAAAGGCGGTTTCATAGTGGCACGTATTGTTTTAACTAACGTTGCTGTCACTTTTGGTGTAACAGACATTTCATCTTATGTGACTTCTGTGACTCTAGGATCAACTTATGACGTAGTCGAAACAACTGCATTTGGTAACACAGCTCGCACGCGAGTTGCCGGTTTAGCCGATAATAGTGTTTCCTTTGAGTTCAATCAAGACTACGCAGCAAGCGCATTAGAATCAGTTATTTATCCAACTCTTGGTACAGCAGTTTCAATTACTGTTCGTCCAGTAGCTGGTAGTTCGCCTGCATACTCATTCAGTGCTTTAGTTTCAGAATGGACTCCTTTGAATGGAGCTGTTGGAGAACTTGCTACTGCATCAGTTACTTGGCCAATTAGTGGTACAATCACCAAATCCTAATCTAACAAGGGGGAAATCATGGACGGTCTTGGAATCAAAGTAAAGACAATCGAAGGCAACGAGACAACTTATAAGTTAACTCCACGCGTCATTGTTGCATTTGAACAGCAATATGGCAAAGGAATGCCTAAATTGCTCGGAGAAGAACAAAAAATCGAACATGTTTATTGGTTAGCATGGAAGTGTATGCAATCGAATGGCGTCATTGTTAAACCATTTGGTCCTGAATTCTTAGACACAATTGAGTCTGCTGAATTGGATTCAGATGATTCTTTCGGATCCACCGAGACAGCTTAACGTACAACGTAGCAGCTATCTCGGTGGAAACTGGAATTTCACCAATAGATCTAATAGATGCACCTGAAGGAATACTTGAGGCAATTACTATTTATCTCAAAGAGCGAGCAAAAGGTGGATAAATGGAAGAAGACACCAGAATAATTTTAACCGGCATAGAACCAACTCTTAAAGCTCTTAAAGAGTTTGATAAAAAAGCTGTTACTAAGTTCAATAAAATAGTTAATACTGAATTGAACAATGCTGAAAGTGCTGCTCATCGTTTAGTTGATAGCATTCAAAGTAGAACTACAAATACTCCAATGCGTAATTGGAGACCAACAGCAGCAGTAAGTGGACGAACATGGGGCGGTGCTGGTTGGCCTGCTTGGGATACTAATACAATTAAAGCAGGAATTACTGTCTCTAAAGCGCAACGACGTACTCGTAAAGATTATACTAGTAGTGCAGGCGCCTTGCTAAATACTTCTGACGCCGGTAAAGTATTTGAACTTTCAGGACGTAACAAAAGTAGTGGATCATTTATTGAAAGACTTAATTGGTTTGGCAAAGCTTCTCGTTTGGTTTGGAAAGTTGTAGATAAAGAACGGCCAAGAATTGAAAAAGTAGTAGAAAAAGCATTAGAAGACGCAAAACGTGAATTACAAAATCATCTTGATTCAGCGGGAAAGGTAGACTAAAATGGCAGTTGGTGCAGTAGTCGCCCGCATCCTTACGCAATACTCTGATAAAGGTACAAAAGCCGCAGTCAAAGATATTAGTAAGATGGAAAAGAAGTTTGGCGATTTCGCTAATAGAACTGCAAAAAAGTTTGGTCTAGCTGCAATTGCAGCAGGAGCTTTTGCAGCAAAGATTGGCTATGATGCTGTCAAAGCCGCAATGGAAGATCAGAAGTCTCAAGCACTTCTTGCCAACTCACTTAGAAATACAGTTAGTGCTACAGATGCAACTATTGCAGCAACAGAAGAATACATCACCGCAATGCAAGCAGAGTTTGGTATTGCAGATGATCAGTTGCGTCCAGCTCTTGCAAATCTTGCTGCCGTAACCGGAGATGTCGGCAAAGCTCAGTCTTTGCTTGGTGTTTCAATGGATATTGCAGCAGCAAAAACTATAGGTTTAGATGCTGCTTCTAAACTTGTTTCTAAAGCATACGGTGGAAACATTGGGGCACTTAAGAAACTATTTCCACAAATATCCGCAGCAACTGTTAAATCTAAAGACTTTGCAGCAGCAATGCGTGAGATTTCAGGTGAAACAAAAGGCGCAGCTGCCGCAGCCGCTAATACGTTTGCTGGACAAATGGAACGTATTAAACTTGCTTTCGGTGAAGCATCTGAATCACTCGGTTATAAGTTAATTCCACAAATCAAATCATTTGCTGATCTTATTATTAACAAGGCTATTCCTGCCATTCAAAAGTTTGTAGACGAAAATGGCGATAAAATAGCAAACGGTTTTAAGGTATCAATTCAGTACGGTATTGCTTTTGCAAAGTTAATGTACGATATGTTTAGTTTTGTTGCTAGAAACATTAAAGTATTTGCAACTCTTGGAGCCGTAATTATTGCTGCTTTCTTTGGAGCTAAAGTTGCTGGAGCGGTTGCCGCTTTAGTAACAGGAATTCAAGCAATTATTAAGGTCATGAAAGCACTGCGTACTGTTTCACTTGCATCTGCAGCCGCAACTGCATTGGCAACAGGTGGTATTTCAGCCGCAGCTGGAGCAGCAGCATTTGGAGTTGCTTTAGTAGGTATTGGTGTTGCAGCAAATAAGTTTAATAAAGATTCAGATAAAGCTGCTGATTCATTAGGCAAGTTTGACTTTAATGCTAAAGGATTTTCTGCCTCAGCATCAGATTATACAAAAGGCATAGAAGGAATGACCGGTGCAACTAACGGTCTCACTACTGCAACAAAAGATGCAGCAAAGTCAACAGCATTATTATTACAACTGCAAAAAAAGTTTGGATTAAAAGGACTTAAAGAAACTGATCCAATTACACTTGAAGCGATTCGTAAGAATCAAATCAAACAACAAAAACTTGGTATTTCAAGTCCAACAATCTCATTATTAGCATCTGCTGGACATGGAAACATTGCTAAGAACACAACAATGAATGGTGGAAATATCACAGTCAATGTTGCTGGTTCTGTTGTTTCACAAGGTGATCTTGTAAATGGTATTAAGAATGGTCTTGCAACTCTTATGCGCCGACGTGGTGGCAGTCAGTTTGCGGTGCTCTAATGCCAGCAAATGCACCTACACTTACCGTTTCTTTTAGTAATGGCGGAGCTTTTACGGCTGTTAGTGCTGATCTTTTGCTATCTGTTGAAATCCGTAGAGGTCGTCAATACCAAAATGACTTTTTAGAAGCTGGAACTGCTGATGTTGTATTAAATAACCAATCAGGAGCATTTGATCCAAGCAACACATCAAGTCCATGGTATGGAATTTTGATTGCAGGAATGCAAGTAAGAATTCAAGGCAATTCTACAACCATCTTTACAGGTTACTTAGAAAACAATGAAGTAAACCAAGGTATTTATCCTACAGTTTCATTGACATTTGTCGACGGTCTTGCACAGATTGCCAAAGCAATTGCGCCTGCTCTTGCAACAAGTTCATTTCAAGAAACTGCTTCAGCTAGAGCAACAAGAGCTCTTGATCTTGCTGAGTGGACCGGTGGACGCAGTTTGACTGGAACTACTGTCATGCAAAAGACAAAACAAAATATGAGTTGTCTTGAAATGTTAGAACAATGTGCAAACTGTGTCGGTGGACGATTCTATGTAAGTCGATCAGGAGTTGCAACACTTGTTCCATTGGCTGATAAGTTCAGTCGTCCGACTAGATTATTATTTAGCGATCAAGGCGATGCAAATAGTGTTGGATATGATGGCATCATTACAAATCCTGGAACTGATTATGTTTACAATGAAGCAATAGTATTTAGAGGACCAAAGAAAACTCAGAAGACTGCAAAGTTTACTTCTAGTGTTTCTACATATGGACTAAAGTCCAAAAAACTTGATGCGCCTATTTTTGATGATACAAGTGCTGCAAATCTTGCTTTATATGCCGCTAGAAAAGATGCTGATGCAGTTGTATTAGCTGAACAAATAGATTTTACAGCAATCGGTATTGGTGTACTTGCTACAGATATGCTTGAGACTGAACTTAATGATCTTGTCCAAGTTAAGCGTCTTACATATGATGGTAGAAATATTACGATCAATTGCGTAGTAGAAGGATTGGCACATTCAATTACTGCAGATAATTGGAGAGTTAGTTACTTCACATCTGTAGTTGATCCTTATACGATTACGATTTAGGGGAAATAATGCCACTTTGTCCGCAAATCACAATCACTCCAATTACAGTTACTACAACTGGAATGACTCAGACTTCAATCATTCCCATTGTTGCAGCAACAACAGAAGAGACTGACGAACTTCAAACCGAAATCAATTCTATTGAAGCATCTGTTAATGGAAAGAATCATATTTACCGACAAGCAACTGCTCCAGATGGATCTGTTTATCCTTTAACTGAAGGCGATGTTTGGTTCGATACCGATGATGGAAATAAACAATACTATTGGACCGGTTTAGCGTGGGTTTCAGTGCAAGATCTTGGAATTCAAGCAGCAGAAGATGCAGCTGCAGCAGCTTCATCAGCTGCAGCAGCGGCAACTGCAGCATCAGCAGCAGCAACCGCAGCTGCAACTGCGGCAGCGGCAGCGGCAACTGCGGCGCAAACAACTGCCGATGGTAAAAATAAGATCTATCGACAAACAACTATGCCAACTACAGGTCCTTTCACAGAAGGAGATCTTTGGTTTGATACAGATGACGATAACAAGTTTTATCGTTACACTAGTGGTGTATTTTCTCCTTTTACTCTAGGAAATGAAGCTCTTGCTTCTTTATCTGCAACTAAACTTACAGCTGGAACTATTGATGCTTCTGTCATTACAGTCTCAAATATCAATGCAGGAAATATTTCGACTGGTGTACTTAATGCTGATCGTATTCAAGCAGCAAGTATTACTGGAGCAAAATTAGTTGCTGGCACTATTGAAGCAGTATCAATTGCTGCCGGTACAATTACAGGTGCAAAACTTGCGGTAGGAACTATTGAAGCAGTATCAATTGCTGCCGGTACAATTACAGGTGCAAAAATTGCAGCATCAACTATTACAGCAAGCAATATTGCTACAGCAACAATTACTGCTGACCAAATCGCAGGTGCCACAATCACTGCGGCTGAAATCGCAGCAGAGACCATCACCGCGGCCGAAATCGCAGCAGCAACAATTACCGTTGACAAATTAGTTGCAGGTACGTTAACTGCATTTACTCTTCAAACTTCAACTGGCACACGTAGAGTTACAATCTCAGCAGCAAACAACGCAATTTCATTTAGAGAAGCTGGAACAACTGTTGGTTGGGTTGGTCCTGCATCTGTTGATGGCGTAGTAATTCATTATGGTTCTACTTTTAATGCAAATGTAACCACATATCCAAATGCGTATGTATCTTCAGGCGACGCTAGAATTGCTTTCAGTTCAACAAAATATGTGCAAGTTAGCACTACTGGAGTTGTTTGCAGCGGTGATTTGTATAGTCTTACAAACTTTTACAATCAAGATACAACTACTACAGCAAACGCAGCAAATACGTGGATGTCGGCAACAACTGGATTAACTCGTAGAAGCACTGCATCTAGTCAAAGATACAAAGAAAATATTGTAGATGTCAGAACAATTACCGAACTTGATCCAAACAAATTGTTAAGCTTACCAGTTCGTGCATTTAACTATAAAGCGGACTATTTAGATGCTGCAGATGACCGGTCAGGTTTAATGTTGCCAGGATTTATTGCAGAAGAAGTTGCAGAAGTTTATTCAATAGCTGCTGATAAAAATGATGGTGTAATAGAATCTTGGAATGATCGTTTTGTTGTTCCAGGCATGTTGGCTTTAATTCAAGATCTACACGTGCGTATACAAACACTTGAGGGGAATGCAAATGGATAATCAGACAGAACTAGACATAAACGTGGTTATTGCTGTATTAAGAGAGCAAATCGGTTTGCTAGCTCTGGACAAAGCAATGCTCACAGCTAGAATTGGGGATCTAGAAACAAAACTCAAGGAGAAGAATGACTGTGAATGACTGGGCTGCTTTAATACTTGCGGTCATATCGATACTAGGATCGTTTGTAGTGGCTATACGTTGGTTGGTAAAACATTTCTTAAATGAATTAAAGCCAAATGGTGGATCAAGTTTGAAAGATTCGGTTGTTAGATTAGAAACTCAAATGGAATTGATAGTAAAGATGCTTACAAAGGAGATAAAATGAAAGAAACTAAGAAACTAATTATTCGTCTTGCTGCAGTTTTTTATGTATCTGCATTAGCAACAATTGGAGCAGGTTCATTATTTGGAGTTCCAGCAGCTACAGCCGCAGGAATTGCTGGTCTTCTAGCAGTTGCTAAAGTTGGAGAATCACTTGCAAAAGCTTATATTGCCGATGGCAAACTAAGCAAAGATGAAATTGACGGAGCGTTTAACGAACCAAAGGGTAAAAAGTGAATCTAACCGAAATTGCTGATGGTTATATTGGTTATACAGAAGGACCAAATAACGACACAACCTTTGGCAAGTGGTACAAATTAAACCATCAACCGTGGTGTGCAATGTCCGCATCAAAGATCTTTCATGAAGCTGGAATGATTAAAGCTGTTGCTCCAAAGACTAATCCTAAAGGTTTTGCATCATGCGATCAGTGGCTAAAGTATTTAACTGCAAATAATCAGTTAGTGCCAATTGGCCAAGCACAACGAGGAGACATTGTTTTCTTTCAGTTTGATAGTGATGCTCAACCAGATCATGTCGGCATTGTCCGCTATCACAATACAAAATTAAAGTATATGAATGTATGGGAAGGCAACACGTCGGACAACAAAAAAGGTAGTCAATCAAATGGCGACGGGTTCTACTTAAAACGACGCAAGTACGATACAATTATGGCAGTTGCACGTCCAACAAGCATTGGAACAGGAAAGAAATAATGGCAGCTGCGGGGGATTTATCAAAAGACATTGGTGAAATACTTAAACCAACTCGTGATAAAAAGTGCATATTAGGAAAGTATTTTGAAGATCTATCAGATGATGATTCTACTTCATTAGAAGTATTGTTAAACTCTACTGTATCTAACGCCAAAATATCTGATCTGCTTAATCGTCACGGATTTGCAATAGGTGAAACTGCAATTTGGAAACATAGAGCTGGCAGTTGTGCCTGCGTGAGGCCTCAATGACAATTTCTGAAGAAGCAAAACAATTACAACTTGAGTCTGATCCAAATGTTACTGAATTACGTCAAACACTCGTACGAACACAAAAAGAATTATCTAAAGCAAAACAACGCACAGAAGAATTAGTAGAAGCCACAATCCAAGCATGTAAAGATGCAACTTTGGCTTTAGGTCCAATGAAACCTATTGAAGGTCCAAAACCAGATAAACGCCGCAAAAGAGCAGAAGTTGCTTTGTGGCATTTAACTGATTGGCAAGGTGCAAAAGTAACTCCTAGTTATAACTCAGAAATCATGAGAACTAGAGTTATGGACTTTACAATAAAGGCAACTAAAATTACTGAAATACAAAGACAAGACCATCCAGTCAATGATGTTGTTATCTGCTTTGGTGGAGATATGGTCGAAGGTCTTTTTAATTATCCAGCTCAATTGTGGGAAATTGATCTTAGTCTTTATGACCAGTACATAACTGTTAGTCGTCTGATTGTAGATGTTGTAAGGCAAGCACTAGCAGTTTATCAACATGTAACTGTAATTGCAGAATGGGGAAATCATGGCCGAATCGGAAACAAAAGAGCAGACGTACCGAAGTCTGACAATTTTGATCGTATGTGTTATGAGCTTGCTCGTCAGTTACTTTGTTCTGAAGAAGCAACTGCTAAAAGACTGACATGGGATCCACGCCATGGTGTTGAAGATATTCAACGCATTGAAATCGGTAATTATCGAGCTTTGCTTATGCACGGCGATGAAGTTGGTAGATCTGGTTTTGCTTCTCCGGCCGGATGGCAAGCAGCTGGAAACCGTTGGAAAGCCGGAGCATACGACTGGGAATTTCAAGATATATACCTCGGTCATTACCATCGTCATGCGCAAGAACCATTGTCAGATGGTCTTGGATCTGTATATTGGACCGGTTCAACAGAGTCCGATAACCGCTACGCACGAGACTCTATGGCGGCCTCAGGTGTTCCTTCTCAAAGATTGCACTTCATTGATCCCGAACGAGGTCGTGTCACTGCTTGTTATCAAGTTTGGTTAGACTAATGAACCGCAAAGAGATCTTAGAAGAAGCAACTTATTTAATTTATAACGATCGACAAGCAGATTATGGAACTCCACAACAAAACCATGATCGAATTGCAAAGCTTTGGAGTGTAGTTTTAGGCATTACCGTAGAACCTTGGCAAGTTGCATTATGCATGAATCAAGTAAAAGTTGCTAGACTAGTCCAATCACCTGAGAAATTAGATGGTTGGATAGATGGAGCAGCTTATATGGCTATTGGCGGAGAACTGGCTACGGAGGAAAAATGACAACACTCATTGCATTTCAACATGATGACTATTGCATCATTGCCGCAGATACCCAAACAACTGGTTATGACATGAGAGCTGATTGTTCTCCAATGGGCAAAATTGCAGAGAATGGCAAGTATTTAGTTTCTGCTGCAGGTTTAGTCCGAGGCATGAATCTGATCCAACACGCTTTTAATCCACCAGCTCCTCCAAGATCAAAGAATCTAGATAAGTTTATGGTGACTCAGTTTGTGCCAAATCTACGCAAAACCTTCGGAATCTCAGGTTATGACATCAAATCTGAAGGCTATCCATCATCTTTTGAGAATGATTTCATAGTTGCCGTCAATGGAACTATCTACTTTATCGATGAAGTCTATGGATTAGAAAAGACAAAAGACAAGGTTTACACAACAGGAACAGGCGCTAAACTCGCTCTTGGAGCTGCTCACGCGCTAGGAATTGATGAAGTAGATGATTATGAAGACGCAATTGAAATCTTAGAACAAGCGGTTAAAACTGCCATTCGATTCGATATAAATAGCGGTGGTCAAGTCCAAGTTGCAGTACAAACAAGAGCTGGAAAGAATCACATTGCATTCCTAGATTAAAAGAACAAAAAAGAAGCCCCTGCCTTTCGGCAGGGGCCTTTTTCTTTTTGTTTTAGCGAACCATCTCCAAAACTCGATCTGAGAGAGATGTTCCTTGATTCATCATGAATCGCTCGCCTGCAGCAAAATCATCTGCTGAACGAGTTGTCCGGGTCCATTGTTCGAACTCTGTGAAAGCATTAACAATTCCCCATGCTGTTCCCTTGATATTTTCTTGTGTAGATCCATTCCAGATTCCTAGAAGTGTTCCACGGCGTTCTTCAACATTCTTAACTTGACGATCTGTCATGTTTTCTTCGATTGGCATTACATCTTTGACGATTGTCCAGAAGTCAGAGTTAGCAACTTTCTTATCAAATAGAGAAGATGAAAGAAGGTTGAATTCTTCATTTGACTTAAGAACCACACCTAGAGTTTGACGAACATCTTCGATCTTGACATTCATACGAGCTGAATGACGGAAAGAGATAGAAGAAGCATTAGTCCAACGTGTCATTCCGTTTGTGCAGATCAGACGAAGATACTTGATTTCAAAGCGAAGTGAATCTGTTCCATCGTGAGTATTTGATGCAACTAAAAATGCTTCTACTGGATCAACATTCTTAAGAGTAAGATCAAGAGTGTTTGGAAGCTTTGCAGCCATAAAGATCTTCTTGCCACCGCGTAATTCACCAGCTGACTGGTAAATCGCACCGGCTTCGTACATAACAGAGTCCACAATATTGACGATGTCGTTGTTCTGGACAATTGTGTATGTAGGTGAAGTGATTCCAAGAACAGAAGCTGATCCGTCCTTATTGACACGAGTTGTAGCAACTTTGTCTTCAAGCTGAACGACTGTCACGCCGCCATTGTTAATTGCTGTAGTTGAAAGTGGAGTGTGCTGAACTTCCCAATCAAGATTTGCATTCTCAAGAACTTGAACTGCAGAGATTTGCTCGTCACTTGAATTTACCCATGTTGCTGTGCTGATCCATGGAGCCTTGCGACGTGCTGCGTTCTGGATTTGTACTGACATTTTTTGCCTCCTGGCGGTTTATTCTGATGGACTCATCAGCAGTGTCATTTAACACTGGACACTCCTTGCGGAGTGTTTCGTCCTTAGATCTTATGAAGATATACTGCGGCAGCTTGGCAATTTATGCATTCATGCGATTCTGCACCATATTTTCCCCAAGCAACTTCTTGAGTAGTTTTACAAAAAACACATTTTGCAATTACATATTTTGGCATAGTAATCATTTGATTTCCTCCTGGCGGTTTATGGCAACCGGTTGGTTGCTCATAGGTACATTCAATACTGTCCATCGTCCTTTGTACACTTCATTTGAAAAGATCTTTTGGAACCTTTTGGAACCTTTTGGAGTCCGTTTAGTCCAGATCGAGCGGCCAGGTTTGTCCCAGGACCACGGACATATCGATCCGAGTATATTTATACTCCACACAAATGGACCCGCGTCCTGGTGGATCCTGGTGGTTCTGGCTAATCTGTATGCTGCCGGCCAGAACAGATGTTCTAGTAAATAAGATCTTAAAGAAACATTTCCACAAATGGTGGATATTTGTCCACATTCAGTGTATATTGGTCCTTGTAAGCAACCGCTTACCTAAACCGCCAGGAGTAAAAATGAACACAATGTCACAAGAACAAACATCATGGAACAACGTTTGTGGACTTCCAGTTAAGTTTCTATTAACTAGAATTGTATTGAACTACGCAAACGGATCTTCATCTCTTGAAGAATACACAGAATACTACAATCGCATGACTGTAGAACAAAAGCAATTTGCTGATGACATGGTAATGGAAATTGCAATTGCTACAAAGAAGGAGATGATCTAATGTCACCACTTATTAAAGACATTATGAAAGTTACAAAAATGTCCGAATCTAATGCAAAAGAAATTGAAACAATTATTGAAGAATATTTTGATTTAGATCAGTCAGAAGCAACTCAAAGCGAAATCAATTCTACTATTCGAGATGCAGTAGCATTTAAGAATATGAAATGTAATCATCCAAAAGGAACTCAACACGGATTGGAGTGTATCGCATAATGAGTCACAAACTAATTGACGAGAATGGCGTAGAAATTCAAGGAAAGATCAGAATGGTATTTGTCTGCGATATGTGTGGCAACACAGCTGATTTTTACCATGGTATGTCCACATACGCAAAAACTATTGGTGAAAAAGTAACTGGTGAAAGTTATTGTTCTGAAATCTGTGCAAGAAAGGCGGTTGCATAATGACTAAAAGATCTGGAAAACTTAAGTGTGCTGCTTGTGGATCAGAAGTTTTGGTTTCTAGTAGAGCATATGGAGGATTACCGCGTTGGGTTTGCGCTGTTCAAACTTGTATAAACTCAGAAATTGCTTTAGATTTGGAGGAGTCAAGTGGCTTGTAATTTATGTCAAGATAAAGGATTTATTTTCCATATTTTTAGGCAAGAATATGATGTTGAAACTTGTCCATGTCAGCAACCAAAGGAGATTAAAAATGAAACTAACTAAACGTGGTAAACGAGTTCGTGCTGTATTGATCTTAATTGGTCTTTGGGCATGGTGGAAAATATCTGGAAATCTTTGGTGGGTTGAAGATCATTATTGTTGGGGTGAAATGGTTGAATGTTACTTTCCAAAGTAATGGACGACCAACCGGAGAACCGCCAGGTAAACCGGTTGATCGCTAGCGGATTGTACATTATATTTTTGATATTTGTTTTGTCCGCTTATGAAACACGGCAAATCAATGTTACAATGGTCACTACGGACAGATTAGGATATGCGCATGACAACTGAAAATCGAAAGTCCCTTAGCACAGGGCAAGCTGCAAAGCTCATTGGACGCAACTCACGAACTGTTCGTCGTTGGGTTGATCTTGGAAAAGTTGAAGGTTATAAAACACCTTCTAACTTACGTTACGTTTATCAAGATGCATTAGACGCATTGATGAATGGAACCAAAAGCTAACTAACACAACGACTAGGAGGCAACTATGTTTGTGTTTATTTATGCTGTTTCTATCCGCCGTCAGAGGAAAGATGGCTGAAGGTCTTAGCAATCGTTGTAGCCTTTTTATTAGTAACACCAAATGCAAATGCGGTGGACTATAAAACAGCTGCAGCAAGAGTTCCAAAAGATCAAATTGCTTATGCAAAATGCGTAAGTCATCATGAATCAAGAGGGAACTATAAGGCAGTAGGAGATGTGTCTTCTGCAAGAGGACGATGGCAATTTTTAGATAAGCAATGGAGACATGGTTTATCTTTTATGGTTGCAAACAGATTAGTAGATCATGGAATGCCAAAATCTAGGGTTAAGAAGCTGGTGAAACACCTGCAATCAAAGTCCATAGATGCATGGGATCCGATCTACCAAGATGTAGGATTTGTAGCAGCGTTGAACGCAAAGTACCATTGGTCCGGTTGGACACATTGGGCGGTCAATTCTAAATGTAATGAATTAGTACCAACTACAATAAAACGAAAGGCATAAAATGTCAGAAACCGCCAGGGAATGGTTCGAGCCACGACAATTATCTTTATTGGCTGATCCGATTGATGAACAGTTTAATAAGTTTCATCATGAGAATCCACATATCTATCGTCAGTTAGTTGATCTAGCATACCAATGGAAAAATGCTGGACATGACATTTGTTCAATAGATTTGTTGATTAACAAATTGAGATGGGAAATTGGTATCCGATCAACGGGGGATCAATTTGCTATCTCAAACAATTACGCTAGTCGCTATTCAAGGTTAATTGAGGCAACAGAAAAACCACTTGCTAATTTCTTTACTAAGAGAACTTTAAAGAGCTCATGGGACTAGAACGTATTGAAACAAAACGTGGTCATAAATATGAACTCGATGGTCAACCTGTCAAAGGTGTGACAACTCTTATCGGTTCTGGTATGCCTAAACCTGCGCTTCCATATTGGAGTGCAAAATTAGTTGCAGAATATGTCTTCGATAATTTTGCAAACCTTCCAAACTTGATGACTCGTGAACGAGAAGAAGCCGTAAAGTTCTTGAAAATGATTCCTTGGAATCAACGAGACAAAGCGGGAGCACGAGGTACAGAAATCCATGCAATTGCTGAAACTATTATTCATGGTGGAGAAGCTGAAGTTGCTGGTGAGTTTGCTCAGTATGTCGATGGCTATGTTGAATGGCTAGATCAATGGGAAGTCATTCCTGTTTTGACTGAGAAAGTTGTAGCAAACCGTGTTCATGGTTATGCAGGAACTTTTGATGCCATTCTTAAGTTCGGCAGCGGTCCATTAACTGGCAAAACTTATCTTTGTGATTGGAAGACAAGTTCTGGAGTTTATGGAGAAATGGCAATGCAAATTGCAGCTTATGCAAATGCAGATTTCTACCTCGACGAGGAAGGCAATGAAATACCTATGCCCGAAGTTGATGGATTAGGAATTGTGCATGTATCTCCAAATGGAACAACATTTCATGAGGTGACAGATGTTGATCTTGCATGGGATTCGTTTCTAACTGTTATTGATTTGGCAAACAGATTAGAACATATTGAAGGTTTATTAACACAACTAGGGGGATTAAATGGACAAGCGTCTTGAAAATTATGTAGATGTACCACAGCGAATAAAACTGTTTTATGAGAAATATCCAGAAGGTTCACTGCAAATGGATCCTGATCTGCAGTTTCAGACAGTTGGAGATCAGATTATTGTGATTGGTAGAGCTTATGCTTACCGTCATCCAGGAGATGAAAAGCCCGGTATTGGTACAGCTCAAGAGTATTTACCAGGAAAAACTAATTTTACTCGTGGCAGTGAGATCCAAAACCTTGAGACAAGTTGCTGGGGTAGAGCAATTGGAGCATTAGGTATAGGCATAGATAAAGCAATTGCAAGTAAAGAAGAAGTTGAACTTGCAATGGAACGCAATAAACCAGATAAAGTCATGATGAAACGTGCAAATCCTGGTTTGAAGCAAATAGTAGAGTTGCTAGGAGCAAAAGGCATCACGGAGAAGGATGCTATCCTAGCGGCAGTACGCGGTTTAGTTAACCGTGAAATAAGTTCGAGCAATGAACTGACTGATGATGAGATCACGC
>Ga0208009_1000036_pt1 | contig 35045 bp, 33 predicted proteins | sample Wag4_2014_7_16_FD_187364 | JGI IMG/M metagenome (GOLD analysis project Ga0208009, IMG submission 187364) | Fresh water mixed with fracking chemicals microbial communities from Ohio, USA - Utica-2 Time Series FC 2014_7_16 (SPAdes) (version 2) ...
CCCCTTCTGCAGGGTGGCATTCACATTCGTGAGTCGGCGCACCGGCTCAAAGACCATGCTCATCGCAGTAATGAAGGCCACAAACTCACCGGGTGTGAGCAGGTTCTGCTGGCTCAATTGCGAGGCGACCCAAATCACCAGGGCCACCGAGAGCGCCGCAAGCACCTGCACCAGCGGCACGTTCAGCGACTGCACCCGCGACACGCGAATCTGTTCTCTGCGCAGGTCTGCATTCACTTCACCAAAGGCCTGGGCCTGGGCCCTGTCCGCGCCGAAAAGCTTGATCTCCTGCAGGCCCTGCAGCGCACCTTCGACACGGCCCGTAAGCCGACCCATGAAGGTCTGCACCCGCTCGCTCGATCGCCGCAGCCGCTGATTGATCTTGCGAATGGCGAAGGCCAGTACAGGCGCCAAGCCCAGCACCAGCAGGGTCAGCTCCCAGGCGGTGTAGAAGAGAAATGCCATGAGGCCCACAAGCACGAGGCTATCGCGTATGAGGATGATCCAGGCGGTACTCACCGCCTCGCTCACCTGCGCCACCTCATAGGTGATGCGCGAGAGCATGCGACCGCCCTCCTCCTGGGCATGGCGCGGCAGGGGCAAGGCAAGCTCATGCTCAAAAATTCGCTGACGCAGATCGGCCATGGTCTTGTGCGCCACCGTCTGCGCGGCGACGTTCGCAAGATAGTCCGCCAGACCCTTCACCACAAACACCAAGGCAATGAGCAACGGCACGCGCCAGAGGCTTGCGGGATCCTTGGCAATAAGGCTCTCGTCAATCAGCGGCTGCATGAGTGCAGGCAGAGCGGGCTCCAGTGCTGCAGAGACCAACATGGCCAACACCGACACCACCGCAATGCGCCAGTAAGGTCTGGCGTAGCCCAGCAGCCGTGCGTAGAGCTGGGCATCGCCCCCGGCGGAGGCCTGCGCCCGGGGGTTCTGCCGAGGGCTCTGCGGCGCAGCGCTACTCACGCCGCAGCACCTTATCGACGAGCCAGGCCATAGACCCAACAGGCTTGAAGCTCGACTGCACCCGCGCCTTGTTGTAGTCGTGCGCAACCCAGTCCAGGAAGGACTGGTGGGGCTTGCGCTCCGCCAGGTAGGTGCGAAAGAAATGGTCGAGCACACCGGTCTTGGCCGACTTGAAATGGCCATAGAACCAGTGCAACTCCTGGGCTGCATCCTCGATGGGCTCACCCAGCCGCACATGACGATAGAGCACACTGAAAAATCCGGCTCGGTCGGCGCCCGACTTACAGTGCACCACCGCAGGCAAGGGAATGCTGCGAATGAAGTCTGCCAACTCCAGAATCTGCTTGGGCTCCAAGAGCTCTCTCGAGTTGACGGTGGTGGTCAGCAGGTTGAGCCCCAGCTCTTGGCAGGTGCGCTTCTCGAGCCTATACCAGCCCAGATGATCGTGGGCGCCACGCAGGTTCACCACACTCTTGATATCGAACGCAGCCTTGTAGCTGCGCAGAATCGCAGGGCTGGGCTGATTGGCTCGATGCAGGCCGCCAGCCAAGCGGAATCGATTGCGGTAGAGGGCACGCAGAAAGCCATGGTCAATCAGCATGAGGTTGGCCCAGTCACGCCAGTGGCCCACAGGAAGTGCAGCCCTGCGGGCATTGCGCGTCTCGCGCGCGCGCTGCGCGTCGCTGACGCTAGACATAGACCAGCTGCACATCGTCAGCGCCGAAGGCCTGGGCCAAGGCCGAGAGGTTCTCATCCGATGGGGCAATGGCAAAGCCTGGCCCCAGCCGCATGGAACACACTTCTTGGCCCGTATGCAGCTCAACCACGACGGGACAGGCCTGGCTGGCTATGGGTGGCCTGGCTGCAGCAACTGCGGTGCGCAGCCGCTCAATAAGCTCACGGGCCTGACGCTCGGGCGACTGGCGCTCGGTTGCCTTGGCCTGCAGCCGAATGGCCAGGGCCTTGGCATGCCGCAGGCGCACCTCGGTCATGGTGAGGATCTCCACCGCGCTGCCTCGCAGGCCACCGGAGTATTCATCGTTATCAATGCGCGCACTCACCAGCAGGGGCTCATCTACGCGCAAGACCGACTTGCGCGACTCAAAGAGCTCGTTGAAGACGGTAACTTCCATGCGCGCAGACCCATCGTCCAGCGCAATGACACGCATCATGCCGCGCTTGGTCATTTGGGCTCGGCTATCGACCACCACGCCGGCAATCCAGAGCGGCTCGCGACTGGGCACCACACGCGCAAGGGGGGTTCCGGCATATCGGCGCAGCTCCTTGGCGGCCGAGTCAAAGAGGCTGCCCGAGAAGCAATAGCCCAAGGCCACCTTCTCCTCGAGCAACGTCTCGCGCGGGCTGTAGGGCGTAGCGGTGGACTGGCTCAGGCTGGATGTGGGCAGGCTGGCTGGATCTGCGTCACCAAAGAGGCCGCCCTGATGGGCGTTGGCCTCGGCGTCGTCGGCGGCCTGACAGGCCAAGGCAATCTGCGCGACCAGCGTGGCACGCACGGCCCGCCCAGCTTTTGAACCCTTGGGGTGCAGGCCATCGAGGGCACCGGCTTTGACGAGGGCCTCCATGGCGCGCTTGTTCACCACGCGGCGATCGACCCGCGCGCAGAAGTCGAATAGATCTTTAAAGGGCCCCTGCTCGCGCGCAGCCAGAATGTTCTGCACGGCAGACTCGCCCACACCGCGCACCGCACCCAGGCCATAGCGAATGGCCCGCGATCGCTCGGAGGGCTCCTGTTGGGGCAGCCCCTGCTCATCGACACCGCGTACCGGCTCAAACCGGTATTGACTCAGGTTGATATCGGGCGGCAGCACCCCGAGGCCATTGGCCTTGGCGTCTTGCACCAGGAAGGCCACCTTGTCGGTGTCGTCCATGTCGGAGGAGAGCGTGGCTGCGAGAAACTCTGCTGGGTAGTGCGCCTTGAGCCAGGCGGTCTGATAGGTGATGACCGCATAGGCGGCGGTGTGGCTCTTGTTAAAGCCGTACTCCGCAAACTTCTCCATGAGGTCAAAGAGCTGCGTTGCCAGCGCCTCGCTGTGGCCCTTCTTCTGCGCGCCCTCCAAGAAAATACTGCGCTGCTGGGCCATTTCCTCGGGCTTCTTTTTGCCCATGGCCCTGCGCAGCAGGTCCGCACCACCCAGGGTGTAGCCCGCCATGATCTGGGCAATCTGCATGACCTGCTCTTGGTAAACGATGACGCCGTAGGTTGGCGAGAGGCACTCTTTTAAGTCCTCGTGGAAGTAGTCCACCTTCTGCTGACCGCGCTTACGCAGAATGAAGTCATCGACCATGCCCGAATTCAGCGGGCCCGGGCGATAGAGGGCGAGCATGGCGATGATGTCCTCGAACCGATCGGGCTGGAGCTTCACGAGGTAGCGCTTCATGCCCTGGCTCTCCACCTGGAAGATGGCCGTGGTGTTGGCCTCCTTCAACACGGTGTACGCGGCAGGGTCGTCAAAGCCGTTGAGATCATCGAGCTTCAGGGGCCCCTGGGGCCGCTCGGGGTAGAGCCGATTAATGGTCTCCACCGCAAGCTGAATGATGGTGAGGTTGCGCAGGCCCAGAAAGTCGAACTTCACCAGGCCAGCCGCCTCCACATCGTCCTTGTCATACATGCTCACCACGCCATCGGCGCCCTCAGAGCCAGGCGCCTGATAGAGCGGACAAAAGTCGGTCAGTCGCCCTGGGGCGATAAGCACCCCTCCAGCGTGCATGCCAATGTTGCGGGTCAGGTCCTCTAGGGGTTCCGCCACCGCCAGCAGCTCGCGAACCTCGTCTTCCTTCTGTTCGCGCTCGGCCAGAATGGGCTCTTTCTCGCGGGCCTCTCTCAGGGAGAGCGGCTTGTTCTGCACCACGGGAATGAGCTTGGAGAGCTGGTCGCAGAAGTTGTAGGGCAGCTCCAGCACGCGGCCTGCATCACGAATTACGGCGCGCGAGGCCATGGTGCCAAAGGTCACAATCTGGCTTACCGCATCACGTCCATAGCGCTCACGCACATACTCGATCACGCGCTGCCTGCGCTCCTGACAGAAGTCGATGTCGAAGTCGGGCATGCTGACCCGCTCGGGGTTCAGAAAGCGCTCAAAGAGCAAGGAGTACGGCAGCGGGTCGAGGTCGGTAATGCCCAGGCTGTAGGCCACCAAGGAGCCCGCACCTGAGCCTCGGCCAGGGCCCACGGGCACGCCATTGTTCTTTGCCCAGTTGATGAAGTCGGCCACGATCAGAAAGTAGCCTGGAAAGCCCATCTGAATGATGGTGTTGCACTCGAGCTCGAGCCGCGCCTCGTAGGTGGGGCGGGCGGCCTCGCGCTGGGCCTCGTTCGGAAACCGTTGAAGCAGTCGCTGCTCGAGGCCCTGCGCAGAGAGGCTGCGCAGGTAGTCCTCGAGGCTCTCGCCATTGGGCGTGGGAAAGTCCGGCAGCTGCGGCTTGCCCAGCTGCAAGGTGAGGTTGCAGCGCTGAGCAACCACCAGGGTATTGGCCAGGGCCTGAGGCAGGTCGGCAAACTTTTCGGCCATCTCGGCCTGGGTGGTGAGGTGCTGCTGGGCGGTAAAGCGCTTGACCCGACGGGGGTTGGCCAGGGTCTCGCCCGTGGCAATGCAGACCCGCGCCTCATGGCTGCGGTGGTCTTCGGGGTCCAAATACTGAATGGGGTGGGTGGCCACCACAGCAATACCCAGCTTCTGTGCAAGCAACAGGGTCTGCTGGTTCAGAGCCTCCTCGCCCTCGCGCCCGCAGCGCTGGACCTCCAGATAAAAGCGGTCGGTGAAGATAGCCTGCGCGCGCGCTGCAGCCTCTTCGGCCTGGACCACAGAGGCGGGCGTGCCCTTTGAGAGATGCTGGCCGACCTCACCCAGGTGCGCACCCGAGAGCATCAGCAGGCCCTCGTGCAGGGCGGCGCTGCCGCGGGTGTTGCGCTCCTGAAACCAGTGCCAGCGCAGCTCTCCACGATCGCGCTGGGCATTGGTGAGCCAGGCGCGACTCAGCAGTTCGCAGAGATGGGTGTAGCCCTGGCTGTTCTGAATGAGCAGCAGGGCCCGAAAGGGCTGGTCAGCAATGGCCTCGTTGGTGATCCAGACATCCGCCCCTAAGAGGGGCTTCACACCCTTGCTGCGAGCGGCCTTGTAAAACTTGATAAAGCCAAATGTGTTGGCGAGATCGGTCAGCGCAAGCGCGGGCTGACCATCGTCCGCTGCCTTCTTGACGGCCTCGTCCATGCGAGTAATGCCATCGACAATGGAGAACTCGGAGTGCATCCGCAGATGCACGAATCGGGGGGCCGACGAGGGATCGATGGCGGTCATGTCAGAGATTTTCGCACCTTCCCTGCGTATCATCGCGGCATGCCTGCAGTTCGCCCCCTCCTGACCACGCCCCTGGCCAGCCAGCATTCATTTCTGCTGGGGCTTTTGGTTGCGGTAGGGGTGTTGGCCGCATTGCGACTGGTCATGGCCTTTGCCTGGCCCGTGCCCCTCTCCGTGGACGAGGCCCAGTACCTGGTCTGGTCGCGCGAGTTCCAGTGGGGGTACTACTCAAAGCCCCCGGTCATTGCCTGGATGCTGGGCGTGGGCAATGCGATCTGCCCGCAGAGCCTTGTGGGCATTGAAGGCTGCACGCGTTGGCTGCAGCCCCTAGCCATGGCCGGAGCGGGCCTGGGTGTGGCGCTCTGTGCACATGCCCTCTTTGGTCGGCTGCGCATTACCGCCTGGTCGCTTGCGCTGTTTTGCACCATGCCGGTCGTGGGCTTTTATGCCCAGGTCGCCAGCACAGACGCCTGGCTGCTCTGCTTCTGGTCGATGGGCCTCTACGCCTTCATTCGAGCCAATGAGCGTCCCGCCGTGCAGATCCGCGGGGTGCCCGCGCCCGTCGAAGGCCGGGTGCTGGAGTGGTGGATTCTGGTGGGCGTCTGCACGGGCCTGGGGCTTCTCACCAAATACAGCATGGGTGCCTTTGTCATCTCGGCCTTTGTGTTTTTGCTCTCAGAGCGTCAGCTCATGCGACCCGGACCGTGGATTGCCGCAGGCGTGGCATTTATTGTCTACGCGCCCAACCTGGCCTGGAATGCGCACTGGGGGTTCCCAACCTTTGGTCACCACGCAGACATCCTCGTGCACGATGCCCCCACGGGACAGGGCATTGAGGGGCTGCTCTCCTTTTTTGGCGCGCAGTGGCTGCTTTTTGGGCCTGTGCTCTTTGGCATGCTCTGGTTCGGGACTGCACGCAAGCTCGTGCGCGACGCAGCGGGGGTTCGCCCACCCTTTTCAGATGATGTGAGCCGCGGCATTCGCATGGCGCTCTGCTTCGCCTGGCCGATTCTGCTGATTGCGCTGGTGCAAAGCGGCCTCTCGCGCTCCCATGCGAACTGGGCGGCGCCTGCAGCCATTGGCATTTCCATTGCGGCCGCAGCCTGGTGGATGGCCGAGAGTGCGGGGCGCGGGGCGCGCCTGTCTCTGGGCACGCAGACTGCACTCTGGGTGAGCCTGTTGGGTCAGGGCTTGGTAGCTGCCCTGCTGCTCGTGCTGCCGTGGATTGTGCAGGCCTCTGGATGGACCGGTGACCGCGCACGGGACCCTTTCGTTCGACTGACTGGCTTTTCGGAGACGGCCGAAGCACTGCGGCCCCTGGCACAGGCTCGGGCACAGACAGGCACCCCACTCAGCATTCTGGCGCGTGACCGCGACCTCCTGGCAGGGTTGGCCGCGTATCTACCCGAGGCGCGCGTCTATTACTGGGATCGTGAGCCACAAGACCCGCTCAAACCACCGAAGGCTGAGAACCACTGGGCCCTGCAAAAGCCGCTCTCCAAACAGGCGGTGCAGCCAGACGAGGCCTGGCTGCTCATTCAGCGCGTGCCCATCTGCCAGGGCCAGCCCCGCCCTGAGCAGAGGTTGTTGGACGATATTGCGCTGCAGTTTGATCGCCAACGGCCCCTCTCAAGTACGCATGCAGAGGCCGCCCGCACCTTAAACGAAGTTCGACTCAAGGGCCTTTCATCCGTGGGCGTGAGCGCCACTTGGGTCTCGCGACCCATGTCCCAGTAGAATCCGGCGATGCACAGCCTCGACGTCTCAATTGTCATTCCCATCTACAACGAAGTAGAGACCCTGCCCCGATTGGTCGAGCGCGTACGGGAGGCTATGACGCCAGGCTGGGGAGATGGAGACGAAGCTCAGTTCGAACTGGTGCTGGTTGACGATGGCTCACGCGATGGTTCGCGCAAGCTCTTGAAGTCTCTCGCCGCCCAAACGCCCTGGCTCCAGGTGCGCTACCTTATTCGCAACTATGGCCAGAGCACCGCCCTTCAGGCAGGGTTCGATGCGGCACGCGGTCGGTTCATTGTGACCCTCGATGGAGATCTGCAGAACGACCCGCTCGACATCCCGATGATGATTCAGATGCTTCGGGACGACGAGGAGATTGATATGGTCTCGGGCTGGCGCAAAGAGCGGCAAGATGCAGAGCTCTCTCGCAAGCTGCCCAGCAAGATGGCCAATGCGCTCATCAGCAAAGTCACCAAGGTGCAGCTGCATGACTATGGCTGTGCACTCAAGGCCTATCGCGCGCAGATCATTCACGACCTCAGGCTCTATGGTGAGCTGCACCGCTTTATTCCGGCACTGGCGGCAGAGGTGGGCGCACGCATTGTTGAAGTGCCCGTGCGCCATCATGCCCGCAGCGCTGGCGTCTCCAAGTACGGCATTGACCGCACCATTCGGGTCATTCTCGACCTGCTCTGGATTCGATTCACGATGCGGTTTTTACATCGGCCCATTCATGCCTTCGGCGGCGTGGCCCTGTTTATGCTGTTCTTCGGGCTGAGCATCCTGGGCTGGCTGGGCTTTGAAAAGCTGGTGCTCGGTGAAGACATTGGCGGCCGGCCGTTGCTCTTCCTGGGCGTGCTGCTCACCCTCATGGGCACGCAGCTATTGGCGGTGGGCTTGCTTGGCGAACTGCTCATTCGGATCTATCACGAGCCCTCGGGCCGACGGCAGTACTTGTTGAGGAATGAGCGCGAGATCTAGGGGGCAGACCAAGTCTTGTCATAGCGCCTTCGAGTGTGTATCCTAAAATATACAAATATGCGTAAGTCGATTTTCACGACTGAGGTTTTTGATCGATGGTTTGTGGGATTGAAGGATCGAGTCGGCAAAGCCCACATACAGGCAAGGATTGACCGATTAGAAGACGGCCATTACGGAGACTTTAAGGCCCTCGGCGATGGCATTTTCGAACTCCGGGTTCACTGTGGCCCCGGTTACAGGGTTTACTTCATGGAACGCGGTGAGGAGATTGTCATCTTGCTCGTTGGCGGCAACAAAGGTTCTCAAGCCCGAGATCTTACGAAGGCGAATTCCATCGCACAGGAGTACAGGTAATGAGTCGGACAGGCCTCAAGAAATGGGACAGTGCAGAGCATCTTCAATCAGATGAGGAGATCGCTAGCTACTTGGATGCCTGCCTCGAGATTGCCGGCGATGATGCAGCCTATATTGCCAAGGCACTCGGCGTTGTTGCTCGCGCGAAGGGTATGACCCAACTCTCTAAGGACACAGGACTGGGGCGGGAGAGTCTCTACAAGGCGTTATCCGGAGAGGGCAACCCGAGTTTCGCAACCATCCTAAAGGTGACACGAGCCTTAGGTTTGAGGCTTCACGCATCAACCACGCAACCTCAAGCGTGAAGCGCCTCTTTAAGCCCCTTCTCGGCGTGCTGCTGCTGATCGCCCTCTTTCATTCGGTGGGCTGGTCAGACGTGGCCGCGAGCCTCCTGCAGACACAAGCGGGGTGGCTTGGGGCAGCGCTCTTCTTTGCGCTCCTAGCAAACCTGGTGTGTGTGCTGCGCTGGAAGTTCATCTCCGATCGTCTGGGCTTGGTGGCGCCCTACACACGACTCGGTTCTTTGTATTTTCAGGGCATCTTTGCCAACAGCATTCTTCCCGGAGGCATTGTGGGCGGAGATGTCTGGCGCAGCATGGGACTGGCCGAAACGGCCTGCAAAACGGCCACGCCCGAGCGTCAGTCTCTGGCCGCGGCGACGGTTTTTCTCGATCGTGCTGCAGGCTTTTGGGGCTTGGCGGTGCTCAGCCTGTTGGCCCTGGGCACATTGGCTGTGCAGTGGCAGTCAGGCCGCTCGCCTGCAGACACCAACATGCTCTCGAACGCGACCCTCTTTGGCGCGATGGGCTACGCTCAAACGCTTGCGGCGCTGCTGTTCTTGCCATGGCTAGCGGCGGGTGTTGGGGCGCCGCTCATCAGCAAGTTCGCGGCCCAGACAGGCCGCTGGCAGGCCAAGGTGGCGGTCATGCTGCAGCTCGCTCGCTCAACGCCCCTGCTCCTGCGCACGCTGCCACAAACGGCCGTGAGCCAGCTTTTGGGCATTGCAGCGCTGGCCTGCGCGTTTCAAGCAGTGGGGCTCGACGTGCCGCCACTCGTGGTGGCTGCAGTCAGCTGCGGGATTTTTCTTTTTGGCGCACTGCCGGCTGCGATTGGTGGCTTCGGTGCGCGCGAGCTCGGTGCTGTGGCGTTTCTCGCCCCGCTCGGTTTCGATGAGGCCGCTGTCATCGCGGGCTCCATCCTCTTCGGACTTACAGCCACCATCCAGGGCCTGGCAGGTCTCTTGGCCTGGCTTCAGACGCGCACACGCTGATGCAACACGACCGTCGCCTGCTGGCGTTTGCATGGTTTGCGGCACTGGTCATTTTGTTCTTCCAGCTCGGCAGCGTGCCCCTCACCGACGTTGACGAGGGTGCATTCTCGGAGGCCACGCGTGAGATGTTGGCCCGCGGCGACTTTATTTCCCCTTGGCTGCTCGATGCGCCCCGGTTCGATAAGCCCGTGCTCATTCACTGGCTTCAAATGCTGGGCTTCGCAGCCTTCGGCGAGAACGCCTGGGGTGCACGCCTGCCCAGCGCCGTTGCGGGCCTCGCCTGGATCGGCTGTATCGGTGGCTGGGCCTATCTCATTGCCCAGCGGCTTGCGCCCGCAGCCGCATTGAATGTCTATGCCTGGGGCGTGCTCGTGGCAGCCACCTGCCTGGGAGTCCCCGCGATGTCGCGTGCAGCAACCGCAGACGCGCTGCTCAATGCCCTCATGGCCGCCTCGCTGCTTTTTCTCTGGAAGGGGCTTTGCGCGAGCGAACTCCGTACCGCGCGGGGAAGCTTTCGCTGGGCAGCGCTCTTCATTGGCCTGGGCGTGCTCACCAAAGGGCCCGTGGCCATTCTGGTGCCCGCTGCAGCGAGCCTCTTGGCCGCACTCTCGATGCGGCAGATTAGCCTGTGGCTTCGCCTCTCGTTCGACCCGCTGGCTTGGCTCATTGCCGCCGCCGTAAGCCTGCCTTGGTACTGGCTTCAATACGAGGCGCAGGGCATGGCATTCATCGATGGGTTCTTCGGTCAGCACAACCTGAGTCGCTTCACGGAGACCATGCATGGGTTTTCCGCAGGGCCGCTTTACTACCCCGCCTGGATGCTCATTGCCTCGCTGCCCTGGCTGCCGGTGGTGTTAAGAACGCTCTGGTCTGGGCAGCAGCAGCTCAGGCAGGCAGGACCCCTGCGTGCGCCGGAGGTGCACATGGCCTGGTGGGTGCTGGCCTTTGTGGTGGTGTTTTTTAGTTTCTCGGCCACCAAACTGCCGCACTATGGCTTTTATGGCCTCTCTGGTCTCTTGGTGTTGATGGCGCTGGTCCTGGGGGGCGCGGCAGGAAAGCCCGAGGGTCTTATGCGCTGGGCAGCAGGCTTCTCTGGCCTGTGCGCAGTCGGTCTTGGGCTCTCGCCCTTCTGGCTAGGGGATGTCGCCCTGAGTGTGAGCGACCCCTACTACCAGGTGGTGTTGAAGGAGGCCGCGCGGCAACTCGAAGACGCGTCATGGCCGCTGCTGCTGATCGCCCTCTTGGCGATTGACCCGATTGTGCTGGCGCTCTGGCGCCCGCGGCAGTTGCCCATTCGAGAGGCCTGGGGTGCAGCCTGGGGCGCAGCGCTCTGCGGCGTCGCCCTGTATGGGCTCCTGGTTCCAACCATCATGCAAGCCCTGCGAGGTCCCGTGGTGGAGGCCGCGCAGGTGCTGCGCAACCACAGCCAGCCCGGCGGCTCAGAGCAGGCGTTGAGCCACGCCATAACCTGGCGGCTTGCCGCGCCCAGCCTCTCTTTTGCGGCGGGCCAGGTCATTCCCAAAGGAGACCCCAAGCCAGGCAACTGGGTGGTGTTACATGCAAAGGATTTGGGAAAGCTCACGCAAGAGACTGCCTGCCGGGACGGGCGCCTGGTATGGGAGCAGACGGGCATTGCAGTTGTGTGGTGCCGCTAAGGAGCGGCCCAAAAGCTTGAAATAGGTACGGCCCAGATCTTTGGCCCGAGAGGCAGTGTCTCCTCACCCGTATAGAGCACCAGTCCGCCGATGAATGTGTTGGGCATTTGTTGAGCCAATCGACGCAATCCGCGGAGATCACTCTTACCAAGGCTTATGGTTGCCTTGACCTCGATGCCAATCAAGCCACCTCGGGCATCCTCCAAAACGAAATCTATCTCGTACTGATCCGTATCACGGTAGTGATAAACACGATACGGTTCATCTGCAGTTTGAATGTGCTTGAGCAGCTCTGCATAAACGAAAGCTTCCAACATAGGCCCCAATCGGAGGCGGTTCTGCTCAAGCTCGCTTGCAGTCACACCCGAAATGGCAGCCAACAGGCCAGAATCCAGAAAATGAATTTTTGGTGCCTTGACCAAACGATTCAGGTGATTGCTTGACCAAGCCTCAAGCCTTCTCAACAGAAACATCTGCTCGAAGATACTGACAAACCGTGCCGCGGTTTTAGAGTCGAGCCCAACCTGCGCGGCGAGCTGACTAAAGTTGGCAATTTGTCCCGATGTCAGCGCAATGACGCGCAAGAGACGTGAGAGAGCATCGATTTTGTCCACGCTTGCGAGTTCACGTACATCTCTCTGAATGAGCGCGTCGAGATATTGCTGCGCCCAAGCCTGTCTGCGACGCTCAGAGTCGCGGGTGAGCACCTCCGGGTACCCACCTTTGAGCACCCGATCTGAAACCCGAGCCTCCCCTAAGGCTGCGCGCAGTGGTTCCCCCTGATGGAGACGATCAATCCAGTTGCTCAAGCGTCCCTCGATTTCGATCTGTGCAAGGGGCAGGAGCGTCAAGGTTTCCATTCGGCCGGCTAGAGAATCTGCCACCGTCGGTGCCGCCATGAGGTTGGCCGACCCAGTCAAAAGAAACCGGCCCGGTCTTCGGTCCTCGTCAATACTTTTCTTTATGGCAAGCAAGAGACTGGGGGCTCGCTGTACCTCATCAAATACGGCGCGATCAAGACTTCGGACGAGCCCAGCAGGATCCTGCTGTGCTGCCAATCGGGTCGCGTCGTCATCGAGCGTGAGGTAGCGCATGTTGGTACCCGAGATCTGTCGCGCCAAAGTTGTCTTGCCAGCCTGACGAGGGCCCAATAGCAAGACTGCAGGGGTGTCGGCCAGCGCCTGGGAGACCCGCGCAGATAACAGACGAGGATAAATATGAGCTCTAGTCACAGCCCATATTTTATCGTTTATTTTGGAATCTGAGTTCGTTTAATTCGGAATCTACGTGCCGAAAATCTGGAATTTAAACTCAGTTGTGTGGTGCCAGAGGCGGGACTCGAACCCGCACACCCTCTCGGGCGCCGGATTTTGAGTCCGGTGCGTCTACCAATTCCACCACTCTGGCGTGGGCTGGTGCAGGGGTAGGAGTATACCGCGAGCGGTCTGCTAGACCACCAACACCGAGCGGCAAGAGAAGCCTTGTGCGGCAAGCCGCTGGGCGCCATTGAGAAACCCAATCTCAAGCAGGGCCACCGAGCCAATCGCAGCAGCACCCGTCATGGCCACCAGATCTCGGGTCGCCAACAGGGTTCCACCGGTGGCCAGCACATCGTCGACCAGCAGCACGCGATCGGCTGTGCTCAGCACGTCCTTGCGGATCTCGAGGTGGTCCGACCCGTACTCGAGTTCATAACTCACGCGGTGCGTCTCGGGTGGCAGCTTGTTGGCCTTGCGAATCATGACAAAGGGCTTTTCCAGGTGCTGGGCCAGCGCCACCCCAAACAGAAACCCTCGCGACTCGATGCCCGCAATGGCGCTGAATTCCTCAGCGGGATAGAGCGCGGCCATCTGGCGTATCGCTTCCGCTCGCGCCTCGGGATGGGCCAAGAGTGGAGAGACATCGCGAAATCCCACGCCGGGCTTGGGAAAGTCAGCCACCACCGGAATGTAGTTCAATAGGTTCATGACCAAGATCTTAATCCTCACGGCACTGGCTGCCGAACTCGAGCACAAGCCACTGCCCTTTGACTTTCCGGTTGTATTCACTGGTGTGGGCAAGGTGAACGCAGCACTCGCCACGGCACAGGCCATTCGAGACCATCGACCCGACTGTATCTGCAATTACGGCACGGCCGGAGGTGTCTCGGCCCAGGCAGTCGGGCTCCACGAGATTCAGGCAGTCATTCAGCGCGACATGATGGCCGAACCTCTCGCACCCCGTGGACAGACCCCCTTCGATGACGCACCCCTGCGCCTTCTCTCCGCGAGCACGAACACCCATGGCCTGCTCTGCGCCACAGGCGACAGTTTTGTAAGCAGCACCGACCCGTGGCTTCACGCCCAAGGCGTTGACCTGGTGGACATGGAGCTCTGGGGAATCGCCATGGCCTGTCGACGAGCGGGTGTTCCCTGGAGGTCTTGGAAGTATGTGAGTGACAACGCCAACGAGCACTCGCCTTCAGACTGGGCTGAGAATGTGCATCGCGGGCGAGAGGCGTTTATCTCGGCGCTGCTATGACTCACTACACGCTCTCGGACTTTGACTTTGCGCTCCCCCCGGAGCTCATTGCACAGGCTCCCGCTGCGCAGCGTGTGGGCAGTCGGTTGCTGGAGGTGAGCCCCTGCGGTGCCCTGCACGATCGGCGCTTCCCAGACATACTCAGCCTGCTCTCACCCGGCGACTTGCTGGTCTTTAACAACTCCAAGGTCATTCGTGCACGGCTGGCTGCACAGAAGCCCACGGGTGGGCGGGTAGAGATCCTAATCGAGCGCATCACCTCACCCACCACTGCGACCGCGATGATGCGCGTAAGCCGCAAGCCCGCTCCGGGCAGCGCGCTCCTGCTCTCAGACGGCAGCACGCTCTGGGTGGAGCGGCGCGACCCCGTGCACGACGACCGCTTTGCGCTGCGGTTTGAGGCGCCCGTGCTGGAGGTGCTCGAGCAGCTCGGCGAGCTTCCGCTTCCCCCCTACATTGAACACAGTCCAACTGCGCAGGACGATACGCGTTACCAGACGGTGTACGCCAAGGCACCAGGCAGCGTCGCTGCACCCACCGCAGGGCTTCACTTCGATGAACCGCTGCTGGCTGCGCTCGAGGCAAAAGGCATTTCGTTAGCGCATGTCACCCTGCATGTCGGCAGTGGCACGTTTGCGCCGGTGAAACATGAAGACCTAAGCCAGCATGTGATGCACTCGGAGTGGTGTGTGCTGCCCGAAGAGACTGCAGCCAGAGTTGCGTCCACCAAGGCGCGCGGGGGGCAGGTGGTAGCTGTCGGAACGACGAGCCTGCGCACCCTCGAGAGCCTTGAAGGTCGCGCCGGTGAGCGAGACACCAATCTCTTCATTACGCCGGGCTATTCGTTCAACACAGTCGATCGCCTGCTCACCAATTTTCACTTACCCAAGTCCACGCTGATGATGCTGGTGAGCGCCTTCGCCGGCTACGACACGATTCGCGGGGCCTACGCTCATGCCATTGCCGAGCGCTATCGGTTCTTTAGCTATGGCGACGCCATGTTGCTGACGCTCAACAAGGCAGACCTCAAACGCGTCAAATCCCCCGCGCTCGATCCGCTTTGAATTGTGCGCGCCACGCCTCAAAGCGCCCCTCACGAATGGCCTCTCGCATCTCCTTCATGATCTGCAAATAGAAGGCCAGGTTGTGAAGGCTTGAGAGTGCTGCACCGAGCATTTCATCAATGCGCTGCAGGTGATGGAGGTAGCTTCTGGTGAAGGGCGGCCGGTCATCGCCATGGGCCTGCGGTCTGCAGACTGGGCAGCCACAGGTGGGGTCTATGGGCTGAAGGTCATCTTTGTAGCGGGCGTTGCGAATCTTCAGGTCGCCATGCCGGGTAAAAAGCCAGCCATTGCGGCCATTGCGGCTTGGCATGACGCAGTCAAACATATCAATGCCATTGGCCACCCCCTCGACCAGGTCCTCTGGCGTGCCCACGCCCATGAGGTAGCGTGGCTTGTCTTGCGGCATCTGCGGTGCGGTATGGGCCAAGATGCGCAGCATGTCGTCTTTGGGCTCTCCCACGCTCAGCCCGCCAATGGCATAGCCCTCAAACCCAATCTCCAAAAGGCCCGCCAGCGACTCGTCACGCAGGTCCTCCATCATGCCGCCCTGAACAATGCCAAAGAGCGCGTTCGGGGCAGCAGGCGCATGCTCGTCGAACGCCTCTCGACTGCGCAGGGCCCAACGCAGAGAGAGCCGCATGCTCTCGGCCGTGGCCTCTCGGCTGCTGGGGTAGGGCGTGCACTCATCAAAGACCATGGCAATGTCACTGTTGAGGGTGCGTTGAATGCGCATGCTCTCTTCGGGCGAGAGAAAAAGCTTGTCGCCGTTTACGGGCGACTGAAAGGCCACACCCTCCTCGGAAATCTTGCGCAGGTCCCCGAGCGACCAGACCTGAAAGCCGCCGGAGTCGGTCAGGATGGGGCTCTGCCAGTTCATGAATCGGTGTAAGCCCCCATGCGCTGCAATGATCTCGAGCCCAGGTCGCAGCCAGAGATGGAAGGTGTTGCCCAGCACAATCCGGGCAGAAATGGCCTGCAGCATGGCAGGCGGCACCCCCTTCACTGCCCCATAGGTGCCCACTGGCATGAAGATTGGGGTCTCCACCACGCCATGGTTGAGATGAAGGCGCCCCATTCGGGCGCGGCCGTCTTGGGCCAGGAGTTCGTAGTGGGCCATGGGGCGCTACTTTATACTGTGGGGCTGTTGTCAATCCCCCTCTTGAAGGAGTTCGATTGTGCTGATTTCCCCCGCATACGCGCAGGCCGCTGGCGCTGCACCCGATCCGCTGATGAGCTTTCTGCCGCTCATTCTCATGTTCGTGGTGCTCTACTTCCTTATGATTCGTCCTCAGATGAAAAAGGCCAAGGAGCACCGGCAGCTCATCGAGGGTCTCCAGAAAGGCGACGAGGTCATTACTGCCGCTGGCATCGTAGGCCGTATCACCAAGGTGGACGCTGCGTATGTCACGCTTGAAATCTCGTCGGGCGAGAAGCCCACTGAGATCGTGCTCCAGCGACCCGCCGTGCAGACGCTCCTGCCCAAGGGCACCATGAAAGACCTGCTTTGAATCGAGTTGCATGGTGGCGGCTGGCGATCATGGCGCTAGCCCTGGCGTTCGGTCTGCTCTATAGCCTGCCCAACCTCTTTGGGGAGGCGCCCGCCGTTCAGATCTCGTCGGCCAAATCGACCATCAAGGTGCAGCCGAGCCTGGTCGACACAGTTGAGGCCGCGCTCAAGGCGGCGAACGTTCCGCCAACCTCAATTGGCTTCGAGGCCAACAACACGGGCAACACCGTGCGGGCGCGCTTTTCAAGCACGGACACCCAGTTGCTTGCGAAAGACGCCATTGAGAAAGCACTGAACGGCAGCTCCGCGCCAGAGGATGTGCGCTACGTTGTGGCCCTCAACCTCATCTCTGCCTCACCCCAATGGCTCACAAGCCTTGCAGCGCTGCCAATGTACCTGGGCCTTGACCTGCGGGGCGGCGTGCACTTTCTGCTGCAGGTCGATATGCAGGCGGCGCTCTCGAAGCGTTACGACTCCCTGCTCTCCGAGGCCCGCACGCTGCTGCGCGACAAACGGGTTCGTCATGCTGGCCTCAGCCGAAACGAAGACCTTATTGAGGTTCGCTTCAAAGATGAGACTGTGCGCCAAGAGGGGCTCAAGACCCTCACCGAGCAGTTCCCTGAGGTCGATTGGCAGGCTGCGTCTTCCAACAGCCCTGAGGCCCCGCTCGGACTTCGTGGCACCCTCAAGCCCGAGGCCCAGAAACGCATTCAAGAGATTGCCCTCAAGCAGAACATCGTCACCCTAGGCAACCGAATCAATGAGCTCGGCGTGGCCGAGCCCATCGTGCAGCAACAAGGCGCAGACCGCATCGTGGTGCAGCTCCCCGGTGTGCAAGACACCGCGAAGGCCAAGGACATCCTGGGCCGCACCGCCACGCTTGAGGTGCGTATGGTCGACGACTCCTCCGAGGCCCAGATTGCACTGGCTGAGGGTCGTGTGCCGCTCGGGCTAGAGCGATTCACGGAGCGCGGTGGTCTGCCCCTGCTGCTCAAGAAGGAAGTGGTGCTCACGGGCGACAACCTCACCGACGCGCAAGCCGGCTTCGACTCCCAGAACCCAAATGAGCCTGCGGTTCACCTAAACCTCGACAGCAAGGGGTCACGCATTTTTCGTGATGTGACCCGAGAGAACATTGGCAAGCGCATGGCCATTGTGCTCATTGAGAAGGGACGTGGTGAGGTGATTACCGCACCAGTCATTCGGTCGGAGATTCCTGGCGGTCGGGTGCAGATCTCTGGACAAATGACCACAGTCGAAGCAGCGGATACCGCCTTGCTGTTGAGGGCCGGCTCACTCGCTGCACCAATGACCATTATTGAGGAGGCCGCGATTGGCCCGAGCCTGGGCGCAGACAACATTGCCAAAGGGTTTAACTCCACCCTCTGGGGTTTCCTGATCATCGCCCTGTTTATGGGAATCTACTACGCGTTATTCGGGGTTTTCTCAGTCTTGGCCTTGAGCCTCAACCTGCTGTTACTTTTTGCACTGCTCTCCGTACTGCAGGCCACCCTCACGCTTCCCGGCATTGCTGCGATTGCGCTCACGCTGGGTATGGCTATTGATGCGAACGTCCTGATCAATGAACGGGTTCGAGAGGAACTTGAGGGAGGGGCCTCGCCTCAGAGCGCAATTGCGACGGGTTACGACAAAGCCTGGGCAACGATCCTCGACTCCAACATCACCACCCTCATTGCCGGAATTGCCCTCCTGGCCTTTGGCTCCGGACCCGTGCGAGGTTTTGCCGTGGTTCATGTGCTTGGCATCCTCACCTCCATGTTCTCGGCCGTCTTCTTCAGCCGTGGGCTCGTCAATCTCTGGTACGGCGGTCGCAAGGTGAAGACCTTGTCGGTCGGCTAAGGGCAGGCGCTATGAATTTCTTTCGAATCACCCATGACATCCCGTTCATGCGGCACGCCAAGCTGCTCAATGCAATCTCCTTCATCACCTTCATAGCGGCCGTCGCATTCATCGCGGTGCGCGGTCTTGCGCTATCGGTTGAGTTCACGGGCGGAACGGTGATGCAGGTCGCCTACCCGAGTGCGGCCCCGATTCAAGAGGTCCGTGCCGTGGTGCAAGGCATGGGTTATGCAGATGCGCAAGTGCAGAACTTCGGTAGTTCTAAAGAGCTGCTCATTCGCCTTCCTGTTGCTGCCGAAAAGAGCCAGGAGCAGGCCCTGAAGGTCTTTGAGGCCGTGAGGTCTCTCGGGCCGGGAGATGCTCAGCTGCGCAAGCGCGAGTTTGTCGGCCCCCAGGTGGGCAGCGAACTTGCGGTAGATGGTCTAACGGCCATCATCTTCGTGGTGGTGGGCATCATGATTTACCTCGCGGTGCGGTTCGAGTGGAAATTTGCAGTGGCGGCGATCATTGCAAACCTGCACGACGTAGTCATCATTCTGGGTTTCTTTGCCGCCTTCCAGTGGGAGTTCTCCCTCTCGGTGCTTGCGGCCATTCTGGCTGTGCTCGGTTACTCAGTGAATGAATCGGTTGTGGTGGCAGACCGCATTCGTGAGAACTTTCGTCGCATGCGAAAGGCGTCGGTTTCCGAGGTGATCGACAACGCCATTACCCGCACCATGAGCCGCACCATCATCACCCACGGCACCACGGAGACCATGGTGCTCACCATGCTCATCTTTGGTGGCCCGGTGCTGCACCACTTTGCTCTGGCGTTGACCATTGGGATCGTGTTTGGTATTTACTCGTCAGTCTTTGTCATGGCGCCCATCACCATGTGGCTGGGCATTAAGCGCGAAGACCTGGTCAAACCCCCACCCAAGCAGCAAGACGAGGTGATTGTTCCCTAAAAAAGGCCCCGACCCCAGGAGGATCCCGGGGTGCGGAGCCTGTGATAAACGAATCAAAACTTGTGATTGACCGCCAAGTACAGCTGGTTCGTCTCTGTGCCGTCCTTATCTGACGACACATATCCCAGGTAGCCTGTGGTGCGCTTTGAGAAGGCCTTCGACAGGGCGAGTGCCATTTTATCGGTCTCGGAAGCAGCCTTGGCCCCAAACGCATCGGTCTCAAAAGTACCGAACATGCCGTGAACCTTCACACCGCCGGCAAGAGGGACAGCAGCCGTAAAGATCGTGTTTGTGACTTCACCAGCGTTGTCTGTTTCACGTACGCCGTAGTAGGCGGAAGCCGCGAATGGGCCGAAATTGTACTGAGCACCCATCGTGGTAGCAGTTCGCTCAATTCCCTTGGCGTCCTTGTCGGTGGTTGTTCCAAAGCGAAGCTTGACCTTCGACACTTCGCCGCCAACGAAGAATGAGGTGGTCTCGTTCACACCACCGTCCTTGAGCGCTGTTCCGACATGCACTTCGAAGCCACCAACCTTGGGGGACTTGTACTGAACTGCGTGATTAATATCGGACCCAATGTCGATGCCCGAGGCGTTACCCATATTGCCGATCAAACTGACTGCAGAGTCAATACCCTCGGCGCCGGTGATATCGAATTTGCCCACTTTCACGGCACCGAATGCGCCAGAGAGGCCCACTTCAGATCCGCGATTGAAGGATTCAATTCCTTTGCCTGCCTCTGCATCCATCGAGGTTTCAAGACGGAAAAATGCCTTCATGCCACCACCAAGGTCCTCAGTACCTTTGAAACCGAGCCGTGACGAGTTGACGATGTTCGAGTCGAGCTTGGTCGTCGCGGCCTTTCCATCTGTATCTGTATTCAGAATTCCGGTCTCCAGGTTTCCGTACATGGTGACCTGTGCGAAAGCCGGTACGGCCGTGAACCCAGCAACGGCCAGAGCAATGAGTGTCTTGTTCACTGTTGGTATTTCCTCAAAAAAAGTCGATTGGTTAAATTTGCAAAAATGCAGAGGGAGTCTCACCCATACTCCCCCGCGCTGTAAAGGCTTTGGCCTCAGGGGTCGAGCAAACCCCTAGGTCAGGCGAAGGCTGTCATGGCAACCCTCTCGCCAGAAACTCGAACAACCTATGCTGCGAGTCTTCTCGTGCAGCGGGATTCGCGCCAACTGTCACGCCCTGCCCAGGGTTCACCCCGCCTGGAACGTCCTTGCGGACCCGAAGGGGAGAGACGCTATCAAAGCCGTGATAGGCCCCTTCGTACTCCACATAGTCCACATGACTCACATGCAGCGCGGCCCAAGTTCGGCAGGGCGCGGCTGGAGTCCAGTCGTCTTCCTTACCCGTCATAAGCAACAGGGGCACGGGCGTACGGTACTGGTTGCGCAGTGCCGTCTCACACCCAGGATAAAAGGCGACTGCCTTTTTCAGGTTGGGTTGATGACCCACGATTTGCAGGGCCTCGAGCAGGGTGCTGCCGCCATTGCTCCAGCCCAACAGGGTGACATCTAGCCCTCGGGTGCGCGCGTCCGCTGCAAGCCATTCCAGCGCGCGCTCCACATCGGCCGCCCGGTGCTTCACCTTGATCCATCGGTCGCGAATGGCCTGGGTACAGATTTCACGGCGGCCCCGCAGGGTGAAGGAATCGACGAGCATGACTGCATAGCCATGGTCCATCACGCGTGGCACATAGTCGCGAAACCGAGCAATGGGTTTGCCTGAACCGGTCAGCATGCCGCTGCAGCCATGCAACATGAGCACCACCCCTTTGGGCTGAACTTTTGGCTCCATGGGCTGCAATAGCCATGCCCGTGCTTCGGTGCTGAGGATGATGGGAGACCCAAGCTCCAAGCTCCCAGACTGGGCAGAGACGGGTCCGCCTGCGAGGCTCATGAGGCCAAGCAGGGCAAGCAGGCTAATCGCGAACTGAGTGCTACGCCTGCGCCAATTCTTCACGGGCCAGGCGTGCTGCATGTCCAACATAGCTATGTGGAGTCATCTCGAGCAAGCGCGCCTTCTCTGCAGGCTCTAGCGCGAGGCCATGGATGAATCCGCGCATACTGGCTTCCGTCATGCCCTGTCCTCGGGTGAGGGCCTTGAGCTGCTCATAGGGCTGGGGCAGGCCTCGCAGACGCATCACAGTCTGAATGGGCTCGGCGAGCACTTCCCAAGCATGATCGAGATCTTCGTTCAGGCGAGCGGCGTTCACTTCAAGCTTGCCCATGCCTTTCAGGCAGGAATCAAAGGCCAAGAGGCTGTGGCCCAGCGCAACACCCAAGGTACGCAGCACGGTGCTGTCGGTCAGGTCGCGCTGCCAACGGCTCACAGGGAGTTTGTCGGCGAGATGGCGCAACAAGGCGTTGGCGACCCCCAGATTGCCCTCGGCATTCTCGAAGTCGATGGGGTTGACCTTGTGCGGCATGGTCGATGAGCCCACTTCTCCCTCTTTGAGCTTTTGCTTGAAATAACCCTGGGACACATAGCCCCAGACGTCTCGGCAGAAGTCGAGCAAGATGGTGTTGAACCGGGCGAGAGCATCAAAGTAGGCCGCCATCCAGTCGTGGGGTTCGATCTGGATGGTCATGGGGTTGAACTCAAGGCCAAGGCCTTGCACCACAGACTTCGAGAATGCCGGCCAGTCGACCTGCGGTGCCGCAGAAAGGTGGGCGTTGTAGTTGCCCACGGCCCCGTTCATTTTGGCGAGCGGCCGCACCTGCTGAAAAGCATCGCGGGCCGCACGCAGCCTCGCCCTCACATTAGCCATCTCCTTGCCCAGCGTGGTGGGCGAGGCGGTCTGGCCGTGGGTGCGAGAGAGCATGGGTTGATCGGCGGTGCGTTCGATCAGGCCAGCCATTGCAGCGACCAGGGCCTGCATGGCCGGAAGCATCACTTCGGCCCGCGCCCGGCTCAGCATGAGCCCGTGCGAGGTATTGTTGATGTCTTCAGAGGTGCAGGCAAAGTGAATGAACTCGGCGGCGGCAATCAATGCCTGATCGCCACTGGCCTGCGCCTTCTCCTTGAGGAAATACTCGACGGCCTTGACGTCGTGATTGGTGACCGCTTCGATGGCCTTGATGCGCTCGGCATCGTCCGCGTTAAAGTCTCGCACCCAGGCACGCGCGGTCTCTCGCGATGTCGCTGAGAATGGCCGCAGTTCCTTCAGGCCGAGGTCAGAGAGCGCCAAAAGCCATTCCACTTCAACTTCTACGCGGTGCCTCATAAAGCCTGCCTCAGAGAGCAGAGGGCGCAGTGGGTCTAGCCGCTTGGCGTAGCGGCCATCGAGTGGAGAGAGTGCGTGAAGGTGGGTCATGCGCAATTGTTACACGCGCGATGCCTCTGCACGCGACGCTGTCTGTATACTCCGTGAACCAAATTTTCTGACAGATTGACTATGAAATTACTTGGATCCGCGACCAGTCCCTACGCCCGCAAGGTGCGCATTGTGGCCATCGAGAAAAAACTCGACTTCGAATGGGTACCGCAGGACGTATGGTCCGCAGACACAACAATCGGTCAGCTCAACCCCTTGGGCAAGATCCCTGTACTGCTCATGGACGACGAGGTCATCTACGACTCCCGCGTCATTGTGGAGTACCTCGATGCGCGGGCGCCCACGCAGCGGCTCATTCCCGATGGCAACAAGGACCGCGCCCATGTCCGCACACTCGAGGCGCTGGCAGATGGCCTTTGCGATGCTGCCGTCGGCATGTTGCTTGAGCCTCGCTTTCACCCAGGGGAGGCGACCAGTCAGGTCTGGATCCAGCGTCAGGCACAAAAGGTGGATCGGGCACTGGCCGCCATGAACCAGACTCTGGGTGCACACCACTGGATGAATCACAAAGGCTTTACCGTGGCCGACGTGGCCTGCGGCGTTGCGCTGGGCTACCTAGAGCTGCGGTTCTCTGAGAACACTTGGAAAGAGACCTACCCGGCGCTCTTGAGCTACTACAACACGCTCATGGAGCGTCCGTCGTTCTCGTCGACCAAGCCCGCTTAATAATGCCCCCGCCGAGGCAGACCTCGGCGTCGTAAACCACCACACTCTGGCCGGGCGTCACCGCCCATTGGGGTTCAGAAAAGTCCAGTGTGAAGCCCCCATCAGGGGTGTTCTGACAGAATTCTCCCGGGCCATCGGGCTGCCGATATCGGGTCTTTATACCAAGTGGGCGCTCGCTTACAGGGGCCTCCCCAGATACCCAACAGCTGTCGGTCGTTTCCAGGCCATCAGACAGCAGCCACGGGTGGTCGTGGTCCTGTGCAACTACCAACACATTGCGTGCAAGGTCTTTTCGAATCACGAACCAGCCCGCCCCCTCCTGGCTCTGAAACCCGCGCTTACGCACCCCTCCAACACCCAGGCCTTTGCGCTGGCCCAGCGTGTAGAAGGAGAGTCCTTGGTGAGTACCCACTGTCAATCCATCTTGCGTCTGAATTGCACCAGGTTTGGAAGCGAGATAGCGGTTCAGAAACTCACGAAACGGGCGCTCACCAATAAAGCAGATGCCGGTGCTGTCTTTTTTGCGCGCATTGGGCAGCGCGAGTGCATCGGCAATCTCGCGCACGCGCGTCTTGCGCAACTCGCCGACCGGAAAGAGGACCCGATCGATCTGGGACTGGCTGAGCCGATGGAGGAAGTAGCTCTGGTCCTTGGTCTCATCTAGCCCGCGCAGCAACTCCACCCGGCCCTCAGCGGTGCGGCGCACCCTGGCGTAATGACCCGTGGCGATGAGATCTGCTCCCTGAGCCACGGCGTGGTCCAGAAACGCCTTGAACTTGATCTCGGCATTGCAGAGCACATCGGGATTGGGTGTGCGGCCCGCCTCATACTCGCGCAGAAACTCTGCAAACACACGGTCCTTGTACTCTGCCGCAAAGTTCACCGCCTGCAGTTCAATGCCGATCACATCGGCCACGGCTGCGGCATCCAGAAAATCCTGGCGACTCGAGCAGTACTCGCTGTCATCGTCGTCTTCCCAGTTCTTCATGAAAATGCCAATGACCTCGTACCCCTGCTCCTTCAGAAGCCAGGCACTGACAGCGGAGTCCACCCCGCCTGAGAGTCCCACCACCACGGTTTTGCGCGCGCTCATATACCATTGAGTCTATCCAACATAGCCGATGAAGATTGGCACATAACCGGGGAGACAAGAATGCGCATTGGCATTCCCAAAGAAACCCTGCCCGGCGAGACTCGCGTTGCGGCCACACCAGAGACCGTGAAGAAGCTCGTCAGCCAGGGGCACACTGTTTTGGTTGCGGACCACGCAGGCCACGCGGCCAATTTCCACAATGTCGCCTATGAGGCTGCGGGTGCCCAAATCGGCACCCAGGAGCAAGCACTCGGCTGTGAGCTCGTGCTCAAAGTGCGCTCCCCCTCCGACGCGGAGCTCACGCAAATGAACAAGGGTGCCGCCCTGGTTGGCATGCTCAGCCCCTTCGACCGCCCCGGTCTGGAAAAGCTCGCGCAAGCAGGGCTCACAGCCTTCGCGATGGAGGCCGCGCCACGCACCACACGGGCCCAGTCGCTCGACGTGCTCTCGAGCCAGGCCAACCTCGCTGGCTACAAGGCCGTCATGCTGGCCGCCAACGCCTATCCCCGCATTTTCCCCATGCTCATGACAGCAGCAGGCACCATCAAGGCTGCACGCTGCGTCATTCTCGGTGCCGGCGTCGCAGGTCTTCAGGCCATTGCAACAGCCAAGCGCCTGGGCGCTGTGGTGGAGGCCAGTGATGTGCGCCCTGCCGTGAAGGAGCAGATTGAGTCCTTAGGCGCCAAGTTCATTGACGTGCCCTTTGAGACCGACGAGGAGCGCGAGATTGCACAAGGTGTGGGCGGCTACGCGCGTCCCATGCCCGAGGCCTGGATGAAGCGGCAGGCTGCTGAAGTGGCCAAGCGCATTGCTCAGGCAGACATTGTGATTTCCACTGCGCTCATTCCCGGTCGCAAGGCGCCCACCCTCATCACCGAGGATATGGTGGCCAGCATGAAGCCAGGCGCCGTCATTGTGGATATGGCGGTGGAACAAGGTGGCAACTGCCCGCTCTCGCGTGTGAACGAGACTGTCACCACCCCCAATGGCGTGATCATCGTTGGCCAGCCCAACATGGCCGCGCTTGTAGCCACAGATGCCTCTGCGCTTTATGCGCGAAACCTGCTCGACTTCCTCAAGCTGGTGCTCACCAAAGAAGGCACGCTGCAGGTTCCCATGGATGACGACATCGTGGCCGCCACGCTGGTGGCACGCGATGGCCAAGTCACTCGCCCCGCCTAAGGATTCGGAGACCCCAAATGGACGTCATCAACCCCACCCTCACCAACCTGATCATTTTCGTGTTGGCGATCTACGTCGGCTACCACGTGGTCTGGAATGTCACGCCTGCGCTGCACACCCCACTCATGGCGGTTACCAATGCCATCTCGGCGATTGTCATTGTGGGCGCCATGCTGGCCGCCGCACTCACCGAGACGCCGCTGGGCCAGACGATGGGCGTGTTGGCTGTCGCGCTGGCCGCAGTCAACGTCTTTGGTGGATTTCTGGTGACCAAGCGCATGCTCGAGATGTTCAAGAAGAAAGAGAAAAAGACCGATGCAAAGGAGGGTGCATAAATGCTGAGCCTCTCACTCAATACGGTCACCCTGCTCTACCTGGTGGCCTCGGTCTGCTTTATTCAGGCGCTTAAGGGGCTCTCGCACCCGACCACGTCCATCAAGGGCAATGTCTTTGGCATGACGGGTATGGCCATTGCCGTGTTCACCACGGTGGGCCTGATTGGCACCATGGCCCAGAACCTCGCTGGCGCAAACCTGAGCCAAGGGCTGCTCCTCGTGGCCGTAGGGCTGGTCGTTGGCGGCGTAATTGGCGCCACCATGGCCAAGCGCGTCGAGATGACGAAAATGCCCGAGCTCGTGGCCTTCATGCACAGCATGATTGGACTGGCCGCTGTCTTTATTGCTGTGGCTGCAGTCGCTGAGCCTTATGCGCTCAATATCACGCAGAAGGGCGAACCCATTCCTGTGGGCAACCGGCTCGAGCTCTTCCTCGGGGCAGCCATTGGCGCCATTACCTTTAGTGGCTCCGTCATTGCATTTGGCAAGCTCTCGGGCAAGTACAAGTTCCGCCTCTTTCAGGGTGCGCCCGTTGTGTTTTCTGGTCAGCACATGCTCAACCTGGTGCTTGGCATTGCCACGGTGGGCCTGGGCCTCGTGTTTATGTTCACTGAAAGCTGGGAAGCCTTTTTCCTGATGCTCGCCCTCTCATTCGTGCTCGGCGTGCTCATCATCATCCCCATCGGCGGTGCAGACATGCCGGTGGTGGTGAGCATGCTCAACAGCTACTCAGGCTGGGCGGCAGCGGGCATTGGGTTTTCTCTGGGCAACAGCATGCTCATCATTGCGGGGTCACTGGTGGGGTCCTCGGGTGCCATCCTGAGCTACATCATGTGTAAGGCCATGAACCGCAGCTTCTTCAATGTCATTCTTGGCGGCTTTGGCGGCGATGCTGGCACGGCAGCCGCGGCAGGCGGTGGCGCTCAGCGGCCGGTCAAGAGCGGCTCGCCCGATGATGCAGCCTTCCTCATGAGCAACGCCGACTCCGTGGTGATTGTTCCCGGATACGGACTGGCCGTGGCGCGCGCCCAGCACGCCCTCAAGGAGCTCACTGAGAAATTACACGCCAAGGGTATTACAGTGAAGTACGCCATTCACCCTGTAGCAGGTCGCATGCCCGGCCACATGAATGTGCTGCTTGCAGAGGCCGAGGTGCCCTACGACCAGGTCTTCGAGATGGAGGACATCAACTCCGAGTTTGGCCAGACCGATGTGGTCTTGGTGCTTGGCGCAAACGATGTGGTGAACCCCGCGGCGCGCACGCCAGGCAGCCCTATTTACGGCATGCCCATTCTCGAGGCCTACAAGGCTGCGACCGTCATTGTGAACAAGCGGTCGATGGCCTCGGGTTACGCGGGCCTCGACAACGACCTCTTCTATATGGACAAGACCATGATGGTCTTTGGCGATGCGAAGAAGGTCGTTGAGGACATGCTCAAAGCAGTGGAGTAAGCGCTTTGAGCTGTTGATCCAGGGTGGATAGGCTGATGACCTCAATGTCAGCAGCCAACCACCATTGATCATCACCCGGAGTAATCACAATTTTTCGCTTCGGCTTGATGTCCTCGCAGGCGTGGTGAAAGCCTTTTGAGAGCTTAGGCGTGACACTTCTCTTGACCTCAATGGCCCACAAGTCGTGGTTCGGCCACTCAATCACCAGGTCAATCTCGGCACCCGCACCTGTGCGATAGAAGTGGGTTTGTGCGAACCCACCCAGTCGATGATTTACCGCCTCAACGACAAAAGCCTCCCAGCTGCCCCCCACCACGGGGTGCGAGAGCAGAGCATCTGTAGACGTGATTTCCAACAGGCAGTGGGCTAAGCCACTGTCGCGGATATAGGTCTTGGGCGTCTTGACCAGACGTTTACCCCGATTGCTGTGCCATGCTGGAAGCTGTCGAACCAAGAGCAGCTCGCTAAGCAACGCGACGTAGTGCTTGACCGTTTTCTGGTCGACGCCAAGGCTGCGGCTCAAGGCAGCAAGATTCAGCTGATCGCATTGTTGATGCGCCAGCATGCCCCAGAGTCTTCTCAGGTTGGGCGTTGATATTCTGGGGGCGAACTGACCCACATCGCGTTCAAGATAACTGCGTATAAAGCTGCGGCGCCACTGCATGCTTTTGTCGTCCGTTGCAGCCAAAAAGCTCTCGGGAAAGCCGCCCCGCAGCCAGAGCGCATTCAGGGCATTGTTTGGAAGCTCAGCCGGCGTGAAACCGGTGAGCTCAGCATAGTGAATGCGGCCAGCCAAGGTCTCGCCCGATTGCTTGAGGAGGTCAAGAGAGGCCGACCCGAGCAACAGATACCGTCCCGTTCCTGCCCCATGCCGCTTGGCCTCGTCGATAAGCCCCCTCAACTCTGGAAAGAGCGCAGGCTTTCTGTGCACCTCGTCGATCACCACGAGGCGATCACGATGCCGGCTCAGGTAGGTTCGCGGGTTCGCAAGCTTGGCCTGGTCAAGTTCCGACTCGAGATCGAGGTAGATGAAATTCGGGTCGACCTTGGCAGCGACCGACAAAGCAAGCGTGGTTTTGCCCACCTGTCGTGGCCCAAGCAGGGCGACAGCGGGAAAGTCAGCAAGCGCTGCGCAGATAATGCTCGAGGATTCGCGGGGAACCATCCTTGCAATTATGGAACCACAAACCCACAATTACAAGGATTTTGCTACACCGAAAAGCTGGAGCCGCAGCCGCAGGTTGTGGTGGCGTTGGGGTTCTTGATGACGAACTGGGCGCCCTCAAGGTCGTCCTTGTAATCGATCTCTGCGCCCATGAGGTACTGCAGGCTCATGCTGTCGATGAGCAGCTTCACTCCGCCCTTGTCGAGTGTGGTGTCGTCCTCGTTGACGTCCTCGTCGAAGGTGAAGCCATACTGAAATCCTGAACAGCCACCACCCTGCACGAACACGCGCAGCTTGAGGTCGGGGTTGCCCTCTTCATCAATGAGGGCCTTGACCTTACTGGCTGCAGAGTCGGTAAAGACCAAGGGGTCGGGCATGCCCATGGGGGGGGCCTGGAGGTTTTCGGTGTGTACAGTTGCGGTCATGGTCATTCCTGACTGAAATACTGAGAATTTCAATATTCTACGCTCGGGTATGCTCCTCGGCGTCAATAAGACTATTGAAAGGCAGGGCATGAGTCGGAAACATCTGGTCTATGTAGACGGACAAGAGGGCACCACGGGCTTGCGTATTCATGAGGTGCTCTCGGCGCGTTCGGATATTGAGGTGCTCAAGATCGACCCCGACAAGCGCAAGGATGCCGCTGAGCGTGCGCGCCTGCTCAATGCATCAGACCTCTCATTCCTCTGCCTGCCTGATGCGGCTTCCAAGGAAGCCGCCGAGATGGTGACCAACCCCAAGACGTGTCTCATTGATGCCAGCACGGCCTTTCGGACGGATCCGACCTGGGCCTTTGGGCTGCCTGAGCTTGCGCCAAGCCAGCGGGAGGCCATTCGAAAGAACACCCGAATTGCCAATCCCGGCTGCCATGCCACAGCCTTCATCCTGCTCATGCGCCCTCTGGTGGATGCAGGACTGATCTCCCCAGCACAAGCCCTGAGCGCAACGTCCATTACTGGTTACTCAGGCGGCGGGAAGAAGATGATTGAGCAGTACGAGGCGGGTGGCGACCCCGAGCTGATGGCGCCCAGGCCCTATGCACTGAGTCTTGGCCATAAGCACCTGCCCGAAATGACCATGCATAGCCGGCTTCAGGCGACGCCCATTTTCATGCCCATTGTGGGCCCCTTCTACAAGGGCCTGACCGTGAGCATCCCACTGCCCATGACCGCGCTCAGGTCAGGCAGTTCGGGAGAGGCCTTGTATGAGTGTCTCTCGGCAAGGTATGCCGGCGAAGCCTTCATACGGGTCATGCCCCTATGCGACCCCGAGGTGCTCGCCCATGGCTTTTTCAACAGCCAACGCTGTAATGACACCAACCGGGTGGAGCTCTTCGTGTTCGCCAGTCAGACCCAGGCCATATTGATGGCCTGCCTAGACAACTTGGGCAAAGGCGCAAGTGGCGCTGCCGTGCAGAACATGAATCTGCACCTGGGCTGCGACGAGCGCGCCGGCCTTACCGCTTAAAAGAACCCGCAGAAACAAGAAACCCCAGGCGTAGGCACTGGGGTTTTCTGGCGCACAGGCGTTGAATTAACGCTTGGAGAACTGCTTGCGCTTACGTGCTTTGTGCAGACCCACTTTCTTACGCTCAACCTCACGGGCATCGCGCGTAACCAAACCGGCCTTGGAGAGCGCGGGCTTGAGGGTCTCATCGTAGTCGATGAGTGCGCGAGTGAGGCCATGGCGCACGGCACCTGCCTGACCTGTCTCGCCACCGCCATGCACGTTGACCATGATGTCGAAGGTGCCGAGGTGATTGGTGAGGTTCAGTGGCTGGCGAACCATCATGCGACCGGTCTCGCGAGCGAAATACTCGTCGAGGGGTTTGCCATTGACCAGAAACTTGCCTGAACCAGATTTAATGAACACGCGGGCCACTGAGCTCTTGCGCCGACCCGTTCCGTAGTTGTATTCGCCGACCATGTGATTGTCCTTTGCTGTCGGTTATTTGATGGTGATCTGAGTAGGCTGCTGGGCCGAGTGCGGATGGCTATCGCCCGCATAGACCTTGAGCTTCTTGATCATGGCGTAACCGAGCGGGCCCTTGGGCAACATGCCTTTTACGGCAATCTCGAGCGCGCGGCCGGGGAACTTGGCCTGCATCTTGCCGAAGGTGGTCTCGTAGATTCCACCGGGGTAGCCTGAGTGACGGAAATACTTCTTGTCGGTTTCTTTGGAGCCTGTAACGCGGATCTTGTCTGCGTTGACAACCACCACATAGTCGCCAGTGTCGACGTGGGGGGTAAATTCAGGCTTATGCTTGCCGCGCAGGCGGTGCGCGATTTCAGAGGCCAGACGGCCGAGCACGAGATCGGTGGCATCAACAACCACCCAGTCGTGCACCACTTCCAGTGGCTTTGCGACGAAGGTCTTCACAGTTTTCCTTTTCCTGGGTTTTTGGCCCAGCCCTTGTGTTTGTATTTCCTCCAACCGTTGGAGGAAAGCCCTCAATTATGAGGTATCCGACAGAAACTGCAAGCACCCTGCGTGTTGCAAATTCACAACAAACTGGCCTTTACATGTCATCGAAAAGGAATCGGCATGAACAATCTTCTCTGAAGGCATGCATACTCACCTTCACCACGTCGTAAGTGACGCCCCCGGCGTTGCCGTGTGGTGCGTGAATCACAAATAAACCTCTTAGGAGAATATTGAATGAAAAAGCATCTGATCGCTGCCGCAGTTGCTGGCCTGATCGCCGCTCCCGCAATGGCTCAAGTCACCGTCTACGGTAACCTCGAGACCGGCATCCTCAACACCGACACCGACGGCCAGGCTTCCACCACCAAGCTCCAGTCTAGCGTTGTCAACTCCTCCCGTCTCGGCTTCAAGGGCTCCGAGGACCTCGGCGGTGGCCTGAAGGCGTTCTTCCGTCTCGAGACCGCCATGGACGCATCCTCTGGCGCCGGCATCTCTTCTTTCGGCCGTGGCTCGGAAGTGGGTCTGTCTGGCTCTTTCGGTTCCGTGAAGGTTGGTAAGTTCGACATCACCAACGCTGAAGGCGTCGACAACATGAGCCAGATCGGCAACATCGGTCTGTTCTCTGGCATCGACATCGGTTCCGACATCAACCACGCCATCCAGTACAAGTCCCCCAAAGTGGGCGGCTTTGAAGTTCAAGTCGGTACGGCTCTGAAAGATGGCGGCGTAAACGAGACCACGTCTTTCTACGTTGGCGGTGCCGTTGCTAAGGTTGACTTGCAGTTCGGTACTACCACCGACAAAGACGCCAAAGGCGTTGAGCGTACTGCCACCACCATGGGTGCGCGCTACAACTTCGGCCCCATGGCTGCCACCATCGTTTACGGCACCAACGAGACCGACGGCAAAGGTGACATCACCAACACGATCGTGTCCGTGTCTGCTCCCATCGGCAGCGGCCTGAAAGTCCACGGCATGTACGGTAACTTCGAGACCGACGCTTACGGCGCATCTGCTGCAAAAGAGACCGACAAGATGGCCGTTGCGCTGTCCAAGGCTTTCTCTAAGCGCACCACGGGCTACCTCGGGTACATTTCTACCGATGCAGACGGCACCGAGACCAACCAGCTGTATCTGGCTGTAAACCACAAGTTCTAAGCACACGCGGCCTCTGGCCGCATGCTGACTTGAACAATGAAGACCCCCGCCCCGTGCGGGGGTTTTTCTTTTTAGAATGCTGCCATGACCACGCAAGATCTACCCGACCCCAATGGCGCTGAGGCTGCATCGCTCTTTCCGGCGATCCTCACCTTTCTCAAGGCGGGCCTTGCCAATCAGGAGCAGGTCTTTCAGCTCGCGCCTGGCCCTCTACCAGAGAACGCGCTCTTTTCAATTGAGCGGCTTGAGACACTCCTGGCCAACCCACTGCTGAGCCCAGAATGGCTTCAAGTGAGTCTCAAAGGGCAGGTGGTGCCGATTGCTGACGATCAGATGTGGAAGACGGTACAGAAGAAGCGGCTTCAATTCATTGATAAGCGCCGCTTGGTTCAGGCGCTCGAGCAGGGTGCATCGGTGGTGCTTGAGGGCCTAGACCTGCAGGATCAGACCATCAACGCGCTTGTGCGACAGATCGACCAGCTAATGCCTTGTGCGCTGAGTAACTGCGAGGCCTTTTTTTCAAGGCAGAGCAATGAGGCCTACGGTGGGCATCGAGACAGCGACGATGTGCTGGTGATACAGGTCTCCGGCCAGAAGCGATGGCGGGTGCATCAGCCCCAGCGCAGGCGCTATCACGGTAACTCGCCTCTCACCGAACAGCAGATGGGGCCGGTGCTCAAGGAGTTCGTCATGAACCCAGGCGATTTGCTTTACTTGCGCGCTGGGGTTCCGCATCGGTGCACCACGCCTGGCTCCCACAGTCTGCATCTGTCTTTTGACCTCTGCGACCGCACGCCCAACATCGAGCAGATCTCGGCTGCGGGGATGTCGCTCTACAACCAGGGTGCTGCAGACTGCCACGCGGAGCCTGCAGCCGTCGTGCGTCGTTACGTGGAGCTGGTGAGCGACCCGGGCTTTATTCGTGAGCTCGAGGCTGCCCGCGCCAACATCCGGCGCGAAGCCACCACCTTTCGCGATCGCATTCATGCCGCGGGACTGCGCCCGCGGCTCAAGCCCTAGCGCTCAGCTCGCCTTAACGGGTAACGGCTTTTAACAGAGGCTGGATGTTCGCCGACGCTGCGAGACTCATGGCGGCAGACCAGGCAGCTTCGGCCTTCTCGTCACCGATTTCGGCTGCGGCCTGGTCCGTGAACTTAGCCTTGAGTTGCTCCGCAGACATGGGGCGCTCAAGGCTGCCAATGGCATGCTCGACAAACACGTGGAGTGTACGGCCATCGGTGGTCTGAATGGTGACGTCGGCCGAGGCCTCGCTGATGGTGTCATCGACCACAGCAGTGATTTTGTCGCGAAGCGTAATGACGCGCGGGTCTTGAACGCAGGCATCTGCATACTCGTGCTCGCCGGCTCGACCATAAATGATGCCGGCAGCGCAAGAGTGGTAGACGCTGAACTTGCCCTCCAGGCCAAGCTGGGGCGTCTTCTTGCCGGTAAGCTCGATGACCAGTGAGTGAACCTTGAGGGTGACCGATGCAATGTCTTCGGCCTGGAGCTGATGCACATTGCGCAGCTGGACGCAACCATCAATGCTGGGGTGAATGACAATGCCACAGGCAAACGGCTTGTAAGTGTTGAGTGCGGCCTCCCAGCGTGTGCCTAGGCCTTCTGTGATTTCGGCCCAGTCGTGCTTGTCGGAGATAGCCTGAATGAGGCCCCTTGGCGCCTCGAGCGCGCGCTTCGATGCGGTGAAGCCCTTCTGCGCCAAGAGGGCAGACATGAGTCCATTTTTTGCTGCAGCGCCGGGATGGAAGGGCTTGGTCATGCTTCCGAACTGCTCGCGCAAGCCAACCGGCTGCGAGGCGGCAATGCCCAAGGCCATCTGGGTTTGATCGACGGTGAGGCCAAGAAGGCGGGAACAGGCAGCAGCAGCGCCAATCATGCCGGTGGTGCCGGTGATGTGCCAGCCGCGGTCATAGTGGTGTGGGTACATGCAATTGCCCACCCGGCAGCTCACTTCCACTCCGATCACGAGGGCGTCGATGACCGCCCGTCCTGAGCTTCCCAGCCGCTCTGCAAGCGGCAGCAGGGCCGAGGCAATGGGCCCTGCGGGATGAATGATGGTCTTGAGGTGGGTGTCGTCAAAATCAAAGGTATGGGAAGAGATGCCATTGATGAGCGCTGCATTGGCCATGTCGACGCGCTCCGTGCGCCCCATGAGCGCAGCCTGAGGAGCAGGATCGAGCACCTGCGCAGCCGCCAAGGCCGCCTGAACGCTATCGTGACTGGACGCACCAATCGCACAACCCAGCCAATTGGCCAGCGTGCGATGGGCCTGGTCTTCTACAGCCTGGTCCCAGCCCTGCGACGGGTGCTGAATGGCGAACTCCGCAAGCATGCGGGTAATGGGTGGCGCGTTATGGTCAGCTTGAACTTTGGTGTTGATTGCCATGAGGTCTTACTCCAAGAGGTTGAGCCTAGAAAAGCAAAAACCCTCACCTGGACACCAGGTGAGGGTTCTTATGGGGTGCCTGACGGTGCCCTACTTTCACGAGCGAAAGCTCACTATCATCGGCGCAAAGTCGTTTCACGGTCCTGTTCGGGATGGGAAGGGGTGGTTCCAACTCGCTATGGCCATCAGGCATAACTTGTCAACAATATCGATCTTCGCAGTTGCTGGAGACGAATCCAGCAACACAGTTAGGAATTATTAAATCACTTCAACCAAGTATGGCGTTGACTCATCAACAAAGTTATAGAGTCAAGCCTCACGGGCAATTAGTACTGGTTAGCTTCACGCATTACTGCGCTTCCACACCCAGCCTATCAACGTCCTGGTCTTGAACGACCCTTTAGGGGGCTCGAGGCCCCGGGAAGTCTTATCTTGGGACGAGTTTCCCGCTTAGATGCCTTCAGCGGTTATCTCTTCCGTACTTAGCTACCCTGCGATGCCACTGGCGTGACAACAGGTACACCAGAGGTACGTCCACTCCGGTCCTCTCGTACTAGGAGCAGGCTCCCTCAAACTTCCAACGCCCACAGCAGATAGGGACCAAACTGTCTCACGACGTTTTGAACCCAGC
>Ga0208009_1000038_pt1 | contig 34520 bp, 34 predicted proteins | sample Wag4_2014_7_16_FD_187364 | JGI IMG/M metagenome (GOLD analysis project Ga0208009, IMG submission 187364) | Fresh water mixed with fracking chemicals microbial communities from Ohio, USA - Utica-2 Time Series FC 2014_7_16 (SPAdes) (version 2) ...
CTTTCACAATACAAAAAATCAACCTAACTAATTGTTTTTAATCATTAAAAAATTTACAAAAAAACAAAATATTTAGCGATGCAAGGCAGCAAACCCCCTAGGATGAAGACACCAAATTCATCCTTTAGGGAGTCCTACCATGGCAACGCGTGAACAAGAAGCACAGAAACTTCAAAAAGACTGGTCTGAAAACCCCCGCTGGCGCGGCATCAAGCGCGGTTACACCGCCGATGACGTGGTCCGCCTGCGCGGGTCTTTGCAGCCTGAGCACACCCTGGCCAAGCGCGGCGCAGAGAAGCTCTGGAATCTCGTTAACAACGAACCCTTTGTTAACAGCCTCGGCGCCCTGACGGGTAATCAGGCCATGCAGCAGGCCAAGGCCGGTCTCAAGGCAGTCTACCTTTCAGGCTGGCAGGTTGCTGGAGATGCCAACCTGGCCGGTGAGATGTATCCGGACCAGTCCCTCTATCCCGCCAACTCCGTCCCCCAGGTCGTTCGTCGCATCAACAGCACCCTGACCCGTTGTGACCAGATCCAGTGGATGGAAGGTAAGAACCCATCCGACGCCGATTACATCGACTATTTCCTGCCCATCGTCGCTGACGCTGAGGCAGGTTTTGGTGGCGTCCTCAATGCCTTCGAACTCATGAAGTCCATGATCGATGCCGGCGCTTCTGGCGTTCACTTCGAGGACCAACTGGCCTCCGTCAAGAAGTGTGGCCACATGGGTGGCAAAGTCCTGGTGCCCACCCGTGAGGCCGTTGCTAAGCTGGTCGCTGCACGTCTGGCGGCTGACGTGATGGGCGTACCGACTGTGCTGCTGGCCCGTACCGACGCCGAGGCGGCCGACCTGGTTACCTCCGACGTTGATGACAACGACATGCCCTTCCTCACCGGTGAGCGCACCGTCGAGGGTTTCTATCGCACCAAGAACGGCCTTGAGCAGGCCATCTCCCGCGGTCTGGCTTATGCCCCTTATGCCGACATGATCTGGTGTGAGACCGGTACGCCTGATCTGGCCTATGCCCGCGCCTTTGCCGAGGCCATCCACAAGCAGTTCCCGGGCAAGCTGCTCGCCTACAACTGCTCGCCCTCGTTCAACTGGAAGAAGAATCTGGATGACGCCACGATTGCCAAGTTCCAGCGTGAACTCGGTGCCATGGGTTACAAGTTCCAGTTCATCACCCTGGCCGGCTTCCACAGCCTGAACTACTCCATGTTCAACTTGGCTCATGGCTATGCCCGCAACAACATGACTGCCTTCGTCGAACTGCAGCAGGCCGAGTTTGCTGCCGCCGAAAAAGGCTTCACTGCGGTCAAGCACCAGCGCGAAGTCGGCACCGGTTACTTCGATGCCGTGACCACGACCATCGAGCGTGACGCGTCTACTGCAGCCCTGCATGGGTCTACCGAAGACGAACAGTTCTTTGACAACAAGGCTGGCTCGAAAAAAGTCGCCTAAACACCAGCTTCTGAGGAGGAGACCCCCAGCTCACAATACCCAGAATGGGTTGGGGACAACAAGGGGAGGTGACGGGTGCGATCCATCCGTCCGACACACAAAAGGGAGGTGCACCACACCTCCCTTTTTTTATTGGCCTTGTCGGCCGCGGGGCACCGACGGTCTGGCGTCTGGGCTACGCGCTTTGCGAGTGGGGGTGGATCGGTTAGAGGGTCCCTTGGCTGATGCCGCCGGTACAAAAGGCTTTGCTTCTTTGAGCAGCTCGAAACTGGCTGATGCATCCTGCCCGAGTTGCTTGACCAGCCATGGCATGGCCTCGCGACAGGCTTGTTCCAGGCCATACGGGGGGTTGAGCACAATCACATGGCTACCCATCAGGCCGAGGCCATCCTTGAGGGGATCCCTGACGCGAAAGGCCACATGCAGCTTGTTGGCCACTGGCATATTCATCACCTGGCGGACGAATCGATCCACTTCAAAGCGTTGGAGCATGGGCAGCCAAATGACATAGCAGCCGGACGCAAAGCGAGCCACGGCATCGCGCAGGGCTGCGATGGCTTTGTCGTAGTCGGTCTTGATCTCGAACGACGGATCCATCAGCACCAAGGCCCTTCGGGAGATGGGTGGCAAGGCGGCCTTTAATTGGGCGAAGCCGTCGGACTTCAGGGCTTTGACCTTGCGTCCGAATGGGGCCAGGGTCTCTTGCAGAATGGGATGGTCCGTCGGGTGAATCTCGCAGGCCCGCAGGCTGTCAATCGGACGGAGCTGTTGAGCCAGCAGCAGGGGAGAGCCCGGCAGCCACTGTAGCTGCTCTGTGTTGGCCAGTCGGATTTGGGTCATGTAATCACGAATGAGCGCTGGCATGCCAGCATCCTTCATGGGCCAGAGCCGGCCCACGCCCGTCTGGTATTCCGCCTTGTCGCGCACCAGTCTGGCGTCAGCCGCATAGCGGCCAGCCCCCGCATGCGTGTCCACCACGGTCAGCGCCACGGGCTTCTGTTGCAGGTAGTCCAGGCAGTAAAGGGCAATGGCGTGCTTGAGAACGTCGGCATGATTGCCGGCATGAAAGGCGTGTCGATAGGCGAGCATCCGTCTACTCTATCGGCTTTTTGACTCATCCCGGGTTTTGCACAGGATCGTCGCCATTTGATCGAAGTCGGTGCATAGACGGCTAGCCGCAGGAGTGCATGCACCTCTGTGGTGCCACAGCGGGTCACTCGCGCATCCGCAAGGGGCGTGGACCAAGCAGTCTTATGGCCTGCATGCCATGGCATGCCGTTTGCTGTGACTACTCCATGAACAGACCATACCCTCCTAAAACTCGGCATGGCAGGTGAGATGACCTTTGTTGACGAGTGTCTGAAGTCCTACGGGGCCCCTGCCGAACCGCAGGCCCATGCGGCTGGCTTCTGGTCCTGGCTGGAGCAGCAACCTCCGGAGGCGATGGCGAGGGCCCGTCAGGATGCCGACCTCCTGTTTCGTCGCGTCGGCATCACTTTTAATGTCTATGGAGATGAGGCCGGTGCCGAACGCCTGATTCCGTTTGACCTGATCCCACGCATCCTACCCGCAGTGGAATGGCAACGTCTGGAGGCCGGGCTACGTCAGCGGGTTAGCGCTCTGAATGCTTTTTTGCAGGATGTCTATCACGAGCGACGAATCATCGAGGCCGGCCTGATCCCAGCCGATTTGATTTACCAGAATCCTCAGTACCGTCCAGAACTGTCCGGGGTCAAGATGCCCCATGACGTTTGGGCGCACATCAGTGGTGTCGACATAGTGCGAGCCGGAGTGGGGGAGTTCTATGTCCTGGAAGACAACCTAAGGGTGCCATCTGGCGTCTCCTACATGATCGAGGATCGTAAGGTCATGATGCGTCTATTCCCGGAACTGTTCTCTCGTAATGCGGTTGCACCGGTCGAGCACTACCCGGATCTCTTGCTCGAGCACTTGCGTTCGGTGGCGCCGATTGGCGTGGACAATCCAACCGTGGTGGTACTGACCCCAGGTGTCTACAACAGCGCCTACTTTGAACATGCCTATCTGGCCCAACAAATGGGTGTCGAGTTGGTAGAGGGCAGTGACCTTTTTGTCAACGATGAACGGGTGTTTGCCAAGACCACTCGAGGTCCTCAGCGCATTGATGTGATCTATCGCCGAGTGGACGATGACTTTCTAGATCCATTGACCTTTAGGGCCGATTCCACCCTGGGCGTAGCTGGTCTGGTTGGAGCGGTTCGGGCGGGCCGGGTGACGGTCTGTAATGCGATTGGAACCGGTATTGCGGATGACAAGGCTGTCTATCCCTATGTCCCAGACATGATTCGGTTCTACCTGTCAGAGGAGCCGATTCTGAACAATGTGCCCACCTACCTCTGTCGTCGAGAGCAAGACCTGCGTTATGTCCTGGATCACTTGCCCGAGTTGGTGGTCAAAGAGACCCATGGGGCCGGTGGCTACGGTATGTTGATTGGCCCCAAGTCCAGCAAGGCAGAGATCGAGAATTTTCGTGCTCGAATTCTGGCCTCACCCCAGACCTATATTGCCCAGCCGACCCTGGCCTTGAGTACCTGTCCCACTTATGTGGAGGAGGGCATTGCTCCTCGTCACGTGGATCTCAGACCCTTTGTCCTGTCCGGCCAGAGAATCTCCATGGTTCCTGGGGGCCTTACCCGTGTGGCTCTGAAGAAAGGTTCCTTGGTGGTGAATTCCTCACAGGGTGGTGGTACCAAAGACACCTGGGTGCTGCATGCTTAGCCGCCTCGCCGACAACCTGTATTGGATGTCTCGATACATCGAGCGCGCTGAAAACACGGCTCGAATGCTCGATGCGCAACACCAGGCCAGTATGCTGCCCGGGGGTACGGAGCAGGCCCTGTCCCAGTGGGAGGCCTTGTTGCGTCGTAGTGAATTGGTGGACGGCTATCAGGCTCGTCACCCGGATCTCACCGCGGAACGGATTCTGGAATTCATGGTGAGCGATGCCGATAACCCGTCGAGCATCTTTAGTTGTCTGCAGGCTGCACGGGACAATGCCAAGGCCGTTCGGGTGGTGCTGGCGCCGGAGTTGTGGGAGTCGGTTAACACCACCTGGATCGAGATGCGATCCCTCATTAGAACGCCCAGTTGGCGTCGTGATCCCGGCAAGGTCTTCGAGTGGGTGAAGTATCACTCCCATCTATTTCGGGGTGTGATGATCGGGACCATGCTCAAGGACGAAGCCTATTTCTTCAGTCGGATGGGCACCTTTGTCGAACGGGCTGACAACACGGCCCGCATTTTGGACGTCAAGTACGTGGCCCGTGAGACGGCTCTTACCGATGCGGCTGGCAGTGCTGATTACTACTTTTGGGCCTCTGTTCTTCGATCCGTCTCGGCCTTTGAAATCTACCGGAAGGTCTACCGAGACGTCATCACGCCGACCCGGATTGCCGAGTTGTTGATCCAGCGCAGCGACATGCCTCGCTCCTTGTTAGCCTGCATGACCGAGCTCATGACAAATCTAGAGCAAGTGGCAGACCCCAAAACCTCAGAGGCTCTCCGACAGGCTGGTCGCCTGCGGGCTCAGATCCAGTACCTGAGAGTCGACGAATCCTTTGAACCGGATATTCATCGATTTCTGGGTAACTTTTTAAAAGACGTTAATGCCCTGGCCTCTCGCATCAGCGAGGAATTCTTGGTGCCCTTGGTGCATGAGCAATCACGCTAGAGAATCCACTGCGAAAGGACCGATACAAGTGCGCATTCTGATCAATCATCAGACCCATTACGACTACGAGGATTTCACCCGGTATGCCATTCAGCGTCTCTACCTGACACCAAGAGATGAGCCGGGCCAGCGTGTCCTGCGCTGGGAACTCACGGGCGACGGAGAGATGCGTCAGCAAAAGGATGCTTTTGGCAACACCGTGACCACCCTGGTGACCACCAAACCCCGAAAGTCCATCAGCATTTCGGTGGTTGGGGAGGTGGAGTCTATGGCATCTCCACTTGATCCAGCCAAGCATTATCAGTTTGAGAGGGGCCCACACGAGCCGCCGGTAGAAGTCTTTCTCCGTCCCACTGGTTTGACACAGGCCAACGCCGAGATGGTGGATTTTGCCCGCAGCCGAATCTCACCGACGAGTCATGAGCGTGAATTGCTAGCGCTGGCCGCTGATATCGAGGATCGATTGACCTACACACCCGGAGCCACGCATGTGGGCACCACGGCAATCGATGCCTGGGCACGCGGGGCTGGCGTTTGTCAGGACCACGCACATGTGATGCTGGCCCTGTGCAGGTCCGCCGGACTGCCTGCTCGGTATGTCAGTGGCTATTTGTCTGGTGAGGCCAGAGCCAGCGAGGCCACCCATGCCTGGGTCGATGTCTGGCTTGCTGGCCACTGGCTATCGGTGGACATTACTCACCGGTGCTTCACGGCCGATCGTTGGCTGCGACTCGCGGTTGGTCAGGATTACGAAGCCGTCTCTCCGGTTCGCGGGGTTCGGCAGGGCGGTGGTGCGGAGACCATGCGTGTGGCCGTCTCGGTCTGTCATTGACTCTAGGCGTTACACTCCTCAGCCATGACCTACTGTGTTGCTGCAAGACTCCAAGAAGGACTGGTCTTCCTGTCCGATTCCCGAACCAACGCTGGCATGGACCAGGTGTCGACCTTCCGGAAGATGAGCGTTTTCGAGCGCCCGGATGACCGGATGATCGTCCTGATGTCGGCCGGTAATCTGGCGATTACCCAGAGCGTGCGAGAAATTCTGAAAGAATCCGTTGAGTCGGAGTCGATTTGGTCGGCTACCAACATGTTTGAGGCCGCCACCGCAGTGGGTGCAGCCATTCGTCAGGTCTATGAGCGAGACCACCAGACATTGTCTGAGATGGGTATCGACTTCAATTGCAGCTTCATTCTGGGTGGGCAGATCCGCGGTGAGTCCTGTCGGCTCTTTCAGATCTATGCGGCCGGTAATTTCATCGAGGCCCATTCCGAAAACCCTTGTTTTCAGATCGGGGAATCCAAGTACGGCAAGCCGATCCTGGATCGGGTCATTCGCCCGGAGATTCCCCTGGACGAGGCGGTGAAGTGTGTCCTGATCTCTATGGATTCCACCCTCAAGTCCAATATCTCCGTGGGCATGCCACTTGATTTGCTGGTCTATCAGGCCGGTAGTCTGCAGGTGAGTCATTTTGTCTCGGTCACCGAGGAGGATCCCTACTTCAACATGCTGAGGGCCTCCTGGGGCGAGCGCATTCGGCAGGCCTTTCACGACCTGCCAGCACCCGACTGGTCCACCATGGAGAAGGAACGCTCCAAGCCCGTTTTTGAGAGGCACATCCGAACGGTGGATCAGTAGTCGGCTCGTTTAAACTGGGGGCATGACCTCCAGCCCAAACAGCGTCCTCACGCACGGCCTAGCCAGCGATCTCCGGGTTGTGGCTTTTGATGCCTATGGGACCCTGTTCAATGTCTATGCGGTCTCTCAGGCTGCAGAGACCTCTTTCCCCGGCCGGGGAGAATCGATCGCACAACTCTGGCGAGACAAGCAGTTGGAGTACAGCAGGCTTCGGGCCTTGGCCGGGCCTGATCACTACGCGTCCTTCTGGCAGATCACCATGGACGCGTTGGACTTCGTCGACCGCCGGCTTGGACTGTCGATGACCCATGCGCAACGAGAGACGCTGTTGGGCGCGTATGCCCACCTCACACCCTATCCAGAAGTCGCCGAGGTCCTGTCGGCCCTGCGCGATAGTGGCCGGCGTCTGTGCATTCTGTCCAATGGCGATCCACAGATGCTGCACAAGGCGATTTCGGCGGCCCAGCTGGGGAGTTCGTTCCACGCGGTCTTGTCGGTTCATGAGCTCAAGACCTTCAAAGTCGCTCCGCAGGCCTACGGCTTGGTGGTAGAGGCGTTTCTGGTTCAGCCCCATCAGGTCTGCTTGGTATCTTCTAACGCCTGGGACGTCTGTGGTGCCCGTTGGGCTGGCTTGCAGGCCTTCTGGGTCAACCGTCAGCAGATGCCCATGGAGGTTTTGGGCGTAGAACCCTCTGGAGAGGGGAGTAGTCTGACCGATCTGGTCAACTGGATGTCGCGTGATCATGGACATTGATGGGCTCTTGGTTGGGTCGGCGGTCTTGCTGCTGGCCTACGCAGTGGATATTGCGGCACGACGATGGCATTTCCCTTCGATTCTCGTCTTGCTGGCGGGCGGACTGTTGGCCAATGTCTTTCTAGATCATGAGCAAGTCCACCAGGCGATTGATGGTACGTTGCCAGTTCTTGGAACCTTGGGTCTGATTCTGATTGTGCTGGAGGCTTCGCTGGATCTGGACCTTCATCGCGGCAATCTGGGCAGACTGCTTCAGGCCTTGGTCGCTGCAAGTCTGGCCACTATTGCGCTCTCGGTGGTTCTCGCAATCGGCTTTGTCTTGTTTCTGGGCCTTGGTCAATACCAGGCAGGCCTGCTGGCCATTCCTCTGGCCATCGTCAGCAGTGCTGTGGCCATTCCAGCGGCCCAGCGACTTGGCGATCGGGCCCGCGAGTTTATTACCTATGAGAGTGCATTTGCGGACATCCTGGGTGTCTTGCTCTTTTACAGCTGGTTGGGATCTGGTGGAATTGCCTCGGGCTTTGCCCTGAGCCTTTTGGGTGGAGGCCTGGCCACGGTCGCACTCTCAGTCGTCTTCGTGTTGGGTCTTTATCTGCTGATGAGTCGACTGACTGGCCATGTACGGTTCGTCCCAATGATGGCTGGCCTGCTGTTGCTCTATTCCACTGGTAAAGCCTTGGGGCTCGCCCCCTTGCTGCTGGTACTGGCTTTTGGTCTGTTTCTGGCCAATCTTCCAGCTCTCCAAAGCCGAAGCGACTGGCTAGCGCAACTTGGATCCGACGACTTTCCCCAGGTCACCCGAGAGTTCAAGGCCCAGGTCACTGAATTGACTTTTGCGGTGCGCTCGGTGTTTTTTATTCTCCTTGGGCTCTGGACGGACCTCACCAGTCTGGCCTCCATTCGATCGCTGTCGTTGGCGGCGATCATCCTGGCCGTTATCTACCTGATCCGTTGGATCACATTGAGGACTGTCAGGGCTCCCATTCGTCAGGGGCTCCTGTGGGTTTCACCCCGCGGGCTTATCACCGTTTTGCTCATGCTCACGGCCTTTAGCCAGTCAGGTCTTACCAACCAGCATTTTCCGGTCGGTGCGGTGATGTGGGTGGTGTTGATCTCGAGTGCAATGGTGCTGTTAGCGGGCCGGCGACCCCAGGACGCCTTCTTTGCTAAAACGCAGGGGGATGAGTCCGTTGCCGGTCGTCGCGCTGCCGGTGACGTCGTAGCGCAGCCCACCAGAGACGATGGCCAAGGCTGACTGTCGCAGGACATCGGGCAGGGTTTTAAATTCGACTCGAGCAGTGAGCGGCAGGCTAATGGCCTGTTGCGCAGTGAGTCGGTATTTGGACTGAGCCGCCTTTGCAGTAGCCACCAACTGTCCGGACAGCTTGATGTCAGCGGTTAGATCCTCTAGTGGAATGTCAACGATATTCGGGTTGAACACGCGAAGCGTCACCGTGAAATCAACGCCATCCCGGTCAAACCCTCCGACCCGAACGTCTTGTAGCTCTACGGTCGGTTTTAAGCTGGCACCACCTGGACCGGCACAGCCCGTGATGATCAAAAAGGCCCCCGATAGGAGCAGGGTGAGCAGTTTTTTCATAGTTTCAGTATGGCATGATCAAGGCCATGTTGATCCTACTGTCGCCAGCCAAGACACTCGATTTTGAGACGGCTCTGCCGCCAATCGACCTCTCTCATCCAGCTCTCGAGGACCAGGCCTTGCCGTTGATCAAGCGGGCCAGGGAGTTATCGCCCTCCAGCCTCTCTTCTTTGATGGGCATCAGCGACAAACTGGCACAGCTCAACGCAGAACGCTTCAAGGCCTGGCAGCGGGGTGCTGGCTACCCGGTGGCTCGTCCCGCCATTCTTGCTTTTAATGGGGATGTCTATGAGGGTCTTGCGGCGACCAGTCTGAATGCGCAAGACATCGCTTGGGCTCAGGATCGGCTGCGAATGCTCTCAGGCCTCTATGGGGTTCTGCGGCCCTTGGATGCCTTGCAGCCCTATCGACTCGAGATGGGCACACGGTTAAGCAACCCCCGCGGACAGGACCTCTACCACTACTGGGGACACCGGGTGACCCAGTCCTTGAACCAAGACTTGTCAGCCTTGAAGAACAGGGGAGAGTCTGCGGTGACCATTAACTTGGCCTCAGAGGAATACTTCAAAGTCGTCTGTCTGAATGACCGGGCGGTCAACGACCAGGATGTGACGAGTCAGGGACTTCAGGGACAACTGGTCTCGCCAGTTTTTCAAGATGCCAAGGGCTCCGTCGACTTCAAGATTGTGAGCTTCTATGCCAAACGGGCCAGAGGACTCATGGCCCGTTACATTGTTCAGAACCGTCTGACCAAGGCAGAAGACCTTCGGGGTTTTGATCTAGAGGGCTACCGCTTTGACCCAGCCGTCTCGACCATCGACAGGCCAGTCTTCCGCCGCCGTCAGGGCTAAGACCCTCAGTCGCTCGTCCCGGGCCAGAACAAGGGCTCTGGCTCCAGCCACACGCCAAACTGCCCCATGACTTTTTTCTGAATGGTCTGACAGACCGTCCGGATGTCTTGGGCGGTAGCACCACCGCGGTTGACCAACACCAGGGCGTGGCGATGGCTTACACCCGCCTGATCCAGCCCCCAGCCCTTGAGGCCAGCCGCCTCGATGAGCCAGGCGGCAGACAGCTTGGACTGATCCCCGGCCTCGTAACAAGGCAGATTTGGATATTTGGTGGTCAGGCTCTGTGCGAAGGGTTTTGGCACGACAGGATTCTTGAAGAAGCTGCCCACGTTGGGCTCTTGCTCTGGGTCGGGCAGCTTCTCGCGTCGCAGAGACATCACGGCATGGGCGACTTGGTAGGGGTTGGGTGCGTGGTCGATACCGAGTGCTGTGAGTCGGGCTTCGATCCCCGCATACGCGAGTCGAAGGGGTGCTTTGCTGCCGCTCCAGAGCCGAAAGTCGACGGCAGTGATCAGGTAACGGGGCGCATCCCAGGGGCCTTGAATATTGCTGTCCTTGAACAGGCTGTGACGGTAGCCAAACGAGCAGTCTGATCGGTCCAACACGACATGGTCGCGCTGGTGAAAGTCCCAGACGTGGACGGAGTCGATTAAGTCCGCCACCTCTACCCCATAGGCCCCAATGTTTTGAACAGGTGCAGCACCGACCGTACCGGGAATCAGAGCCAGGTTCTCCAGGCCGCCGTAGCCCTGTGCCAGGGTCCACATCACAAAGGCGTGCCAGCTCTCGCCAGCAGCGCATCGGATTCTGGGGCGTGCATCCGCCTGCTCGGGAAGTCGAACAATGCCCTTGAGCTCGTTGAGAATCACCGTCGCTTGCAGCGGGCTGCTGGCGGACCCTTGAATGACCAGATTGGTACCGTGTCCCAGGATGCAACGGGGGCTCTTGGTGAGTTGCTGCGACAGGCCATAGAGGCTGGCCGAGTTGCTCAGCCGGATACAGCGGTTCGCGAAGGCCTCTAGCCCCAGGCTGTTGTGAGCCTTGAGTGAGTAAGGCTCAGTGGCTTGGGGTGTATCCAAGGCGAACGTAGATGGGTGCGAAAGGGGCCGCCTGGGTGATGTCGATCAGCCCCTCTTTAGCCAGCTCGAGCAGGGCCAAAAAGTGCACGACGATCACGGGAACGCCGCCGCCGGTGGCCAGGGCCTCCGTGAACAGGTCGGCAAACTCAACAAATTGCGAGTGTTGCAGCTGACGCAGAATCTTGGACATGTGCTCGCGGACCGACAGGGCCTCACGGCTGACATGGTGATGGGCCACCAATTTGGCCCGCTTGATCAGATCGCGCCAGGCCGCCTGAAGGTCGTCTGGGTTGACCTGAGGCAGTCGGGGTACCAGGCTCTGTTCAATGTAGACCTGGGCTGCGGCGACATCCCGGCCCAACTGGGGTATGGCGTCAATCTGCTGGGCCGCGAGTTTCATTTTCTCGTACTCGAGCAGCCGGCGAACCAACTCCGCACGCGGGTCCTCAGGCTCAGCCTCACCTTCTTTGGGGCGCACTGGCAGCAGCATGCGGGATTTGATCTCGATGAGCATGGCAGCCATCAGAAGATACTCGGCAGCTAACTCTAGGTTGTGGCTACGAACCTCATCGATGTATTTCAGGTATTGCTGGGTGACATCGGCCATCGGGATGTCGAGGATGTTGAAGTTCTGACGGCGAATCAGGTAAAGCAGCAGATCGAGTGGCCCCTCAAAGGCTTCCAATATGACCTCAAGGGCATCTGGGGGAATGTAGAGGTCGCGTGGCAGATCGAGCAATGGCTCGCCATACAGGCGCGCGATGGCAGAGGCCTGGCTGTCCTCGGCCGACGCTTGATCTGGGTTGGTCAGTTGTTGATCCGGCAGCATGGACTCAGTTGGATTGGTAGACATAGGGCTTTTGGGGGACGCGGCCCCGGGCCTGGCGTGACTGTTCGTCCAAGCTTCGAGGCGTCTTGTCCCAAAGCAGGGCACGACCGGCCTGCTGGTCCGACTCTAGCTTGGGGTTGGCCGCCTTGAGAGACTCTAAAAACTGAGTGACCTCTGATTCATAGTGGGGTGCTGAGAGTCCCAAAAGGGCCATGTCGATCTCCTATTGACTGGTCTGCAGAGAACTGCGATTGGCTTCGATGAGCGCATCAATGGCGTCACGGTCAACCCGGGTGAGCAGGTGTCCAAACTCGCCCACTGATTGAACCGGAGGCCGATCCAGTTGGGTCCAGTCGAATGCCTTTGTCAGACCAAAGACCTCGGACTCGACCCTGGCCACCGTGACCGGGAGGATGGGCTTGAGATAAATGCTCAGGCGTGCAAAACAACGCAGTGTGGTGCTGAGAATCCGGTGAAGGGCCTGTTCAGTACCCTCTTGCTTGGCCAACTCCCAGGGCTTGTGCTGATCGACATAACCGTTGACGGCATCCATCAGAAGTCCGATTTCCCGAACGACCCGGGCGGTGTCTCGGGCCTCGTAGGCCTGAGCAATCGTGGGTGCGGCCTGGCTTAATTGTGACTCGAGTTCAGCATGCGGGGACTTGCCCTGGTCCCGTGCATCACCGAGCAGCTGGCTGTCGTAACGTTTGCGGACAAAGCCAGCACAGCGGCTGGCGATGTTGACGTACTTGCCCACCAGGTCGCTGTTGACCCTGGCAATGAAGTCGTTCAAGTTCAGGTCCAAGTCTTCCATGCTGCCATTGAGCTTGCCGGCAAAGTAATAACGGAGCCACTCGGGGTTAAGCCCTTGGTCCAGATAGCTCTGGGCCGTGATAAACGTGCCCCGGGATTTGCTCATCTTGGCGCCATCAACGGTTAGAAAACCGTGGGCATAGACCCGACTAGGGCTTCTGAACCCACCAAAGTGCAGCATGGCTGGCCAGAACAGTGTGTGGAAGTACAGGATGTCCTTGCCGATGAAGTGAATCTGCTCAATGGCAGAGTCAGGCCTGGTGTAGTCAGCAAAGTTACGACCATGGTCGGCGCACCACTTTTTGAGGCCCGCGTAGTAGCCAATCGGCGCATCGAGCCAGACATAGAAATACTTGCCTGGCGCGCCGGGAATTTCAAAGCCGAAGTAGGGTGCATCGCGTGAGATGTCCCAGTCACCCAGTCGGCTCTTACCGCTCTCGTCCTGGCCGAGCCACTCGCGAAGCTTGTTCGCAGCCTCGGGCTGCAGTCGCCCAGAGTCCAAAGCCCAGTCCTGCAGAAAGGCCTCGCAGCGGGAGTCGGATAACTTGAAGAAATGGTGCTCACTCTCGCGGGTCTCTGGCTTGGCACCGGACACGGCCGAGACCGGATCGATGAGATCGGTGGGGGCATAAGTAGCCCCACAGGCCTCACAGGAGTCACCGTACTGATCTTTGGCACCGCATTTGGGGCAGGTGCCCTTGATAAACCGATCTGGCAGAAACATCGACTTGACCGGGTCGTACATCTGCTCGATGGTCTTGACCTCGATGAGCCCCTTGTTCTTCAAGGCCAGGTAGATGCCCTCGGCCAGTTCCCGGTTCTCCGGGCTGTGTGTTGTGTAGTACAGGTCAAAGGCCACGCCAAAGCCCGCGAAGTCACGGGTGTGTTCCTGCCAGGTCTTGTCGATCAGGGCCTCTGGGGTGATGCCCTCGGTCTGGGCCCTGAGCATGATAGGGGTGCCATGGGTGTCATCCGCGCAGATGTAGACGACCTCGTGACCCATGAGTCGCTGGAACCGGGCAAAGACATCGGTCTGAATGTATTCCACCAGGTGGCCAAGGTGAATGGCGCCGTTGGCATAGGGCAGGGCGGAGGTGATGAACAGGCTGCGGCGGGGTGTTGACATAGCCGACCATTTTAGCTTGGGTCATAATGGCGCGCATGAGCATCAAAAGCGACCACTGGATTCGGCGAATGGCTGAGCAAAACCGCATGATCGAGCCATTCGAGGCCGGTCAGGTGCGCCAGGCCCATGGCCAGAAAATCGTCTCCTACGGCACCTCGAGCTACGGCTACGATGTTCGCTGTGCGGACGAATTCAAGATCTTCACCAACATCAACAGCACCATTGTTGACCCCAAGAATTTCGACTCGGGCTCTTTTGTCGATTTCAAGGGGCCGGTCTGCATCATTCCGCCAAACTCGTTTGCCCTGGCGCGCACGGTCGAGTACTTTCGGATCCCGCGCAGCACATTGGTGGTCTGCCTTGGCAAGTCCACCTATGCCCGGTGCGGCATCATCGTTAACGTGACGCCCTTGGAGCCCGAGTGGGAGGGTCACGTTACCCTGGAGTTCTCCAACACCACGCCGCTGCCCGCCAAAATCTATGCCGGTGAGGGCTGTGCGCAGATGCTGTTCTTTGAGAGTGATGAGGTCTGTGCCACGTCTTACGCTGACCGCGGTGGTAAGTACCAGGGTCAGACGGGCGTCACGCTGCCCAAGACCTGATCAGCCCAGCGGGTGCAGTCGGGTCAGCCGGCAAAAGCGATAGGCCAAGCCAGTTGGTGTCTGGCCATCTCCCAATACAGTGCGTTGCCAGTCTGATTCCTGAAACTCGGGGAAAAAGGCGTCGCCCTTGACCTCGGCCAGGACTTCGGTCAACTCAATGCGGTCGGCCAGCGCCAGTGTCTGAGCATAGACATCGGCACCGCCCACCACCATCAGGCTTGACTCATTTCGCATCTCGGCCTGCCACAGCGCCTGCTCAACGCTGCTGACTGGTTCAACCTGGTCTCGATGATCGGGCAGGGCCTGCCAGTTGGCCTGCCGGGTCAGGACATAGTGGTGACGGTTGGGTAGGGGCTTGCCCAACTGATCCAGGATGCTCTGATAGGTCTTGCGGCCCATGAGGACGGGGTGACCCGTGGTGATGGCCTTGAAGTTTTTCAGGTCCTCGGGGATGTGCCAAGGCAGTTGGTTGTCCTGTCCGATGCAGCCATTGCTGGCCACGGCCACCACCAGCACCAACTCTGTCTTCATACAGCTACGGGCGCTTTGATGGCCGGGTGGGATTGATAGCCGAGGATCTCAAAGTCATCAAATTGGTAGTCAAAGAGACTGGCTGGCCTACGCTTGATCTGCAGCCTGGGCAGGGGGAAGGGCTCACGGCTCAACTGTTCTCTGGCTTGATCGAAATGGTTGTTGTACAGATGACAGTCGCCGCCGGTCCAGATGAAGTCCCCGACCTGTAGATCTGTCTGCTGGGCCACCATATGCGTGAGCAAGGCATAGCTGGCAATGTTGAAAGGAACGCCAAGGAAAATATCGGCGCTTCGCTGATAGAGCTGACAGGAGAGCTTGCCGTCGGCCACATAGAACTGGAAGAAGGCGTGGCAAGGGGCCAAGGCCATCTCGGGGATTTGTCCAACGTTCCAGGCGCTGACAATCAGTCGACGAGAGTCTGGCGTGCGGCGAATGTCATCGACCAGGCCCTGCATCTGGTCTATCACACGATGCGGGTTGTCCATCGCCGGAGCCGGCCAGGCCCGCCACTGTTTGCCATAGACCGGACCCAATTCGCCGTGCTCGTCAGCCCATTCATCCCAGATCGACACGCCGGCAGCCTGCAGGCTCTTGACATTGGTCTCGCCACGCAGGAACCAGAGCAGCTCGTGAATGATGCTCTTGGTGTGGAGTTTTTTGGTGGTGACCATCGGAAAGCCATCGGCCAAGGCAAATCGCATTTGCCATCCGAAGACGGACCGAGTGCCGGTGCCAGTTCGATCGGTCTTGGGGGTGCCATGTTCCAGGACATGGCGCATCAGGTCGAGATAAGTCTTCATGGTTGCCGCAGTCTTTCGATCAGGGACTTTAACTGGGTTTTCTCCAGCGAGGGGCTGGTCAGAGCGGGGGTGTTTTGGATGAGAGCTGAACGCAGGTCATCACGAAAGGCGACTGATTCGGCAAACCGGCGCATCAAGACGGCTAGGTCGGCTGGGCTACCCACCTGGAAATAGCCCGGATAGTCCTCGCCGAGCAGCCCCAAGTGCCCATCGATCCGACTGGCCAGAACCGGCAGGCGATGGGCGGCGGCCTCTGAAATCACCAGTGCCCCGCCCTCCATGCGAGAGGGCTGGATTAGGCAGTGGTGCTGCCCCATCAGGCCAACGGCCTGGTCGTGTGGCCGGGCCCCCATCAAGGTGATGGACCCAGAGGGCATCTGGTTGGCCGCAGTCACCAATGCTTCTGCTGCAGATGGGTCGCGCGCCCCACCGACATGGGTGAGGTGGGTCGGGCTGCCATCGGCCAGGTATGCCGAGGGGAAAGCCTGGGCAAAGCCGGCCAGTCCTGTCAGGGGATCTTTCTCCGACCGGACGTGGCCACTGATCAGCCAGGTCAGCGCAGTCCCTGGAGTCTGAACGTAAAAGGGCGCCCAGCGGTCGGGTGCTTCCAGTGGGACGGCTTGGGCGATGACGCGACGCTTGCCGGCGGTTTGCGGCAGTATTCGGACGAGTTCTTCGGCAGCACGAGATTGCAGCGTGACGACCAACAGCGCTGCGTCAATGGTCTGTTGGCAGGTCTGGAAGTCCGGAGTGTTGGGGTGCTGAAGGTCTGCGTAGAGATCAGTGCCGGTGAGGACCACCGCGAAAGGTGTACCGGTCCGAGTCAGCGCCTCGGCCACCGACCTGGATCGTTTGGCATGCAGAACGATGGCAGTGTCATAGGCCGGCAGAGGCTGCAGGCCATCGTACTCGGCCAGCACCGTTACTTCATAGCCGACGCTCTGCAAGTGGTCGGCATAGCGCCGAGCCGTCTGCCAGTTTCCCGTCTGGGTCTTCTGACCAAACGGGCTGGCAATCAGAACGGTGGTCTTATTCGGCAAGACCGGAGGCGACGGTGGAGAAGCCAGCGTCTACGTAGGTGATCTCACCCGTGACGCCCGCGGCCAGGTCCGAGAGCAGGAAGGCGCAGACGTTTCCGACGTCGTCGATGGTGACGTTGCGCCGAAGTGGTGCATTTTGCTCCACCACAGACAGGATGTTGCCAAAGCCCTTGATGCCGCTGGCGGCCAGGGTTTTGATGGGGCCGGCTGACACGCCGTTGACCCGAATACCCTTGGGCCCCAGGCTGGAGGCCATGTAGCGGACGGCCGCCTCGAGGCTAGCCTTGGCCAGGCCCATGGTGTTGTAGGCGGGGACCATGCGGACAGAGCCCAGGTAGCTCAGCGTCACCAAGGCTGCCTGTCGTCCAGTCATCAGGGGCAGGGCCGCCTTGGCGAGGGCGGGAAAGCTGTAGGCCGAGATCTCATGAGCGGTGGTGAAGGCCTCTCGACTCATGCCCTCCAAAAAGTCACCGGCGATGGCCTCGCGGGGAGCGAAGGCAATGGCGTGGACCAAGCCGTCCAAGTGCGTCCAGTGCTGACCCAACTGGGTCATGGCAGCCTGAATCTGGCTGTCTTCGGCGACATCGAGGGGAATGCAGATCTGGCTGCCAAATTCAGCTGCCATGTCCTTGACGCGATCTTCGAAGCGCTCGTTCTGATAGGTGAACGCCAGGTTGGCACCTTGGGCATGACAGGCCTTGGCGATGCCATAGGCGATGGAGCGGTTGGACAGCAGGCCGGTGATCAGAATATTTTTGCCTGACAGAAATGCCATGTGTGCCTCGTTTCTTGGTCTGGTTGGCGAATGATTCCGTGATTTTAAGCGCTAGACCGGGAATATCCCTGATCGCCATGAATCCGCGGATGGCGCGCCGCGCCAAGTCTGCAATTGATGGCTAAACTGCTCGCCATGACAGACAGCGTTTTCCTGCTTCCAGGACTCCGTCGAATGGGTGTGGGCCTGGCCATCTGGATCTTCGGGCTGTCCACTGCGGTGGCGCAGGACAGCTTTGGCCCCTGGAGCCGCTCCATGGCCTTGGGCGGTGAGCCCAAGTATGCCGCAGGCTTTAAACATTTTGATTACGTCTCGGGTCAGCCACAGCTGGGTGGAGAGCTACGTCTGGCGGCCATGGGGGGCTTCGACAAACTCAATCCCTTCACGCTGAAGGGCCTGTCCGCCAGGGGGCTCATGGAGCTCGTCTTTGAACCGCTGGCCATTGCCAGCCTGGATGAGCCAATGTCGATGTATGGCCTGCTGGCCAGCGAGATGCGCCTGGCCAGTGATGCCATGGCCATTGAGTTTCGGCTGGACAGCAAGGCCCGCTTCTCCAATGGCAAGCCGGTCACCGCCCAGGATGTGAAGTTCTCCTTTGATACCTTGCGTGGGCCATTGGCCAGTCCCATTTGGAAGAACTACTGGGCGGACGTCAAGGCGGCTATCGTGGTGGACGAGAGGACCGTCCGGTTCGAGTTCCTTCGACGCAATCGGGAGTTGCACATGATTGTGGCCAGCCTGCCCGTCTTTTCCCGTGACTGGATTCCCACTGACAAGACCTTTGACCAGGTAGTCCAAGAATTGCCCATCGGCTCTGGTCCTTACGTGGTTGAGAAGTTCGACCTGGGCAAGCGCATCACTTATTTGCGTCAGTCGGATTATTGGGCCGCTCAAAAGCCAAGCCGCGCCGGTCAGTTCAACTTCCAGCGGATCAGCTTCCAGTACTACAAAGATGTTTTTGCCCGCCTTGAGGCTTTGAAGGCTGGTGAGTTTGATTTCATCCACGAGAACACGGCGAAGAATTGGGCTCGCTCCTACAAAGGCCGGCCATTTGACAGTGGCAGCCTAATCAAAACCGAGATGCCCACCTCGAATGCGGCAGGACTTCAGGCGTTTTATTTCAACCTTCGCCGACCGGTTTTTCAGGATGTCAGGGTCCGGCGGGCTATCGAACTCGCAATGGATTTTGAGTGGATGAACCGCCAACTCTTTTATAACCAGTATCGCCGCTCAGATTCTTACTTCACCAATACTGAAATGGCTGCTGTGGGCGCTCCGAACCCCAGCGAGGTCAGTCTTCTCAAGGCTCTGTCAGCCAAGACAGGGCGCGCTTTGCCTCCTGAGCTGCTGGGTCCGGTGCCCACTCCGGCCAGCACGGCTGCGCCATCGTCGCTCAGAGACAACCTTCGCCAGGCGAGGGCGCTTCTGACCGAGGCGGGCTATCAGTTGGTGGATGGCCGTCTGGTCAATGACAAGGGCCAACCCTTGCAGTTTGAGATTCTGATCAGCCAGAAGAGTTGGGAGCGGGTGATTGCCCCGTTTGCCCGCAACCTGGCCAAGCTGGGTATCGAGGCGCGCAGTCGGGTCACGGACAATTCGCTCTACAAAAAGCGACTGGATGATTATGACTACGACATGGTGGTTCATTGGTATCTCTCCAGCCAAAACCCCGGCAATGAGTTGCTCTTTCGGTTTACCAGCCAGTCCGCCAAACAACCCGGCGCCGACAACTACATTGGCATCGCAGACCCTCTGGTGGATGCCGCCATTACATCGGTGATTTCAGCGCGTAACCGCTCAGACATGGTCCTAGCTGCCAAGGTGCTTGATCGTCTGCTCCGACATGGACACTATGCAATTGCCCACTGGCACAACAATGTCCATCGGGTCGCCTATCGGCAGGGCCTTCAGGGCCCCAAAAAGCCTCCGCTTTACTATCACTCGGAGGATTGGGCGATGACCACCTGGTGGTGGTCTCAGAAAGGACCTCAATGATGGGAGCACTCCGCTCTTCTGCCATTTGGATTTATGTGCTCAAGCGTCTGCTCCTCATGGTGCCGACGCTGCTGGGCATTCTGCTGGTGACGTTCACGCTCATCCAGTTTGTACCCGGAGGACCGGTGGAGCAGATGGTGCAGATGCTCAAGGGGGATCACTCGGCGGGTGGCACGGCTGGCCTTGCGGTGCCTGGCAGTTCTGCCGCTGGCGATGTTGGCCAGGCCTCCAGCGGCCTCTACCGCGGCCGCGTTGGGGTGGATCCCCAGCGTCTGCAGGAGATCAAGGCCCTCTATGGGTTCGACAAACCTGTTGCTGAGCGATTTGTTGACATGGTGGTCGGCTTTCTGCGTCTGGATCTGGGTACGAGTTTCTTTCACAACCGAAGCGTCTGGGAGTTGATCGTTGACAAGCTTCCGGTCTCGATTAGCTTGGGGATCTGGAGTTTTCTGATTACCTACGCGGTCTCCATTCCTCTCGGGATTGCGAAGGCCGTTCGCCATGGCAGTCGGTTCGATCTGATGACCAGTCTGGCCATTCTGATTGGCTACGCCATTCCGGGATTTGTTCTCGGTGTGGTGTTGCTGGTCTTTTTTGGCGGGGGTAGTTTTCTGCATCTATTTCCGCTTCGAGGCCTGACCTCGGATGACTTCGCGTCCTTGTCGCTCATTGGAAAGGTGCTGGACTACTTCTGGCACCTGGCCTTGCCGCTGACCTGCCTGATTCTGGGAAGCTTCGCCGTGGTGACGATGCTGACCAAAAACACTATGCTCGAGGAGATTCGCCGTCAGTATGTGTTGACCGCACGGGCCAAAGGCCTCCCGGAGGACGTGGTCCTCTGGCGCCATGTTTTGCGCAATGCCCTCATCCCCATCGTGACCGGATTTCCGGCTGCCTTTGTGGGTGCGTTCTTTACTGGATCCTTGCTCATCGAGACCCTGTTTTCACTCGATGGTCTAGGGCTGTTGTCCTATGAGTCAGTCATGAAGCGCGACTACCCCGTGGTCATGGGAACCTTGTTCTTCTTCTCTCTGATTGGTCTGGTGGCCAAACTGGTCAACGATTTGTTGTACGTGGTGGTCGATCCGCGGGTTCAGTTTGGAGCGCAGAGGTCATGATCGATTCTCCCGCCCGTCTGGCCTGGCGTCGTTTCTGCGCCAATCGCCGTGGACTCTGGAGTCTGCGGATTTTCCTGCTGCTGTTCGCCCTGAGCTTGTCCGCTGAGTTGATCTCCAACGACCGCCCATTGGTGGTGTCCTATCAGGGCAGTCTTTATTGGCCGCTGGTCAAGGACTACTCCGAGAAAACCTTTGGCGGGGAATTTGAGTCACCCGCAGATTACCTGGATCCCTATATTCAGCAGAGGCTGGAGGCCGATGGGAATTGGGCGCTTTACCCAGTAAACCGCTACAGTTTTCAAACCATCAACTACTTTGCACCGTCCCCCAATCCGGCTGCGCCCTCAGCTGAGAACTGGCTGGGAACCGATGACCGGGGCCGAGATGTCCTGGCTCGGTTGATTTACGGCTTCAGGGTATCGGTTTTGTTTGGATTGGCCTTGACGGCCATTGGTCTGGTATTGGGCATTTTCTTCGGCGCCATCCAGGGCTATTTTGCTGGCCGAATTGATCTATTTTTCCAGCGTCTGATCGAGGTCTGGGGCTCATTGCCTGAGCTCTATCTTCTGATCATCCTCGCCTCGATGTTCGAGCCGGGCCTGCTGGTCTTGCTGGTGATTCTCTCGGTCTTTGGATGGATGGGGCTGTCTGATTATGTCCGTGCCGAGTTTCTGCGTAACCGAAGCCTGGATTACGTGACAGCGGCGCGGGCCATGGGCCTCTCAGACTGGCGAATCATGACGCGCCACATCCTTCCCAACAGCCTGACACCGGTGATCGCCTTTCTGCCGTTCCGAATGTCGGCGGCGGTCTTGGCGCTGACCAGTCTTGATTTTCTGGGGCTCGGCGTTCCGACCACGACCGCCAGCCTTGGGGAACTATTGGCCCAGGGCAAAGACAACCTCGACGCCTGGTGGATTACGGTCTCCACCTTTGGGGTGCTGGTGGCCTTGCTACTGCTGTTGATCTTTATTGGGGAGGCGCTGCGCGATGCACTCGACACTCGCCGATAACCAGTCTCTGCTGAGGCTGTCGGACCTGACGGTTCGGTTTGGGCAAATGGACGAGGGACCGGCGGCCGTCGAGTCTCTGTCTCTGACCATCGAGCCCGGTGAGAGGCTGGCCTTGGTAGGGGAGTCTGGCTCGGGCAAGACCGTGACGGCCTTGGCTGTGTTGGGTCTGGTGCCCGACGCACAGGTGACGGGTCAGGTGCTCTGGCAGGGTGAAGACCTCTTGGCCGCCTCGGCCATGCGACTTCAGTCCATGAGGGGCTCCGAGATCGCGATGGTCTTTCAAGAGCCGATGACGGCCCTGAACCCCCTACTCACAGTCGGTCAGCAGATTGCCGAGGTGTTACAGACCCACGAGGGTTTGGCGCCGGTCCATGCGATGCAGCGCGCTGGCGAGCTGATGGAACGGGTGGGCATTGACTCGGCTGAACACGCGGTCATGGCCTACCCGCATCAATTGTCGGGTGGCCAGCGTCAGCGGGTTTTGATTGCCATGGCACTGGCCTGTCGCCCAAAACTGTTGATTGCAGATGAACCTACCACTGCTCTGGATGTGACCCTGAAGCAGCAGGTCTTGGATCTCTTGCTCGACTTGCAGCGCGAGACAGGCATGGCGATTTTGATGATTACCCATGACCTACCCATGGTTCGCCGATTTGCCCAGCGAGTTGCTGTCATGCAGACGGGGCGTCTGGTGGAGGTGAAAGAGACGGCGGCCTTGTTCTCAGCACCCGAGCAGGCCTATACCAAGCAGCTGATTGCGGCCGAACCGGTCCCTCTGGTGGGCCCGGCCCAAAAGGGTCCGATCATGGTTGAGGTTCGCCAACTCCAATGTTCGTACCCCATTGGAGGCAGTTGGTTCAGGCCACGTTATCGGTCGGTGGTCAATGGCGTGAGCTTCGTCGCGACCAAGGGCGAGACCCTTGGGATTGTGGGGGAGTCTGGCTCTGGGAAGACCACGCTGGGACTTGCACTCTTGCGACTGTCCAGTGCGTTGGTCAAAGGCCAGATCCGGCTGGACGACCACGACATCATTGGGCTGACGTCTAAAACGCTTCGGGGGTTGCGCCGAGATTTTCAGGTGGTCTTCCAGGACCCCTTTAGCGCCTTGTCCCCCCGTCGGACCATTGCTCAAATTCTGGAGGAGGGGTTGTTGCTGCATGCCCCTCAGCTTGGTGCGTCCGAACGACAGCAGCGCTGTGAGCAGGCTCTGTCAGAGGTGGGCATGCCCATTGAGGCCTTGGGGCGATACCCCCATGCCTTCTCCGGCGGTCAGCGTCAGCGAATTGCCATCGCCCGGGCCTTGATTGTCGAGCCCAAGCTGCTGCTCCTGGACGAACCCACCAGTGCGCTGGATGTATCTGTTCAGAAGCAAATTCTGGAGTTGTTGGCTGGTCTTCAGCAGGCCAGAGGTTTGACCTATGTCTTGATCTCGCACGATTTGGCGGTCATGCGCGCCATGGCCCATCGAGTGTTGGTCATGCGGCATGGCAACATAGTGGAGTTTGGTGCGACCGAGCATGTGCTGCAGAGGCCTCGACAGCCTTATACCCAGAATCTGCTCGACGCCGCCTTTCCAACTGAAAGACTTGGCCATCTGACGGCCTAGGAGGCAGCATGCTCATGGTGTTTTGGACGAGGGTATTTCTGACCCTCGCAGGATTGTTTGGGGCAATGGCGGTAGCGGTCTCCGCAGCAGCGGCCCACCTGCTGGTCGGCCTGCTCGAACCAGACCAATTGGACTGGGTGAAGACCGCCAGTTCTTATCAGATGATCCATGCGGTGGCCTTGTTTGGCTGTGCTGCCATGGTTAATTTCTCTCGATTTCGTGTTGGGGTAACCCTAGCGGGCATCTGCTTTGTCATGGGGACTGTGTTCTTCAGCGGAAGCCTGTATGCCATGGTCTACACCGGTCACAAGGCCTTCGCGGCCGTCACTCCTTTTGGAGGATTTGCCTTTATCGTGGGCTGGCTCAGTCTGCTCTGGGCGGGACTTCGTCATCAGCGGGAGGCTGGCCAATGAGGGCGCAGCCATGGTTTTCACTGGTGGTCGCAGCGGCGCTGTCACTGGCGGCCGGTTGTTCCAAGGAGGCGCCCAAGCCATTGCCAGACCCCCTGGTAGAGGTCTACCGGATTGAAGACCGCAGATCAGCCCTTTCGGCTGGCAGTTCCTCTGCTGTTGCCCCTCAGACGAATTCGCCAACCGTTGTGGCCCAGTCCAATGGGGTGGTCGAGTCTGTCTTGGTCAAGTCAGGTGATCGCGTCGTCGCTGGCCAGGCACTCGTTCGGTTAGATCCGATTGATGCGCGATTGGCCGATTCAAGTGCCCGGGTTCAGATCGCTGCTGCTGCCGCCCAGTTGGCCAGTGCCGAAGCGGATTTCGCTCGGTACGAACGATTGCGCCAGCAGAATTTCATCTCGCAGGCCGAATACGAGCGTCGACAGGCAGCTGTATTGGCTGCCCGGGCCGAGCACGAAGCCAAGCTCGATGGATTGGGTCTGATCACCAGTCGGGGTTTGGTGGGAGGGGTGGTTCAGCGTGTCGCCGTCAGCAAGGGCCAGCGCGTTGAGGCTGGTGCGGTCTTGGTGGTGCTGTCTGGGTCTGCCTCTCCGGTTGCTCAGCCACTGTCCGGTGCTGATCCGCGGATCCAAGTGCCTCTGTCAGCCTTGATCAATGGGGGGCAGGCCGTCATGCTGATTGAGCCCGTTGAGGGCGGTCACCGGGTTCGTCAGCAGTTGGTGACGGTCGCGAGCAGTGACGAGCGTTCGGCCCAGGTGGCCAAGGGCCTTCAAAGCGGTGATGTGGTGGTGGCCATTGGTGCTCATTTACTCACCGATGGTCAGAGAGTTCGGGTGCCGACCGGCGCCCCGAACGTCAAATGACGCCATTCAATCTATCTCGCTGGGCGATCGAGCACCCAGCCCTGGTGCGCTATCTGATGGTGGCGCTAATGCTCTTGGGCGTGGCGAGTTATTTTCAGTTGGGCCAGGACGAGGATCCGCCATTCAACTTCCGAGTGATGGTGGTGCAGGCCAATTGGCCTGGTGCTACAGCGATGCAAGTGGCCGCTCAAGTGGCTGATCGACTCGAGCGGATCGTTCAAGAAGTGCCCAATGTGCGCAAGACGGTGAGCTTCTCCAAACCGGGTCACACCACGGTCATCGTCGAGATTGGGGACGACTTTGACCCCAAGGAGGTCTCCCAGCGGTTCTACACCATCCGAAAAAAAATGATGGACATGGCTGGCAGTCTGCCGCTTGGTGTCCAGGGTCCATTCTTCAACGATGATTTTGGTGACACCTTCGGCATCATCTATGCCGTGCAGGCGCCAGGACTCAGTCTGGCCAGACAGTCGGAGCTTGCCCGAGACCTGCGCTCCCGCATGCTGCGAGTCAGCAACGTGGGCAAGGTGGAGGTCTTCGGTCTGGAGCCGGAACGCATCTATCTGGAGTTGTCCCGAACCAAACTAGCCCGCTATGGCCTGACCACGGCCCAGATCTCGGATCAGATCAATGCCCAGAATCGGGTGGTGCAGGCAGGCAGCCTTCGCGCTGAGCCTTTCGAGATCCCGCTTCGGGTGACAGGCCAGTTTGAGTCAGAGGAGCAGATCGCCCAGACGCCCATTCGAGCCGGTAGCCAAATCCTTCGGCTCTCAGACCTGGGTGAGCTGCGTCGAGGCCCGCCTGACCCCAGTGGACAGCTCATGCGTGTCAACGGCCAGTCTGTGTTTGGTCTAGGTGTCTCCATGAAAAAGGGTGGCGATGTCATTGCCCTGGGTAGCGCCATGAACGAGTTGGTCGAGCAGATTCAACCGGATCTCCCACTAGGGGTGCAACTCACCCAGGTACAAGATCAGCCCGGGGTGGTCGCGAGCTCGATCGGAGAATTTCTAAAAGTACTCGCGGAGGCCTTGGCCATTGTGTTGGGCGTGAGTCTCTTGGCTCTCGGATTGCACCAGCGACCGCTTCGCATCGACCCGCGTCCCGGACTGATTGTGGCCATCAGCATCCCCCTGGTCATGGCGGTGACCTTTTTGATTATGAAGGCCTGGGGCATCGGGCTTCACAAGATCTCGTTGGGCTCTCTGATCATCGCCCTCGGACTGCTGGTGGATGACGCCATCATCGTGGTGGAGATGATGGTGCGCAAATTAGAAGAGGGTGCCGACCGACTCTCAGCAGCTACTGCGGCCTTCTCTCTGACGGCCATGCCCATGCTAACCGGTACCTTGATCACCGCGGTTGGCTTTCTGCCAATTGGCATCGCCAAGTCCACCGTGGGTGAGTACACCTTTGCCATATTCGGCGTTACAGCGGCGGCCTTGCTGGTCTCGTGGTTGGTCTCGGTGTTCTTTGTGCCGGTCTTGGGCTTTTGGCTACTGAAGAGCAGGCCAGTGTTGGCTGGAGAGGCTCATGCGGAGGCCTTTCAATCCGATTTTTACCAACGATTTCGATCGGTGGTGAGCTGGTGCGTGGACCATCCCTGGAGGGTCCTGGCAGCTACTGTCCTCTCGTTTGGACTGGGCCTGGTGGGGATGTCCAAGGTCCAGCAGCAGTTTTTCCCCGATTCGTCCCGTCCCGAGATGCTGGTCGATGTCTTTCTTCAAGAAGGTGCCAGTATCGAGGCCACCCAGAGGACGGTTCAGGCCCTGGAGCAAGTGATCCTGAAGGATCCTGGTCATGGCAGTCTGACCAGCTGGGTTGGGAGTGGTGCACCAAGATTCTTTCTGCCACTGGACATTATTTTTCCGCAGCCCAACGTAGCTCAGTTGATTGTGGTACCCAAGCCTGGCGAGGATCGTCAGGCCATGCTGAGTCGCCTGCAACAGGCCCTGCCGGATGTGGCCCCTCAGGCCAGGCTACGCATCAAACTCCTGCCCAACGGGCCGCCTGTGGCCTATCCAGTGCAGCTGCGTCTGGTGTCCGAGCAGCCGGGGCTGGTCCAGGCCTGGCTACCCAAGGTGACCGAGGTGATGCGAGCCCACCCGGACATTCGCGGCCTGAACAACAATTGGAATGAGTTAAGACCGGTGGTTCAGATTCAACTGGACCTTGGGCGCGCACGGGATCTTGGGGTGTCGCCGCAGTCCATTGCCGAGGTCTTGGCCGCCCGATTCACCGGTGTGACTGTTGGTGAGTATCGAGAGAGCACGCGTCTGATTCCGATCGTATTGCGCTTGCCCGCCCAGGAGCGCAACGGTCTAGAGGACTTGAAGGGCTTGCTGGTGCCGTCGCAGTCTGGTCAGCAAGTGGCGCTGTCTCGGCTGGCCCGTCTGGAGATGGTCTGGGAGCCTGGCATCGTCTGGCGACAAAATCGTGAGTTCGCCCTGACCCTGCAGGCCTCGGTGGGTCCGGGTCGTCAGGGACCCACGGTCACCAGAGAGTTGATGAGTCAGCTGGCACCGACCATGGCCGCGTTCCCGGCTGGATTGAGGTTAGAGGTCGGCGGTGAGGTCGAGGAGAGTGGCCGAGGCCAGCAGTCCATTTTTGCCGGCATGCCTATTATGCTCTTCATCACCTTAACCCTGCTGGTACTGCAGTTGCAGAGTTCCTCGCGCAGTTTTATGGTCTTGGCCACCGCACCCCTGGGCCTGTCCGGTGCCGCTGCTGCATTGCTCGTGCTCAATCGGCCCTTCGGGTTTGTGGCCATGCTCGGCGTGATTGCGCTGATGGGCATGATCATGCGCAATTCGGTCATCTTGATTGATCAGATCGAGCGAGAGCGCCAGGCCAGGGATCTGCGGTCGGCGATTGTGGAGGCCACGGTCTCGCGTTTTCGTCCCATCCTGTTGACCGCTGCTGCGGCCGTGTTTGCCATGGTGCCACTGCAGTCCAGCGTCTTCTGGGGCCCCATGGCGGTGGCCATCATGGGGGGGCTGATCGTTGCAACCGCACTGACGCTCTTTTCGCTGCCGGCTTTGTACGCGGCGGTCTACCTCAGAGGCCAGTTAAGACGAGAGTCCGCTCGCTAGCTGAGCCACTTTAGAAGCCACGGGCCAATCAGGGGCAGGAACAGGGCGCCCGCCACGCCATGCAGGCCCATGCCCACACTCGAGAAGGCACCCGCGTCGGGGTGAACCGCAAAGGCACGAGAGGTGCCGATCCCATGAGCGGCTACGCCGACTGCGAAGCCCCGGGCCGTCCAGTCTCTCATGCCCAGGGCATTGAGGAGGTGGGTGGCGGCAATGGCGCCGATGACCCCGGTCAGCACCGCATAGACTGCGGTCAGGGTCGGGGAGATCCCCATGGATTCGGAAATGCCCATGGCAATCGGGGCGGTGACGGACTTCGCCAGCATGGGGGTCACCAGATCGGTGGGGATATTCAACAGGCTGGCCAATCCAACGCTGGAGACCACCGAAACCAGACCGCCCATCAGCAGCGCCAGGCCCAGTTGGGCAAAGCGCCCTTTGAGTAGATGCCAACCCTGAGCGATGGGCACGGCCAGGGCTACCGTTGCTGTCCCCAGCAAAAAGTGAATGAACTGGGCCCCTTCAAAGTACTGGGGGTAGGGCATGTCGATGAGCAGCAGCATGCCGGCGGTCAAGAGAACGGCAATGGCCACTGGGTTGACCAAGGGCGACCGGCCAAACCTTTGGTGAGCCATGACGCCCAATTGATAGGCGACCAGGGTCAGGATCAGGCTAAAGAGCGGGCTGCCGCTGAGGTAGACCCAGATTTCTCTCAGGTCCATTGACTACTCCGTCGGTCTGTCCGCGGCCCGCCCCCTCAGGACAAGGGCGGTGCTGGCCATGGCCAGGATGACGCTGACCACCAAGACTGACAAGATGGAGACCATGTTCCCCTTGAGCATGGGCAGAAAGCTGACCACCCCGACTGCCGCTGGAACGAAGAGAAGCCCCAAGTGGGCCGTCAAGCCATTTGCAACCAGCTGCAGGTCCGGATCAGTCTTTTGGCGCCACAAAAGGCTCACCAGCAGCAAAACCAGCCCGATCACGGGCCCGGGCACGGGCGAGGAGAGTCCCCGAGCAAGAATCTCGCCTGCACCTTGGTAGAGCAGCAGAATCACCAAACCTTTGATCATCATGGGGGAAACTACCGAGGTTTGGGTCATGTCGCAAGTCTGGTCAGGGGCTTACACTCTGTCCACGTGGTAACTGGGCGTTATCCCCGGTTTCATCAATTCGTTCGAACACCTGTCAGGAGACAATGAATGGAGCATTCCAAAAAAGAAGTCGCCGCCGTCGAGGCCACCGCCAAAACCGCTGGTCGTCGTAAGTTTTTCAGCAAGGCCGCCACCGCAGCAGTTGCTGCTCCTGTAGCCGGCTTCCCCATGATTTCCGTGGCCCAGGCGCCCATCGTCTTGAAGATGCAGGGTTCTTGGGGTGCCAACGAAGTTTTCTCTGACATGGCCAAGCAGTATGTCGAGCGCGTAAACGAGATGGCCGGTGGCCGTCTGCGCATCGAGTACCTGCCCGCAGGTGCTGTGGTCAAGCCCTTCGAGATTATTGATGCCGTCAGCAAGGGCGTTCTGGATGCGGGTCACCACGTGTCGGGCTACTGGTACGGCAAAAACAAGAGCGCTTCGCTGTTTGGTACTGGCCCCGTTAGCGGCGCCACGCCTGAAATCGGCCTGACCTGGATTTACAAGGGTGGCGGCCAGCAACTCTGGGACAAGCTCACCGCGAAACTCGGCCTGAACGTGGTTGGTTTCTTCACCTTCCCAATGCCCTGCCAGCCCCTGGGCTGGTTCAAAAAGGCACCTCCCAAGAAGGCAGCCGATCTCAAAGGCTTTAAATACCGCACCATCGGCCTGGCTGCTGACATGCTGCAGGAGATGGGTATGGCGGTTGCACAACTTCCCGGTGGCGAGATTGTTCCTGCCATGCAGCGGGGCGTGATCGATGCATTTGAGTTCAACAACCCCACCGCTGACATGCGCTTCGGTGCACAGGACGTGGCCAAGTACTACTCCATGGGCTCCTACCACCAAGCCCAGGAGTTCTTCGAGATCGTCTTCAACAAGACTAAGTACGACGCTCTGCCGGCGGATCTGAAGGCCATCCTGAAGTACGCAGCCGAGGCAGCGTCCCTGGCCTCCACGGCTATGGCGCACGATCAATACTCCAAGGACCTGCAGGAGTTGATCACCAAGCACAAGGTGCGCGTGTCTCGGACCACTGCTGACGTCTACAAGGGTCAACTGGCCGCCTGGGATAAGGTGACCCCCAAGCTGGAAAAAGAAGTTGACATGTTCAAAGAGATCAACGATTCCTTCAAGGCCTGGTCGCGTCGGGTGGGTTACTATCACTTCACCAACGAGGCTGACTACAAGATGGCCTATGAGCACGTGCAGAAGATCAAGCTGCCACGCTAAACTACAGGCTGTACAGAAAGAGCTGCTGCGGAGTTCTCTTCAGCAGCTCTTTTTTTAACTCCTCAATTCGCTGAAAGAGCCAGTATGGAAAGTTGGATTCGAATCATCGACTCCCTCAACAAGTCGATTGGGCATGCCTTTTCATGGTGTGTCCTGGTGCTTGCAGCAAGCACCTGTTTTGAAGTCTTCATGCGCTACGTTATGGGGGCTCCCACTGTCTGGGCCTTCGACATCAGCTACATGATGTACGGCGCACTCTTTATGATGTCCGGCGCCTATGCGCTGAGCCGAGGCTCGCACGTTCGTGGGGACTTCGCCTATCGCAGCTGGTCGCCCAAGACCCAGGCCCGAGTAGACCTTGTTCTCTACATCTTCTTCTTCTTCCCCGGTGTCTTTGCCATGGTCTACACCGGCTCCCAGTATTCATTTCAGTCCGCCAGCATCCTGGAGGCGAGTGTCAACAGTCCAGCGGGCATCCCAGTCTGGCCGTTGAAGCTCATGATTCCCCTCACTGGACTGACACTTGGTCTTGGCGGCATCGCCGAAGTCATGCGCTGCGTTCTCTGCATTCGATCCGGTGAATGGATGGCCCGCGAGGGTGACGTCGAAGAACTCGAGTTGGTTCTTCAGCAACAGTTTGGTAACAAGGACCCAGAATGAGTGATCCCATTGTCGCCGTGCTCATGCTCGGCCTGTTCATTTTTGTCATTTTTCTCGGATTTCCCATTGCCTTCACACTGATGGCCATGGGCATTGGCTTTGGCCTCTATGCCTATTGGGAGCCGGGTACAGCCATTCTCGAGAACAAAATCTTTTACCTCTTCGTTCAAAACACCTTTAGTGTGATGAACAACGACGTGCTGATTTCCATCCCGCTCTTTCTCTTCATGGGATACATCATCGAGCGGGCCAACATTTTGGATCGGCTCTTCCTGAGCCTGCAGGTGGGCTTGAGATTTGTGCCCGGCTCCATGGCCGTGGCAGCACTTATCACCTGCGCGCTCTTTGCTACGGCCACAGGTATTGTTGGTGCGGTGGTCACTCTGATGGGTCTTATCGCTTTGCCTTCCATGCTCAAAGCGGGCTACGACCAAAAGCTCTCCACCGGCGTCATTGCGGCTGGTGGCACCCTGGGCATCCTGATTCCGCCTTCCATCCTACTAATCGTCTATGCAGCCACGGCCAGTGTCTCTGTGGTGAAACTTTATGCAGGCGCGCTGATTCCGGGTTTTCTGCTGGCCGGCCTCTATCTGGTGTATGTCGTTGGCCGAGCTATTCTGAATCCTTCATTGGCTCCAAAACCCAAGGACCTTCACGAGTACTCCGTTTTAGACAGCATTCTGTTGGTCCTAAAGGCCTTTGTCCCCCTGGCGGCCCTGATCTTCTCGGTATTGGGAAGCATCTTGCTGGGTATGGCGACTCCTTCAGAGGCCGCCGCCATGGGAGCCCTAGGTGGAGTGATCTTGGCGATCGTCTACAAGGCCTTCTCTTGGCAAAGGCTTCGTGAGTCCGTGTACCTGACGGCTCGCACGTCGGCGATGGTCTGCTTCTTGTTCGTGGGGTCGGCCACCTTCGCCTCTGTGTTTGGCTACCTGGGAGGCGAAACGCTGGTCAAAGACCTGATCATGAGCATGAACCTCTCGCCACTTCAGTTTCTCATCATCACCCAGATCATTATTTTTATTCTGGGCTGGCCATTGGAGTGGTCCGAGATCATCGTCATTTTTGTGCCCATTTTCTTACCCTTGTTGCCCCTGTTTAACATTGACCCCATTCTTTTTGGCATTCTTATCGCGATAAACCTTCAGACGGCCTTCTTGACGCCACCCATGGCCATGTCCGCGATTTACCTCAAAGGGGTTGCGCCAAGGGAAGTGAAGCTGGTGACGGTATTCAAAGGGTGTATGCCTTTCGTCTACATCGTGCTGCTGACCCTGGTTCTGACCTACGTCTATCCAAGCCTGGTGACCTACCTGCCAGACGTCTTGTTCAACCAGGCCGAGGAAATTCCATATGACCCATCAGATGAGTCGGTGGTGGATCCCAATGTCTTCAAGAGCCTCTAACTGAAATGAGCCTGACAACTGCCGACCTTTCGCTGGCTGACTGGCAGGAGCGTCTCTCAACCGGCGCTCTGGATGTGGAGAAGACGCTAGAAGACCACCTGCGTTTTGTGCGGGCAGCTGACGAAGCGGCGGTGCAAGCCTTTGTTGCCATGGACGACCAAGCAGTTCTGTCCCAGGCCCTTGATCTGGTGAGCCTCAAGCACCGTGGGGAAGCGCATGGTGCGCTCTTCGGGGTTCCCGTTGGCCTGAAGGACATCATTGACACCGAAGACCTGCCAACCTGCCATGGGAGCCCGATTCATGAGGGTCGTTATGCGATTGCCGATGCCACAGTGGCCAGAAGAATTCGTGAGGCGGGTGGCGTGGTCCTGGGCAAGACGGCCACCACCGAATTTGCGACGTTTCATCCGGCCAAGACGCGTAACCCACATAACCTAGACCACACCCCGGGCGGTTCTTCCAGCGGCTCCGCCGCTGCGGTCGCTGCTGGTTTTGTGCCGGTCGCGGTGGGAACGCAGACCAACGGGTCGGTTATTCGTCCTGCTTCTTTCTGCGGTGTCTATGGGTTTAAGCCCAGTTACGGCCTGGTACCCAGGACCGGTATTTTTGACCAGTCATACAGCCTGGACCAGGTGGGGTTCTTCGCCAAGAACCTCCAAGACCTGGCCACCATCGCACAGGTGGTCTCGGGGGATGATGGGCTTGACCCGGCCTGTGCCGGTCTCGCACCTCATCGATTCGTCGACCTTCTCAAGCAAGAGCCACCGGTTCCGCCGAAATTCTGTTTTGTTCGAACACCCTGGTGGGATCAGGTGAGTCCGGAGGCCCAAGAGGCCTACCAGGCTTTCCTCGATATCTTTGAGGGCCAGATCGAAGTCCTCGCACTGCCAGATGTCGTCACCAAAGCGGTCGCCTGGCATTCCACGGTGAACGAGGCCGAGTTAGCAGCGGGCCTCAGCCGAGAGTGGTTGCACCATCGCGATCAACTCAGTCAGCCCATGCAGGCTCGGCTGGCCAAGGCCCATCAGATTCCGGCCGTTGACTACCTACTGGCCAAGGCTCGCATTCCGCATGTCAGCACAGCCTTTGAAGAGTTTTTTGAAAAGTACGATGCCATTCTCTGTCCAGCCGCGTTGGGTTCAGCCCCGCGAGGACTCGAGAGCACCGGAAATCCGATCATGCAGACCGTCTGGACCTTTGGGGGGCTTCCCTGCGTCAACCTGCCTTTCCTTGCGGATGACCAGGGTCTGCCGATTGGGGTCCAGGCCATTGGGGCCTTTAGACAAGATGGCCGGCTGTTGCGCAGTCTTCGTTGGCTGGTGAAAGCGTTTGATGAAAGGAGTACGACATGAATAAGTCCACGGAACAGGAGTCATTGACCAAGGTGGTCGAGACCCAGAAGACTCGTCTTGGTGGTCTCGTTGCGTTGTTGCTGTTATTGGCGTTTTTTACGCCCTATGTCCTGAAGGTCTCGCAGATCGATATCACGGTTATCTTGCTCGGGGGAATGGCCTTGGCACTGGCTGACTTTTTTATCCCCGAGAAAAAAGACTAAAACAAACACTGCCGTTTTTTATCGGCCTATTTTCACGCTCTTTGAGGCCACCAAAATCTCGGCCAGATAGAGCATGCAGGCTGTGATAAAAAATCCAAACCCCCCTAAGAACGTGGTGGCGACCCATTTGGACAACTGCAATCGGCCCGCCATTCCGGCCGAATAGAAGAGCTCCATTACCGTGAGCCCGATCAGGGCTGCACAGATGACCATGAGTGCCGTCGCCAGGTTAATGATTTGGCTGCGCTGGCGTAGGGTCTTGAGTTCTGCCGAGACCGACCTCTGCTTGCTGGGGGATAAAACCTGCTGCTCATCTTCTAGTCGGTTCTGTAACTGACGTGCTCGGTCGATCACCCGCGCCAGGCGGGTTCCCAGCGCATTGAGCATGCCAGCGACACCCGTTAGCAAAAAGACCGGCGCTACGGCCAGCTGAATGGCCTCTGTAAGGGGGTTAATGCTGTCTGCGGTGAGCATGATGGTTCCCTTTAAGAGGGTTGGGTCAGTCGACTGCTTTGTCGGCGATGGCGCCGCCTTTTTGCCTTGAGCGCGGTCACGCCGCGCCAGACCAACAGGGTACCGAAATATCCGAGAACACCACCAATCACCGCAAAGATGGCAAGCCCTAAAAACAAGGGCTTGCCCATGGCCAGCAGATCGGTCCATGCAAGGCCCGTGGCCATAACAGTTCCGGCCGCCTCGGCGAGTTGGGTGGCGCCAGACTCCAAGGCATCGAGATCGGATGCGTTCAGCGGTTCGCCCAATACCAAGTGTCCAGTTTGGTAAGCCAGGTAAAAGATGGGGGCAAAGGTAAAGGGATTCGACACCAGCG
>Ga0208009_1000043_pt1 | contig 33207 bp, 23 predicted proteins | sample Wag4_2014_7_16_FD_187364 | JGI IMG/M metagenome (GOLD analysis project Ga0208009, IMG submission 187364) | Fresh water mixed with fracking chemicals microbial communities from Ohio, USA - Utica-2 Time Series FC 2014_7_16 (SPAdes) (version 2) ...
GCGCAGCTCACGCACGACGTGGTCGTTGTGCACAATCTCATGGCGCACATAGACCGGCGCACCAAACTTATCGAGCGCCCGCTCCACGATCTCAATGGCCCGATCAACACCTGCGCAGAATCCGCGCGGCTCGGCCATTACAATTTCAGATGCGGTCTCAGCCATGACTAGAGGACTCCAATAATCTGTACCCGGAAGTCTAAGGGTACCCCCGCCAAGGGGTGATTGAAGTCGAAGATCGCCTCAGCGCCATCCCACCCTTTGAACACGCCCGCAAAGCGCCCACCATCGGGACTGGGAAACTCAATCAGATCCCCAGGCTCGAGGGGGTCGGCGGGATCTGCATGTGCGTCCATGAGTGATTTGGCCAAACGTTGAACCAGCTCCGGATTTCGAGGACCAAATGCATCGTCTGGCCCCAGCCTGTAGGAGCGTTCCTCGCCCTCGCGAAGTGCAAGCAGACAACGCTCCAAGCCCTCCGAGAACTGCCCGAGGCCCATCTGTAAGGTTGCGGGCTTGTCGTCAAAGGTGCTCAGAACAACCTGCCCATCGTCGAGCGCGAGGCTGTAGTGGAAGGTGACGTGGGAGTTCACATGAATCATGTCTGGAGCATCCTTCTAGAGGGCTAATCGTCTTGGACTAAGAGAGCCGGGGGGCTTTGCGGCAGCGGGCCGAGCGAGTCTCGAACATTTTAAGCGAGGCAAGCCTATGCACACCGAAATTGGCCCCAGAGAAAAAATGTCCCGTTGGGGCGCAGCACAGCTGAGTGACGCTGAGCTCTTGGCAGTGCTCTTTCAAACAGGTCGACCGGGCGAGAACCATCTCCAACAGGCCCAGCGTTTAATTGGGGTGTTCGGGAATCTGAGCTCGCTCATGCGAGCGCCCCAGGGTCAACTGCTGGCGCAGCGTGGAATTGGCCCAGCGCGAGCGAGCCTCATCATGGCTTTTCGAGAACTGACTCGGCGCATCACGGGCGCACTGCCCAGAGGGGCCCACATTCAACGACCCGCCGACCTTCGGCCCTGGATCGTTGAGGAGGTCGGTGGGCTCAACCACGAGGCCTTTGGGGTGGCCTTCTTGGACACCCACCAGCGACTGATCGCCATCGAGACCCTCTTTCGGGGGTCACTGACACAGACCAGCGTGTACCCACGGTCGATCGCCAGCCGAGCCCTACAACACAATGCAGGTCGATTGGTCCTCTTTCACAATCACCCATCCGGAGAACCCAGCGCCAGCCGAGCAGACATCCAATTGACGCAGCGGCTTCAAGACCTTTTTTCACATCTCGAAATAACAATCTGGGAGCATCTGGTAGTCGCTGATGGAGAGGTCTACGGTATTCTGCAGCCGAGCATCAGAGACTTGATTTAGGCTGGCTGGCCGGCTAAACTCTTGGATTACCCGTCGCTACCGCGACATTTGTTTCGATGAAAAGGATTACAGCCATGGCACGTGTATGCCAAGTGACCGGCAAAAAGCCCATGGTGGGGAACAACGTTTCTCACGCCAACAACAAGACCAAGCGTCGCTTCTTGCCAAATCTGCACTATCGCCGATTCTGGGTCGAGAGCGAGGGCCGTTGGGTTCGTCTGCGGGTGTCTAATGCAGCCGTACGGACTATCACCAAAAACGGCATTGAGTCGGTGCTCGCTGACCTGCGCGCCCGCGGTCAGGCTTAAGGAGAAACAGCATGGCAAAAGCCGGACGCGAAAAGATTAAGCTGGAGTCCACCGCTGGAACGGGGCACTTCTACACAACTACCAAGAACAAAAAAACCATGCCCGAGAAAATGGAGATCAAGAAATTCGATCCCAAAGCACGCAAGCATGTCATGTACAAAGAGGCCAAGATCAAGTAAGGCGCTCCGGTACCTCCGTTGTCCTAAAGCCCCGCCACCGCGGGGCTTTTCATTTTCAGTGACCGATCAGTGTCCGTGCAGTAGGCTGGTCGCCAGCGCAGCGAGCCCAACCCCCAGCAGCATCAACAGCGGCTGCTGCCACGCGGCCTTTCGCTGACCACCATGGTGGTGCGAATCCGCCTGCGCATGGAGTTGGGGAATGAGATCAGACAAGGCGATGTAAATGAAGTTTGCCGCGGCAATCGTTAACACAAACGGCAGCCAGCCCGCAGTCTCCGCCAACAAAAAGTAGCCAGCCAAGCCGCCCACCAGAGAGCCAATGCCCGTGAGCAGATTGAAGAAAAGCGCTCGAGCGCGCGTAAACCCACTATTGAGCAGCACAATAAAATTGCCAATCTGCTGAGGCACCTCGTGGGTGGCAATGGCTGCAGCCGTCATGACGCCCAAAAATGGATCGGTCCGAAATGACGCGGCAATTAGCACGCCATCAGCCAACGCGTGAATGGTGCTTCCAATGAGCAGCGTAAACCCCCCGCGTCCCGCAGTTTTTGCATCGTGCCCATGCTCGTGATGGTGGCCATCGTGCTCGTGATGATGGTCATGGCGCAGCAGAGAGAGCCGCTCAAGAAAGAAAAACACCAAGAGCCCCGTCAAGAGGGTGGCTGTCATGGTGTGGACATCCACATTGCCCAAGTGAAGGCTCTCGGGGAGCAAATGCAGCAGGGCTGTGCCCAACAACAAGCCCGCCGAGAAGCTCACCATGCGGTCGACGAGCCGAGATAAGCTCCCCAGCGAGACGATTGCCGCCAGGAGAATGCTCAGGAAGGTTGCGGCCACACAGGCCAACAGAATCGGAGTTAAGGTCAGCACGCCGAAAGCATAATCCGATTGTCACGTGCGTCGGGCCACAATGCAGAAAAAAGTTTGGAGCCAAACATGTTCGAATCACACGAAGATCCCATCACAAACCCAAATCCAAGCGTTCATTTTCAGGATGTGCTTGAGTCCAGCCTCAATAGCCCTGCTCGCCGCCAAGTGCTCCGCGGCGCAGTAGGGCTAAGCGCTGCTGGGCTGTCCCCGTTGGCCGCAGCGGCTGCCCCGACGCCAGCCTCCTCACTGGGCTTTATGGCCACAGAAAAGCTCGTCACCGATGACGTCATGCTGCCGCCGGGCTACAGCTACCAAGTCGTGCATGCAACAGGTGATGCAATGGATTTCCAAGTGCCCAGCTTTGGTGCGCTTGGACTCGAGACCGATGACTTCAGTCATCGCATCGGTGACCAGCATGATGGCATGGCGATCTTCTTCATCAATGCAGAGGGGCAGTACACCCAGCAAGACACCGGACGTGCACTCCTCTGCGTGAATCACGAGAGCTCAGCCCTCTCTGTTTTTCTGCACGTCAAAGGACAGACCAGCAACGGCAAGTCAGGTCAACGTTTTGGCGGGACCGGCTGGGATGGCGGAGTTCGGCCCCTTGAAGAGGTCCTCAAAGAGATCAACATTCATGGGGTCTCTATTGCTGAGATCCAACGCACCAAGACGGGCTGGCAACTGGTGCGAGGCTCCCCCTTTAATCGGCGGATCACACCCGAGACAGCAGCCCGTGTAGCCGGTCCCAAGGCCCATCTCAAAGACATTCAGGCGCGCTTCGCCACGAAGCGTTTCCCCAAAGGAGACAGAAGCCGGGGCACGCTCAGCAACTGCGGTATGGGGCAGACGCCCTGGGGCACCTACCTCACCTGCGAGGAAAACTTCTATCCATATTTTGTGCGAACACGAGGTGCCTTGCCCGATGTAAAAACGTCACGGGCGTTCCTGCGCTATGGCGTCTCAATGGAGCTGGTTCAGGCTGGCGCTCGCAATCGCAGCCAGGGCTGGGTGAGCGTGCGCGGCACACAGGACGACGGCCGCTTCGAACGCTGGGACACATCCATCACGGGCGCCGGTCCCGAGGAGGATTACCGTCAAGAGCCCAACACATTTGGCTACGTCACCGAGATCGACCCCATGGATCGCACGAGCGCGATTGTGAAGCGCACCGGACTCGGACGGTTCGTGCATGAGGCGGCCGTCTTTGCCCGACCTGTGAAGGGTCAACCCTTGGCGGTCTACATGGGCTGCGATGGTCGAAACGAATACATCTACAAGTTCGTAAGCAAAGCCCTTTGGGACCCATCGGATATCGGTGGCGGTCTTGCGGTGGGCGATAAGTACCTCAATGAGGGGCAGTTGTACGCCGCGAGATTCCGCGAGGACGGGCGCGGCGAGTGGCTGCCACTCAGTGTCTCTAACCCAGCCATTGCCGCCTACGCCGACTTCCCCTTCACCAGCCAGGCCGATGTGTTGGTTTTTACACGCATTGCCGCCGACGCAGCCGGGGCCACGGCGATGGACCGCCCCGAATGGGGTGCAGTCAACCCAGCGAATGGCGAAATCTACTTCGCGCTCACCAACAACAGCGACCGCTTCCGTCAGCCCAACTCAACCAACGCATCCAATCCGCGTGCCTATCGGGATCCAGACGGCAAGTCCTACAAAGGCAACCCCAATGGCCACATCATTCGGTTCCGAGAGGACCGTGGCCTGAACACCGCCAATGGCTTTCAATGGGATGTCTTTCTCTTCGGTGCTGAAGAGGACAGCGGCGACATCAATGCCTCGAAGCTTACAGCGGCCAACAGTTTTTCATCGCCTGACGGCATCTGGTTTAGCAAGGCCACGGGTATTTGCTGGATCCAGACGGACGACAGCGCTATGACCGACGAGAGCAACTGTATGCTGGTCGCTGCCATTCCGGGAAAGGTGGGCGATGGAGGTCCCCTGACCATCACCAATGAGATCGACGGGGTGAAGGGTGTTCAGCAGACATTCGTGGGGGCGCACTTGGGGGCCAATCAGCTCAAGCGCTTTCTGACGGGACCTATGGGAAGCGAAATCACAGGCCTCTGCGAGACGCCTGATGGCAAGGCACTCTTTGTCAATATTCAACACCCCGGTGAAAAAACCAAGGTGGAGGACATGCTCAAAGAAAACCTTCAGAGCCGCTGGCCAGGGAACCGAGGCTATGGTCGCCCCGGTCGCCCCCGCTCAGCCACCATCGTGATTACGCGCGACGACGGCGGTCCTATCGGGCTTTGAGGGTCTTACCAAACCAGGCGAGACAGCGCTTCCAACCATCTTCCGCCTCAGCCCTACGGTAGCTGGGGCGGTAGTCCGCGTGAAAAGCGTGTGGGGTGTCTGGGTAGAGCATGATCTCTGACGCCTTGGCCGCCTCCCCGCCGAAGGAGAGCAAGGTCTTCATCTCGTCCACATCGGAATTGGGAATGCCCGTGTCAGCCCCGCCGTATAGCCCAAGCACCGGCCACTTGAGCTTCTCGGCGATATCGATCGGGTGAAAGGGGTTGGCCTCGTTCACCGTGCTGCGAATGCGTCCATACCAAGCCACCCCACCACTGAGTTCGCCCAGCTCGGCGGCAGCCAGCCAGACAATACGTCCCCCCCAGCAAAACCCGGTAACACCCATGCGCCCCTTGGCCCCGCCCTGCTTCAGCGCAAACGCTGCAGCCGCGCGCAGATCGCCAAGTACCTGGCGATCGGTGGCTTTGCTCACAATCTTCTCGAAAATCTCCGGAATGCTCTTGAGCTGACGCGGATCGCCCTGCCGGTGGAAGAACTCAGGAGCCAACGCCAGATAGCCCTGCTTGGCAAAGCGGCGGCAGACATCTGCAATATGTTCGTGCACGCCGAAAATCTCATGGGCCACGATAACGGTCGCAAGCGCAGTCTGCCCAGCCGGCTTAGCCATGTAAACGGGAACATCGCCGGAGTCGGTGGGCATCTTGGTCCACCCCGCATCGAGGCCTTGGGTATCGGTGGTGATGGTCTGCGCCTGAAGCGGCCCCGAAGGTGCCACCGTAGCAGCGAAGCCTGCCAACGCTGAGGCCTGAAGAAAACCGCGGCGGCTGCCGGGTAGAAGGCTGGGATTGGGCGGGGTGAGGGAGTCAATTTCTTTCTGTGCTGCGCTCGTCCAGTCATTCACGGCCAATGCTCCTATGGGTTGAGAAGAGGATAGGACTAGTGTGCATCATCCCAGTTCGTTCCGACGCCCACCGAGACCAGCAGGGGCACGCGCATCTGAGCGACCTGCTCCATGACCCGAGGCACCAGTTGCTCCACAGTGGCGAGCTCCTGATCTGGAACTTCGAGAATCAGCTCATCATGGACTTGCAGCAGCAGGCGAGCTTTAAACCCACCCAACGCAAGCTGCTCATGAACCTGCACCATCGCAAGCTTGATCAGATCGGCTGCCGTGCCCTGCATGGGGGCATTGATGGCGGCTCGCTCGGCTGCGGCGCGTCGCGGCCCATTGGGTGATCGAATTTCATCGAGCCAGAGGCGTCGACCGAACACTGTCTCAACGTACCCCTGTGCCTTTGCGAGGGCCTTGGTCTGTTCCATGTAACGCGCAACACCGGGATAGCGGTCAAAGTAACGGTCGATATAAATTTTGGCGGCGTCTCTCGGTATGTCTAGATTCTGAGCAAGGCCAAACGCACTCATGCCGTAGATCAGTCCGAAGTTAATCACCTTCGCATATCGCCGCTGGTCATCGGTGACCTCAGCCAGACTCACCCCAAAAATCTCCGACGCCGTCGCGCGGTGTACGTCTTGGCCTGTCTCGAAAGCCGTCACCAAACCCGGATCTTCAGAGAGATGCGCCATGATGCGCAGCTCGATCTGTGAGTAGTCTGCGGAAAGCAACTGATGGCCCTGAGGCGCAACAAATGCCTGACGGATTCGCCGCCCTTCAGCGGTGCGAATTGGAATGTTCTGCAGGTTGGGCTCGCTAGATGCGAGGCGACCCGTCACGGCCACGGCCTGAGAGAAGGTCGTGTGAACGCGCCCTGTGGTCGCATCGATCATGCGCGGGAGCTTGTCTGTGTAGGTGCTCTTGAGCTTCGAGAGCCCCCGCCAAGCCAGCAGCGCCTTGGGCAAAGGATAGTCTTGCGCGAGCTGTTCGAGTACGTCCTCGTCGGTGCTGGCCGCCCCTTTGGCGGTTTTCTTGATGGGTTTATATCCAAGCTTACCAAAGAGAATTTCGCCCAACTGCTTTGGAGAGCCCAAATTGAAGGCCTCGCCGGCCAGCGCATGGGCCTGCTCTTCCAGACCGCGAATCGACACTGCAAGCTCCCGGCTCTGCTGGTCGAGTAGCGCCGCATCGACCAAAATACCTGCCTCCTCCATGGCCCAGAGCACACGCAGGCTGGGTAGCTCGATGTCCTCATAGACCTTGCGCAGACTCGGCTGCGCCTGGATCTGCGGCCAGAGCACCTGATGCAGATGAAGTGTGAAGTCTGAATCCTCGCCCGAGTACTGGGTGGCCACATCAATCGCGACCTGCTCAAACCCAATGCGAGCGGCGCCTTTGCCCGTGACCGCATCGTATGAAAGGCCAGACCGACCCAGATGACGATCGGCTAAAGATGCCAGGTCGTGTGATCGGTGGGCCTCCAGCACATAGGACTGAAGCAGCGTGTCGTGCGCAATGCCGCAGAGGCGAATGCCCGCCCGAAGCAGTACGTGCGCGTCGTATTTGAGGTTCTGCCCGACCTTTTGCCGATCCGGGTCCTCGATCCAGGGCTTGAGCTGCGCCAGCACCGAGTCTCGCGAGAGCTGATCAGGCGCACCGGCATAGGCATGCCCTACCGGAACGTAGGCCGCATGGCCAACCTCCCATGAGAAAGAGAGGCCCACCAGATCTGCCGCGCGAGGGTCAATGGAGGTGGTCTCGGTGTCGAACGCGACCAGATCTGCCTGCCACAGCTGCTGCAACAGACCCTTGAACGCGTCCTCGGTCAGGATGGCCTCATAACGGCCCTGAATTGCGGGATGAGGGAGGGGCTGAGCGACGTTCTGGATCGGAGCCCCAATGGAGGCACCCTCATCAATCAGCCCCCGCAGGCTGCGCCCAAGGTCGAGCCGCTCGCGAAGGCCGAGCAAAGCCGTCGCCGAGGGTGCTGTCGGGATCAAGGACTCAAAGCTTGGCAGCACGTCGCGCAGATCCGCATCGCATTTCACCGTCACCAGCACGCGCGCGGTGGGAAGCCAGTCGAGCGCCTTGCGCAAGTTCTCGCCAACCACACCCTTGATATCGGAGGCCGAGGCCATCACGGCCTCGAGCGAGCCGTACTCGGCAATCCACTTGGCAGCGGTCTTCGGGCCGACCTTCTCCACGCCGGGCACGTTATCCACGCTGTCGCCAACCAGAGAGAGGTAGTCCACAATGCGCTCGGGGAGGACGCCGAATTTTTCCATGACCCCGTCTCGATCCAGTCGTTTTGGCGGACCGCCATCGCGAGTCATGGTGTCGACGAGGGTGACGCGATCTGTCACCAGCTGCGCAAGGTCTTTATCTCCTGTGGCAATGAGCGTTTCGAGGCCAAGGGCGCTGGCCTGAGTGGCCAGGGTCCCAATGACATCGTCGGCCTCCAAGCCCTCTATCACCACCAAAGGCCAGCCCAGCGCTCGCACAACCTCAAAAATATAGGGTAGCTGCGTGCGCAGGTCGTCCGGCATGGCGGAGCGATTGGCTTTGTATTCGGGAAAAATCTCGTCTCGGAACGTCTTTCCTGGCGGGTCAAAAACACAGGCCGCGTACCGCGCAGGAAATTCATCGCGTACTCGCCGAAGCATATTCACCATGCCCGTTACGGCCCCGGTTGGCAGTCCCGCCTTGCTGCGCAGGTCGGGTAGGCCATGGAAGGCGCGGTAGACAAAGCTAGAGGCGTCGATCAGGAGGAGGCGGTCGGCAGACATGTAGGGATTATGCGGCAGAGCTTCAGTACACTACGGGGCATGTCCGACACCCCCACCGAAGTCACGCATTTCCTGCGTCAAATCATCGAAGCCGACCTTGCAGCAGGGCGGGTCGAAAACATCATCACCCGGTTCCCACCCGAGCCAAATGGCTACCTTCACTTTGGCCACGCCAAGTCGATCTGCCTGAATTTTGGCCTCGCCCAGCGTTTCTCGGGCCGCTGTCACCTGCGACTCGACGACACGAATCCGGCCAAAGAGGAGCAGGAATACGCCGATGCCATCGAAGAGATGGTGCGTTGGCTGGGGTTCGATTGGGGAGAACATCATTATTTCGCCAGCGATTATTTTGAGCAGCTCTACCAATTCGCCGAGGCCCTGATTCTGTCCGGTCATGCCTACGTCGATTCGCTTGCGGCTGACGAGATGCGGGCGCTCCGCGGAACCCTCACCCAGCCAGGGCAGAATTCTCCGTTCCGCGATCGCAGCATTGAGGAGAACCTCGACCTCTTTCGTCGCATGCGGGCCGGCGAGTTCCCCGACGGGACCCATGTACTGAGGGGCAAGATCAACATGGCCTCACCCAACATGAACCTCAGGGATCCGGTGTTCTATCGAATTCGGCATACCGAGCATCACCGGGCAGGATCTGCATGGTGCATCTACCCCCTCTACGACTATGCGCACCCGCTCTCAGATGCCATTGAGGGCATCAGTCACTCCATTTGCACCCTCGAATTCGAGGACCACAGGCCGCTCTACGATTGGCTCGTAGACCGAGTCCGAGAGACAGGCCACCTCGCAGGCCCTTACCGACCACACCAGTACGAATTCGCTCGCCTCAACCTCACCTACGTCGTGCTCTCCAAACGAAAGCTCATCGAGCTCATCGAATCAAAGGTTGTGACCGGCTGGGATGACCCACGCATGCCCACCTTGGTTGCTGCGCGCAGGCGAGGCTACCCACCTGAAGCATTCCGAAAATTTGTAGACAGCACGGGCGCATCGAAGTCCGATGCCTGGATCGACTACAGCGTCTTTGAGCAGGCTATTCGGGATCACCTCAACGAGATCGCACCACGTCGCGTGGCCGTGCTGGACCCGCTTCGCCTCGTTATTGAAAACATTGAGGCGGGCGAGGCACACACCTGCATCGCACCCAACCATCCGCAGCACCCAGCGCTTGGCAATCGAGAGATGCCGCTGACGCGTGAAGTCTTCATCGAGCGCGAAGACTTCATGGAAGTGCCCAGCAAAGGGTTCTTCCGCCTTAGCCCCGGGGGGCGTGTGCGACTCAAATATGGTTTTGTGGCCGAGTACCTCAGCCACACACACGACAACAGCGGTCAAGTCGATGCGGTGCACGTTCGCATTCTGGAAGACTCCAAAAGTGGAACGCCGGGAGCCGATCAGTACAAGGTCAAAGGCGTGATCCATTGGGTCAGTGCGACCCATGCCGTCAAGGCCGAAGTCCGATTGTTCGATCGTTTGTTCTCCAGCCCCACCCCCGGCGCCCGTCGCGAGGGAGACCCTCCCGACCTCGAGCGCCACTTCATGGACGACCTCAACCCCGACAGCCTGACCACCATACAGGCCATGCTTGAGCCAAGTCTGGTTGCGCCCGTTCTAGGCCAAGCAGTTCAGTTCGAGCGCCACGGCTATTTCGTACCGGACAGCATCGACAGCCGTCCGGAGCATCTGGTTTTCAACCGAACCGTCACGCTCAAAGACTCCTGGGGGAAGCAGTCAACATGAGACGTATCGACCACCAACCCGGCGGAGGGCCTGAGTGCCTGCACCTGATCGAGGCTGAAATGCCCAAGCCTGGGCCTGGCGAGGCCCGCATTCAGGTCGCCTACGCAGGCGTGAACCGCCCCGATGTGCTGCAGCGTAAAGGGCTCTATCCACCCCCGCCTGATGCCAGTCCTTACCTCGGACTCGAGGTCAGCGGGGTTGTCTCTGCAGTCGGCGAGGGAGTCGACTCGGCGCTCATCGGTCAGACCGTCTGTAGCCTGACCCCTGGGGGTGGCTACGCCGACGAGGTTTTGGTGCCCGCGAGTCACTGCATGTCGGTGCCCGCAGGCTTGGCCCTGAGAGACGCTGCCTGCCTGCCGGAGACCATGATGACAGTCTGGGCCAACCTGATCGAGCGCGGACAGCTCATGCCTGGGCAGTCGGTGCTCATTCATGGTGGGTCCAGCGGTATTGGGACAACAGCCATCCAGCTCGCACGCTGGGCGGGTGCATCACGCATCTTCGCCACCGTCGGCTCCGCCGACAAGGCCGAGGCCTGCCGCGCATTGGGCGCAGACCGTTGCATTCAGTACAAGGATGAAGACTTCGTCGAGGTCATTCGCACAGAGATGCACGACCAAGGTGTCAACCTCATTCTCGACATGGTCGGTGGGGATTACATTTACAAGAACCTCAAGTGCCTTGCCCTTGAGGGGCGCCTGGTGCAGATTGCCTTTCTATCAGGTGCAAAGGTGGACATGAACTGGGATTTGCTCATGCGCAAGCGGCTCACCTACACGGGTTCTACGCTTCGCCCCCGCAGCATCGAGGAGAAAGCCCGAATCGCTCAGAGCCTGCAGCAGGCGATCTGGCCCGAAGTCGCCGCAGGGCGGATTCGCCCCATAGTTCACGCCGAGTTCGACCTCACCGAGGTGCGTGCCGCCCACGCCCTCATGGAATCCTCTCAACACGTTGGAAAAATTGTTCTCAAGGTACAACCATGACGACCCCAACCAAGCTCCACATCATCACAACATCCGAACCATTGGCCTTGCTTCGCGCAGTCCGATTTCTTGCCCAGGCCGGCATCGCATGCGAGATCGGCGGCAACTTTGTGAAGTTCCCGCGTGGCGAAGAGACCGCAGACCAACTCGCGCATCAGCTCAAAGATATTGGCTTCAAGCCCATTGCCTCCATGGATCGCTTCTCACCAGACACTGCGGAAAATCTGCATGAGCGCGTGGCACCGCTGCTGACGCACCATGATCACGGGCATGCGCACGACCACGGGCATGTGCATGGTCCTGGCTGCGGTCACGATCACCACCACTCATGACCATTCGCGTCCGAGGGGCACGACAGAACAATCTGAAAGACCTCTCGCTCGACATTCCGCTCGGCGAGCTCACCGTCGTCACAGGCGTATCTGGCTCAGGCAAGAGCTCGCTCGTCTTCGACACGATCTACGCCGAGGGACAGCGCCGCTACATTGAGACCTTCTCAGCGTACGCGCGGCAATTTCTCGACCGCATGGACAAGCCGCAGGTCGACGCCATAGAGGGCGTTCCCCCTGCCATCGCAATCGATCAGACCAATCCTGTTCGCACCTCCCGATCCACCGTGGGCACCATGACCGAGCTCACCGATCACCTCAAACTCCTCTTCGCACGAGCCGCCGAACTGATCTGCCCAAGCTGCAACCTGAGCGTGCAGCGGGATCATGTCGACGGCATGGTCACGCTCGCGCTCGCCCAGCCAGAGGGGCAACGACTTGCGATAGTCTTCGCACGCGACGTACCTGAAGAGCTTGAGCAGGAGCAGCTCGAAGCCTGGCTCTCTGCGCAAGGTCTCACCCGCATCTACAGCCGCGAAGCGGGGCGCGTGTGGGTGATTGTGGATCGCCTCTCAGTCCAACCCGACACGGAGCGCAGTCGGCTCGCAGAGGCGTTTGAGACTGCGTTGCGATTTGGCGAAGGCCACTGTGAACTGATTCTCATGGCGGGCAAGGAAGCCAGCGACCAGGACCGGCGCCTTCGGTTCTCCAGCGCGCTGCAATGCGCAAGCTGCGGGCTCGGATTTAAAGAAGCCCGGCCCGCCCTATTCTCATTCAACTCGCCCATCGGTGCCTGCGAAAGCTGCCGTGGATTTGGACGGGTGATTGGCATTGATCGGGGGCTGGTGGTCCCCAATGAGCGCCTCTCTCTGGCCGAGGGCGCCATCAAACCCTTCCAGAGCAAGTCCTACGAGGACTGCCAACAAGAGCTCTTAGCAGCTGCTCGCCGACGGGGCGTAGCCCATGACATTGCATGGCGAGATCTGCCCCCAGAGGACCGCAGCTGGGTCTTTGAGGGCGATGAGGACTGGTCAGGTGATTGGAAGCGGCAGTGGTATGGCGTGAACCGATTCTTTGAATACCTCGAGAGCAAGGCCTACAAGATGCATGTCCGGGTGCTGCTCTCGCGCTATCGGTCCTACACCGAGTGCCCGGCCTGCAAAGGCGCTCGGCTCAAACCAGAGGCCCTCGACTGGAGGGTGCTGGGACTGAACCTCCCAGCGGTCATGCAGATGTCAATTGACGAGGCGTGGGATTGGCTTGAACGGGTGGAGTCTGGGTGGGGTGGGTCCTCAGCCAGCGCCAGTCAGACTGCAGCCGCACAGCTGGTCTTTCGCGAGATGCGCGCCCGTCTGCGCTTCCTGCGAGAGGTGGGGCTTGGGTACCTCACGCTTGACCGACAGTCCAGAACACTCTCTGGCGGGGAGGTGCAGCGGATCAATCTCACCACTGCGCTCGGGACTTCCCTGGTGAACACGCTCTTTGTGCTCGATGAACCCTCCATCGGCCTACACCCCAGGGACCTTCAACGGCTGATTGGCGTCATGCACCGACTGCGTGATGCAGGCAACAGCCTGCTGGTGGTCGAGCACGACCCAGAGGTTATGCAGGCTGCAGACCGGATTATGGATATGGGTCCAGGCCCTGGAGAGCTGGGCGGGAGCCTATGTTTCAATGGACCCTACTCGGAGCTGCTGCGCGCGAACACCCTCACGGGACAGTACCTGCGCGGCGAGCGAAAGACCCAGGCTCAGCCGCCAAAGCCGCGTGCAAGTGTGCTGCAGGCCCATCGGCTGCGGCTGACCGATGTCCACGCAAACAACCTCAAACATCTCGACATTAGCATTCCGCTTCGTCACCTGGTCTGTGTGACTGGCGTGTCTGGCTCCGGAAAATCGACGCTGATTCAGGATGTGCTTTTCCCCGCACTCTGCAAGCACCTCGGCAAGGCAACTGAACCCCCCGGGCCGTTTGGTCAGATGGAAGGTGCGGCCCTCATCGCCGATGCACTTTTGGTCGATCAATCGCCCATCGGGCGCACCACCCGGTCAAACCCCGCGGTCTATGTGGGCGCGTTCGACGCCATTCGACGTCGCTTCGCAGAGGCGCCGCTCTCACTTCAGCGGGGCTACACCACGGGAACGTTCAGTTTCAATGCAGGAACCGGTCGCTGCCCTACCTGCGCGGGGAGCGGTTTCGAGCAGGTCGAAATGCAGTTCCTCTCCGATGTCTACCTGAGCTGCCAAGATTGCAAGGGCAAACGCTACCGTCCTGAGACATTAGAGGTCACACTCGAGGGCCATTCGATCGGCGATGTGCTTGACTTCACCGTTCGGCAGGCGCTGAAGTTTTTCCACGCCGATCCAGAGGTGCAGCGCAGGCTGCAGCCGCTTGTGGACGTGGGGCTCGATTACCTCCGACTTGGGCAGCCGGTACCCACCCTATCGGGCGGAGAGGCTCAGCGGCTGAAAATTGCAGGGCACTTAGCAGAGGCCAATGAGCGGGGAGGTAAGGCGAAGAAGGGCATGATGCTGATCTTCGACGAACCCACCACGGGGCTTCATTTCGATGACATTGCCAAGCTCATCAGAGCCCTTCAGGCTCTCGTGAGCGCAGGCCACTCTCTGGTGGTGATCGAGCATAACCTCGACCTGATTGAGGCCGCTGACTGGATTCTCGATCTCGGACCCGAGGCGGGACCAGCGGGTGGAACCCTTGTGGCACAGGGTCAACAAGAGGACCTAATCGCCTGCCCTAACTCCCATACCGGACGGGCGTTGGCGCGCATGCGCGGGCTTACGGTCGAAGAGCAGACACCCGCTCCGAGGGCACGCATGCAGCCTGCCGAGGCGATCGAAATTCACCATGCCCGAGAACATAATCTGAAGGATGTCAGCCTCACCATTCCGCGCAACAAGCTGACCGTGATTTCCGGCGTCTCGGGGTCGGGAAAATCAACCTTGGCCTTCGACATCTTGTTCTCTGAGGGGCAACGCCGTTATCTAGAGTCGCTCAACGCCTACGCCCGCCAATTCGTGCAGCCCGCCTCCCGGCCAGATGTCGATGCGATTTACGGCATTGCCCCAACGGTTGCCATCGAGCAGCGCACCAGTCGGGGGGGACGCAAGAGCACGGTGGGAACCCTCACTGAGATTCATCATTTCTTGCGCCTGCTGTATGTCAAGCTCGGCCAGCAGCACTGCCCAGAATGCCAGAGCCCCATTGCACCTCAAAGCCCCGAGGCGATCACAGCGAGCCTCATGCGAGACTACAAGGGTCAGCATATTGGCGTGTTGGCCCCGCTGGTGGTTCAGCGCAAGGGCCTCTACCAAGACCTGGCCAAATGGGCACTCTCGCGCGGACACACGCACCTGCGCGTAGACGGCGAGTTCCTGTCTACCGAGAAGTTTCCGCGGCTCGACCGATATCGCGTGCACACCATAGAGCTTCCCATTGGCGACCTGGTCGTTCTGCCTGAGCACGAGGCCCAGTTGCGAACGCTCGTCGACGAGGCGGTATTGCAGGGCCAAGGCAGCCTCACCGTGCTCTCCCCATTGCAAGGCCCATCAAGCCCACAGGCGCGACTCTTCTCGACCAAGCGTGCCTGCCCAGTCTGCACGACCAGTCTTCCGGAGCCCGAGCCTCGGATGTTCTCCTACAACCACGCGCTTGGCTGGTGCCCGGGTTGCACGGGTACCGGCCTATTTGGTCAGGCCCTCAAAGAGGGTGAGAGTGGAGAGGAAGACCAATACCTCGAGCGCGAGCCCACGGATGAGGAAGACACCGAGCTACCTTGCCCGACCTGTGAGGGTGCGCGTCTCAATCCCGTTGCCCGTGCGGTCACCATTGCACAGACTGGGCTGCATGAGGTCTCCGACCTCTCGCTCGATCGCTTGCCCGCGTGGCTCTCAGCGACGGCAGCAGGTTTCAATCCCCGCGAGACGGCGATCGCTGAGGGGCTCATTCAAGAAATCCAGGCACGGGTGGCCTTCTTGTGCTCCGTTGGGCTTGGCTACCTCAACCTCAACCGAGCAGCGCCCACCCTCTCGGGCGGAGAGGCACAACGCATCCGACTCGCCGCGCAGTTGGGCTCGAACCTGCAAGGTGTCTGTTATGTCTTGGATGAGCCCTCTATTGGATTGCATCCGCAAGACAATCAGGCTCTATTGCTGCTGCTGCGCCAGCTTCAAGAGAAGGGGAACACCGTGGTGGTGGTCGAGCACGACGAGGAAACCCTCGCCATTGCAGACCACCTCATTGATATGGGCCCCGGTGCGGGCAAACGTGGCGGTGGCGTGGTGGCTCAAGGCCAGGCGAGCGATCTCATGGCCTGCGAGGCCTCGGTCACGGGGCGCTACCTGCGTGAACCCATGCAGCCACCCCAGGCCCCACTGCGTGCGCCTGCCGAGGACTGGCTCGAGATTCGGGGGGCAAACCTTCACAACCTGAAGGGGATTACCGTTCCCATTCCATTGCGACGACTTACCGTGGTCACCGGGGTATCAGGCTCTGGTAAGTCCACCCTTGTGCGAGATGTACTGAGGTCAAACCTAAGCCGCGCAGTCGATCAGCAACGCTCTCGCGCAGGTCGCGCAAGGCAAGTCCTCTGGGCTGGCTGCGAATCGATTGAGCACTGGGAATCGATCGACCGCGTGCTGGAAGTCGACCAGACGCCGATTGGCAAGACCCCCCGCTCCACACCGGCGACCTACACCGGCCTGTGGGATGACATTCGTAAGCTCTACGCAGATGGCGAGGATGCACGAAGGCGCGGCTGGGCGGCGAACCGCTTCTCCTTTAATACGGGCCAAGGTCGATGCGAGGTCTGTGAGGGCCAAGGCTGGCAAACCATCGAGATGAGTTTTCTACCGAATGTGCGTGTGGTGTGCGATGCCTGTGCAGGCAGTCGGTTCAACGCGGAGACGCGCCTCGCCCGCTGGAGGGGACATGCAATTTCAGACGTACTCTCGATGTCCGTCGACGAGGCGCTCGAGGCCTTTGATGGCGTCTCAAAGATTAAGCGTCCATTGCAGCTCATGCAGGACTTAGGCCTTGGCTACTTGAGCTTGGGTCAGCCCAGCCCAACGCTCTCAGGCGGAGAATCCCAGCGCATCAAACTGGTCGCAGAGTTGGCCAAGACCCGTCAAACAGGCCACACCCTCTATGTGCTCGATGAGCCTACGGTTGGACTCCACCTCTCCGATGTCGAGCGACTGATCCACGCGCTGCATCAGCTGGTCGCACTCGGGCACAGCGTGGTGGTCATCGAGCACCAGCTCGACCTCTGGGCACAGGCCGACTGGCTTGTGGACCTCGGCCCCGCGGGCGGTGCGGCGGGTGGACAGGTTGTTGCGTCCGGTCCTCCTCGCACCGTGGCGCAGCAGCCCACACCAACTGGCAGGTGCCTGAACGAATTCCTTACGAGGGCTTCTTCGCGAGGTCGGCCGCCGTTGTAAAGGCGTCGGCGTAAAACTCGTCCTCTGGCAGCCCGCACTGGGCAACAAAATCGGCTTTTGCCGACTGAACCACAATCGGCGCCCCACAGGCATACACACAGTGGCCCGACAGGTCAGGGAAGTCTTGCATGACCGCCTGGTGCACAAAACCAGTGCGACCTGTCCAGGCATCCTCCGCGAGGGCATCACTGACCACCGGCACGAAGGTGAAGTGGGGCATTTCACGCGCCCAGGTTTGGGCAAGCTCCATCATGTACAGGTCGTGCGGACGACGTCCTCCCCAGTAGAGCGTCATGGGACGCTCAATATGCTTAAAGCGCGCATGTTCGACCACCGCCTTGATGGGCGCGAAACCCGTACCACTGGCCAATAGCACCATGGGGCGCGCACTGTCCTCACGCAAAAAGAAGGTGCCTTGGGGGCCCTCAAATCGGAGGATGTCTTTTTCCTTGACCGCATTAATGGATGGAGTACCCGAGCCGAACAACGCGTCGGTGAATGCGCCCCCCGGCGTGTGTCGGATGTGCAACTCAATGGGGCCCTGCTCATGGGGTGCAGAGGCCATGGAATAGCTTCGGCGTTTTCCATCCTTCAGCAGAATGTCAATGTACTGGCCAGCCAAGAACTCAAACTTCTCGGTGGCGGGAAGCTGGAGCTTTACCACTGCAACATCGGGCGCTGTGCGCTCAATACTGGCAACCCGACAGGGCAGCTTTCGAATGGGAATCATGCCCTCTGCAGCAACCACGCGGGCTGAGACCGTGACATCGGATTCTGCACAGGCTTGGCAGAGCAGCAGCCCACCCGCATCCCGCTCCGCGTCGCTGAGCGCCTTCTTTTGGTAGGTGCCATGGTCGACGGACCCGGCGATGAGCGTGGCCTTGCAGGAGCCGCAGGCCCCATCCTTGCAGCCATACGGCAGAACAACCCCCGCACGCAGGGCTGCTGCGAGCAAGGTCTCGCCATCGTCAACAGGAAAACTTCGGCCGGAAGGTGTGAGGGTGCAGGTTTTGGTCATGATGTGAGGGATTGTAACGACGGGGCCACTAGAGTCCCCTTCGTTGGACCCAGGAAAAGAGCAAGGTTGCAAATACCAAGGCGGCAAAGCTGGGCAGAAAGACAACTGCTGCGGGCGGCCATGCTGCTAACAGACCCAGGTGCGAAAAGAGGCTATTGACCAGATGGAACCCCAGACCGGCCGCAATGCCCAGACTCAGCTTGAGGCCAAGCGAGCCCGAGCGGCCTTTTACATAGGCAGCGGGTAGGGCCAGCAAAAGCATCACCCAGACCGTCCACGGGTAGAGGATTTTTTTCCAAAGGGCGAGTTCATAACGCACCGACTGCTGGCGCGCCTCCCGCAGGAAGGTGCTTGTGGCGAAGAGGTCGCGGGCAGACATTTGCTCGGGCTTGACGCGCAAGGCCGAGACCGCGCCGGGAGTGAGGGTGCTCTCGAGTTGGGCCTCGGGAACCTCAAACCGGGCCACACGCCCATCCGGCTCAAAAATAAAGCCCTGGACGGCCTCAAGGCGCCAACGGCTGCCCACCGGCGGGGTGCCCACCTGGATCTGAGCCCGGCGCGCACGAAGCACACGTTGAAGCTGTCGATCTCGCCCAAACTCGTAGATCACCACCTGTGAGAGTGACTGATCGGGGAGCACGCTGGAAAAGTTGACCATGCGTTCCGAGACAGCACCACTCAAAGCACCTGCTGGGTCTCGCAGCCAATATCCAGACTTCAGCGCACTTCGACCAGAGGCGCCCAGGGCTGAGGCCTTCACCCGAGCCGACTCTGCCTCCGTCGATGGCACCACCCACTCGGAGACCCAGGCAGTTGCAAGGGCAAATGGCAGCCCCATGAGCAGCACCGCAAGAAGGGCACGAGCGGGCCCATAGCCCGCTGCCCGGGCTGCAGTGAATTCAGAGTCCCCCGCAAGCTCCGCAAAAGCCCACAAGCCCCCAATCAGGCAGGCGATGGGCATGAGCTCAACCGCGAGCGCAGGCAGTCGATACAGGGTAGCTTGCAGCGCGGTCGTAAATCCGAAGCCTCCGCGCCCGATGCGGTCTAGCTCTCCGACCATCTCAAAGACCGCAAAGAGGCCCAGGAGGCCCACCAAGACCATGACCACGCGCAGCCAGACCAGACGGGTCATGTATCGAGAGAACCGGTCCATAGTGGCTCAGCGCCCCTGTCCCTGGGCGTTTTGGGGCCCGGATGAGGAGAAGCCCGCCAGGACGGCAGAAAGCCGCGCAAAAGGCCCACGCCTGGGCCGATACCGCCACCAGAGCAGCAAGGTGATGACGACGATCAGTGCGGCGTGAAGCGGCCACCACCCCCAGGTGAAATCCACCTTCTGTTGCGCGATCCATGCCTGTGAAACCGTGAGGAGGTTCAGGGCTGCCATGGTGATGAAGAAGGCCGATGCCATGTGGAAAGAGCGACCCAGACGAGGGTTCACGAAAGACAGCGGGATGGCCAGCAGGGCCAGCAAGCATGTAAGCAACGGAAGCCCGATCCGAGAGGCCATTTCCCCTTGCGCCTGCGGCCCCCAATCCGCCCAGAGGCCGTCGACTGAGCGGGCACGAACCGAGGCGTCGAGTGCTGGTCGCGGCGGGGGTATGTCTAAGCGCAAGGCATAGGATTCAAATGACATGCGACCCACCTCAAGTGCGTTTGGTGACTGCGGCGAATTCAGATCGACGCGCATGCCATCCCGCACCTTCGCCCACGAGAGCCCATCAGAGTCGACCTCCAACCGCCCTCCAGAGGCCATGAGCACCATCTCGGCACCATCGGCCTCGCGCTGAAGCACAAAGACCAAGCCCAGTTCACCCGAGCCTGGATCGGGATTCTCCACAAAGAAAACCCTACGACCCGAGGAGGATTCTCCGAACTGCCCCGGAGCGAGGCGCTGAGCATCGCCACGAGCCTCAAAGCCCTCCCTGAGCTTGTCGGTTTGATCGCGGGTCCATGGCGTAATGGCGAGGGTTGAGGCCGCAGTCAGCAAGACCCACGGCAGAGCGAAGCGCACCACAGGCGTCATGAGGCCAAGGGCGCTCACCCCACTGGACTGCCAGATCACCATTTCAGAGCTACGCCACATCCGTGAAAACACCAAGAGCACGGAGGTGACCGCGGTGAGGCAGGCAATGAGCCCCAGAGAGCTGAGCGAGGACAGGGCGATGAGCGGCAGCAGCAAAGCCTCGTCAGCCTTACCCGCCGCGGCCCGGCCAAGCTGCCGGATGAGCGCCGAGGTGATGACGATCGCGAGGATGGTGGCAAAGACAATTCCTGCCGTGCTACGCAACTCACGCACCAGAGATTTGTGAAAGATCACGAACTTTTATAATGGCGCTTTGCTGAAGAAAGGCATTGTGTCATGACCGCCACCTCTACCCCCAAAGAATCCAAAGAAACCAAAGACCTAAAAGACCCCGGCGAAGCCCGTGAGTCGATCAATTTCAGCGCCAGCAACAAGCCGGTTGACCGCTCGAACGCAGACTGCGCTTGGGTTGGTGTGTATGCCACCGCTGCTGGGGCAGAGCTCTCTCCCTCGGCCCGCGTGGTCGACAAGGTGTCGGATGGCGCCATTGCCAAGCTTTTAAAGGCTGGCGACTTTGACGCCAAGCTCGGGAACTGCTTCTTGGTCCGAGACCTTCCAGGGCTGGGCATCAGCCGAGTGCTGCTCGTAGGCCTTGGGAAAAAAGACGGCTTTAACGAAAAGTCCTATGCAGACGCCGTGAAGGCCGCATCGAAAGCCATGGTGAGCCTCAAAGGTGTTCGCCGCGTGTCGTCCTACCTCACTGAGTTGGGCATGGACAGCCAAGACGGTGAGTGGCGCGCTCAGACCCATGTCACCGCTATGCGCGAAGCGCTCTATAGGTTCGAACGATTCAAAACCCGCAAGGACCAACCAGAAGACAAGGCCTCAAACGCCAAGACGGCCAAGACCGTCAAGTCCGATCAGCCAGCCCTGCGTGAAGTCGAGATGCTGCTGCCCGGCGATATGCGCCCAACAGACGCCCCGAAGGTGCTCACCGACGCCGTGGCTATTGCCAATGGCATCGAGCTCGCCAAGGACCTGGGCAATCTTCCCCCCAACATTTGCACACCCACCCATCTCGCCACGGTTGCCCGAGGTCTGGCCCGCCAGTTCCGCATGAAGGTCGAGGTCCTCGATCGAGCCGCCATGGAGAAACTCGGGATGCATTCTCTGCTCGCCGTGTCAGCGGGATCAGCGCAGCCCCCCCAGTTCATCGTCCTTCATCACCACGGTGGCACCGCCAAGGAGGCTCCCATGGTGCTCGTGGGCAAGGGCATTACCTTTGACACAGGCGGCATCTCACTGAAGCCGGGCGCCGACATGGACGAAATGAAGTACGACATGTCCGGCGCCTCAAGCGTCCTGGGTGTCATGCGAGCGGTCGGCGAGATGAGCCTCAAGCGCAATGTGATCGGGGTCATTCCAACCTGCGAGAACATGCCCAGTGGCACAGCGACCCGACCCGGCGACATTGTGACGTCCATGTCAGGTCAGACCATTGAGATCCTCAATACCGATGCCGAAGGCCGCCTGATTCTCTGCGACGCACTTACCTACGTCGAGAAACACTTCAAGCCAGCCTGTGTCGTCGATATGGCCACCCTGACGGGCGCCTGCGTCATTGCCTTGGGCCATGTGAACTCGGGCCTTTTCTCCGCCGACGATGCCTTGGCAGATGCGCTCATCAAGGCTGGCAAGAAGCGCCTCGACCCCGCCTGGCGCATGCCGCTTGAAGAGGACTACCAAGAGCAGCTCAAGTCCCCGTTTGCCGACATGGCAAACATCGGCGGTCGCGCGGCAGGCAGCGTCACCGCCGCATGCTTCCTCTGGCGTTTTGCCAAAGCCTACCGTTGGGCTCACCTCGACATTGCCGGCACCGCATGGAAGAGCGGAGCACAGAAGGGAGCCACCGGGCGGCCCGTGGGTCTGCTGGTGGAGTTCCTCAAAAACGGCCTTGCGTGACGAGTGTTGACTTCCACTTCAATGCACCAGACCGGCTGAGTCACGCCTGCCGTCTGGTGCGCAAGGCCATGCGCAGCCGTGCAGCCAGTGACGACAAGCCACTGGTTGTCTTCTGCGCGGATGAGGCCCAGCTGCAGGCCTTCGACGACCTGCTCTACACATTCTCGGACGACGACTTCCTACCGCACGTCCATGCCGACCATCCGCTCGCAGACGAAGCACCTGTCATCCTCTGCAGCCAACTCTGGACACCCCCCCCTCCTCGGGTCCCACACCTGCTGATCAACCTCGATGCGCATGTGCCTGACATCTTTAGCCAGTTCGATCGTGTCTTTGAAATCGTAAGCCTCGATGAGGCCGATCGTCAGGCAGCGCGCGTGCGCTACGCGTTCTATCGAGATCGCGGCTACCCCCTCACACGCTATGACCTCGGACAAACCCAAAATGGATAGCCTCGCCAAATCATTTGAACCTGCCAACCTCGAATCCGAGTGGGGTCCTGAGTGGGAGCGCCGAGGCCTTTACACCGCGGGCTTGGCACCCCAAGCGACAAGCTTCTGCATTCAGCTTCCGCCGCCCAATGTCACTGGCACGCTGCACATGGGGCATGCCTTCAACCAGACGCTCATGGACACCCTCTCGCGCTGGCATCGCATGCGCGGCGACAACACGCTCTGGCTCCCTGGAACCGACCACGCTGGTATTGCCACCCAGATCGTGGTGGAACGACAGCTCGATGCCAAGGGTGTGTCCCGACACGACCTCGGACGAGAGGCTTTCCTCAAAGAGGTCTGGGACTGGAAGCAGCAGTCTGGTTCCACCATTACGGGGCAAATGCGCAGACTCGCGGCGAGCTGCGACTGGTCACTTGAATACTTCACCATGAATCCGTCCTGCTCGGAGGTGGTCAAGCAGGTGTTCATCAGCCTCTACAAGCAGGGTCTTATCTACCGCGGCAAGCGCCTCGTAAACTGGGATCCCAAGCTGCATACGGCTGTATCGGACCTTGAGGTGGTGTACGAGGAAGAGGACGGAAAAATCTGGGAGATTCAATACCCGCTCGCGGACGACCCCTCGCAAGGACTTGTGGTAGCTACAACTCGACCGGAGACACTGCTCGGCGATGTGGCGGTTGCAGTGAACCCTGAAGACGCCCGTTATGCTCACCTGGTCGGCAAAGCGCTCGTGCTGCCGCTGGTGGGCCGCCAAATCCCCATCATTGCAGACAGCTATGTCGACCCCGCCTTTGGGACCGGCTGCGTCAAGATCACCCCCGCACACGATTTCAATGACTACGCCGTGGGTCAACGCCACGGGCTCGTCCCGATCAACATCCTGACGCTTGATGCTCACATCAATGACCAGGCCCCTGCCGAATACCAGGGGCTTGAGCGCTACGCGGCCCGCCGCCAAATTCTGGTAGACCTGCAGGCCCAGGGCCTGCTGGTCTCAGAGAAGCCCCACAAGCTCATGGTTCCTCGCGGCGATCGCACCGGGGTTGTCATTGAACCCATGCTCACCGACCAATGGTTCGTGGCCATGTCCAAACCCGCTCCAGAGGGAACGCACACGCCGGGCCTCTCCATTGCGGAGCGGGCGCTTCAGGTGGTGGATCGAGGTGAGGTGCGATTCTTTCCCGAGAACTGGACCAGCACCTACCGCCAGTGGCTCGAAAATATTCAGGACTGGTGTATTTCTCGGCAGCTCTGGTGGGGCCATCAGATTCCAGCGTGGTATGCCGCCGACGCGCATGGGCAGCCGCTCGAAGGGGGTGCAGTTTTCGTAGCCAGCAGCGAAGAAGAAGCGCAAGCGCAGGCCCATGCTGCTGGATTTACCGGCCCACTGGTGCGTGACCCCGATGTACTTGACACCTGGTTCTCATCCGCTCTGGTGCCGTTCTCCACGCTCGTCGCGAATGGCGAAGAGTGGGACCCTCACCAGGGGCAAGACCAAGGGCTGCGGTTCGGTGGTCCGCGCCTAAAACCCGAGTTGGCGCAGTACCTGCCCTCGAGCGTGCTTGTCACAGGCTTTGACATCATCTTCTTCTGGGTGGCTCGCATGGTCATGATGACTTGCCACTTCACCGGTCAGGTGCCCTTCCGTGACGTCTATGTGCATGCGCTGGTTCGAGACAGTGAGGGCCAGAAGATGAGCAAGAGCAAGGGCAACACCCTTGACCCAATCGACCTCATCGATGGCATTGCACTCGATGCCCTTGTCCAAAAACGCACGGTTGGGCTCATGAACCCCAAGCAGGCCGCCCAAATCGAGAAGAAAACCCGTAACGAGTTTCCGCAGGGGATTCCGGCCTACGGCACCGATGCGCTGCGCTTCACTTTTGCCAGCCTGGCCACGCCTGGGCGAAACATCAACTTCGACCTTTCGCGATGCGAGGGCTACCGGAACTTCTGCAACAAACTCTGGAATGCCACCCGTTTTGTTCTGATGAACTGCGAAGGCCAAGACAACGGGCTCTCCGTCTGCGCCGGCGATTGCGGGCCGGAGGGCGCACTGCATTTCAGCTTTGTCGATCGCTGGATTGTGTCCGAGCTTCAGCGGGTCGAACACGAGGTGCACACCCAGCTGACCGACTATCGATTCGACCTCGCAGCCAAGGCCATTTATGAGTTCATCTGGAATGAATTCTGTGACTGGTACCTCGAGCTCGCGAAAGTCAGTATTCAAGCGGGGCCTGAGAACCGTGCCCGGGCAGCCCGCCGCACCCTGTTGCGGGTGCTCGAGGCCACGCTTCGCCTCGCTCACCCCATCATTCCATTCATTACGGAAGCACTCTGGCAAGTGGTTGCTCCATTGGCTGGGCGCTCGACAAAGCTTGCTTCCGGAACACCGGACAGCATTGTTACGGCCCCCTACCCCGTGGCCGAACCACAAAAAATCGACCCCGACTGCGACACCCTGATGCAGCAGCTCAAGGCGATGGTTGCTGCTGTCCGATCCCTGCGATCAGACATGGGCCTATCGCCGGCAGAGCGTGTCCCACTGCGGGTCAGCGGACTCGCGAACCCCGCACAGGAGACCCACCAATGGATGGCTGCGGGACTCAAGGCGCTGGGTAAACTCAGTGAGGTGGGCTTTGTGGACGCGCTGCTCGCCCCGGGGGAAACCCTTCGTGCCCCGGTTCAGCTGGTCGGCGCACTTCAGCTCATGCTTGTCGTCGAGATCGATGTAGAAGCCGAGCGTGAGCGTCTCGGTAAGGAGGCGGCGCGGCTTTCTGCGGAGATTCAGAAGGCACAGGGAAAGCTATCGAATGAGAGCTTCGTCTCCCGAGCCCCCGAGGCCGTGGTGGCCCAGGAACGCGCCCGGCTAGACGAGTTTCAGTCGAGCCTTGCCCGAGTTCAGAGCCAGCTTGACGGCCTCTGAGCGAAAAAAGACAGAAAAAAAGGCGAGGCAGGCACCGCCTGCTTCGCCCCCAAAAGGCCGCTTATCGACTTGCGTCACGGCCTCTCCTCCTCAACGGTTCCAAGGCTATGGCGTGGCGCCCGTCATCACAAGTTGCGATGCAGCAGTAACTCCCGTTTGACGATGACTTGTTCAGGTGAAGGGTGAGACAACACCCTCAAACCTAGGGAAAGTACCGTGAAAATGAAACGTTATTTCCGACGGATGAGAAAGCGGTAAACCCCGCCCGTCTCGTCCCGTTGAATCAACGCGTGTCCTGAGTGTTGGCAGAAGTACTCGAAGTCATCCCATGCCCCACCATCGGTGGCGAGAACCTCCAGCGTCTCTCCGGAGGCCATGGACGATAAGGTTTTTTTCGCCCGAAGGATCGGGAGCGGACAGCTCAGTCCCTTCACATCAAGCGACTGAGTCGCAGCCGCGCTCACGACCCACACTTCGCTTGAACGAAGGCCGTTAAGCTCTGGAGCGCGCCTTCAAGCGCCTGCGGCTGCGTACCACCACCTTGCGCCATGTCTGGCCGCCCGCCCCCTTTGCCACCGATCTGTGTCGCGACATGGGTAACCAGCTCACCCGCCTTGATCCGACTGGTGAGGTCCGCGGTGACGCCAGCGATGAGGCTGACCTTGTCGCCGTCGACTGCGGCCAGCACGATGGCAGCCGACTTGAGTTTGTCTTTGAGCCCATCGAGCATCTCGCGAAGCCCTCCCGCATCGGTGCCCTCAACACGTGCGGCCAACAGGGTGACACCCGCAACGGACTGGGCCTGAGCAGCCAAATCTTGGCCTGCAGCCGCAGCCATTTTTGACTTCAGACGGGCAAGTTCTCTCTCGGTCTGTCGACTGGCGTCAAGCGCCTGAGCCAGGCGCGTGGTGAGCTCAGCGGGTGCGGTCTTAAGCATGGCGCTAGCCTCCTGAACCTGCGCCTCCAAAGACTGAAGCCGAGCTAAGACGCGATCTCCACAGACGGCCTCTACACGGCGAATGCCTGCTGCAACACCGCTCTCAGAGATGATCTTGAACAGGCCAATGTCGCCTGTTCGAGACACATGGGTGCCACCACAGAGCTCGCGCGAGCTGCCAATATCCAGCACGCGCACTTCATCGCCATACTTCTCACCGAAGAGAGCCATTGCGCCACCCTTGACCGCATCGTCAAAGGACATGACCTGGGCATTCGTGCCCACGTTGGCCAAGACCTCTGCGTTCACAATCGCCTCAACGGTTGCTATTTCTTGCGCCGTCATGGGCTGCGTGTGCGCAAAGTCAAAGCGTGTCTTCTCGTCATCGACCAAGGAGCCTTTCTGCTGAACATGGCCACCGAGGGTCTCCCGAAGTGCCTTGTGCATGAGGTGGGTGGCGGAATGATGTCGGACAATGCGGGCGCGCCGTTGCAGGTCAACCTCGGCTGTGACCGAATCGCCTACTTGAAGGCCGCCAAGCGCGACCGTGCCATAGTGCCCAAAGACCTGGCCCGTCACCTTGAGACAGTCGTCTACCCGCACCTGCCCTCCGGTTGCAACGAGTCGACCCGCATCACCCACCTGGCCGCCGGATTCTGCATAGAAGGGCGTGGTGTCGAGCACCACCACGACAGACTGCCCCTCAACCGCTCGGTCGACGGATACGCCCTCGACATAAATGGCCTGAACCCGCGCCGCATGCGTGAGCTGCTCGTATCCGACGAACCGGGTGTCGGTGCCCTCATAGCTCAAGGATGCACCCGCCTTGAATTTGCTTGCGGCTCTAGCCTGCTCCCGCTGGCGGTTCATGGCGGCTTGAAAACCAGCCTCATCAACGCTCACCTCACGCTCGCGGCAGACGTCTGCGGTCAGATCGAGCGGGAAACCGAAGGTGTCGTAAAGGGTGAAAGCGGTCTGACCATCTAAGGCCTGCCCCTTTGCCAAACCAGCGAGCGACTGCGAGAGTATGGCCATGCCCTTTTCCAAGGTCTCGCCAAATCGCTCCTCCTCCTGGCGCAGCATATCGGCCACGCGGGGGCCCGCGGCAGCCAACTCGGGGTAAGCGGCACCCATTTGTTCGACTAAGTCGGGGACGAGCTTGAAGAAGAATGGCTTGGGCTGTCCAAGCTTGTGGCCATGGCGCAAGGCACGTCGAATGATCCGGCGCAGCACATAACCCCGGCCCTCATTACCTGGAATGACGCCATCGACCATCAAGAAGGAACAGGCGCGAATATGGTCTGCAATCACGCGCAGAGAGGGGTTCTCGAGGTCTTCACAGCCGGTCTCTCGGGCAGCAGCGCGGATAAGGGCTTGAAAAAGGTCAATCTCGTAGTTGCTGTGCACGCCCTGCAGCACAGCCGAGATGCGCTCTAGGCCCATGCCGGTGTCTACACATGGCCTGGGCAGTGGTGTGAGCACGCCCTGCGCATCACGATCGAACTGCATGAAGACGAGGTTCCAGATCTCGATGTAGCGGTCGCCGTCTTCCTCTGGGGACCCCGGAGGCCCGCCCCAGATCTCTGGGCCGTGATCGAAAAAGATCTCACTGCAGGGCCCACAAGGGCCCGTGTCAGCCATCTGCCAGAAGTTATCGCTCGCGTAGCGGGCGCCCTTGTTGTCGCCAATCCGAATGATTCGGGCAACGGGGACCCCAATCTCATCGCGCCAGATCGCGAAGGCCTCGTCGTCCTCGGCGTACACCGTTACCCAGAGCTTCTCTTTGGGGAGTTGGTAGACCTCGGTCAGGAGGGTCCATGCGTGACGAATGGCATCGCGCTTGAAATAGTCGCCGAACGAGAAGTTCCCGAGCATCTCGAAGAAGGTGTGATGGCGTGCCGTGTAGCCCACGTTTTCAAGGTCATTGTGCTTGCCGCCCGCGCGAACGCTTCGCTGGGACGACGTGGCACGCACGTAAGGCCTTTGCTCACGCCCGAGAAACACATCTTTGAACTGCACCATGCCACTGTTGGTGAACAACAAGGTGGGGTCGTTTGCAGGCACCAGGGCACTCGACGGGACCACGGTGTGTCCCTGGGATTCAAAGTAGCCGAGAAATTTCTGCCGGATCTCGGAGACGGAGACGAAGGGGTGGTTTGAGCTCATAGTGGGAGTTTAATAGAAGGCTGCCCCAGCTCGGGCTATCCTATGGCCCTCTCTTGATCCAACCCGAGGTCCGCCATGTCCAGCATCCAAGCCAAGTCCTACGATTCCATGACCCCCACGACGGTTGCATTTATTGGACTTGGTGTCATGGGGTTCCCCATGGCAGGGCACTTGGCCAAGGCCGGGCACAGCGTCACGGTCTACAACCGAAGCCCTGAAAAGGCTCAGGCCTGGGTTGCGGAGTTCGGGGGACGCGCTGCGCCCACCCCCCGGGAGGCAGCTCAAGGCGCCAAGATCATCTTTTGCTGCGTTGGCAACGACGATGACCTGCGCAGCGTAATCCTCGGCTCCGATGGCGCTTTTGCAGGCATGCAACCGGGGGCACTCCTCGTCGATCACACCACAGCCTCCGCACAGGTCGCCCGGGAACTCGCAGCCATTGCTGCCAAGCAGAACCTGGGCTTCCTGGACGCCCCCGTCTCGGGAGGACAAGCTGGCGCGGTCAACGGTTTGCTTACGGTCATGGTGGGCGGTGACCTCGCTCGGTTCGAGGAGGCCCGACCCGTGGCCATGGCGTTTTCACGCGCCTTTACCCGCATTGGCGAAAGTGGAGCAGGTCAGCTCGCAAAGATGGTTAACCAGATTTGCATTGCAGGACTGGTTCAGGGGCTCTCCGAGGGTATTGCATTCGGCCAGAAGGCAGGTCTCGACATGAAACTCGTGCTCGAGGTCATCGGCAAAGGCGCCGCCCAGTCTTGGCAAATGGATAACCGGGGCAAAACGATGGTCGATGACCAGTTCAACTTCGGATTCGCCGTGGACTGGATGCGCAAAGACCTGGGGCTCTGCCTGGATGAAGCCAAACGCAACCACGCCAAACTCCCAGTCACAGCCCTCGTCGACCAGTTCTACTCAGATGTGCAATCCATGGGCGGTGGGCGGTTTGACACCTCCAGCCTCATCAAGCGTCTTCGCTAGCCCAGCTACACTCTCGGACATGGCTGTCTTCACCCCCGTGTCCTCCGAGGCGCTTGAGCAACTTCTCACGGAGTACCCCCTCGGTACCCTAACCCAGTTTGAGGGGATTTCGGCTGGCATTGAGAACACCAATTACTTCGTGGACACCACAGAGGGGCGCTTCGTACTGACCCTCTTTGAGAAGCTCAGCGCCCAGCAGCTGCCGTTCTATTTGAGTCTCATGCGGCACCTGGCTGATCAAGGTGTGGCCTGCGCCAAGCCGATGTCAACCCGAAACGGTGCACTCCAGACCTCCTGCTGCGGCAAGCCCGCAGCAATTGCAAGCCGCATCCCAGGTCGTGACGTGAAGCATCCCACTGCAGCCCACTGCCGAGTGCTCGGCCGTGCCTTGGCTCAGGCCCACCTGGCGGTGCATAACTTTCCAGGCCAACAGCCCAACTTACGCGGTCTGGCCTGGTGGACCGAGACCGTGCCCACCCTGCTCCCCCTGCTTGCAGAACCCCAAGCACGGCTGCTTCAAGAGGAGCTTGCAGCACAAACGGCATTCGCTCAGACCGAGTGCTACCGAGGCTTAGCGCAAGGCGCAGTCCACGCGGACCTCTTTAGAGACAACGTGCTCTTCGAACATGACAGCCCAACCGACCCTCAGATCGGAGGCTTTATCGACTTCTACTTTGCAGGCGTTGATCGGCTTGTCTTCGACCTCGCCGTCACGGTTAATGACTGGTGTGTTGATCAGGCCACAGGCGACTCAGGTCACCTCGACAACGGTCGCGTTCAGGCCCTGCTCGAAGGCTACGATGCAGTCCGCATGCGCCCGATTGGCGAACGTGAGTCGTGGCCCATGATGCTCAGAGCGGCCGCCCTGCGGTTCTGGATCTCCCGGCTCTACGACTGGCACTTGCCTCGCGAGGCCGCCATGCTCACGCCGAAAGACCCAGGACATTTCGAGCGTCTTTTGCGCGCCCGCAGGGCCGGGCAATGAAGCTCAGTAGCCGCCCGCACCTCCTGCCTGCGCGGCGCGGGGCCGCTTGGGTCGGCCTTGGTTTCCGGCTCTTTCACCAGCAGCCTCTAGTCTGGTTCGTCACCATGGTGAGCTACTGGCTGGTGCTCGTACTGGTGAGTAGCCTTCCCATGGTGGGCATTGCAATCTCGATGGCCCTCTCACAAGTGATGGCGTTCGGGTTGGTGGCACTCGCCTTCGCCATTGACCGAGCCGACCCCCAGCAACCCGCAACGCCTGCCAGCCTCTTTTCTGGTCTTCGTATGGGCCGCGAAACCGCCATTCGCCTGGTTCAGTTAGGCCTGATCTACGGCGCCCTGCTCGGGCTTTTGCTGCTCCTTTCGATTGGCCTTGATTCCAGCTTAGGCCAAGCGGTGTTGGAGCCTAAGCCAACGCCCGAGTCTCCTGATGAGGCTCTCGAGCAGATGAGCCAAAGCGTCCCGGGCTCGTTCTTCCTACTGGCCCTGCTCTATGTGCCCATCCTGATGGCCTTCTGGTTCGCACCTCAGTTGGTCGTCTGGCAGCAGCTTGCGCCGCTCAAAGCCTTGTTTTTCTCCCTCGTTGCAGTCTGGCTCAATAAAGGTGCCTTTCTGCGATACGGGCTGCTCTGGGTGGGGATCATTCTGGCCTCAAGCGTAGTCCTTGGGCTCCTGATCACGGCGATTGGATTCAGCGGTGGTGGGCTGCTCATGGCCGTACTGCCACTCTCTTTGCTGCTGATGGCCATCGGCCATGCAAGCGCCTACATCAGCACCCGCGAGGTGCTTGGCGCCGACAGCTCAGCAGCGCCCACTACGCCCGATCTAGCTTAGCGACCGAGAGCGCGAGCCACTTACTGCCGGCTCGTTTGAACTGAACCTGGGCGCGCGCGTCTTGGCCACTGCCCTCGAGCGCGGTGACCACCCCCTCACCAAAACGCGCATGACTCACGGCCTGCCCAATGCGAAACCCGCTGTCATGGGTCTGCCCAGAGAGCCTTGCAGGACCACCCAGGTATGGCGTGTCGGCGGAGACGCGCTTGGCATGCATGGAGGCATCGGGGTCAAAACTGCTCACCGAAGAGCGACCCGACGTAAAGAATCCCTGCTGTGCAGTCCGCTGTGCAATACGGGGGGCGAGCCATTTCAGAGCCCCTTCAGGCAGCTCGTCTAGAAAACGACTGCGCATGTTGTAGCGGGTCTGGCCGTGCAGCATTCGGGTCTGAGCCAACGAGATGTAGAGCCGACGACGAGCACGCGTAATCGCCACATACATGAGCCTGCGCTCTTCCTCCAGACCGTCGAGCTCTGAGAGGCTGTTCTCATGGGGGAATAGGCCTTCTTCAAGCCCTGTAATGAAGACCACATTGAACTCGAGACCCTTGGCTGAGTGGATGGTCATGAGCTGCACCGCATCCTGCCCCTCGGAGGCTTGGTTGTCGCCCGCCTCGAGCGACGCGTGTGCCAGGAACATCGAGAGCGGACTCGAGAAGATTTCGCCCGAATCGTCAATGGCAGCGCCCGTTACGCCCAAATTGGCTGGCGCCTCAAGAACAAGTCCCTCGTCGGCGACAAAGGCTGCAGCAGCATTGACCAGTTCACGCAGGTTCTCTATTCGCTCTCTGCCCTCTTTTTCGGTCTCGAAGTGGCGCACCAAGCCCGAGCGATCGAGCATGGCAGTAACCATCTCTTGGAGAGGCAGCCCCTGGGTCTCAAAGCGCAGGGATTCAATCATCTGCACAAAGCCCCGCACACTGGTTCCCGCCTTGCCGTCGAGCGCAGAGGCGGCCTCGTAGAGGCTGCAGCCGCGGGCCTTGGCCAGATCTGAGAGCTGCTCTATGCTGCGCGCGCCGATGCCTCGCGTGGGAAAGTTCACCACACGAAGGAATGCATTGTCCTCATGCGGATTGTCCATGAGCCGCAGATAAGCCAGGGCATGCTTGACTTCTGCGCGTTCAAAAAAGCGAAGGCCACCAAACACGCGGTATGGAATGCCCGCATTGAAGAGCGTCTGCTCGATGACCCGAGACTGGGCGTTACTGCGGTAGAGGACGGCCACTTCTGAGCGCAGGCGGCCCTCCTGTGCGAGCTGACGAACCTCCTCTACGAGCCACTGGGCCTCAAGTAAGTCTGTGGCGGCTTCCATGATGCGGATGGGCTCCCCCACGCCCGCATCCGTCCAGAGGTTTTTGCCGAGCCGGTCGCTGTTGTTGCGAATCAGCGCGTTTGCGGCATCGAGAATATGCCCGTGTGAGCGATAGTTCTGCTCGAGCTTAATCAGGTGCCGCACGCCAAACTCGCGCTCAAAGCGCTTCATGTTCTCGACGTCTGCTCCTCGAAAAGCGTAAATACTCTGATCGTCATCGCCCACTGCAAAGACCCCAGTGCTCGGTGTCGAGAGTTGCTTGAGCCACTCGTACTGCAGCGGGTTGGTATCCTGAAACTCATCAATCAGTACATGCCCAAAGCGCTGGCGATAGTGATCGCGCAGAACCGTATGCCGTTGCAGAAGCTCCACCGACCTCAGCAAGAGTTCTCCAAAGTCCACAACACCCTCG
>Ga0208009_1000047_pt1 | contig 32223 bp, 27 predicted proteins | sample Wag4_2014_7_16_FD_187364 | JGI IMG/M metagenome (GOLD analysis project Ga0208009, IMG submission 187364) | Fresh water mixed with fracking chemicals microbial communities from Ohio, USA - Utica-2 Time Series FC 2014_7_16 (SPAdes) (version 2) ...
AGAGACGTCTGCAACGGAGGCCGAGGTCTGGCGCACGGCAGTGGCGACCTGGCTGATGGCGAGGGTCTGGTTCTGGGCGCCGTCGGAGATCTGGCCAATAGCACTCGAGGTCTCGTTAGAAGCGGCAGCGACTTGGCGGGTATTGGCGTTAACGGTCTGCATGGCGCCGGAGAGCGCTTCGAGTGAGCGGTTGATGTTGTCTTTGAGGGCCGCGAGATCGCCACGACCTTCGGCACGCACCCGGCCAGTTAGGTCACCCTGAGCAACCTGGTTCATGACCGAGCCAACCTCTCCCAGCATGGACTGCAGGGTGGCCATGGCAGAGGCCACTTGATCGAGCGCCTTGCGATACTCGCCACGCGCAGAAATGCTTGCACGCGCTGAAAAATCTCCGTCTTGAAGCGACCGCATGATGCGGTTCAGCCCGGACATCGTGGCTTCGAGCGTCTCAACGGACTCGTTGACGGCCGTCTTCATTGCGCCGAGGTCGCCCTTGAGGTCCGCCTCGATTTTGCGCTGAAAGTCTCCAGCCGCAAGGGCCGACACCACGGTATTGACCTCATTCACAGCAGACTGCTGCGCCTCAAGCATGCGGTTGAGGGCCTTGGCGGTTTTGCCAACCTCATCGCTGGAATCGACCCGAATACGCTGGGAAAAATCTCCGGTTCGTTCGATTTGTGAGGCCACGTTCTGCACCTCCGAGAGTGGAACCGTAATGGAGCGCATGACGGTGTAGGCAAAGAGCACTCCCGCAACAAGGCCTCCGAGAATCAGGGCAATGGTGAGGTATTCGTTAGCTGTGTAAGAGGCTTCGGCCCCCTGAAACTCTTTGTCGGCTTCACGCAGCTGGATATCGATGTACTCCGCAAACTGCTCCGAAATAGGGTCAATGGCGGGGTAAAGTCGGTCTACCGTGAACTGTGTGAGCTGCTCCATGTTCTCGGCGGCCAGAATCTGCTCCAGGACGTCGACTTCCTTGTTGACCCCTTCGAGCATTTTGTTGATGCGCTCTACTAGGGCCTTCTCTTCGCCAACGGCTTCCTCCGGTGGGTGGGCCTCCCAGCGTTCTTTGATGGCTTTTCTGGCCTTGGCCAGGTTCTCTCGGCCCTCGTCCCAGCTGATATTTTTGTTACGGACTTTGTGGGCGGTGTCGACGATGTTCACCGCATACATGTCTGCAATGATTTTAAGATCACGCAGGTGAACCAGGTGTTCTTCGTTCACAAATTTAAACGTGTTGATCGCCTGAGTCATGCCCCATAGGCCACTGATGCCAATGACAACCGACGTCACAGCCAAAATGGCGACCAGGATTGAAAGCCTCATTGAGACCGCTAAATTCTTAAACATATCTCCTCGCTCCAGATTCTGTTTTGCCTACTGCTTGGTTGTTATTCCAACAATGTACCTATTCTCGTAACATTATCACGCGCGTTTGTGCTGCTCATTTCAGAGTTGCCAAGGCTGTTTGCGCAGCATGTCCAGTGCAGTCTCGGCCTTCACCGCTCTGGAAAAGTAGAACCCCTGAATCGCGATAGCGCCAAAGTCCTCTATGGCAGCGAGCTGCCCCTGTGTCTCAACGCCCTCTAGGACGATATCTAACGAGAGGCTACGACCCAACTGGACAACACCGCTCAGTAACTCACGGTCTCTGGGGGAGTGCTCGATGCCAGTAATGAAAGACCGATCGATTTTGAGCTCTTGAACCGGAATTCCTCGCAACCGTGAGAGAGACGAGCTCCCAACGCCGAAATCATCAATGCTGAGTTTAAAGCCCTGATCTCGAAGCCCGCGAAAAATCTCCTCTCCGGTGAGACCAAGGGTTGCGATGACCGTCTCGGTGATCTCCAGCACGATTCTATCGGGTGAGATGCCCTCAGCTCGCACCATGCGAAGGAGCTCCGTGCGGTATGTCTGAGAGAGGAGCTCCCCATTCGAGACATTGAAGGACATTGGAACGCTCAGACCAAGGTCTTCCCATTGTCTCACCACCTGAACGACTTGCTCGAAGAGTTGAAGTCCAACCTCAAGCATAAGGCTCGACACCTCCAGCGTAGGCAGGAACTCGCCCAGGGGAATGAGGCCGCGCGTGGGATGTTGCCATCTCATCAGGGCCTCGAAACCAAGAATCTTTCCGGTTTGCGCACAGACTTTAGGCTGAAAAAATGGCTCGAACTGGCGCCTCTCCAGCCCGAGAATGATGTTGTGCTCCACTGCGCTCCCTTGCTGGAGCGATCCACCCGGCCCTTCATCCAGCCGGAATGCATTTCCCCCCCTTTGCTTCACCACACACATGGCGCGATCTGCACATGCCAGCATTCCGGAGACGTCGTCTTGTAGCGACCCACAGGCCGCCCCCACGCTCAGCGAAAAAACAAAACGCTGACCGTGACTCTCGATGGGTTCAGCAAATCGGGCTCGCAGTCGCCGGACCCAGTGCTCCAGATCGTTGAAGGGCTCCGGGCTGAGTAACAAGATCGCAAACTCATCGCCCTCTAGTCGAACCGTTGTTGAGTCCCACCCATTGCGATGTGCAAGCTCTCTGGCGACGAGCTGGAGTTGGGCACCAAGGCGCGTAATGATGCGATCTCCCGCGTCAAAGGAGAGCAGGTCATTAACCCGCTTGTACCGGTCTACATTCAGGCATAAGGTTGCCGAGTGAACGGTTCGCCCAGCCGCAAGCGCTGTTCTCTGCTCGTTGATAAAGCGTTCAACGAGGTGTGCCCGCCGCGGCAGAACCAAGGGCTCACTCTGATCAAATAGCAAGAGACTCGCCTGGCTCGAGATTTGGTTGAGTTGTCGCTCAAGCGCCAGTTCTCGTCTACGGTCTGTGATGAGCCCAACGTAACGAATGCCCTCGCCAGGGATTGGAGGAATCTCCCGAAGGCTCAGGCTGATGGGGAGCCTGTCTGCCGCAGCACTGAGCCCCATGACCTCGAATGCAGCAACGCCTTTCGACTCTGACTCGTGGCAGCGATCGAGCAAAGACGTCAGCCCCTCTTTAAGTTCTGGAATCAGGGATTGGAGCCTCAGTCCCATCATTTCGTCTCTCTCGAAATGAAAGAGGTCCTCAGCCGCTCGGTTGGCCTCGTAGATCATGCCGTGATCATCGAATGTGATGATGGCTTCTTGGGCTGCATTCAAGACCGCTCGGAGATGCGACTCGCTGGTGGAGAGCCGTGAGGCAGCTTCCTGAAGCCAGAGACTGCCCTCGAAGAGCTCTTGAGAACGCGTCTCCAAGAGTGCTTCCGCCTCTTCTCGAGCGCGCCGCTCGCGATCGAGTTTTCGGCGCAGACGGGCTTCGGAGTCTGTGCCTTGCGTCATTGCGGCCTCAGGGTGAGTCTAAAGTGAGCAAAATCGGCTCGCGTTGCGTCATCTTGCCGAGTGACGGTTGCGGGAGCTTCGAAGTAAGCAATGGCTCCCAAAAGCAGCCCGTATGCGAGGTCGGCCATGGGGCGATGGGACTCATAGTGCAGCTCGATCATGTCGTGCTGCGCCGAATCAGACGGCTGCACCCGGACCCTGGGCGGCAGTGAGTTTGGGTAGAGCCGCAAGACCTCCTTGTGAATGTGAGAGTCGAGGCCTTCAAGGAAGCCTCGGAGTCCAGCCGACAGGTCAACGAAGTCTCGATGCTTGTTGACCAGAATCGGAAGTAGAAACTGACCATATGCATGGCAAAGCTCGGGTATCGGTCGATTGACCAGGTCGGAGAGGGTTTGAATGAGGGCCAGGAGCTCTTGATACTCGTACTGTCCTACGTTGGTATACGCCCCTCCGGTTGCGGTTGGGGTCTGGCTGAGCATGTCATCTGCAACCCCCTCACCAAAAGACTCCTCCGTCCAGTCCACAAACGACACAAACATCATTCCACGCATTTCAAGACCCTCATGCTGTGGGCAGTTCGACCGTGAAGGTCGTGCCCTCACCCACCCGAGACTTGCAGTCGATGGTCCCGCCCATCTTGGTGACGATGCTTCGAACCATAGCCAACCCAAGACCAGTCCCTTTGCCAACCTCCTTGGTGGTAAAGAATGGTTCAAAGATTCGCTGCATCACATCTTCAGGTATGCCGCTTCCGTTGTCGACAACTTCAATCGCAACGCGTTTGTCCGACACCTTCTGGGTTCGCACCTCAATGCGCCCACCACGCCGTTCGCCAATCGCGTGGCTCGCATTCACACAGAGATTCACCAGTACTTGTTGCAGCGCACCGCTGTCGCCATTGAGGGCGACCCGCTGCGCATCGCTCGATGCACTGACCGCAATCTCAATGCCCTTGAGGCTGGCTTGTAGGAGTCCCTGCGTCTCTTCAACGAGGGGGTGGAGCTCGAAGGTCTGATGATCGCCGTGCGCCACATCTGAGCCTTGTGGATTTTCTCGACCGAGACCGTTGAGCTTGATGACAATGTCGCGGGCGCGACCCGTAGCCTGCAAAATGGCAGAGAGGTTTTTGGTCGCCTTTGAGTCTGGGCCGACTTTCATTTCGACCAATTCAGCGTGATTTTGAATCACCCCTAAAAGGTTGTTGAAGTCGTGTGCAACGCCCGCTGCAAGCTGACCGAGCGCATCAAGTCGCTGAGATTGCTCCATTTTGCGCACCATCTGGAGATTCTCCTGCTCTTTGCTCTTGAACTCTTGCATGTCTTTGATGGTGACAACACCTCCTGTGACGCGTCCATCTGATGATCGAAGCGGCGCCGCCGAGATGGCGACCGGAATGCGCGGACCATCGGTTTGGGCGAGTGTCCATTCAAGGTTCTGCATGCGGCGCATCAGTTCTGCACGGATCTCATGAATGGCTCTGCCGACACAGAAGACCCCCATGATGGTGCCGTTGGAGGTCAGTGGAATGAGCGTAAGCGGAGCGCTATGGTTGCTCTGATCTCGCTTTCGCCATGTGAGCTGCTCGACCTCAATGCCGTCGGGAAGGGTTCCAGCAAAGACGCGCTCGATTGGGCCAGAGATCGTCCAGAGACTATTGTCGTCAATCAGGCGCAAGAGTGCTTTGGTTTTAAGGCCTCCGCGCTCGTAACCGAGTACGTGCTCGGCAATGGCGTTGGCGAAGGTAATCGACGCATCTTTACCGACGATCACCACCGGTTCAGCGATCTGCTCTAAGACGTTCAGAAAGTTGTCTGGATCGAGGTTGTAGAGGCACTGCACGGCAAGCGCGGCTTTTGAGGGAATCCACTGTTCGAGGGAGGCGTGGGGGTGTCCACCCTCGACGAGGCGGGTAAGCGGGTAGCCTTCCACGCTCTCTTTCTTGCGGGAGAGCAATTCCAGTGCCTTGGGATTGGCCGAGACGACGGTCCCCTCGCTGTTGATCTGGACGACACCATCCTGCATGGCATCCATGGTCCTCTCGAGCAGGGCATTCTGCTCTCGGACTTCCTCGCTCTTTCGCACCAGCGCGGACACGTCGTTGATGTTGATGACCGCCTGCTGAATCTCGCCTTCGCTTGACTGCATAAATGCAGTGGTGATGCGAGCTGGAATGCCTTTGCCCAGTCTGCCGCGCACCATGGCAATGAGGCTATCGTCCTCATCCTCGACTAGGTCACTGAGGGTCGCGTTGGCCATAATGGACCAAGGCAGGTCCTGTTCAGTGCGGACGAATGCAAAAGTCGTGGTGTCTTTTGGGGTGATGCTGTTGATGAGCGCGACCTCTATAAAGAGCTCGTGCCCGTCGCGTCGCATCAAGCCAATACTGCGACCATGTCCCATGCGCTGCTGGTGCTCGCCCTCTCGCTGGAACTGCAGAATGAGGTTGTCATGGCCTGCCCGGGCGCTGGAGGGAATCAGCATGCTCAGGGGCTTGTCTGTGAGGCCACCGGCCTGGTATCCCGCAAGTCGGCAGAGCCGAGCATTTGCAGCGACCACCTCACCTCGTGCGTTGACTCGGATGCATCCGAGGGGCATGTCTTCGAAGAGCTGACTGAAGTCTTTGGTCCTTACGCTCTCGAGAATGATCAAGCGATCGCGAATGCTGCGCAGCATGGTGTTTACGGTGCCTTCTTGTTCCTCAAACAGGACAGACGCTGGTCGCCCGACCACTTGCTGGCGGCGAAGCCCGGTGAGTTTGAGCAAGGCGGGGTTGCAGTCTTTCACGTGCCCTTTTTGGTCGGTCACGATCAGTCCACTCTGCATACTGGAGACGATATCGTTGGCGTATTGAATTTGCGCTTCGAGCGTTGCCTGGCTCTCGCGAAGTCTCTCTTGATTTGCCTGAAGCTGATTGGTGAGTCGCTGCGAGTCCATGAGCGTAGCAACCAGGGTCATGCGGTTGTGCGCCGCTTCCATGGCCACGCCAATTGCAACAGCGCTTGGGCGCAACAAATCCTCAACGCTCCTGGGTAACTCGTAACTTGAGCAAATCAGCAGGGCGCCGCGAATGCGGCTCTCGAACGAGAGGGGTGCGAGCAAGTGATGGGTCGGACTGCCACTTTGCTGGTCTGTGAGCGCAGCGAGGGCATCCTCTGGAAAATCCTGGGTGCGAAGCATTTCGCCGCGCTCTGCGAATGTCTCGCAGAGCACACTGCGCAGGGGAAGTTGGGGTACCGGGCGGGCGCCTTCTTGTCCGTGAAATCCGACGAGGCTGAGCACCTGGTGTTGAACCATGGAGTCGTCGCGCCCGACAAATGTGAACTCGTAAATGCCGCAAGCGGGCACGTTAAGGTAGTCGGCTAGCCGCTCAGAGAGCGCCTGGGCCAGTTCCTCTGGTGAGTATTCGTTTCGAACCGTCTCATTGACAAGCATCAGACCGCGGTCGAGCCAGAGTCGCTGCTCGTTTTTGGCCTGATTGGCACGCATCGCCTCGACCATGACGCGAATGTTGGCCAAGACACTTGAGCGATCTTGGGAGTCGAGTTGTATGGGGTGATGCAGGTTACCGGCCACAACCGCCTTGGTGGCCTGCATGACGGCCTCGGGTTCGCCCCCGATGAGCCCTCTGATCGAGCGGAAGATCCAGAAAATCGTGCCAAGGACAATCGCCGCCCCCAGGCCCAAGAGCAAAACGAAGCGGATCTCTCGCAGCCGGTAGCCCTCTTGCAGGGACTCAATGGCCGCCTGCGCCTCGGTCATACGCGACTTGATGGCGTAGTCGATGATGAGCGCCAGTGGGTCGCCGTAGGCTGTGTGTGCCGAGAGCATCCGTTGTCCCGCGAGCATGGCTGCTGCACTGCTGCTTGGGGTGTCGATGTCAGCGCCTGCTGACGACTCCAAGGCCTCCTTCCATTGCAAGGCGGCTGGTTCGAGCCCGACCTGCTGTAGCGGCATTTGCGTGGAGTGGTGCAAGGTTGATTCCACCTGGAGCAAGGCCCGAATATCCGCATAGACACGATCGCTTTCGCGAAGGATCTCCCTGGCCGAAATGCGCCCTGCAATGGAGGCAGTGAGGGCTTTGTCTTGAACGGACCTTAGACGACCGGCGACCGCTTGGAGGTTTTCAATCTGTTGAATGCGATTGGAGTAGACCTGGTCGAGCTGCGATCCAAATTCATTAATTTGAAGCGCTGCAAGGCCAATCAGGCCAGCCAAGCCCAGCAAGAGGGCTGCGCCAATGAGTCGGAAACGTGCTTTTAGGCTTAGGTTCATGAGATTGCCGCTAGGTTTGATAGGCAGATTCGCATATGATCCCTAGCAAATTCGTTTCATTTGAGAACACTAATCATGACAACTATTTTGCTGGCTGACGATGAGGACCTGCTTCGGGAGGGGGTTCGTGAAATTCTGGAGACGGCCGATTACGAGGTCATTGAGGCGCGAGACGGGGAAGAGGCGCTGGCACAGTTTGCCGTTTCAAACATCGATTTGGTCATTACGGACGTGGTCATGCCCAATATGGATGGGGTCGACTTTGTCACGCGCCTACGGGAGACATTCCCCGATGTGCCCATTCTGACGATCTCCGGCGGGAGTCGAGTCGTGAGCGCACGGTTTGGTCTGGATTCCGCGCTGCTCTCGGGAGCGAATGCATCGCTTACCAAGCCATTCACGGCCAAGCAGCTCCTAGAGAAGGTCCAGCAGCTGTTAGCGGCGCGTTAAGCGAGCGCAGGTCGCACAGAGTCTCCATGCCCAAGCTCGGTTTATTTCAGGGTCACGCGAAGGCGGGGGCCGACTCAGAGGTTCCTGTCCAAGAACGCAGGGGGCTTGAGGCTGCTCGCGTCCTGCTCGTAGACGACAGCCGCCTGATTCGCATGGGATTGCGCCGCTCACTCGAGGGCATTGGACTCAAGGACATCGTCGAGGCCGAGAACGGTAAAGAGGCCATCGAGATGCTGGTGCGGGACCACTTCGACCTCATGCTGCTCGACATGGAAATGCCTGAAATGAACGGCATGGCCGTCCTTCAGGTGCTAAGGGATTCTCCCCACCACCCCTGGCCGCCTGTCATCGTGATCTCGGGCGGGTCTGGGAGCTCGGGCATTGACGATGCGGTTCGCTGTATTGAGTTGGGCGCTGAGGACTATCTTCCCAAGCCATTTAACCCGGTTTTGCTCAAGGCGCGGGTGACCACCTCAATCGAGAAAAAGCAGCTGCGTAATCAAGAGGTCTTGCGCATGCGTCAGCTCAAGCGCCAACATGAGCAGCTGCAAGAGGAGCAGACTCGCACAGAGCAGCTCTTGCTCAACATTCTTCCCAAGTCGATCGCAGGCCGCATGAAGGCAGGGGAGGAGCGCATTGCGGACGCTTGTCCGTCCGTGACGGTAATGTTCTCTGACCTGGTGGGCTTTACCAAAATGAGCCGAACCAAGTCGGCTGAAGATCTCGTGGAATTGCTCGGGGAGTTGTTCTCCAAGTTTGACCTCATCACTGAGAAGCACGGCCTCGAGAAGATCAAGACGATTGGAGACAGCTACATGCTGGCGGGCGGTGTTCCGGTCGCGCGTGAGGACCATGCGGAGGCCGCCGCAGACGCAGCGCTCGAGATGTGCCGAGCAATCGATGAGATTCGCGAGCGCACCGGAGCCCCCATACAAATGCGTGTGGGCATGCACAGTGGGCCCCTGGTCGCGGGCGTCATCGGTATTCGCAAGTTCACGTACGACCTGTGGGGCGACACCGTGAACGTCGCGAGTCGCATGGAATCAGCGAGTGAGCCGGGGCGCATCAATGTGAGCGCGCATACGGCTGCTCTGTTGGAGGGGAAGTTTCAGCTCGCACCGCGAGGGCCAATTGAAGTGAAGAGCCTAGGGCAAGTTGACACTTTTTTTGTTGAATCAAGATTGGCTTAGGGAGAGGGCCATGAAACTGAAGATCACCCCGACCGACCGGGAAATCGTCATGCGTGATGACGATTTCATTGTGTCGAAAACCGATCCGAAGGGGCGGATCACCTACGGGAACAAGATTTTTATCGAGTTCTCGGGGTACGAAGAGCGCGACTTAATTGGCAAACAACACAATGTGGTTCGCCATCCCGAGATGCCGCGTGCGGTGTTTCACATGCTCTGGGGAAACATCCAGTCGCGGCAAGAGATTTTTGCCTACGTAAAGAACCTCTGCAAAGACGGCTCCTTCTATTGGGTACTCGCCAATGTGACGCCCTCGGTGGATCCGCAGGGTAACGTGGTGGGTTATTACTCCGTGCGGCGCAAGCCAAACCGCAAGGCGGTTGCCTACGTCACAGACCTTTACCGAAAAATGCTCGAGATAGAGCGCCAAGCGGGCACCAAGGATGCGATTGCGGCGTCCACAGCCCATCTGGAGTCACTGTTAAAAGAAAAGGGGGTGACCTATGAGCAATTTGCTCTCGGCCTTCAGGCGCTTTGAAATTTCGCCGCCTCTTGCGATTGCGCTGCTTGGGGGTATTTCTGTTTTGGCTGCCGTTTTGTTGCTCGTCGGCGTGAGCCTTCAGTGGGCTGCCGTGGTGCTGCTGATCGCAGGCCTGTTTGTATGGGCTGCTGCGCTCAGGGGCCTGGCAGTTGAACGTGCGCTGCAGACTCAAATTCAGAGCGTGCTTGACTCTGCAAGCCGAGGCTTATTGGAGCCGCGCATTACGAATATTCCCGAAGGTGCTCGCCTCACCGATTGTGCTTGGCGCCTGAATGAGGTCCTCGATCAGGTGGAGGCCGTCTTTCGTGAGAGTCTCACGGTCGTTACCCGTATGGGTATGGGGGATTTCGATCGGCGGCCCCAGACGGTTGGCCTTCGGGGGCTCTACCCTGAGGTGCTCTCGCAGATTGAACAGACTCAGATCTGCATCTCTCAGACGGTGGAGAAGCTCCAGCAGGCTATGGCAGCGCTCGCTGCAGGAGACTTCACGACGCGAATTTCGACGGAGGGAACCTCCGGCATGTATTGCGAGATTCTCACCGACGCGAGAGAAGCTGTGAATGCACTGAATTCTCTGCTGGGCAATGTGGTTACTGTGATGAGCGCAGTCTCCGGCGGGGACTTGACCCAACGGGTTCAGGCAGATGGCGCCGGGAGTTTGCAGCGGCTCAAGACGGACCTCAATGCCTCACTCGATTCGCTTGCGACCTCCCTGGGCAGCGTGAATACGAATACACAACGCGTCGCGGGCGCCGCGAACGAGACCAGCAATGCAATCGGTCAGCTTGCAGATGGCGCGCACAGCCAGACCCAATACATCGGACAAGTGGTAACAGCTATTCGTCAGACGTCCCAAGCTGTCGGGGAGATCTCGGATAGCACGGAGCAGGCCAGTCGCCAGGCTCAGGCCTCCGCGAGTGTGGTGCGGGATGGTCGCGTCAAGATGGAGCAGCTCGTTGAGGTCGTCAATGGAATCGCTAGCAGTTCTGAGAAGATCAACAAAATCACTGACGTGATCGAAAAGATTGCGAATAAGACCAACTTGCTCTCTCTGAATGCCGCAATTGAGGCCGCTCGGGCAGGGGAGCATGGCAAAGGATTTGCCGTGGTGGCAGATGAGGTCGGCAAGCTCGCAGCAAGCACGGCAGACAGCACCAAGGAAATTGCTGGCCTGATCAAGCAAGCAGCCAGCGAGACCGCGACTGCTGTGGTGGCCGTTCGCCAAGTCAGCGAGGACATGGAGCGTATTGTCCAGAGCGCGGGCCAGACAGACACCATGCTTCAGCGCATCTCTTCGGCAGTCGAGGAGCAAACCCGCACCATGCAGGAAATTAATGTCAGTATGGCCAATCTCGACAAAATCGCGCAGAGCAACGCCGCAGCATCTGAAGAGATTGCTGCGAGCATGGTAGAGCTCAGCCGTGTCGCAACTTCAACTCGAAAAGAAGTGGAGAAGTTCACTTTCTAACCATGGAACTGGTCCTCTTTCGCGCGCACGAGAACCTCTACGCACTTCCTGCCGAACGTGTTGGCAAGGTCATGGAGTTGTTGCCTGTCACCCCCCTGCCTTATGCGCCATCGACTGCTGAAGGTCTAGTCAACGTTTCTGGCTCGGTGCTCTTGAAGGTCTCGCTCCCTGAGTTGTTGGGCATTCCGATGGAGCGCAGGAGTCAAGACGGCGTCTTGTTGGTGGTGAACACGAGTCGGGAGATGGTGGTCATCCAAGTGGACTCGGTGTCGAGTAAGATCACCTTGGACGAGGCGGCGCTCACTCGTTACGTTAGCGACAACGCAGGAGCGATGGTGGCCGGGGAGTTCTCGCACGACGGGGACATGGTGCTTCTGCTGAGCCCAGACGCACTCGCGTTGGAGGATATGCAGCCCGTCGGTGTGCCCGATGGTGGTGGTGGGCTGGTCGGCCGAGTCGAGGACACCCGTGCCACAGACGAGGGGCTCCACCTTGCCGATCTTGAAATGGTGACGGTGCAGGACGGCGGCGAGGCCTATGCATTCTCCATGCACGATGTCGTCGAGATCGTTGAGGTCAGCGCGTTTACTCGGCTCCCAAATGTAGACGCAGAGGTCGATGGGCTCATGCTCATGCGTGGCAAGGCGCTGCTCGTGCTCTCGTTGGCGCGTCTCCTGCATCGCGATCAGGTTGAACCCTGTCGTTTTGTGTTGGTGCTGAGCTCGGGCGATGCCTCACTTGGAATTTCTGTCGCTCAGGTGGTGGGCATTGAGCGGTACTTAAGAGACGACATTCAGGCTGCCAGTGGTGACGATGCCCAGTTGGAGGGGTACCTACCCGGCGCAGGTGCTCGAGCTGGAAAAATGACTGGGCTCGTTTCTATCAAGAGTTTGCTGCCCGCTGAGCGCATGGAGGCTTACCAGCGTTACCTCAAGCAGCACGGAAAGGACAGCAACACCATGGCAGACATGCAAGCTCAGGCGGTTCGGAGGCTTCTGGCCTTCAAGCTGGGCGATGAGCGCTGCGCGCTGGCCCTTGGCAGCGTGGATCGCGTAGAGGAATATGTGGATCCCGTCGATCTCCCGGAGGGCGACGAGATGTTCTCCGGAGTGGTCCAAATCAAGGGTGAGGTCGCCCCAGTGCTCGATTTGCGCAAGGCCTTGGGCTATCCGACTTCAGAGTCGGCAGCCTATGTGGTCGTTCGGGTAGATGGCTCTCCGTGGGCCCTCGTCGTCGACAAGGTTGATCGGGTGATCGAGATTCAAGAGAGAGACATCACTCCGGTACGCAACAACGAGACCGACTTTGTCAATGAGATTGGCCGCCTTAACGGTGAGCTTGTCTCGCTGTTATCACTCGACCCTTTGGCACGGGCAGCCTAGGAGAACACTTTGCCTGAAGCCTTCGACAACCTTATCAATCAGATGAAGGACGCCGTGAGTACGGCGAACGATGCCCGCAAGCTCATTCACGAGCCGATCAAACCAGCCACTCGGCCGGCGCCGCCCAGTGGCGACGAACAGCTCGGCCTGATCCACCAACTCATGCTCGGTGTTGAGACGCGCTACGGCATTAAGCCGGGCACTCTCGTTGAGCGAAAGCTTGCGCGCATCCTATCGGAGATGCCAATTTCCGTGCTCAGAGATTGGGTCCAGTCATTGAATGCGTGCAGTGCAGAGCACCCGGACTGGCAGTCGCTCGTCGAGAGCTTGACCGTACACGAGACCTACTTCTGCCGCGACCCTGAACTCATGAACATGGTGTCGCGGGACATCATTCCTGACATCATCGAACGTCGCCAGGGGCACCAGCAGTTGCGGGTCTGGTCTGCCGCGAGCTCATCTGGTGAGGAGGTCTACGACCTCTCCTTCATGTGCCTGCAAGGCCTTCAACGCGCTGGTAAGGCCAAAGCGAGCGCAGAGCGCGGAATTATTCCAGCCCCGGGGTGGATGATCTGGGTTCTGGGTACCGATGTCTCGAACCAGGCACTTCGAACAGCCCGGGAGGGGGTGTACGGCGACCTGGGCATGGGTTCCTTTAGGAATCTCCCTGAGCAATGGAAGACCATGTTCGAAGAGGTCAAGCTGCCGCCAGAGAATGCGATCTCCGGCGTGCGATACCTACGCGTGCGAGATTTCGTTCGGGAGTGGGTTCGTTTCGAGCGATTCAACCTTGTCAACAGCCGCCCTCCGGTCCAAGGGATGGACTTGGTCTTTTGTCGCAATGTGCTGATTTATTTTGAGGATCCAGTAAAGCAGGCAGTTCAGCGGATGCTTGCGAAGTCCCTCTCTCCAGGTGGTGTCTTGGTTATGGGCGCATCGGTGCAGATGCTGGTCCCGGAATACTTTACCCAGAAGAACGGTTCGGGCGGTCCTTGGTATGTCCGAAATGAGGTGCTTGCTTGATTCGGCTGCTGATCTCCGATGACTCAGCCTTTATGCGAATTGCGATTCGCAAGATGGTGGAGCCATTTGACGATATTCAGGTGGTGGGCGAGGCACGCACGGGGCAGATGGCCGTCGAGATGGCGGAAAACCTCAAACCCGATGTCATCACCATGGACGTTGAGATGCCGGTGATGGATGGACTTGAGGCCACCAAGCAGATCATGGCCCGAGCGCCGACCCCGATCATCATGCTCAGCAGCCTGACCGAGCGAAACTCTGTGACCACGATCAAGGCGCTTGAGCTCGGTGCGGTCGACTTCATCGCCAAGAAGTCTTCGTTTGTGCAGCTCGACATCGTCAAGATCGGGGAAGACCTGGTCGAGAAGCTGCGCTATTGGGGAAAGAAAAAGACTCGCGTCGCCATGGGGACGCGCGCCGCGCTAGGTGCAACATCACTGTCGCTCTCCACCGACTCCCCAGCGCCCATCAATCTGCGTAAAGCAGAGAGTGCATTGGCGCCCTCTCTGGTGGTGCTGGGTATTTCCACTGGCGGACCTGCCACGCTCCCCCTGACGCTCAAGGCCATGCCCCCTCTGCAGTGTCCTTTGGTCGTTGCGCAGCACATGCCTCCCATGTTCACCAATGGTTTCGCGCGCCACCTGAAAATGGAAACGGGCCATGACGTGGTTGAGAGCACAGATGGCATGGAACTGCGACCAGGTTTGATCGTGATTGCCCGTGGCGGCACGGACGTCTTCGTCCGCGAGCCATTCCCGGGCCAGATCATGCTCTATGAGCGTACACACCCCGATGCCCCCATTCACCCCAATGCGGACGTACTTTTTCGATCGGCTGCAAGTGTCTCTGGTCCAGTGCTCGCGGTTGTCATGACCGGTATGGGCAGCGATGGCATGAGGGGTGCGCAAGAGTTGGTTAGCCGTAAGAACAGCGCTGTCATTGTGCAGTCACCCGAGAGTTGCATTGTCGATGGCATGCCGTCATCGGTCATTCATGCTGGCCTGGCCAGTGCAATCCTGAAGCCCGAAGAACTGGGTACCCGGATTGGTCGTATTGCTGGCAAGCCGCTAGCATCCTTTAACCCCCAGCCCACATCACTGCGAGGCTAGTTATGTCCAAGAAAAACATTCTGATCGTTGACGATTCTTTTGTAATGCGAGCTTTGCTGCGTGGCATTGTCTCTGCAGATCCCGACCTGAATGTCGTGGGCGAGGCAACCAATGGCCTCGAAGCGCTCCAGAACATCAAAGAGCTCAATCCGGATCTGGTCCTGCTCGACATCGAGATGCCCCACATGGATGGCATTGAGTGCCTCAAGCGCTTGCGCCTCTTGAGTCGCGTGCCCGTGATCATCGTGTCTTCAGTTGCACAGACTGGATCGCCGCAGGCTCTTGAAGCCAGGAAGCTCGGCGCTGCCGAGGTCATTGCCAAGCCCTCTGGTGCTATGAGCCTCGACTTAAATGCCAAGAAGGGACATGAAATTGTCTCTGCTGCGCGCCGGGTCCTTGGTCTGGCCTAAGGAGGTCGCATGTCCGACGATTTCATCGAAACCATCTGGGCGCAATACGCGGTCGAGACCGAAGAGCATATTGAGGGCATCGAGTCTGCGCTGGTTCGGGCCGATAGCGAATCCCTCACCCATGATGAGATCTCTGGGCTGTTTCGGGCCTTCCATTCTCTCAAGGGCCTGAGTCGTGTCATGGAGCTCGCGGCCCTCGAGTCGGTGACGCATCGATCTGAGGACCTGTTGGGGCTGGTGCGAGATGGTGCAACTGCGCTCGATAAGCCCATGGTCGATCTCCTGCTGCGTGCGCTCGATGCAATCAAGACCCTTCGGGACCTTGCGGTCTCTCAACGGTCGGATGGTGAAAAGCCCGAAGCCCTGGTCAAGGAGTTGGTTGCTGCGTTCAAGCGAGCAAGCGGCGGCGGGTCGGATGAGCCCCCTGCGGCTGCACCGGTGGCGTCGGCTCCTGCTTCTGCATCCGCAGCAGCAAGTGTTCCAGAGGGTGCGCCCGCGACATCAGCACAGCCTCAGATCACCAAGGAGAAGCCGGAGCTGCGCGCCCCTACCGAAGGCGAGACGAGCGATGATCAAGAAATTTTCCTGCGACTGGTCAAGAACGGACTCCCGATTCTCGAACAGCTTGCAAAGTCCATTGCTGCGAAGGAGGATCCCTCCAAGGTCATGGCGGTGGCGAACGATATTCGCCGTCCCTTATCCTGGATGCAGCGTGCGGCCACCAAGCTCGGATACATCGGTATTGAGACCCGCATCCACGACATTCTCAAGACCCTCCCGAAGGATGAGGGCTACACCCAAGAGACCGGTGAGCGCGTTGTCGATGCGATCGTTGCGCTTCTGGGTGATCTGCAGTTTTTAGGTGAAACGACGGGTAGCGATCTGGGCGGTGAGAGCCTCGCCAACGTGCTGTCTAGAACGCTGAAAGACAATCTGCAGGTGTTATTGGGCCAGGTCAACGAGCAACTCGATGGGCTCGAATCCAGCGTGGACATGGCCGACGACGATCTGGCAGACCTGATCTCGCAGGCGTTCTCGCGCGTGCATTCCTATCTCTCCTCGATTTACCCCGAGATGCATTTTGACCTGCCACTGATGTTTGTCGATGCATACGCCCGCGCTGCGCGCAGGCAACTCGCCATTTATAGCGATGTCATCGATCTGACGCGTGATGCCATTCGCATGATTCGTGAGCTCGGCAGCTCCAAACTCAAGAACCCACTCACCCAGCCGGAATTGGCTGCTCAGAGTGCCAAGCTGGTCGGGCGCATGAAGGATTACCTCTGGAGCAATGACAGCACCGGGACCACGCCTGTTGACGCTGTGAAAGCGTTTGTAGCCCATCTGAATATTCCGCCTGAACTCTCTGCGTTGCTCTCCCCCGAGAATACGCGCGAGTTGATGGAGGCCATTCAGTCTGGCCACGAGGCCTACCTCATCACGGCTCACCTTGAGTCCTCAGAGGAATTGGCCTCTTCATTCCTGGGTTGGGTCTCACGTCGGGGGGCGGTCATCACCAACCGCTCGGTGTTTGTCGATGAGGCGAGCTGGTACGAGATGCTTTTTATCTCGACAGCAAGCAGATCCGAGGTGGAATCGGAGCTCTCCGAGATCGATCAGAGTCGCGGGCTTGTGCGACTTGGACCACCCCTCGGGCAGACCAGCCCGGTGGCCCCTGTCACGCCTATCAAGGTGGTCACCGCCCAGTCCGCGGGTGTATCTGCCGGACAAGAAAGCGGCTCTGCTGAGACTGCACCTGCCGGAAAGCCTGCTGCTGCGAGGCCAAATGCTGCCACCTCAAACGTGATTCGTGTGCCGGGAGAAATGCTCGATCATTTCATGAATCAGATCGGCGAGATGGTGTTGGTGCGTGGGCAGCTCGCGCATGTCATTGCAGATCAGCGGATTCGCGAGATGGCGCTCGCGCTGCGCCGGGTTTCCGATCGGCTTCCCCCAGAGCTCGCCGGCTCGGCCGACATGCAGCGACTCTTGGACCTTGTCGATGAGCAGGGGCGTCGCTTACAAGAGACCGATGCCCTGATTCAGGGTGCGCTCTCCCGCCTCCAAGACAGTGTCATGGGCCTGCGTGTTGTGCCTGTGGAGCTGGTCTTCAAGCGCTTTCCGCGCATGGTGCGTGACCTTGCCCAGGCTCAGGGTAAGCAGATTCGCTTGGAATTGATTGGTCAAGAGGTAAAAATTGACAAAGCCATGGTGGAGTCGCTTGCGGATCCGTTGCTGCACATGGTGCGCAACAGCGCTGACCACGGTGTGGAGTTGCCGGAGGAACGGCGTCGCGCAGGCAAGTCTGAGGAGGCTGTTATTCGCATCAGTGCGGAGCAACAGGGCAGCCGGATCCTGATCAAGGTCACGGACGATGGAAAGGGAATTGATGCAGAGCGTGTGCGTCGCAAGGCGGTCGAGCGGGGCTTGGTGAAGGAGGATGAGAGCCATTTGCTGAGCAAGGACGAGGTGCTCAAGTTCATTTTCCGAGCAGGATTTAGCACGGCAGAAGTGGTCACCGAAACCTCGGGTCGGGGAGTCGGTATGGACGTGGTTCGCACCAACGTGATGCGCCTGGGTGGAAGCATTCAGCTCGACTCCGAGCTGGGTCAGGGGACCAGTTTCACCATGCAGATGCCGCTTTCTGCTGCGGTTCAAGAGGTGCTGTTGGTGAACGCCTCTCGGCAGACGCTTGCGATCCCGGGTCGTTATGTGGCTGAGGTGGTCGAGATCGATGGCTCTGAGATTCAGTCCGTCAAGGGTCGGCAGGCATTGCTGCTGCGGGGTAGCTTCCTTCCCATTGTCAGGCTCGACGAACTCCTGGGCTTTAGGCCCGATCGATCGCTGATTCCGAAGTGCATTGTGGTGCTCTCAGATGGTCAGCGCACACTTGGTGTGAGTGTCGATGAGTTTGTGGGCCGTCAGGAGCTCTTTACCAAAGATATCCATCCTCGACTGGCCGCACTCCCTGGTGTTGGTGGTGCGTCGATCCTCGGTGATGGGCGTGTGGTCCTGATCCTGGACGGTGCTGCGTTGTATCGATTGGCCGAGAATTTCAAGCCCGCTGGCGCACTCTCGCTCGCGGCTTAAGGCGCAGACGTGGCGGTGTATTTACAAGTCGCTGCAGGGCCGCTCTACCTTATGCTGTCTGCAGAGGGGGTACATGAGGTGACGACCCTTGACCGCCTGGGTCAGAGTGAGCGGGGCTTTGTGGAGTGGCGCGAGACTGTTCTGCCTTTGGTGTCTGTTGCGGAGTTTTTTGAGCTGGAGCCTGGAGGTGCTCCAAGGCTTGGTGCGCTCGATCCCAGCAGCATGCCGGTGGTGATCTACAGCCCCTGCGACGAGTCGAGCCCCCTCGCGTTTCAGTTCGATTCTGTCGTCTGGCTCAAGAATCTTCCCGCACATCTTTGGCTAGCGCTGCCCTCGGTGCCTGCCCGCACGCGGCATTTTTTCGATGCGATCATGAGCTTCCCAGAGACACATCACCAGGCTTATCGCCTGCGACGCCCTCTTCGTCTGGAGGACTTTCGTTCAGCCCTCGGATGGACGATGGCTGCGCAGGGTGTTCTCGAGGGCGAGTTGAAGCATGAGTGACTCGATCACGGGACGAATGAGCGTGGTCTGCTGACTGAGGAGCCCGCGCAGAGAGTCCGTGGTGATCTCTGTGCAGCTGATGGCCTTGGCGGCCACTGCAGTCGCACTGCGAAGCCCACCCGAGAGAATGGCCTGCTCTCCAAGTAACTCCCCCGCGCCCAGCCTGGCCATGGGTTCTTGATTGGGCGGCAGAAAAATCTCGACTTCGCCAGACAGAAGCAGGTAGGCCTTATCGGCAGGATCGCCACGCTTGAAGAGCACGTAGCCGGCTGGGTACTCCCGGCTTGGCAGCGCGTCGTCAATGACATTCATGGGGTGTCTGAACCGACAATTCTTGAGATCGTGACACGGCAGATGCTTCTGAGTGCGTCTTGGGCTGCGTAGAGCTCGTCGCGGGCACGCTCGATCGGGATGAGTCGCGTGTTGAGCAGGCCGTCGGCATGAGCAGTCCATCGGGAGGGAAGCCCGGCAAGACCCTCGGCAAGGCCGAGAACGCAACCGGGGCCCATGAGCACTCGGGTGCCATCTTGGTCGACAATAACCTGACCTTGAATAATCACATGCGCCTCTCGAATGGGTGAACCGCGGGTGAGAATCTCCTCTCCACGGGTGAAGAACCCCGTCTTGAGTAGATTAGAGGACCATATCTTGGTGTATAGCCGCTCCTCGCTGGTCAGCGCAGCCTCTTCATAGTGTTTGAGTTGAACAGAGTCGGACTGAATGCCTACCAACGCACCGATGCGATCAAGCTTCTGTGTGTTGATCCCGAACAGAACGTCCGACAGGCTGGTGGTTGACATGGATGAGGACGCGCAGCCTAACCCAGGTTGAGCGTGAGACGGTCGCGCGCCAGAAACACACCGGGGCGCAGCTGCGTCTCAATGGTTTGAGCGATTTGATCGGTGCGCGCGGGATCGTGATGAGAGAGTGCAAGCTGCTGAGCACCGGAGGCCTCGAAAAAGCGCACGCCTTCTTGCCAGGTCGAGTGGCCCCAGCCTTTGAAGGCGCTGAAGTGGTCGTCGTCGTAACTCGAATCCCAAATGACCAGATTCGCGTCCCGAGAGAACTGCACCATGCGGGCATCGGCTTGCGTTCCGTGTTCATGGTCGCTGAGGTAGACCACCTCTGCCGCAGAGCCCTCGACCCCCACTCTGTAGCCGAACGCACGGCCAGGGTGATTCAGCTCACAGGCCGCCACGCTCCAGGGGCCAATACGGGAACGCTCTGTGCCAAGTGGCAGGAACTCCATGCGGGGCGAAATGAGCGAGAGTGAGACGGGAAAGCCAACGCCACCGTAGACGGAATTGATTCGCGCGATAAGGTCTGCCTCAGACTCGCAGTTTGCGCTGGCCAAAGTGAGCGCGCCCTGGCGCTTTTTACCGAGAAAGTAGGGCAGCCCAAGCACATGATCCAGGTGAAAGTGAGACAGCAGAATGACGTCGTGTCCCGCAGTGGGCTCCGCGTGCATGAGGCCAGTTCCCGCATCGATGAAGAGGCGGCTATCAGGTGCTTCAAGCCCAACACAGCTTGTATCGCCCCCGAGCCGTGTGTGCGCTGGGGTGAAGAATGGATAAGAGGCACGAGTTCCCCAAAAAGTGAGTTTCATGTGCGCTCTATCAGGTCAGCGTGGCTGGCGGTGACTTCAAACCCAGCACCCGAACGACCGTACATCGTGAAATGCCTTTGAGGCCGGGGTTTGCCGCCCTTACCTCTTGGATGCTGCGTACGATTGGAAACATAAGAACGTTTACCACTCGGGTGGAGAGCACTCGCTGAGTGGGGGCTTGTTCGGCGATGCCGGCCGAGAGTCCAATGACGGAGCCCGGTCCGTAGTTGATGGGTTGTCCATTGGCGTCGTTGCCTACTGCAATGCCTGTCACGACGAGATAGCCCGCAGCGGGGATTTCGCCGGCTTCCAAAATGGTCGAGCCCGGCGTAAAGGCCGTGATGTTGAGCCTGTCACTGGAGCGAAGGCGCAGGAAAAGGTTCTCCATGGACTTCAGGTGTGCCCACTCGGGTGTGTTGAGCATAGAGAGAATGCGCTTGGGGTCGTACTTCGCCATGGTCTGCACTTCCTCAGAGAGCGCGAACCCAAGAGGCTGTCCTTGACGGCGCTTGGCATCGATCTCGTTTTTCATGGCGAGTTCAAGCAGCAACCCTTCAATAACCGGGCGAATAATGCCGGGCTCTGACTGAAGCACAGCCTTGAGTTTCTCGGTGGTGACTTCAATACAGACCGCATCTTCGATGGCCCAGGCTGCAGCGCCCCTGACCCCGCCGAGCAGAATGGCTTGTTCGCCAAAGGCGTCGCCTTCTTTGAGTTGCGCGATGACCTGCCGGCTGTCGGGATCGAAGATTTCGATCGTGCCAGACTTGATGAGGTAAAGCTTATCGGCTTGGTCCCCCTTGTTAAAGAGGACCTCCTGGCTTTTGAAGCTGGCTTCGGCAAACTGAACGGAGGGCGAACTCATAGCTCAAAAGTTTAACCCAAACGCTGGTATTGAAATTCAATTACAGGTATGGTCTTGTGATGTACGACCGCAACTTTTCTGCAGAAGAAGCGATCTCGCTCATGGCCGTCGCCGCGCGAGATCTGCTGGAGGCCCGACATCCGCAGTCCGTCATCGAGCATCTGGGCGCGATCCTTGTCAGTGCCTACCGGGCAGATTCGGTCGAGGTCGTTGGTCCTTTTGTCAGCGCGCCCAACAACGTCGGCGAGGCGGGTGTGCAAAGTCAAGCGCAGCTGACGCACATCCTGCGCGAGGGCGCGTGGCTGCGTGAGTTTCGGCTCCACGCGGTGCGCCGAGATGTGCCTCAAGCCCGACAAATTGCTCAGAGTGCGCTTCAGATTGCTCAACAGCGCCTCGAAACCATTTTTCAACTCGCAACCCTCAGCACGGATCTTGCGCACTCCCAGCAATCAGCGCCCGAGGAAGACGTGGAGACGGGACTGCGCAGGGTGCTTATGCGTGGCCTCGAGTGGGCCCTGGAGCGATCCACTCAACAGGGGTCGGCGGTGGCTGTTTTTCAGATTGAATATGCATCAGACCTGACAGAGCAAGAGCGACTCGAGGTGACGGCGCTGCTCCGCGCGAGCCTGCGGCGAGTGGATCAGGTGGTCAGACTCAATCCCGATCGAATCGTTGTCATTTTGGAGGGCTTACTCGCTCCAGACAGCGTGCTTCGTGTTGAAGAGCGGATCGCCGGGCTTTTCCGAGCACAGTCTTTGAGTTTTTGGGCGGGCGTTGCACTCTCGCCTGCTCACGCCCGAACACCAGAGCGCCTCATGGGACTCTCGGAGCGAGCGCTGCAAGAAGTCCGCGCGTTGGGTCTAAAGGGTTTTCACCATTTCGGAGCGGCGAACTGCGTGTCCGAGGGGGTCGCACTGTGATGCGCGCCTGCATCATTTCCCTCGCCTGTTTGGCTGCATCGGGTGGGGCCACGGGCCAATCCCTCCATCAGGCGCAAGGCTGTTTTGGGGATCAGTCGGCTAAAGCCCCAAGATTGAGCGTGGCCGTCGTGCCTCAACTTCCGGCAGCGGACATTCATCGTGCCTGGGCACCGGTCTTGGACCGTGTGGGTCGTCAGGTTGGACATTGTTACGACTTGGTGCTCACCAAGACCATCCCCGATTTTGAGGCCTTGTTTCTTAAGGGCACGCCAGATTTCGCATTCCTGAACCCGTACCACCAAGTAATGGCGCATGCGCGTCAGGGTTATAAACCCCTGGTGGCTGACAACACGCCCCTCACAGGCATTTTGGTGGTTCGGCAGGACTCCACGGTGAAGTCGCTTAAGGATCTTCAAGGCAAGAGCGTGGCTTTTCCCGCGCCAAACGCATTTGCGGCCTCGCTGCTGATGCGCGCCATTCTGGCCAGGGAAGGCGTAGCCATTCAGGCGGACTACGTGAAGACGCACAACAATGTCTATCGATCTGTTGTTCAGGGTGGACATGCCGGTGGTGGAGGGGTGAACAACACCCTAGAGCGTGAACCCGATGCGTTGAAGCAGCAGCTCAGAGTGCTGTACGAGACGCCTGGATTCAGCCCCCATCCGTTCTCTGTGCACCCGAGGGTCGATGCTGGTCTGGCGAGTGCGGTGCAGGCTGCGCTCTTATCGCTGAGTGCTTCTGACGATGGACGGACCCTGCTCAATGCCATTCAAATGCCACGGCCCCGCGTGGTGACCCAGCAGGCCGACTACAAACCACTCTCGGACCTAAGGCTCGAGACTTTTGTGTTACTGGCAAAGCCATGAGCACCACGACCAGGGTTTCGTCACAGACGTTTCGCCGCATGTCGCTCTTGTTGGTCGGGCTGACTGTTTGCATGCTGGTTGCAGGATCGGCGTTTGTCTATTTCTCGTCCTCCAAGCTGTTTGAAGAGCGGCTCACGGTCACGGCCAAAGGCCTTGGAGAGGGGCTTTCACTGGCCGTTGCCGATTCGGTCGTGGTCAGGGATTTCGGCACGTTGGAGTCTCGCCTGATTCAAGCCTTAAGTGGGTCTGGCTTATTGTCGGTCACGGCACTTGACCTCGAGGGCCGGGTGCTGTCCTCTGTCGAGCGGTCTCCTCAAGGCATTGCTGTCCCCAATTACGCACGCATTCAGCTCGAAGTCCCGTCAGGGCAGACTGCCCGTGTGGAGTGGGCTTCACAGGGGAAGGTGGTTGCGTGGCAGCCTGTCACCCTGGGGCGCACTGTAGGCTGGCTGCGCCTCGAGCTCACCGATGAGACGCAGGCGGCGTTCGGTTCGTTAGGCCTTCAGGCGCTTCTAATTGCCATTGCATTCAGCCTCGTGCTGCTCGGGGCATTTGGCTACGTGTTGAGCCGCGCCTATCGGGTCATTGATACCAACGAGGTACATCTCCATCGAGAGAATACGGCGCTGAGTGAACGTGCCAACCAGGATCCACTCACGGGGCTACCCAACCGGGCCGGACTCACCCAGCTGCTCGCGGCCAGCATGGCCCGGGCTGATGCATCTAGCAGTGCAAGCCTGGCTGTGTGCTTCATTGACCTCGATGGCTTCAAGCCCATCAACGACACCCATGGGCATGACATCGGCGACAAAGTGTTGCAGTCTGTTGCTGGCCGGATCCGCGCCATTGCCCGTCAGGGAGACTACCTGGCTCGCCTCGGAGGCGATGAGTTTGTTTTGGTGGTGCACGGGCTTGAGAACATCTGGGAGATGGAGCCGGTCTTGAGTCGTTTGATGCACACCATGACAACCCCGCTCACCGTGGGTCCACTGACCCTGAGGCTTGGACTGAGCGCCGGTGTGGCGCTTTATCCTCAGGATGCCACGGACCTGGGCACGCTTCTCGATCGGGCCGATCAGGCCATGTACCAGGCAAAGCATGGTGGAAAGGGGCGTTGGGTGATGTGGCAGTCTGTTGCTGGCGCCGTCAGCGCGGAGACGCCGGCTGTTTGAGCGAGATGCGATACAATTTCAGGCTTCGTTTTGCTCGGTGATGTAGCTCAGTCGGTTAGAGCGTGGGATTCATAACCCCAAGGTCGGCGGTTCGATTCCGCCCATCACCACCATACACAAGGGCTCGGGTAGACACCGGGCCCTTTTCATTACTGTGCCGCTGGCATTGCGAACGGTGCCACCCCGATGAGCCACGCGTGGCCGACGAAGGCAAACCAAGCCCAAGCCCCTGTGCCAACGGCCAGGGTGAGCAGAGACAGCGGTAATGAAGCACGCACAGGTGCTTCTACAGGGCGCCGGCGCGAGGCGCGAAACACCAAAATGCTCCAGACCAGGAATCCACCGAACAAGATGAGGTCGTGTAGGCCACCGTTGGCGAGCAGGTGAGCAAATGCCCAGAGCTTCACGCCAAGCACCATGGGATGCTTGAGTTTCTGTTTAAAGAGATTGCGGGGGACATAAGCAGCCACCAGCAAAATGAAAGCAAACAGCGTGAAGAGCGAGGCCGCATGACTCAGAAAAGTGGGCGGCGTCCAGAGCAGAATGGGTTCTTGCCGGGCAATAGCGTAACCGCCGATGAGGACGATGAGGCCGAAGAGAGAGAGGACGCTGTAAGCGGCCTTATAGGGCAGCGGGCCGTAGGTGTTGATCAATCGTTCACGCTGAGCAGGCGCAAGGGTTTGCAGGGCGTGAACCCCCAAAAAAATGATGAGACCGAATATGAGTTGTGCCATACGCCTATTATGGCGAGAACATGAACCAGACCTCTACTAAACCCCACACCGGACTCAACCGACTGCTGCCGCTCTGGACCCTGGCGCGACCCTATGGCTGGCACTGGGCCTTGGCGCTGACTTTTTTGGTGCTGGCAGCGGCCTCAACGCTGGCCGTGCCGTTGGCCTTTCGTGACCTGATCGACCGCGGGCTCTCAGCGCAGTCATTGCACGCGCCCTTTGTAACGCTCATGGGCATTGCCGTGTTGGTCGCAGCATTCACCTCGCTTCGCTTTTACCTTATGTCCTGGCTGGGGGAGCGGGTAGTTGCGGATCTTCGCAAGCGGGTCTATGGCGTCGTATTGGGGCGCCCTCCCGTGTTTTTTGAAACCCTCCAGACCGGTGAAGTGCTCTCTCGCCTCACAGCGGACACCACACTGGTGCAGAGCCTCGTGGGTACCAGTATTTCGATGGCACTGCGCAGTCTGGTCATGCTCACTGGTGGGGTGATCATGATGCTGGTGACCGCGCCCATGCTGGCTGCGCTGATGGTAGGTTTGCTCTTGGTGGTCATCTTGCCGGTGCTCGGCATGGGTCGCAAGGTAAGACGCATGTCGAAGGACAGCCAAGACCGTGTCGCAGACACCAGCGCGCTTGCGGGAGAGGTGCTCAACGCGATGCAGACTGTACAAGCCTTTGGTCGGGAGCCTTACGAGCGCGATCGGTATGGCTTGGAAGTGGAGCGGGCTTTTTCGACCGCTCGACGCCGGATTCGCTCACGCGCGCTCATGACTGCCGTCGCGATTGTGTTGGCCTTCGGTGTGATCGTCTTCGTGTTGTGGCTGAGTGCCCAAGCGAAGGCCGAGGGGCACATGACTGCGGGTGAACTGGCCCAGTTCATTCTCTACGCAACCCTAACTGCCGGAGCAATTGCTGCGCTTGCGGAGGTCTGGGGCGAGGTGCAACGCGCGTCTGGCGCAACCGAGCGTCTGGTCGAACTCATGCGCGACCCTGAGCCTGTCGAGGGACAGGCGTTTGACGGTGCGTTGGAATTGCCCATTGATATTCAATTCGAGGCCGTGCGTTTCGCCTACCCATCGCGCCCCGATCATTGGGTACTCAATGGGCTCACGCTCAATATTCCGGCTGGCCAGACGATCGCATTGGTGGGCCATTCGGGCGCAGGGAAGTCCACTGTGCTCGCGCTGATTCTCGGTTTCTATCGTCCTCAATCTGGGCGCATTCTGATAAACGGGATAGACCTCTGGGAGATGGGGTCAACGCGTGCTCGTGCGCTGATGGGCCTCGTTCCTCAGGATCCAGTTGTTTTCTCTGGCGACGCCTGGGCGAACATACGCTATGGCGACCTGGACGCGACGGATGACCACGTGCTTAAGGCGGCGCGAGCGGCACATGCCGATGAATTCATTTCGACCTTGCCCAACGGCTACGCCACATTTTTGGGGGAGCGAGGCTTGCGTCTGTCGGGCGGGCAACGCCAGCGTCTCGCGATTGCGCGAGCTATCCTTCGCAACCCGCCCGTGCTGCTGCTTGATGAGGCAACTTCGGCCCTCGATACGCTCTCGGAGCGTGCAGTTCAGGCAGCGCTTGAGACCCTACTGCCCGGACGCACGGCCGTTGTGGTGGCGCACCGACTCTCTACGGTGCGAAAGGCCCATCAGATTGCGGTGCTCGATCAGGGGGTGTGTGTGGCGATCGGTTCACACGACGACTTGAGGAGAACAAGCCCGCTCTATGCCGCACTCTGTGCAGAGCAGTTTGTTGATGAATCCGCTAGGCCCGAGCCAGTCGAACCTGTGTCATCGTAAGTCCCGCAAACACCAGGCCAATTCCCATCCAGGTCACAGGCTCGATGAGCTCGTCGAGCAAGATAGCAGAGGCAGCTAACCCAAAGACCGGGACCAGCAAGGTGAAGGGTGCAACCTGGGATGCGGGATGATGCCTCAGTAGCCAGGACCAACCGCCATACCCGAGGAGGCTTGCCCCGAGCACGTTGTAGGCGAGGCATACCCAAAGAGTTAGGTCGCCCTGCCCGAGGGTTTCAAGTGCAACACCCCAGGGTGCTGTTCCAGAGACCCAGATCGAGAATGGAAAGAGTGGGATCGCTGCGAGACCAGAGCCCCAAGCCACGAGCGCAATCGGCTGGATGGCGCCCATGCGCTTCACGAAGAGATTGCCGACCGACCAGGCGATGGCCGCCGCCAGCGTGAGGAGCAGTGCCACGAGGGGTGCATGACTCTGAAACCGAAGGGCCACAACAATGATGCCAACGCCCCCCAGGCCAACGCCCAGCCATTGGAGTGGGCGCGGCCGTTCCGCATGCAGCAGGACGGCAAACAAAATGGTGAAGAAGACTTGGCTTTGGACCAACAGTGAAGCGAGCCCGGCTGGCATGCCAGCCTCAATTGCAACGAAGAGCAGCGTGAACTGAAAGCTAAATGAGCTCAGTGCGTAGCCGATGAGGATTCGCCAAGGCACGCGTGGACGTGGCAGAAAAAAGATGAGGGGCACGCTGGCGAGCACAAACCTCAGTGTGGTCAGTACCGGCGCTGGAATGATGTCGAGGGCCATGCGAATGGCCACAAAGTTCGTGCCCCAGACGAACATTACGGCCAGCGCAATGAGCAGGTGAGAGGGGCTCACGCGCGAATGCGCCAGCTGGTGGCAATCAGGTGATGTGTGAGCAGGAGGAGACTACATGCGAATGCTCCAGACACCCCAAGACTCAGCCACGGCGAGACGTCGGCGACGCCGAAGAAGCCGAACCGAAAACCATCGATCAGATAAAAGAAGGGGTTGAGGTGGCTGATCACCTGGAAGGCCGACGGCAGACTGTGAATGGAATAAAAGACGCCCGCGAGGAAGGTGAGGGGGTTGATGAGAAAGTTTTGGAATGCAGCGACGTGATCCCATCGCTCAGCGTACAGGGCTGCAATCAAGCCGAGGCTGCCCATTACCAAGCAGGCCAAGCCAGCGAACAGGAGCACAAAAAGTGGCTGCGCGGGAATGGTGGGGGCAACCAGCGGAATACTTGATACCCAGATTGCTAGACCACAGGCCAGGCCTCGTAAAGTAGCCCCACCGACGTAGCCCACAAGCCACTCCCAAGGCCGCGTCGGCGAGAGCAAGAGGAACACCAAATTCCCGGTGATTTTGCTCTGGGTAAGGCTTGAGCTCGAGTTTGCAAAGGCGTTCTGCTGAAGGGTCATCATGACCAAGCCAGGCACCAGAAAACTCGCATAGCTGATCCCCGGCATGGGCTCGAGTCGGCCCTCAAGCAAATAGGCAAAGACCACCAAAAACAGCCATGAGGAAATGACGGGCGCGAGGATGGTTTGGACTGAGACCTTGGTGAAACGGCGCGTCTCTTTGACCAGTAACGCCCATGCTGGCGACTGGACCTGCGGCTGGGCTTGAATCATGGTTGGCGCTGCGCGTTGATTGCGTCTTGAAGGGTTTGAGCGGCCTGCGCGGCAGCGGCCTGCCAATTCTCTGATTCCGAGGCGTAAATAATGCTGCGGGAGGCGTTGATGAATACGCCGCCCTCAGGGGTCAGTCCCGCTCTCAGCGTAGCAGCCAAATCGCCGCCTTGGGCGCCGATGCCTGGAATGAGAAGGGGCAGCTCGGGTGCTTGGACTCGAATGGCAGCGAGGTCGGCGGGAACGGTCGCACCGACCACCAGCCCCAGGTTATCGCCTGCATTCCAGCGGGTTGAGGCTAGGTGTGCGATCTGCTCGTAGACCTTTCTGCCGTTTGCAAGTGGCAGGTCTTGCAGGTCAGCTCCGCCCGCGTTGCTGGTGCGACACAAAAGGAAAACTCCTCTGCCAGGCTGATCGAGGAAGGGGGCAATGCTGTCGTGGCCCATGTAAGGGCTGAGTGTGACTGCATCTGCCTCGTATCGCTCGAATGCCTCTGCGACATAGTGCTTGGCTGTGCTGCCAATGTCGCCTCGCTTGGCATCGAGGATGATGAGCTTTTTCGGGTACTGGGTGCGGATGTAAGCGCAGACCTCTGCAAGCACAGGCTCGGCAGATTGCGCAGCAAAGTGGGCAATTTGTGGCTTGAATGCCGCGGCATAGGCTGCAGTGGCGTCGATAATTCCTTTGCAGAACGCCAGTACCCGTTGTTGTTTTCCGAGCGTGTCCAGTGGGGATGGGACTCGACCAGGTTCAGGGTCTAGGCCTACACAAACAAGGGAATTCGATTCCGCCCAGGCGGTCTGGCAGCGCTTATAGAATGTCATGCTCCATTCTGCCACGATGAAAGCCCACCCCATGCGCGTTGCGCCTCGCTTGAAAGGTTCCCACCCAGTTGCATCGCTGCTGTTTGGGTTGGGGGTGGTGCTTGCTTCTGGCTCTGTTGGTGCCCAAGGTCGACCGGGTGCAGACGCGCCTGGGCCAGGTGCCTCAGAAGAGGACGCAGAGGCTCCCATACAAGAGGTTCAGGTGCGCGCTCGGCGCATGAGCGATTTGGAGGAGCGGCGACAGTCCACCGCAGCACGCACTATCGTGGGTCGGGACGAAATTGAGAAATATGGTGACAGTTCGCTCGAGGATGTCCTGCGGCGTCAGCCTGGGGTCACGATCCCCTCTGGTGGCGGTAATCCTCGTATGCGGGGACTCGGCGGCGCCTACACTCAGATTCTCATCGACGGACAGCCTGCTGGGCGTGGTTTCTCGATGGACAGCATTCCACCCGATCAGGTGGAGCGCCTCGAAATTACCAAGTCCCCCACCGCAGAATCGGGTGCCCAGGCAATCGCAGGCAGCATCAATATTGTGACCCGGGCGGGCCGTCAGCAGGGCCGTCAGGATCTTCGGTCCGCCGCGACGGCTTCTGAGTCCAGGCGCCAGTTGCGCGCGGGCTTGAACCACGCCGGGTCGCTGCTGGGCCTTGATGCCATGCTCTCGGGAGGTGTTTTCTTATCAAGGCGCTCTGAGGATGGGCATAGCAAGGTCTCCGAGTACAGCCTCGATGGAGCGGAACTTGGCCGTCAAACGATCGAGCGCACATCGGATATCAGCCGCACCGGTCTGAGTCTTCGCGGCCGCATCGGCGAGGAGCTTGGCGGGGGGCGCAGCTGGTTTGTTTCCCCCGTTTTCTTTGGCTCTAGAGGGGACTCCGATCGCCGAAGCACCTTCACACCTTGGTCTGGCTTGCCTCCTCAACTCATGACCGCGTCAGACTTGCTCAGCAGCGAGGGTGAATCCGAGTCTAGCTTTTACTGGAGTCGCGTCGCATTTCAGTGGAAGACGCCGATTCGCGGGGGGCTTCGCATGGAGCTCGACCTCAATCGCACGCAGATGGGGTCTGAGAGCAATGGCGCCAGCGAAGGGTTGCTGGTTGAAGGCGGCACACGCAGGACGGTCTCCTCCGGGGAGATGCTTGAGCGCAGCTCGGGGCTCACGGCCAAGCTGCGGCGAGACGGTGAGCAGCATGAGCAGGTGTTTGGCGTTGAATGGTCATTGGCACGCAGGGACGAGTCTCGCACTGAGCTCGTCGATGGCAATCCAAGTCTGCTCGATGCAGATGAGAATGTGGCCGGCCGCAGCGAGCGCATTGCCGTATACGCCCAGAATGAGTGGAACCCTTCTGCGCGTTGGACGCTCATGACGGGTCTTCGCCAAGAAAGGATTGAGACCTCGGGCGGTTCGGTTGGCGCCATGCAGGCGCAGAATCGGGCGGAGGTGACCACACCGCTTGTCCACCTGGTGTTTAGGCCCGTGGCCAAAGGGTCGGACCTCTTTCGGCTTGGACTCACTCGCGGTTACAAGGCCGCAAGTCTTCGAGACTTTATTGCAGCCCCGAATATTTCCGATCGCTATCCCGTGGGTGGTGCAAACAGCTTTGTAAGCCCCGACCGTGCCGGTAATCCAAGTCTCAAGCCGGAGCTCGCCGTGGGAGTCGATCTGGCTTTCGAGCGGACTCTTCCCCAGAGGGGTCTGCTCTCAGCAAGCCTGTTTGCCCGAGAGTTGAGCGATTTTCAGCGCCGTCAAACCTTGCTGGAGACCGTCTCCTGGAGTCCTGTGCCTCGGTGGGTGTCTCGGCTGCGAAACCTGGGCCAGGCGCAAACCTATGGAGTTGAACTCGAGGCGCGCGTCGCAGCTGGTCTTGTCGGTTTTGACGTGAAGGGTCTTGAGTTCAGGCCAAGCGTCAGTGCCTACACGAGTGCGGTGGAGGGCATTCCAGGCCCCAACAATCGACTGGATCAGCAACCGGGCCTCACCGCTAAGTTTGGCGTCGAGCAGCGGCTCGGGGCGGGATCCCAGTGGGGCAGCAACCTCGCCTATACCCAGGGTGGACGGGTGCAGGTGACGGAGCAGAGCTGGGCGAGGGCGCGCAATCAGTGGCGACTTGACGCATTCTGGCTGACCAGACTTACACCCAAAATGAGGCTTCGAGTCTCTGGGCAAGACCTGCTCTCTTGGGGGTCTCGGACCGAGACGGGCACCGTGCTCGATGGTCTGGAGCAGCGCTCCTCACAGCTCGGGGCGGGTGAGGCGAGGATCACGGTTGGGCTGGAGGGGCAGCTCTAGCCTAGTTGTAGAGATGTTTTAGTACTGTTGACAATTCACTACTGTATTTTTTACACTAGTGACATGACAACAGCTTTCGAAGATCGATTCCACAAGAGCATCAGCTCGGGAACTGCAGGCCTGGTGGTGTTGGCCACCGTTGCGGCGAGTTCTGAGCCGCTGCATGGCTATGAGATCGGACGCCGCCTGGCCGACCAGGCACCGGAGGGCCTCAGCTTCAAGCAGGGCACCCTCTACCCCATGCTGCGCAATATGGAAGAGGACGGCTTGCTCAGCAGCACCCTTCAGCCAAGCCCAGAGGGGCCCGCCAGGAAATGCTTTTCAATTACTGCGAAAGGTCTTGAGGTGCTCGAGGCCTGGACGCAGAGCTGGACCCAGAGTAGCCGCTGGGTGAACCGAATTCTAGGAACCCTAAAATGACCCAGACCCACCTGACGCCGATTGAGCGTTACCTGGCCGATCTGCAATCTGCGCTTGCCGGCCGTGACCCCGCGGTCATCCATGACGCGCTCGTTGATGCCGAGATTCATCTTCGCAGCGCTGTGCGGGCAGGCCAGACCCCCGAAGAGGCAATCCTCGCCTATGGCCCGGCGCATGAGATTGCCGAGGCGTACGGCGATCTGCCCCACCCGGTTCAACCTCCTGTCGCTCGGCGTGGTGCACGGCGCATTCCATTCATTGGCATTTGGGCAGAGCCTCAGGCCTGGCTCTCGCTCATCTACTTTCTGGTGCCCGGATTCGCCATGGCGATTGCAGGATTC
>Ga0208009_1000048_pt1 | contig 31597 bp, 50 predicted proteins | sample Wag4_2014_7_16_FD_187364 | JGI IMG/M metagenome (GOLD analysis project Ga0208009, IMG submission 187364) | Fresh water mixed with fracking chemicals microbial communities from Ohio, USA - Utica-2 Time Series FC 2014_7_16 (SPAdes) (version 2) ...
AATATGTTCCACGATATGTATGTCACCGCTAAAAGAGCTAGAACCCAACGGGCTATTTTTTGTGGCTGGTGGCGCAATGAACTCTATAGCCTAGATCCCGAAGGTCAAACCTACAAAGTGTATTGGGATGGCAAGCTCACAGGCGAAGAAAAAGAATGGGTACGGGATATTAAGAAGCTGTACGACTTTGAAATCAATAGCCGTCAAATAGCCTGGTGGCGTTGGAAGCTCTATGAAGGCATTAAGGATGACAGCTTAATGTACCAGGAGTTCCCACCGACCGAGGACTACGCTTTCGTGATGACGGGAACTTCTTTCTTTTCTAATGCAAGGTGTACAGATGCCGTCAAAAAGATTAAGCGAATGGATTGTGAATACTTTAGATACAGCTTTGGAGTTAACTTCCAAGATACTGAAGTCCTTAAATCCACAGAAAGATTGGCTACACTCAAAGTTTGGGAGCAGCCTGTTGATACTGCTTACTATGTTATTGGCGCTGATCCCGCTTACGGCAGTTCTGATTGGGCTGATCGCTTCTGTATTCAAGTTTATCGGGTATATGCTGATGGGCTGGAGCAAGTAGCTTCCTTTGCAACTTCGGAACTAAACACTTACCAGTTTGCTTGGATCATTGCCCACTTAGCGGGTGCATACAAAAACTCGACCCTAAACCTTGAAGTGAACGGTCCAGGTCAAGCCGTGATTAACGAACTTAAGAATTTAAGACGACAGGCTGCCAACATGGGTAGCGCATTGGGCAAAGACCTGATGGATGTGTACGCCAATATGCAAAACTACATTTGGCGCAGAAATGACACCTTGGGCGGAATATCCAACAGCATTGGCTGGCTGACTACGGCAGCGACTAAGGAACGGATGCTCACCTACATGAAAGATTACTTTGAGCGTGGCATGATGGACATTTACGACATGGACACCATTGAAGAAATGAAAACCATGGTGCGTGATGGTGGCTCAATCATGGCTTCTGGGCGTAATAAAGATGACCGAGTAATTGCTTCAGCCTTAGCGTGTGCAGCTTACGCAGAGCAAGTACAACCTAGGCTAATAGCCCAAAAGATTACCCGCAATATCTCACGGGTGCAAGACGACTTTACTCCAGAACAATTAACCGTTGGGCGTAATGTATCGGATTACTTAAAACGCATTGGGGTGTATGGACAATGAAACCCACGATTCCAAAGCGTGATTTAAAAATTATCATGCACCGATTTTTGTCAGACAAAGATCGAGGAATTAGTATTCCTTTGTTTTCGGATTTGTGTGGCGTATCCATTAACCAGATACGGGATGTGTTTTTAAACAACACCGAACCCTTGAGTGAGTATGTGCAAAGGCGGGTTAGCAAAGCGTACAACGAGTGGAAAGATGGCGAAGTTGCCATTATGCAAAACCGAGATACCAGCAAGTTTGTGCAGTACCGCAAAGAATCCAAGCCAGCTTTAGAGAAAGTAACCAAGTTGCAAGTGGTTAATGGAGAGATTAAGATTAAGTTAGGTATTAATAAGAAGTATGATTATTCAGATAGTACATTAGATGAACAGTTAGGAAGGGGATGATATGGCTGTAAAAAATGATTACAAATGCCCAACACACGGGTACTTTGAAAGCAACAAGGCAAAATGCCCAATGAAAGGATGTCAAGATGAAGTTTTTATCGTTTTTCTCCAAGCTCCAGCAATGCTTTCAGCAAAAACTCGGTTTACCGACAAGTCAACCAAGCAACTTGCCATCGAGTTTGATATGTCAAACATCAAAACCACCAGAGAAGGCGAAAACCAAAGCGGATACCTTACCCGTAAAAACAAGTTCTCCGAAAAAGAATACGCAGAAGTCGAAAAGTACGCTACCCGCAAAAGAGGTAACAAGGACAAGCTCAAACCTGAATCGATCCCGCAAGCGCAGCCAAAAGAAGCCCGCCCTGGTGATGCAGCGATCTGGGGTGGCGGATTCCAAGGACTAAATATGCAATCCCTACTTGCTGGTCGAGGTATTCAACCAGTACGGGATGAAGCGGTGGGCTTGACACCTTCTCAAGCTGGCATACAATCAGGACCTAGGGTTGATCCAAAATCTACTCTGCGTGATCCTGACAACTTAAAGATTAAGACATGAGAATCCCATCAAACGCACAAGAACGAGAAGATTTTTATTTAGAAACCTTGCAAAAATGCTTGGTATCCAAGGAGGAAAGGCGGGCGGATTACCATACCCTACGGGCGTATTACTTGTTTGGCGCTGGTCCAGAAGAACCACCAGCTTACTTTAATAAAATTAATCCGCACCTTGACCAGCTTTCTTCTTTCTTGTATTCGGCAGACACTACTCGGTTTTCTATTCAGCTTGGTGCGTCAGTCAATCACATTGAACACCGCAAAACACCATCTTTAACCAATGCCTTAAATGATGAGTGGCTAAATTCCAATGCCGACCAAGTGTTCTCGCAAGCCTTAAATTGGTCTTTGGTGTACAACACCACTTATCTAAAGTTAGTGGTGAATAACGGCATACACCCGTACATGATTGAACCATCCTCCGTAGGCGTACTGCGGGAGGACACCCCTTATACAGACAGGCAAGAAGCCATCGTTCAGACCTATTACATTACTAAATCGGACCTCTACGCCCGTCTGTATTCCCATCCCAAGCGGGATGAACTAGTCAAGCGTGTTACGACTGGCTCTGGTCCACAAGATAGCGACATTCCTGATGCGGTCAATCGCATTGTTACAAGCCAAACCAACCCAACCATTTACGGTAATGTGAACATGGATTTGTATGGCGAGATGCGCTATCAAGCCAGACTAGCCGAAGATACCGTTGAAATGCACGAATTATGGGTATGGAATGATGATATTGGTGACTATCAGGTGGTCACCATTGCCCAGCCCAATGTGATTATTTACGATAGACCTGGCGAATCCTTGTTTATGAAGGGTGAATGTCCATTTATCCAGCTCTGTCCGAACCCTTTATACGATTATTACTGGGGTGAATCGGAGTGCCAGAAGCTCATTTTGCTTCAATCCTTGCGCAATAACCGCATGACCGAGATTTTGGACTTGCTTAGTAAGCAAGTTAGCCCTCCTACAGCCCTGACAGGCTTTACGGGCATACTCGATGAGAAGAATTTTGCCTTAAATCGGGCGGGTGGACTGCTCGCTTCGGATATGCCCAACGCTAAAGTGGATCGTTTAGCACCCAATTTGCCCAATGATTTGTTTGATATGCTGCGAGAAATTGATGCGATGTTTGCCGAGGTATCAGGAATCTCCAATGTTCTGTCTGGGCGTGGCGAATCAGGCGTTAGAAGTCAAGGTCATGCTAGCCAATTGGCACGATTAGGTAGCTCACGGGCTAAGAAACGGGCATTAATTATTGAGGATGCGCTTGAAAAGGTCGCTACCATGTACCTCAAGCTCATGCAATTTTATGATCCTACCCATTACACCGATACTGAGGGTAATCCCTTTATTGCAGACCAATTTACACGGGATTTTGTGGTTAAGGTCGATGCCCATAGCAATAGCCCAATCTTTACCGAGGATTTAAAGAACTTAGCGTTTAACTTGTTTAAGGCGGGAGCAATTGACCAAGAAGCATTGCTTGATATGCTAGAACCTCCAATGAAGCAGTTGTTAAAAGATAAATTAAAGACTAAGATGGCAACAGGTGGTGGTGGAAGCCTACCCGCTTCTGCAACCTCAGGTGGTCCAAGTGAACCAATAGTGGGGTAAATATGGAAAATCAACAGATACAACCAAGAGCCGATCAGCCGATTGTGAGTACCGAATCCCTCAAGCGAGGTGATGCACCAGCCCAACTGCAATATCGGAATCAAGGATTTCAGAATTACTCTCGTTCACCTAGTACACGGGTGTACGGGCGTGATGTGCGTTAATTTTTAAGGAGATTGATATGTACGGTAAGAAAATGAAGCGTGGTCGTAAAGCCTGTCGATAAGTTCCTTCACGGGATTTCCTCGGGTAGCGGGAATTAAAATACAGCTACCCACTTGACAACTTATAGATTAGGTTTAATCTATGCAGTAATTTGATAGGAAAAATGTATGGCTGTGCCACAACAAGACCTGATGAAAATGATTAAAAGCCAACGGGATGGAGCAACCCCAGGCGGAATGGTCGAAGTAAAAGATGAGGAAGCGGTGCTGTCCGATGTGACAACCCCACCCATGGCAGCTCCCATGTCAACACCCGAACCCAAGATGGGCAGTAAAGAATCCGCTATGTTGAATTTATCCATGGCGATGGATTTGCTCAATCAAAGTTTGCCTGGCATTGGTGTGAACTCTGCGGAAGGCAAGCGTGTCTTAGATGCAATCCGTGTGATTACAGGGATTCTTGGACCAAACAAAGAGCGTACCGATGAATTGCAACCGACTGAAATTTTAAATATGTTGCAAACTTTACCTCAAGCGGGTGGCGCAACACCTGAGAGTAAAGCAATGACCTCTGCGCCAGCGATTCCTGGCATGATGCCAACCCCGCCAGCAATGCCTAGCGGTGGCGGTATGCCATTACCTCAACCCATGTAAAGGAAATTATTATGGAACTGTTTAAACCCCGTGGTGCTTCTGCTCCTCGCAAACCAACCGACAACAACCAAAAGAACGGACAAGTAATCAATACTCCCCGTTATTCTCAATTTGGTGGCTTGTCTGCATCAAACAAAGCTGGCAGCAAAAACATGATGACCATGAGCCAGCCTGGTGATACCAAAAAAGTCATCTAACGAAAAAAGGGGATAAAGATGAGCTTAGAAGATATTAGTTTAGAACAGCGGGATGAATTAGCCCTCTTGATGAAAGAGTTGGCTGAGAATCCTTCTACTCGTAAAGAAGCATTGCGTTTAACAAAACGCTTGCGCCCAAACTTGCCCATACCTGAACTTGAAATCGAGGACTATACTGAGCAAAAAGTAAGCGCTGCTGAAGATCGTGTCATGCAATTGGAAGCCAAGCTGAAAGAAAAAGAAGCGTTGGAAGAATTGCAAAAGCGCAGAGATAGATTGATTAAAAAAGGTTTGGCTAGTTCGGATGATGATATTCAACAGATCGAGAAAATTATGCTTGAGAAGAACATATCAAACCACGAAACGGCTGCCGAGTATTTTGATTGGATGAAACAAGCTGCTGTGCCTACACCATCTGGCTACAACCCAAGTCCGTTAAAAGGTTTTGACCTGAATAACTATTGGAAAAATCCAGTACAAGGTGCTAGAAACGAAGCAGCAAAAGCATTGGCTGAATTGCGTAAAAACACTCGACCAATTGGTATTTGAAGTTTGCAGTAATAGGGGATATTTAGATTTTTGTTTGGAGATAAACTATGCCTATAGGCGGCGGTATTCTTCCAGCAGCGGGTACATCGCAATATAACGAACTTACTTATGTAACTCGTAGAGCGTTTATCCCCAAACTGGTCGTACAACTTTATAACAGCACACCCTTGATGGCTGCGTTGATTGCAAATAGTCAACAGGCTTCAGGTGGTGTATCCCAGGTAACTGTGCCAGTACAAGGCGCTCAGTTCGTTAACGCACAATGGTCTGATTACTCTGGTAGCTTTACGCAACCATCAGTACAGCAAGGTGCATACAACGCTGAGTTCAACCTTAAACTGATGATTGCTCCTGTACCATTCCTCGGGATGGAAGGTGCTGTACAGCAAGACTATGCAATTATTCCTCTCATTGAAGCTCGTATGAACGATGCAACCAATGTGATGATGGATGCAATGGCGACTGCTTTGTACACCAACTACACGAACACTCAACAATTTATTGGTTTGCCAGGCGCAATTGACGATGGTACTAACATGGGTACATACGGTAACATTAACCGTAGCACCTATACTTGGTGGCAATCGAAGGTTTACAACGCTGGATCAGTCAACCCAACTCGTCAAAATATCCTTCAGTACATTTCTGGAACTGTTAAAAACGGTGCAGAAGTGCCTACTTTTGGTGTTTGCGGATTTGGTACTTGGACACTATTGGCTCAAGACTATGTTGGTCAAGAGCAGTATGTGATTACCCCAGGTAGCGGTTTTGACAGCGATACCAATGGACCACAAGCAGCTTTCCGTGCTTTGATGGTCGCTGGTGTACCTATTTATCCAGACCCTTATTGCCCAGAGGGTGTTGTCTATTTCATTAACTCGAACTACTTGAGCTTGTATATTCACGATCAAGGTAGCTTTGTGTTTACTGGATTTGAAAGCACTTTACCAAACTGGCAGATTGGTTATGTTGGCGCTGTCTTGATGATTGCCGAATTGGTAAGCACCAAGCCGAAGTCAATGACCAGAGTGTCTGGCTACAACTCTATTTCTTTATAAGGAGAACTAGTCATGGCACTCGGCTTAAATAAAATCCTGATCTCAGGTAGCGCAACCAATACGCCTGGAGCTTATTGGCAACTTACAACCATTGATGCAACTACCGCTGGTACAACCGTTCCCGCTGGTACTTACATCATGTTTGCAACTGCTAATGTGATTATCCAAGCAGTATCGGCATATAACACAACTACAAGCACAGCAACCTACAGCAATGTGGGCGCTATTAATGTGGGTGGTGTTGTGATCTCCGATGGTGTAAATGTACGCTTGCTTGCTACAACTAACGCTACAGTAACCTTGGCTACTGTAAACGGTGGTGAAGCTGCTTCTGGCACTTACAACGATTAAGGAGAGAAACAATGGCTAACCCCAACGCAGTAGGTAATCTTTACCTAAACAGTTTTGGATACGGCTTAATTGGAAAATTAACTGCGCAATCCCTAGCAACAACGGGAACTGCGCAGATTAAGATTCCTCTCGTATCAGGCGGGTTAACCAACGGTGGTGCAACTGGCAATTCTGGTGGGGTGATTATCCGTCAAGTCACGGTGCAAAACCCTTCTGGAACTGTTGCAAGTGCAGATATTGGTATTAGTATCTCTAGTGCTGGAAACATGGGAGCAGCCAATGTGGTTGTTGCCAATGTAACCTTAACGGCAGTAAGCGCTGCTGGCAAATACCAAGATTTAACTATTGCATATCCAGCGAACACCGTTGTTTCTGGCGCATCAACTCAAGCTCTATATGTAAATGTCAATACCGCTTCTGGTAATGCCAACACCGTAGATATTTGTGTGTTTGGACAAGTGGTGAGCTTCTAATGATTTATGTAACCAATAACTCCGACCAAGACCTAAGAGATGGCTTCGGTGGAGTATTTTATGACTTTAAAAAGGGTGCAACTGTAGAGATTTCAGAGGAAGCTGCCCGTCATATTTTTGGTTACGGTAAAGAAGATAAGACCACCCACTTGGCTAGATTGGGTTGGATAAAAACCGCTAATGATTTTCAAGAAGGTTTGGATCGTTTAGCAAAATGGGATTTATCTACTCAAGCGCCTAAAAAGAACCAATCGTTATCCCCGTTGGTGGAAAGAGTACCCCTACCTTCCCAAAAGAGGGCGGGGGGAAAAGTCCTCTCGGTGGCAGCATGACTTATGGAGTTTAAATGGCAACTCTATCGACTTACATTACGGAAGTCAGACGATTACTCCATGATGCAAACGGAAACTTTTATACCGATTCACAATTAACGGATTACATTAATAGCTCTAGAGAAAGAGCTGTTCGTGATACGGGCTGTTTGCGCACTATTCAAATTGTACAAACTCCTTGTAAAGTACCAAGCTCGTCTGCTTTAAATGGAGCAGTTCCTACCAATCCCGTGGCGTGGACAGCTAGTACACCAGTAGCTTTAAATGATTTTATTTTTAGTAATATTTTTATTTATCAGGTTACTCTTGCTGGAACAACGGATACAATTCCTCCGCCATACCCACAAAGTCAACAAAACAATATTACCAATTACCCACCCTCTACCCAATTTTTAAACGGTACGGCTGGTTTGACTTATGTAGGCAATTGCGAAAACATTTACTACGCAGCAATGCCATCGGGCGACCAAACCCTTGATATTGTTAATATCAACTTATATTGGGGTAACACCCGTGTACCGTTAGATTACTTAGCTTGGTCAGACTTTAATGTACGCTTGCGTTTTTGGCAGAATTATCTTGGCAGACCATTGGCTTTTAGTAACTATGGACAAAGCAATATTTATATTGGACCAATACCCGACCAAGCCTACCAGCTAGAGATTGATACGGTTATTTTGCCAAGTCCTTTAGTATTAGCTACTCCTGGTATTACCGATTCCATTAAAGACCCATACACTAGTTCAGTCAAATTCTATGCTGCGTATCTCGCTAAATACTATGAACAAAGTTATGGTGAAGCAGAGATTTATAAACAGGAATACATGAAACAAACCTCTGCGGTTCTTACCTCAGTATTTACCCGTAGAATTCCAACCCCTTATAGCTCACCTTATTAACCATGGCAGCAGCGGAACAGAAAAAGTCCTATGCCGTTGTTAAACAGTTTAGAGGGCTAAACACCAAAGCTAATCGCACAGCGATTGACGAAAACGAATTTAATTGGATTGAAAATGCTCAACCGATTGGGTACGCCAATATTAAAATTATTCCCAACAGCGAGATTGTTACTGATTCTAGTGGTAATGCCGTAGTTTTTTCTAATACGGTTACCCATTTAACCAATGTCAATATTGGCTTGAATGATTATGTTGTTGCTTTTATGGACAATGGTTCGGCTCAGTATTACAACATTAATACCGATACCTTTGGCAATGTGGCATCCTCTGGCACTTTTAGCGCTACAGGCATTAATACTACCCAATGGAATAACGAGCGTATGCTCATCCTTGATCCGACTAAAGGGTACTTTTCGTGGGATTCTAATAATGTTGTAACTATCGGTTCTGTTGGATTGATAGGAATTGTTAATCAAGGTACAGGCTATACCGAAGCGCCAACCGTTACGATTAGCGCTCCAGACCAAACGGGTGGAGAACAGGCTAATGCAACAGCTACTATCTCTACAGCTAATGTAGTAACTTCAGTAGCAGTTGTAAATGCGGGTACTGGCTACACTAATGCTGCTAATTTAACGGTCACTTTTAGCGGTGGCGGAGGTGGTACGGGTGCTAATGCCGTAGCCCAATTATTTAACTTTCAAACAGGCACGCTCTCTTTGGTGGTTATTAACGAAGGATCGGGCTACATCAACGCAGCCAATACGATTGTGACTATTTCAGGCGGTGGCGGTGCGGGAGCTACGGCTGTACCGATTGTCCTAGGTAATGTCGTCACTCAGGTCATTATGACCAACCAAGGATCGGGTTACACCAATGCTGCCAATGTGACAGCCACGGTGTCTGGTGGCGGTGGTAATGGCGCTGTCTTGCAAGCCATTGTCAATTCTGAGCCGAATGTGGGCATAGCGAGCTTCTCAGGGCGTGTTTGGATTGCGGCTGGTCGCACAGTCTATTACAGCGCTGCGGGGTCGTATAGCGACTTTACGAGCGTTTCTGCGGGATCGGTTACCCTAACGGATTCTACGCTGCATGGCAACATTGTCCAGTTACTTAGCGCTAACAACTTTTTGTACATTTTTGGTGATAACTCCATTAATGTGTTTTCGGATGTACGGGTAACCAATGCTGGACTTACCTTGTTTACCAATACCAATGTGAGCGCATCGGTGGGTTCGGAGCTTAAAAACGCTATATTCCCGTACTTCCGATCTGTTTTATTTATGAATGACTATGGGGTGTACGCCCTAGTCGGATCAACCACTTCTAAATTATCTGATCCCCTAGATGGGGTTTTCCCTAATATTGACTTTGCAAACCCCGTTTACGCTGGTCAGGTTTTGTTAAACAACATCCTTTGCGCAGTCTTTAATTTCAGATATTTTGATGCAGTATTTACCAATAGCTATCGGTTTATCCAAGCTGTTTTCTTTGAAAAGAAATGGTTTATATCTAGCCAAGGTAACAACATTAAATACATCACTTCTGTGCCAGAGGAAGGGCAGATTTTGGTGTATGGCACTTCAGGCAATAACCTATATCGTTTGTATGCCGATAACACCAGCTCAATTACAAGCCGTGTAAGAACTGCCTTAATGCCAATGACCGATCCAATTCGGACTAAGCAAGCCCTTAAAATTGGTATTGAAGCGACTGCGCCCGCCAACGGCACTATTACGATGTTGGCTACGGTGGACAATGAAAACCGTTCTAGCACGCCTTATACCTTGACTTCTGTAATTAATTGGCAAAACAATAACTTGCAAATTATTCCTTGGAACAATAACTCAGGTACAAATATTGGCTGGGGTACAACGGGGTATTCTTTATATAAAACTGATGCTCAACAGTATGGTAAATACTTAGGAATTACAGTAACATCTACTAACCCAGGGTTTGTAATCAATGGCTTTGAGTTTGAGCATGAACTAAGAGTGAGGTTCTAGTGACAAAACCAGTATCCGCAGTTCCAAATGTATTCCAAAATGCTACAACCACCTTACCGTTGTCGCAGTTGGATAGCAATTTCACAACAATTACAAACGAACTTAACGATTTAAACAATTACAGCAATTTTAGCCCTGATACTGGCACAGCCAACGCTATTGTTTGTAACTTTCCAGCGGGTATTACGACTACTACAATTGCTACGGGTTGCGAAATTAGCTTTGAAGCAGCCAACGCTAACACGGGCGCTACCACTTTATTGGTCCAAGTCAATTCCGTTACCATTTTAGCTGCTACTGCGGTCAAAAATGAAGATGGATCAGCGTTATCGGGTGCTGAATTTAGGCTTGGCGGTATTTATACGGTAGTGTATGACGGTACTTATTGGGTTTTAGCGGGTGGTGGCGGTGGTGGCGGTGCTGAAGCTGGTGGTGCAATCTATGAAAACACCCAGTCAATCAATGCAAACTACACCATAACCACAAATAAAAATGGTTTTAGCGTAGGACCGATCACCGTAGCGAGTGGAGTTACGGTTACCGTGCCGTCTGGCTCACGCTATGTAATTATGTAAAGGACAATATATGAGCATTGTTTTAGTAGGTTCAACTTCAGGTAGCGTTACATTACAAGAACCAGCCGTTGCTGGTACTACTGTATTAGACTTGCCAGCCGTATCAGGAACAGTTCTTACTACAGGCACTACTGGTCAAGTTATTGCTAGTGGTGCTTTACCAATAGGTAGTGTATTGCAAGTGGTTAATGCTACTTACGGAACTGCAACAACAACTGCATCAGGAACTTATACCGACACAGGATTGACTGCAACCATTACTCCTAAATTTGCAACAAGCAAAATTCTTGTTTTGGTCAATCAAGCTGGTTGTAACGCACAAACAAACACAAATGGTGTAAATGTCCAACTTGTAAGAAATTCAACAGGATTAGGCACTTTTGCGGCTTATTATTCATATACTACTGGTGGTTCAATTTGTGGTGCATCAATTAGCTATTTGGATAGTCCAGCCACTACTTCTGCTACAACCTATAAAACTCAACAAGCTAGGGCGTCAGGAGCAGGAAATGTGCAAACACAATCTAATGATGCTTTATCTACAATTACTTTAATGGAGATTGCCGCATGATTGATTTATCTTCAGCAATTTTAAAACTTTATCAACAAGTCGTTGTTGTTCGTGGCGATGTCGCTTACGATGCAAACGGCAACGAAGTCGCATACGATAAAGCCGCAGTTCAGGCTTATGTAGATGCTCATGCTTATATTGCTAAACGAGCCGCAGAATATCCGCCAGTCACAGACTACCTCGATGCAATAGTAAAGGGCGACCAAGCACAGATTGATAAATACATTGCTGACTGCTTGGCGGTCAAGGCTAAGTATAAAAAGGGAGTAGCATAAGTGTTCTTTACTTACGCACACTACAAGCCTGAAGGCGGTCTTTTCTACATAGGAAAAGGCAAGCGTAGGCGTGCGTATGCTATGGATGGGCGTAACTCTCATTGGCAGAATATTGTCAATAAATACGGCAGACCCCATGTAGAACTGCTTGCTCGTTGGGATACTGAACAGGAAGCACTTGACCACGAAAAGCTGTTGATTTCATGCTTTAGGGATATGGGCTATCAGTTAGCTAACAAAGCCGATGGCGGTACGGGTGCATCAGGTTACAAGTTTACCGATGAGCAAAAGAAAAATTTATCATTAGCCCACATGGGTCAAGTCGCTTGGAATAAAGGCAAAAAGTCAAATACTGTTATTTGGAACAAAGGCTTGCCAATGGCTAAAAATGCCGCACAAGCACTTTCTGTAAAAGTTAGTTGTGTAAATTGCCGCAAAGAGGGCAGGATTGGCAATATTCTTGGTGCACACGCAAAGTGGTGTAACAATGTAAAGCCGTATAGAGCAAGGGCTACCATTAACGGAAAGCGTATAACTATTGGTCGTTTTGAAACCAAAGAAGAAGCACAAACATTTCAAGATAATTATTACAAAGAACACAATATTGTTCGCACATCTTGGAACAAAGGCACTAAAGGTGTAATGACCGCATGGAATAAAGGAATACCAATGTCTGAAGCATCTAAACAAAAATTAAGCGAATCTCAACTTAAACGATTCAGAAAGGCTCTACAATGCCAAGTGTCATAAATGCCACAACCACCAATGGGGTGACAGTTCAGGGCGATAACTCAGGCTCATTACAGTTAGCAACCAATAACGGCACGACTGCTTTAACGATTAACACCTCGCAAGGTGTGTCGGTATTAAACTGTTTAGGTGTGGGTAACGCTACCCCATCTACTAGCGGTGCTGGTATTACATTCCCAGCTACTCAATCAGCAAGCACAGACGCTAATACGCTAGATGATTATGAGGAAGGGAGCTGGACACCAACAATTAAAGGTGCTTCTACTGCTGGAACTTCTACTTATTCGGTTCAAACTGGTAAATATATAAAAATTGGAACGCTTGTTTTTATAACTTGTTATGTAACATGGAATACTGCTAATGGAACTGGAAATTTAAGAATTGGTGGTTTACCTTTTGCTGGTTCAAATGCTGGTGTGTATCAAGGGCTTACTTTATCGGGAATTTCAAGTGTTAGTGGTTCTACATCAGGTTACACATGGTTTGGAAGAATTAACAATGGCGAAAGCGAAATTTCTATTAAATATGCAAATTTTGCAACAACCACTCCTAATGATGGCGATATTGCTGTATGTAATTCAGGAACTCTTTTATTTACTGGAACATACACTATTTAAGGAAATAAAATGGCACTTTCAGAATCAACAAAAATTGACCAAATCGAAGTCGTAAACGATTGGAGTATTCATGTTCGTCAGGCTACCATTATTGAAAGAGATGGTGAGTTTGTATCTCGCACCTTTCATCGTTGGGTATTAACTCCTGATTCCGACATTAGCGGTCAAGAACAAAAGGTTCAAGACATTGCTAATGCCGCATGGACACCCGAAGTTCGCCAAGCATACGAAACATTTAAGGCTGAACAAGCCAATAGATTAGGAGTCGCATAATGCCTATAACCTTAGACGGCACAGCACAACGCTTTAATGAAGCGTTTGAGTACCGCAATGGCGAACTGTATTGGAAAATTAATACCAATCCATCAAAGCGTCTAATCGGTAAGCGTGCTGGTTGTATGTCTAGTATGTATGGTGTAGTAAACCTAGATGGTCAGGCTTACTGTATCCATAAGGTAATTTTCTGTATGCATCATGGTTATATGCCTGAAGTGGTTGACCATATTAACGGAGTTAAAAAAGACCACAGAATTGAAAACTTGCGTGCCGCCAATCACCAATCGAATAATTGGAACAAGACTGTGCAAAGCAACAATAAGTTAAGAATGAAGAACATTAGTTGGCACAAGCAAAACAAGAAGTATTGGGTGCAGATTACCCAAAATAGAAAGAAAGTTTACAGTCAAATGTTTGATGATTTAGAACTTGCCGAACTTGTAGCTGTCATGGCAAGAGAAAAATATCATGGTAAGTTTGCTAATCATGGAGAATTTAAATGCCAGTAATTATTGATGGTACAAACGGGGTCAACACACCCAATACCTTTGCATTCAAGAATCGCATCATTGATGGCGGTTTCACCATAAACCAGCGTGGCTATACATCAGGCACTTCACTATCGTCAGGTTCTTACGGACACGACAGATGGAAGGGCGGTGCAAGCGGTGGCACATATACCTTTACACAAGGCTCTACTGGTGTTAATACGACCATTACAATTACTGCTGGTTCTATTATTCAAGTCATTGAAGGTGCTAACTTACCCGAAGGTGGCACTTATGTTTTATCGTGGACAGGCACAGCACAAGGCAAGATTGGTGCTGGTAGCTTTGGTGCAAGCGGAATAACAGGAACAATTACTGCGGGAACAAACACTAACATTGAGTTCAACACAGGAACTTGTGGCAATGTGCAATTAGAGGTAGGCTCTACAGCTACTAGCTTTGATTACAGACCTTATGGAACTGAATTGGCTTTGTGTCAGAGGTATTATGAAAAGTCTTTTAACATCGGAACTGCACCAGCAAACGGAATTGAATCTCCTGATAGAAGGCAAATGGTTGCCTATGCCACTACTGAAATTGGCTATCAATCTATGTTTCAAGTTTCAAAACGCACTAGCCCAACAATGACTTTATTCATAGATTTAAACGCAGGCACAAACGGACAATGGTCTTACTATAATGGTAGTGCTTGGACAACTATGACAACTTCTGGTTTTAGAAATACAACACAAGAGTTTCGTATTGATTTTATTGTTACTGGTAGAACTTTTGGGCAAGCCTTAATTGGTGCTGGTAATTGGACAGCAAGTGCGGAGTTATGATTATGTATAAACTATTAAAAAATAAATTAAGCAATACAGAAACAAGCGTTCAACGTTTAGCTGATGGTGCTTTAATTCCATTCGACCCCGCCAACACCGACTACCAAAACTTTAAAAAACAAGTTTTAGATGGTGCAGAACTGCAAGATGCCGATGGGAATGTGATGACACAAGCTGAAGCGGATGCCTTTATAGCCACGCTGCCATAAGGAGAGATCATGGGAATCAATGCCTTTACCAAGACTGGCAACACAGTAACTTTCCTAGCGAATACTACGCAACCAGCACCCGTTCAATGCCTATCATCAACGCTTGGTGGTAACCAGTATCGCATTATTAATACGAGTTCTAATGTAATCGTTTTTTTGGCGTATGGCACAACTTCTGCGGAAGCCAATGCAAACTGTCAGATTATTACCAGTTCGCAAAATGCTTTACCCATTCTGCCGACAACCGATGAGATTCTAACTTTTGTACCCAATGCGTATTTCACAGGAATTACGGCTTCTGGCAACGCAACAATTTACATCACTCCTGGTGATGGACTGTAAGGAGAATAAATGCTCAAGGTCGCTGGATCAGGTGGTGGTGGTGGCGTAGCGGGTGGTGTCATTTATCGTGGCACATGGGATGCTGCGACTAACGATCCTACGCTTACTTCTGGTGTCGGCACTAAAGGCGACTACTATGTTGTTTCCGTTGCTGGATCAACAAACCTAGACGGAATAACCGATTGGCAACCTGGCGACTGGGCTATATTTAACGGCACAGTTTGGCAAAAAGTCGATAACACCGAAGCTGTTTATGTCAGCAATGTAGCGACAGGAACAGGCTTAACGGGTGGTCCAATTACCACCACAGGCACTATTTCAATTGCCAATACGACTGTTACGGCTGGTGTGTATGGTAGCGCTAGTGAAGTCGCTCAAGTTACCGTTAATGCGCAAGGTCAACTTACAGGCGCTTCCAATGTCGGCATTACGATTGCCGTAGCCAATGTATCTGGAGCAGTACCTAATACCATTAATGTGCTTGCTGGCACAGGCTTATCAGGCGGTGGCGCACTTACAAGCAATGTCACATTAGCAATTGCAAACACGACAGTATCAGCGGGGAACTATGGCTCATCTACTGAAGTCGGTACATTTACTGTTGGTGCTGATGGTCGCCTTACTGGTGCTAGTAATGTCACAATATCTGGAACTTCCCCTGGCGGTAATGCTGGTGGTGACCTTAGTGGCACTTACCCCAATCCTAGTCTTAATGTTTCTGGCGTTATAGCTGGCACTTATGGTAATGCAACCAATGTAAGCCAGATAGCTGTTGACAGTAAAGGGAGAGTTACAAGTGCATCCAATGTTACGATTTCTGGTGTTAGTCCTGGTGGTAGCGCTGGCGGTGATCTTTCTGGTACTTATCCAAATCCTTCGCTTAACACTACTGGGGTTATTGCGGGTATCTATGGAAATGCAACAACTGTTAGCCAAGTTACGGTCGATGCAAAAGGCAGAGTAACTACGGCTGCCAATGTCAGCATAAGCCTAACCAATGCAAACCTACAAAACGCTAGCACCACCCTTGGTAACACCACCCTAACCCTTGGCAGCACCGAAACTGCCGTAGGCAACTTAACCCTGAACAACACTACCATTACTAGCGGTAACGCCAATGTAACGCAAGTAACTGCTATGAATGGCTTATTTTACAACTCCAATGTCGTTAGCTCAAACGCTACCGTTGGTTCTGGCTATAACGCCATGTCTACTGGCAATGTCACAGTAGCCAATGGTGTAGTTGTTACCGTTTCTTCTGGATCACGATGGGTAATTATTTAATGGAAACTGCACAACTTTTAATTGACGAAACAAAGGCTAAATTGAACACCCATGAAGCCGTCTGTGAGATTCGTTATGACAGTATTTGCGCCCGATTAAAGCGGATTGAGCAGATTTTAATTGGCTCGGCAGCTTTTATTGTGGCTTCTTTGGCTGCTATTGCCTTAAAGATAAACTAATGAACTTTGAAACACTCTCTACTGTCAAATTTGGGGATGTTGATTCCCTAGGAGAGTTTCTTTTTGAGAACGGTACGCAACATAAGCTGTTTCAAGAAACCTTTATGGACTTAGGTATCTCTGTACCCATTTATCCAATCACCGATGCTAGCGTGGACAACCTAGATGACTGGTTATTGGCTCACCAGGTCGAACATCAAGCATTTTCAACCCTTTTAGGGCTTAATAACCCCTTTAATATGCTCGATGTGGACTTCAATAACGAGGAAGATTTCTACGATTGGATCGCTTCACACCTCTATATTCATCAACAAATTGCTGCTGGACTAGGACTATAAACTATGGCTACGAAACCACTTTCCCCCTCCCCAGAAAAAATGGAAAATGACGCACCGCAACAAGTTGACACGGATGTCATGGCTTTAATCAAGCGCAAAGAATCTCCAGAGCAATCTCCTGAGGTCTTAAAAGCAAAGAACGACTTACGCAGAATTATTAAGCAAGTAGGTATTGATCCAATGCGTATTGTGATGGCGGGTAAATATGCAGAAGAAGCCTTAACCAATCCAGCTATGTACCCTATTGCTATTGAGGTTGCAATTAGAGAAAATCTTATATCAGAGAAAGACATAGAACCAGGTGGGATTAATTACAAGTTATTAGCTGCTGGGATAACGGCTGGTAAGTTAACACAAGAGTTATTAGATGAAGGAGCGCTCTAATGGGACAAGCCACACCCGTAATTTTTGCCGTAGTAGCTATAGTTGCTACTGTTTACGCTGGACCAGCCGTAGGTGCTGCCATTATGAACAGCATGGGCGTAGCTGGAGCTAGTGCAGCGACTACCGCTGCTGTTGGTGCTGCTGCCATTAGTGGTGCAACTAGCGCTGTCAATACTGCCGTAGCTGGTGGAAATATTGGCGATGTCTTAAAAGCGGGCGCAATTGGCGCTGCTGCGGGTGGAGCTGGCGGTGCTGCTGGATCACAGCTTGGTGCTGGTGCAAGCGCAGCGGCTAGAGGTGCTGTATCTGGCGCTACTAGCGGTGCAGTAGGATCAGCTTTGCGTGGTCAAGATGTTGGGCGTGGCGCACTCATAGGGGGTGTTTCTGGCGGTATAGCGGGTGCTGTAACAAGCGGTCTTACCGATACCAGCATTGGCGATGTCGAAGCCCAAGAAGGTGGGTTTTACGGAGAAGAAGGCGTTGCTGGCACAAGCACGGGATTAAGCCCAGAATTAGCCCGCTTTGTGGGTAGTGCTGCTGGTCGTACAGCAGCCCAATTCACAGCGCAAAACTTAGCTCCTAGCCAAACTGGAACTCAAGCACCTCCGCCAACGGGTCAAGTGTCAACCCCACCACCCATGGGGGATGCAACCACTACAGGACAACCATCACCAGGATCATCAGCATTAGCCCAAGCGCTAAGAGCTGGCTCTCCCGTGATCGGTGGCGGTGGAGAACAAACTACTGGTCGCCCAGTTTGGAATATTGCTTCATTGCGTGTTAAAGACGAAACAGGGAGTTAATAATGGCTAAACTTTTAATGAAATCTTTGAGTGCTGATTTACCAGCATTAGCAGAGTTAATCCGTTCTCAAGGTCGTGGAAGGGATACGGTTTTAGCCCACATTACCCCTCAAGAAGCAGCCCTTTTAAAGAAGCGTGGTGGTTCAGGATCAATGAATCCGTCAACGGGATTACCTGAGTTTCAAGAAGATTACAGCTATGACATTGGCTTTGGTGAAGGTGTTTATAACCCGCCTGTAGAATCATACGACACTCAGGGAGCAGACTTTACTCCTCAACAAGTGCAAGATTATGGCTATACCACGCCCATGGATTACTATTCTGGTGGCGCTGGCGCTGGTGGTTTTACTCCAGCTCCAGGTGTGGCAGAGGATATTTTTCAAGCGCAAGCTCCCGCATTTGGCGGTGATGTAGAAGCGCAAGAGGGTGGTTTTTATGGTGGTCGTACCCCAACGGCTGCTGAATTTGCAAGAGCGCAGCCAGGGTTTGAGGAAGCTGTTGCGCCATCACGAAGCGTAATGGATCGCTTGGGCATTAGCCAAAAAGATTTACCTCGCCTTGGTTTAGGTGCATTGCTAACAGGCGGCTTAACTGCTCAAAACCTAGCAAGAACCCGTCAAGCCCAACAACAAGCAGAAGCATTCAAGGAAGAATTAGCAGCCCTTGGCAGACCATATCAGCAAACTGGCGCACAACTTAGGGGTGCTGCCGAGCGTGGCGAACTAAGCCCAGTCAACCGCCAAATATTAAATGCTGCTAGAGCGCAACTTCAACAAGGTGTTGCAACCCGTGGTGGTGTAGGTGCTGCTCAAGCTCAAAACCAAATAGCCGATTTAACGCAGCGTTTGGTTCAAAACCAATTTGACCTAGGATTGCGGATTAGTAATATTGGCGATCAATATATCCAAGGTGCTATTCGTACTGGTTTACAGGCAGATCAAGCCATCAATGCTGCAAATCAACAGTTTTATAGCCAATTAGCACAGATGGCTGCTCCGTTTATTCTTGGTCAAGCACCCGTTTACCAAGTAACCACGCCAGTTAGGAGAGGGTAATGGCAGAAATGGACATCGGTTTTGGTCCTGGAAAGTTTAATCCAGACTTAAATACTCAAATGGGTGGAATTGATCCTTTGCTTCAAAAGGCATCAAGCATTAAAAGCCCAAAAGAAGGTATTGGTGTAGCCGTTGAATTGGCTGGAGAAGAAAGGCGTTTACAGGAAAGAGAAACTGAAGCCAAAATTGCTAAAGAAAAGGCATTGCCTGAGATTGAAGCTGCTTACCGTGCCGAAGAAGGCAAGTTTGTCAAAGAAGCCCGTTCCCGTGAGCAAGGCATTATGGATGAAGCAGAACGAGCCATGAGCCAGTTTACCGTTAGCAAAGAAACCCTTGGTGGTATGGCTACACTTGCCAGCATTATTGGGGTTGTAGGTCAAATTGCGGGTAATACGGGTGGTAAACAAGCTGGTTTAGGTGCTATCAAGTCAATGACTGGCATGATGTCTGGATACCAACGAGGTCGTGCTGATGAGTTTAAGCGGGATCAAATTGAGTTTGACAAACAATACAAAATATTACAAAGCAAGCTAGATCGTGCTAGCAAAGAGTTTGACCGTTCTATTGCGATGATGCCGTACAACATGGCTGAAGCTCAAAAAATTAGAAGTACGGCTATTGCTGGACTAGGAAGCGACATTATTAGAGCTGTGGATGCTAAACAGGGAATTGTGCGTGCTAACACCATTTTAAAACAATCCATTGATGTTCTTGATAAAGAATTAGGCAGAGCCAATGCGTTAAAGATTGCTGAAATGAAAAGTGCTGGCGCTGGTGGTGGAAAGATTCCTATAGTAATGATTCAAGCGCATAGCCTTAGAGAAAAAATAGTTCCGCAACTTCAAGAAGCATTGCCAATATTGACAAGATTGCAAAATGAAGGCAAGTGGGATGAGCTTTCTGGCTTAATTGGTATTGATAATCGTCTTGCAGAATATAACTTTAGAGATGATCCAGAAGCTATTAAGCTAATTAGAACTCTAGCTCTATTTAGAAGTTCTGAATTTGAAACTGCTGGTAAGGCTTTGACCAAGGTTGAGAACAAGATTCTTGCTCCCCTTTACCAAGCTGGTTTTAGACCTTATGAAGCAATTAATAATGCTATTAATCAAAGTTTAACGGAAATGACTAAGGAACAATTGCGTTTAGAGCGTCAATATCCTAATTTAAGACCGCAAGAAGATAATTTGCCACAGTCGCCACAAGCGCCAACACAAGCACAGGCAAAGCCAATGCCAACTGGCGATAAGCTAAAAACCTATGCGGATGAGAATTTTGATGGCAACGAACAAGATGCAAAGGATTATTTAGCTAGTCAAGGGTACAGATAATGGTTGACATTAGCGATCTACCAAAACCAGTAAAAACAGATATTTCTGATTTACCCACGCCAAAAGGTAAGGGTTTTGATGATTCTGGATTGCCAACTGTTCCAGAAGTAAAGGTTGAAGAACCAAAAGCTCCAAGAAAAACATTACTTGATAAAGGAAAAGATGTTCTAGGTGCTATGGGCGCTGGTGGAGTTGTTGGATATGCAATGCCAGAAATTATGACTGGCGCTGGAATGGTAGCTCCCGCTGTACCTGGTGGTGCTGCTGTTGCTCCATTTTTATTAGCTGGTGGTCAATTAGCAAGAAGCGCACGATTGCGTGGTGCTGCTGCTGGTACGATTTCAGGTGGTGGCGCTGAATTGGCTGGAAAGATAGTTCCTGGTGGTGAAAAGGTGGTTGCAGATATTCCTGGCGTTCAAGTAACTCGCAAGAATATAGCTGAAACGGTTGGTGGTTTTTTAGGACCAGGAGCATTTACGGCTGCAACTACCCTAATGCAAGCTCCTACTGGCATTAAAACAATGCTAGCTGGCGCTAAAAAGCTAATTGGTGGTGAAAGTGAGTTTGTAGAAGCTGCTACACGGGAATTGGAAAACTTTAGAAACAAAGTACCCCTGAATCAATTTTTACAATCCGATAGGCTACGAGTATCTAAAACAGATACCGATGCGTACCGTCAAGTATTTGATACATTAAAAAATGCCGATCAAAAGATACAGTCTGAAGTATCTGAAAACATTACTAAAGCCCAATCCCAAGCTAATCAGGTGCTTTCTGAATACCGAACCCGTGCAGAAAAAGCATTACTTGTAAGCCGTGATGAAGCAAAACGCATACGGGATGAGGGAGATGCTAGAGCCAAGTCTATTATTGATTCTTCCATTGTTCAGGCGCAGCAAAAGCTCGGTATTTCAGGTAGAGCTAGGGCTGCTGGTGAACAAGCCACAGGTAGAGCAAGAGATTCCTTATCCCAGATTGGCGATATTAATGTGCCGTTGTCAAACATTGGATCATCCTTGCAAAATCGTGTTGTTCAGGTAGTTGGTGATGAGCAAAAAGCCATCAACCAAGCCTATGAAATCGCTAGAAAAGGGGTAGATGACTTAGTTCGTGGTAAAGAAGCACAGGGAATTGGTATTCAAACCACGCCAGCCTTTACCGAATTAAAAGACTTTTTAAACAAACAGTTGGTGCGTGGTAAGCCTGGTAAGGATGTGAAGTTTGCACCCGTTACAGAAACGCAATTAAAAGGTACTTATGAAAATATCCTTAAATCTATTGACGATCAAGTTATTTTTGAAGGAATTGATGCTCAAACTGGACAAGCTATTTCTCGCAAAGTTCCGACTGCGTTTGAAGCAATGGACCACATCCGTAGGCGCTTGGGCGAAGTCTTTAATGGCAAGGAAGTAGCTGGCTTTAAGGGTTTGCAAAAGCAACAAGCTGCCGATCTGTATGACAAAATCCGCAAAGCTCAAGTTCAATATGCGGGTGGTACAGACGGGCAGTTTGATTCTTTATTGAAAAACTATGCAGAAAGCACCGAACTCTTAAATGCCCTCAAGATACCCGCTGGCAAGAAGCTCATTAAAACCGATCAAATTAACCCAGAATACTTAACTTACGATCCTTCTGGCTTGCCAGGAGAATTCTTCTCTAGCCGTAAAAAAGTTCAAGATTTGTTAAATCTGACTAGAGATCAAAATTTAGTAGAGAAATCCGCTTCTGACTTTGTAGCAAGAACCTTGCGGGATAGCAATGCTAAACAAGTGGAGAAGTTTGCTTTTGATAATAAAGAGTGGTTAGACTTATTCCCCAACCTATCAGGGCGTGTTAATAACCATTTGGCAGCCATTACCCGTGCTGAATCCGTTGTACCAAAGACAACCGCCTTGGCACAAGGCTTAAAAACCGAGATGAAGGCATTGCCTGGCGCTGCACAAACCGCAGCAGACAAAGCTAAATCAGACGCAGAAAAAGCTGCTAATGCCGCCTTAGTCGAAGGTCAAAAAAGCGCCAAACAGATTGCCAAAGAAGGTGAGCAAAAAGCAAAAGAGTTAATGGGCGCTGCTGGCAAACTACGGCAATTAGGTATGACTGGCGATCCAGTTAGGGAAATTGAAAAGATTATCCTTGGTGGACAAACTGAACGATTAAATCAATTAGCGCCCTTAATTCGTCAAGATAAAGATGTATTAGCTGCGTTTAACGAAGCCATTAATACAACCCTATCCAGAGCAGCTCCAGGCACAGTTGGTGATAACTGGAATCGTTTAATTAAACCAGCTTTAGAAAACAACCAGTTAATTACACCCGCTAAATCTAAGCAAATATCAGACCGTATTCGTGTTGTCGAAATGACACTTGAGCCAAGTTCTGCTGCCCAAACCGCACGCTGGATCATTAGGACTAGTTTGACCACCGCTGCTGGCGCAATGGCTGGAGATTAAATGGTCAAGAAATCTAAGGGTTTGAACCCAGAACTTGAAAGCGCCATCGAAGTCTTGCTGGCGGATGTGATGAATGATCCAGAAGCATCCCTAACGGACAAGTGCAAGGTGCTAGACCGTGCCATTAATGTGGAAAAGCTCAAACAGAAGATTTCTGACGATGAATGGGGTAGTGGGTTTATTGCAACAGATGATGAGGAAGGTTAAACTATGAACTTGTTTAATCATTCAGGGGATAATTATGGAAGCAGTCGCATTAATACGCCTAGCATTAAAGGTCATCTCAGACCGCTTGATGGTGATTTTGGCTTTAGCTTTAACCTTCAGCCTAGCGTGCTGGACAATGTACGAACCAACTCTGGAAAGACTAGGAACTATGGCGTTTTTCTGCCTTTTCAGTTATCTTCTACTCAACACACGAAAGAGAGAACCAAATGAAAGCTCCGTTAACAAAACCGAATAAAGGCTATGACTACACTTACGCTTGCCGACCACAAGCACCATCGGATACAACGGGTGGTGGAGTAGCTTGGAGTCCAGGACAATTGCCTAATGGTGGCTATCGCTCCATGTTTAACTTTGGTGGTACAGACCCTAAAAAATCACCGACTTCCAAGCCTGGCAACGCTGGTGGGAAGGACATTATCTAATGGCGAACAATATCCCATTTCAAGAGATGGGCAAAACGGTTCGAATAAATGTAGCTACATCCGCTAACACCGTAGCTATAACAGCCGATTCCCCATGCAATCAACTCCGTATCCACAACGGTACGGCTGGCGAGGTGTTCATTCGTTGTGGCACAACATCCACATCCAATGTTGCCATTCCTGTCGCTGGAACGCCAAATTACGGAACAGTCCTACATAATAATCAAACAGCTATTTTTACTGCACCTCGCATACCAACTACTGAAGGTGGCTATGTATTCTATGTATCTGCAATCGTAGCGACTGGAACTGCAACCGTATATGTCACGCCAGGTGAAGGCTTGCAATGATGTATGTCAGACGAACTGGGGTTATCTGCTGGCGCTAAAGGCATCAGCGAGGGGATCAAAACAGGTCGTGAAGCTGGTCGGGAGATTGGCAAGAACATTGAAGAAGTACAGAAAGAAGCAGTTGATGTAGCAAGACAAAGAGCGCAAGCAAAGATTCGTGAGCGCAGAGAAGCAGAGTTAAAGAAGGAACGGGCAATATTTAAAGCCCTTGAGGAGTACAAATACCGTAAACAAATTACGGATGAGGAGTACAAACTAAGGGTAGATTTTGTCAAGAAGTACGGCACTAAAGAGTGGGATAAGTTAATACAGATTAAGACTGAAATTGAGAAGCTGGAAAAGGCAGACAAAGATTATTTTGATGCCGAGTTGTCAAAGGTTCGCTCGGTACAGTTTTGGTGTTTTATGGCAGCAGCTTGGATTGCTTATTTTATTGTATGGGGGAGTAAAAAATGATTCCGCTAATGGCACTAGTCGATGTTGGGATGAAAGTCCTAGACAAGTTTATCCCCGATCCTGAAGCCAAAGCCAAGGCTCAAAAAGAACTCTTACAGATGCAACAAGAAGGCAGACTAGCAGAGCTTAATGCCGACAATATAGAAACCCAAGAACTTACTAAACGGGCGCAAGCGGATATGGCTAGTGATTCTTGGCTATCCAAGAACATTAGACCAATGACCTTAATCTTTATTTTGTTTGTTTACACCAGTTTTGCTGGCTTATCCGCTGCCGAAATTGAAGTCAACAATAACTATGTAGAACTGCTTGGTCAATGGGGTATGCTCATTATGAGCTTTTACTTTGGTGGTAGAACCCTCGAAAAGATTATGGACATGAAAGCTAAGAAAAATGATAACCCCGCTTAGTCTGCACTTTACTCTTGAGGAGTTAACCCATACCGATCATCGGCAGTTTGACAACACCCCAAACGCAGACGAACTAGCAAACCTTACCCGCCTTGCTAAGTTCTTAGAGCAAGTTAAAACTGCACTAGGTGGTAAGCCAGTAATGATTAATTCCGCTTTCCGTAGTAAAGCCGTGAATGATGCTGTTGGAAGCCGAGATTCCAGCCAACACCGAATTGGGTGCGCTGCTGACATTCGTGTGCCAGGCATGACCCCTGATGAGGTGGTCAAGGCTGTGATGGCTGCTGGCTTAGGATACGATCAAATCATTCGGGAGTTTGACCGCTGGACACATATCTCGATCCCTAACAACCCAGAGGACAAGCCACGCCAACAGGCTTTAATTATTGATCGGACTGGTACTAGACAATATGCCTAACGATTCTGAAATGATGACCATGGTTGCGCAAGACCGTGATCTAACACCACCCGCAATGGACTATGGTGTTATGGACATGGTTGCCAAACAGAATGATCCAATGCTTTTAGAGCAAGCTAGAAAAGAATACCCAATTTTAAAAGACCTGGATATTGGTTATAAGTATTCTCCTGGTGCTGGTAAAGGATTTTTAGAATATTACCCCCCAGACGAGGTTGGCTCACCTGATTATCCAAGACCAAAAGACTTACCAATGGGCAAGCCTGGCATTGAAATATTTGATCCAAAGACTAGACCAATTGATGTATTAGGCGATATTGCATCGCACTATATGATTTACAACGATCCAAAAATGATTGACTATTATCAACAGTTTGGAAAGTCTTTATCTCCAGAGCAGCAAGAGTTTATGCAAAACAAGTATTTGTTTGAAAAAGAGCAGTATGGAGAAAATAGACCATACGAACAATGGTACGAAACGAGTGGTTTACCTGGTTACTTTAGAGCGTATCCATTTTCTCAATGGTCGCCAGAGGATATTCAGCGTTCTTATAGCCCAGAACAAATTGAATTGCTAGACATGGTTAAACAATACTTAGGAGTTAAATAATGCCACTTAAAAAAGGTAGTAGTGAAAAGACCGTATCCGCTAACATTAGCAAAATGGTCAAAGAAGGTCGCCCACAACCGCAAGCAATTGCGATTGCGTTGCGTACTGCTGGAAAACCAAAACCCCGTCAAATGAGAAAAGGAACTAGATAATGGAAGATAAAAAGCAAATGCAACCCGTTGAGGATCGTGGCAAGTCTGCCCGTCAAATGGAGAAAGAAGGTGGTGAGCGTGAAGCTGCTGCTGGTCGTATGTACTCCGATGCAGCGATGAAGCGTGATGCCATGAAGAAGGCTTCTGGTCGTAAGATGAAGCGTTAATGGCTAAGAAGAATCCTAGTCTGTCTGTTGGGCGTGGAGAGAAGCTATCTGTAAAGGCTGGCGCTGGCTTGACTGCTAAAGGTCGAGCCAAGCTAAACCGAGCTACAGGCAGCAATCTCCAAGCACCAGCACCTAACCCTCGTACCAAGTCTGACAAAGGGCGTAAGGCATCATTCTGCGCTCGTATGGCTGGAGTTGTGCGTAAGGCTAAAGGTCCAGCGACTAGGGCTAAAGCATCATTAAGGAGATGGAAATGCCGATAAAGAAGGGTTTGTACTACAACATCAATAAGCGCAGAGAGAAGGGCTTACCGCCTAAAGAGCCAGGACAGAAAGGCTATCCAACCAAGGAAGCCTTTGTCCGTTCCGCTAAGACTGCCAAGCGCAAGACTAAGCGCTGATATAGCTCATTACGCCTTGACCTAGATTATCAACATCCTGGTCTTGGCAAATAAGTAAGTCAAGGTAATACATAGTTACTTGGGATTTGCCGTGTTTCATTCGATCAACATACGAGTTTAAGGTGTTGACCATATCCCAATCCTTTGTAAATCCAATTAGGCAGCCAAAGTTATCAAACATCCAGATATTGTTATATCCAAGTTCTGATAGCTTTTCATTCATTGCATAGTATTTAGCATATTGATCGGGCAACTTAAAATCTTCTTCAATGTAGATGGGTGGCTTTTGGCTAAACGAGTAACTGTCAATCACATCCCAATCGTAACCATCCACATCAATCTTGAGTAAGCCAATATCCTTTACCTCAAACTGCTCGATTACCTTGTCTAGTAATTTATATTGCGTACCAATCTTAGCCCGATCTACCTGAACTCTGTTGCTAATCTGCAACACATTCTTGTGCAAGTGCTGTAGGTGCTTATCTTCTGGCTCAATGCACACAAACTCTAGGGCTGGATTCTTAACTCCCATGGCTACCGCTAATGCACCACAGTTCGCACCGACATCCACCACAGTACCCTCTAGGTAACTGGCTAAGTGTGGCAAGAAACGGTCATACAAACGGTACTTCTCCTGGTACACCGCCACTAAGTTCTCATCATTAAACTCTAATTGCTTACCTTCTACTGTATGTATTTTCATAGTTATGCCGTTGGTGTAAGTTGACCTTCAAAGGCATAAGTGCCAATGTGCGATAGCTGACACCATGGCGCAGCATGAACTTGCCCTCCCGCTTCACGCCAGATACGGCAAAAGTGGTAATCCTCGGAGAGCAGACGATTAGTGCCTGGCTCAATGGAAGTGGTAAAGAACTCTTTGATCGGTTCAGACTGTTGCATCTTGCCACCTAGATCAACCACATCATTGGAGTAGCTCGGTACTGATTCTCCGAGCTTGCCAAAGACCTCACGCTTAATCAGCATAAAGCCTGTACCGCCATTGAATATCTCGACTGGCACATTGACTGGTACAGTCACCTCGCCCACATAATTGACTAGGTTCACAACAAAGCTACCCGTATGGCTTTTAAGCTGATCGAATGGCACACCCCGATCCATGGCTGCCTTGACCGAGTGCCAGTTAATCTCCTTCTTCGGATAGATTCCACAGAGTATGTCCTTATCAGCTCGGATCATGTGGATTACATCCTCGGCTCGAAACTTAATGTCCGAATCAATGAACATTAAATGCGAACAATCCGTCTTTAAAAAGGTATGAGTTAATGAGTTCCTAGCTCTAGTGATTAGGCTTTCATTAAACATAAAGCTAAACTCTGCATCCACGCCATTAGCCTGGCAAGTGGTAAGTAATTGAATGATTGACTGGGTATAAAAACCAGCGCACATCCCACCATACATGGGTGTAGCTATAAAAATCTTAGGCTTCTTGTCGTTCTCTTGCATTTTTAAATTCCTCAATGGGTGTTAATTGTTCGGGTGTCATCACATGGTTATCGCCATAACCTAAGTTTTTAATTTGACTGTGCTTAACAAAGTCATCCCGTGTGACTGCGCCTACAATCTCCACAATAAAATCCTTGTGGTAGCGCACTAGAATGGCTGCATCGGCTTTGAAGTTAGAGAGCTTGGTAAACAATAAGAACTTAGCCCGTGTGGTCTTAACATCGACCTTTAGACCTCGATATTCAAAATCGTATCCCTTGTCACCCCCCAAATAATTTTCGGTATTTACGGGTAAATCCAAATATTTGCTGACCGCCCACTCGCCCGTTAGTCCTTCTCTGGCAACGGCAAAGTTATCCCGCACTCGGTCAACCCGCTTATAGTTGATAAGCCCATGATCCCGCTTGAACTTACAGCGCTCTGCGGCTGCCCAAGCAATCTCATAAGTATCTAGGCTGGATAAGAAGTAGATCATGTTCTAGCAATAATCCAATTAATCAGAAAGGCAAGCAGAATCACTATAAAAATGATGAGTAGCTTGCAAACGGTATCCATGAAGCTATCGTCTTTTTGATTAAAGTCCATGGCTACCTCAATGCCATCAACGAAATGATGCACAGCAACAAAGCCAATAAGTAAGAAATCCACTTGACTTGCGCCAAGCGCTCTCTTTCCCACAAGCCTAGCACCACGCTTTGAATGAACTCGCTATCCTCATCCATGTAGTTAATCGGTGGTGGTACATACTTGCTGCCAATCATGACCTTGCCTGTGTTGTATGGAACTGGTTTCATGGTATCTCCTTGTTAGTGCCAGCTTGCTCAAAGAGATGGCTGGCGCACCTTACCTAACTATCCTTGCGGATTCTCCTCTGAGCTAGAGGGGATTACTTCAATCATTACTTGGCAGCCACCGCCTTTAATCTGCTTGCCACGCTCGATTAGTAGCTTTTGCACCTGGACATCCGAACTGAAAACGCCCGCACTCTCTAAGCTATCTAAAATTGCTTTGGCGCAGTTATCAATATCCATCAACTTCTTATTGCGTGGTTGCAAAATAATGTGAACCATGAGCGACTGTGAACCCAATTTTGGTACTCTCCCTTGTAAACACGCTACCATTACTTCTTGGCGGAATAACTGCCCACGCTTACTAATAAACCTACGATGCCCACTCGCTATCCAATAGTTATTAATGGATGGCGGGTAGGGCAAGTCCAGCTTAATCAGAATGGTACTTCACCGTCATTGGCATTGGTTTCTCTGGGGTACTGCTGGGGGTTTTGTGGTTTCCAAGTATCCTCAGACAAGCTAATCAACTGCCCTTTAGGGGTGTTCTTAGTCCAGCCAGCAATCTTGAGTGTTTGACCCGCTTTGTAGTCCTCAGAAAGCAAGAGTGTACCCTTCCAATCGGGTGCTTTCTCATGCTTCTTATCAGCGTTACCAAACAATACGCCTTTGCCCATCTGGGCGATATGTCCATTACTCATCAATCTCTCCTTATTTCAGCTATTTTGGTTAAAAACTTCGATGTTTGCGTACCACTAAATGTCTTTGTAAAGGCATCATTGGCAGCACGCAATTGGTTGTACTTCTTGGTTTTCTCTTTATCGTCATACTTACTTGAGTTTTGGATACGACTAAAGATGTCTAAAAACCCCTCAATCCAATCCTCTAGGGATAAGTAGGTTGCATAGGGTTCTTCTTGACCTGGCACATACAGATGGAGTTTATGGACATGGGCAGCAAAGTTACCCTTGACCATGGGTGGTGCTACTTCCCCGCTATCTTCGTCAATGGTAAGCTCATCGCTTTTAATCTCTGAGAGGTTGACAGCCTTTCCCATGTCTTTGGGTTCGAAATCAGCCACTTCTTCAGGGCTGTAGAACCCTGTAACTGATCCAGGAAAGACGCTTCGTATACCTTCTGAAATGCACCTGGATCGTAGCATTGCCCTTGGGAACTTTTGCCAGCCCGAGCCTGGTTTGACCAGCCCGATCTTGCTTGCTTGTTCGATTGTCCAGGTAACGGCAAGCTCTCCACCGTTGGGGTGACTAAATACGCCTGTAACTTGTTCATCTGTGTAATCCTTCCATTGAACTTTACCGCCCGCATTTTGAAACCTTGCTAGCATCGCATCGGCTTTTAATGCTGGTCTGCCTTGAATGATATGAAAATCCCGTGCTGCTGTGGCGGGGTGCATACCTTCCGCTTGTGCTACTGCCATTAGCGCTAGTACGCTATTGGTATCCTTCATGCCGAATAAACCGCTTTTGGCTATTGCTTCTGCCATCTGCGACATATCGGTAAAACTCACAATATTGCTCATCTTATCCCCTTTCATTAGGTGTCTTTACTTCACTAAAAATCTACGACTGCCAGGCTGCTCAATCACAAACTGCTCGTAAATGTCGGGCATTGCTTGTTTAAAGAGATCACTTGAGAAGCGCTTACTGCTCTTACTACTGCGCCAGGTTACTAAGGTATCTCCTGAGATGGATACGATCTCACCCTTATCTCCCATGGTGTTGCGGATTGCTACCTCTATTGCTTCGCTCTGATCCTCAAGCGCTTTGATGCTAGCCTTGTATTGCTTGAGCTGGGCGACTGCTACCTCTACATTTTGCGTTGCAACAATCGTTTCATCGGTGCTGGTTGGATATACCAGTTTGGTTTGCTCTATGGTTTCTGCGGGTGGTAGGGTGTCGGTCTTGCAATACGCCCATAACTTCGCCATACGCTGCACCAGGTCATCTTTCATACCCTCGGTGATGTCAAACTCAATGGTTACAAATTCGTTTCCACCAAATAGAACAGCCAAAAATATACGATGGATATTATGACAAGCAGATTCGTGTATGAGCTGGGCAAGGTCAGCATCAGGAATCCGATTAGCATCGGCATCAAACTTATTACGAACTCCAGCATTATAGTTTTTAGCTTCAACAAGCACAGTACCATCTGCGCTAATGAAATCAAAATGAGAACGCATCCAATTGTGTTTGGGGTGAGTGAGAGCATAGTCCGCTTCCTTTAACTCCATCTTATGTTTGTCTTGAAACAAGCGCCCAATGACAGGCTGCATGATATGACCCATCTGTACCGCTTCCACATCGGATAAGTCAGGCGCTTCTCGTTTACCTTGCTTGGTGAGTATGACATCCACCGCACGACCATTGGCAGCCATGCGGGAATCACCAGACCACCAGGCGCTATTGCGTACCTCTGGCGCAAAGTCTGTTTGAGCATTAGCCATCATGCACCCCTAGTAATGATATTGAGTAGTGCAATTAGATGATTAACTTGCTTAC